>Ga0118677_10000836_pt1 | contig 66761 bp, 57 predicted proteins | sample AliMusrvi5mmetaG_FD_86154 | JGI IMG/M metagenome (GOLD analysis project Ga0118677, IMG submission 86154) | reverse complement strand
CAACCCAACCAGCTGGCACCCACAGTGGGACCACGCTCACCTTCACCAAGGGTGATATGGCCAAGGGTGACAGCAACATCGCCTACTCCATTCAGGAATCCACCGATCTTGTCACCTGGGGCGCCCCGACGCTTGGATCGGTTACGTATGGAGACACCATCACCTACACCTACCCGACGAGCGGGACGACCAAGGTGTTCGCTCGCCTGAAGGTGGTGCAAACCCCGTAAACCTGTTTCATAGAGTAGACCACACAGAGGCGGCGGGCATTCAGCCCGCCGCCTCTTCTCTTTATGGGATTAGTATGGGTGGGAATTTACGCTGCTACACAGGTTCTGGGCTCCAATTCCGGCGTTGTTCTCTGACCTTTGTCTCTGTAACTTTCCTAAACGAATAAAATAGCTTGATGTGGCCCATGAGGGGTCCTAGCTTCTAAAAGATGCCTTTGGCATCCTCCCGGATATTAAAAGAGTTTTGTATTCACCTAGTATAGATTAAACCCGTCTCCGCCTCCTGTTCAGAGCGGATATTATCATCAAAATCCCATAACCCAAAAAAAAACCATGAAACCCAAATACAATCGTCTGTCGCGACTTAATCAAATCGTGCTCGCCGTGGCCACCACTGGCGCACTGATCTCATCAGCCCACGCCTCCACCTATTACTGGACCAATAACGATGGAAATTGGAGCGACTCCTCCATGTGGTCCGCAGGCGTGCCTTCCAATGATGGCACTGCTGACGTTGTGATGCAGAGCCCTGGAGGCACCTGGTCCACAGTGAACCCCACCGCGCTAACTCCCTCAACCACCAACTGGTCGATCAACAGCCTGACTTCTGATACCAGCGATGACGGAATCATGTTCTGTGCACCAGTAGGTTCCAACCTGTCTATCGGTGCCGGTGGGATATTCATCAACAACGGCAACCAGGTTTTCTACGATCTGCCTATCATTGCCACAGCCAGCCAGTCATGGAACGTGGCCAGCAATTATCCTCTGACCTTCGGCGACTGGCCATATGGCGCCAACCCCACTGGCAGCACCAGCGCCATCACATTGAACAACGGCGTCAATGTCACCAAGACCGGGAACGGAACGATTTATTTCAATAACGGAACCACAACCACAGTCGGCACCGGCCACTTCACCTTTGACGGAGGAACTATCCAATTAGATGGCACAAGTCAATTTGGCCGTCTGGGCACCAACCAGTTGGGAGTCACGGCCAATCCCTCCTCACAGCGCCCCTTGCTCGACTTCGTGGACAGTGCATCCGGCACCTTCCCTGGCGGACTTTCTGTCGTTGGCGGTCTCGTCGGCAGCAACCTAACCATTGGTTGGGGCAATGGCCCCACTGTCTCCGGCACGACATTGACGGTTACTGGCGCATTGTCTGGAGGGATCAACGGTGGAGCGATCAACGACGTGGGGTTCATCATCCCTCAAATTTGGTCAACTCAAACAATTGACGACCGTAATCAGATTATCTTCCAGGGCGATGGTTCAGGCTTGACAGCACTTAACCCCACCAACTGGGGTCTCAGTCCTCTGCACGTCGTGAGTGGCGTGGTGGTTCTCGACAATGCCAATGCCATGGGCACTGGTAACAACCTGATATCCTTCGTCGGTAATACTTTCAACCAAGCCACAAACTATTATTGCGGATTGGTGGCCACCAGCGGCCATAATGTCAGCGGTGGCATCTATCTTACTCCAGTCCAAAACTCCAGCAACCAGCACAATGCGGTGGTGGAACTGGGACTCAAGGGCACGGGCAGCGTCACCTTCTCGGGCGAGATTCGCATGCAGAACTGGGGCTCCGGCAGCTATTCACAAATGCAGCGCCTGAAACTGACGGCACCCGCGGGCGGCACGGCCACCTTCAGCGGTAAGATCTCCGATGCCAGCACTTATGGAGGTGACACGTCTTATGTGCCGGTGAAAATACTGGCTGGCGGCACGGTGGAACTGAGCGGCAACAACACCTACAAGGGAACGACCGCGGTGCGCGGCGGCACCCTGTTGTTAGCAGGATATAACAACGCCTTGGGAGCCGCCACCAGCAATGTCTCCCTGGGTGACGTGGTCACCGCGCCTTCCGGTGGGGATGTCAAGGTTGCCACAACCTCGGACTCCGTGTTGTCAGATGGCCAATGGTGGACTTGGGGGTTTTCGGGCGGCGTTCTAAACTTCACGACCGCTGTCACCACTGTTGACGGTGTGTCATTGAGCGCTGGTGACCGCATCCTCTACAAGGACGCACAAAACGCCGAACGGACCGGTGTTTATACCTATACTGATTCCACGCACTGGACACGCTCCACCGACCTGAACACCGCCGCGGCGTTCACCTCGGGCCTGCGGGTCCATGTCACCAACGGGACCCTGAACGGCGGGAAGAACTACTACTTGTATGAAGGACTGGTCACTTCTCAGTATCCGTCTCCCGTTTTGGGCCACACTGCTGGCGACGGCTCCAGTGCCATGTTCTTCTTCAATGAGGATGTTCCCTCCACCTCCGACGTGGCGCTTCTAACCAATGATGCGCTGACCATCAGCCGCAATATCGACGTCACCAACAACCTGAGCACCGGCAAGAGCATCCTCGGCGGCAACTCCGCGGTTGCTTCGACGTTCAGTGGCACGGTGGCCCTGAGCAAGAACCTGACGGTTACCGCCGCCAGCAGTGGCACTGCCACATTCTCTGGAGCGATCAACGGCAGCAACACCGTGACCAAGGAAGGCCTAGGCACCGTGAAATTCTCCACGGCCAAGGCCTACACCGGCACAACGAGCGTCACAGCAGGCACTCTGGAAGTGGACAACACACTGGCATCCAGCGCGGTTAGCGTGGGCAGCGGTGGTACCCTTCAGGGCACTGGCACCCTCTCCGGCACACTCAGCGTGACGGGCACGGGCGTTGTGTCACCGGGCTTGGCTGCAGGGGACACACTGCACGCCGGAGCTACCACCATCTCCGGCCATCTGGCCGTGCAAGTGGACGACTTGGCTAACAGCGAACTGATGAGCAGTGGTGCAGTCAACCTGAGCGGAGGCACCGTGGACGTTACCGTTGGTGGAGGCGGCTTTACGCAGCCCTACTATGTGATTGCCCAAGGCTCCAGCATCACCGGCACGCTGCCCAGTGTTACAACCGGTTATGTGTTGACCAAGGTGGGTAACCAGCTGCAACTCAGCCAGCCGCCCACCAACACCTACTCTAACTGGATGAGCACGAACTATCCGAGTATCACCGGAACTGACGCGCTCCCCACCGCCAATCCCAGCCACGACGGAATCAGCAACTTGGTCAAATATGCATTGGACCTTAACCCGACGGTATCAGCCCAGCCAGCAGGCACCCACACTGGCAGCTCGCTGACCTTCACCAAGGGTACGATGGCCAAGGCTGACAGCAACCTCACTTACTCCATCGAGGAATCCACCGATCTAGCAACCTGGGGTGCCCCGACGCTTGGATCGGTTTCCTATGGTGACACCATCACCTACACCTACCCGAGCGGGCAGAGCAAGGTGTTCGCACGCCTGAAGGTGGTGCAAACCCCATAAACCTGTCTCATTGAGCAGACCACACAGAGGCGGCGGGCTGAATGCCCGCCGCCTCTTCTTTTTCTATACTGGTTGCCAAAAGAGATTGCTGAAATGCAGCATTCAAGAGATTTATTTCAAAATCATCTTGAGAGTTTTGCTTTGGGTAATATTTTTCAGCTGTGGGCTGTTTGTAATCCACAAGGAATAATTCCGTCCGCCTCCCGTCAATGCCCCCGCATGTACCCGTGTATTCCTTTGCCGTGCTGCCGGTCATATCTGGCCTTACTGCCAGGGAGCCCGGAAGACCTGCTGCGGCCAAACCATAGAAAGCCATGAAATCAAAATACTACCGTTTGTTTTGTCTGAATCGAATCGCGTTAGCCGTGTTTACCGCCGGTGCGCTTATGTCCTTGGCTAGTGCCACCACTTACACATGGACCGGATATAACGGCAACTGGAGTGATCCAAGTAATTGGGACTCCAATGGTGTGCCTAGCAATGATGGCACTGCGGACGTCGTCGCATCGACCCCGGGAGGCCAATGGGCCACAGTGAACCCGGGAAGCCTAGCATCCCCATCCACCAACTGGTCGATTCACAGTCTGACTTCCAGCGCCATTGATGAAGGACTCCAGTTTAATGCGGTGGGTAGTTCCTCTCTTTCTATCGGTGCAGGCGGGATCTCTGTCCTTAATGGTAACCAAGTGTATTACGATCTCGCACTCATCGCCACAGCCAGCCAACCCTGGTATGTCGGCGATGACGGGAGCGGCAACGGATATCCACTATACATCGGCTGGCCCTCTGGGAATCCGCTCTACGGTGCTGATCCCTCTGGAAGCTCCAGCGTTGTCACGCTGAACGATGGCGTGAACGTCACCAAGACAGGAAATGGGTCTTTGATTTTCCTAGCAGGAATTACCACGACGGTGGGTTCCGGCCACTTCACTCTTGAGGGGGGAACGATCACACTGAATGGCACCGACCAATATGGAAGCCTCGGGACCAATCCTCTGGGTGTTACTGCCAACCCCTCCTCGCAACGGCCCTTGCTCTACTTCGTGGACACCGCATCCGGCACCTTTGCCAATGGCTTTACCTTCACCGGCGGCCTCGTGAACAGCAACATCACCATTGGTTGGGGCAACGGTCAGACCGATTACGGAACAACCCTAACCGTCACAGGACCGCTTTCCGGGGCCCTAAGCGGCGGATGGACTAACGGAACCGGATTCATGACTCCCCAAATATGGACAGCTCCTTCCTCTGATGACCGTTACAGCATCATATTCCAAGGTGACGGTTCCGGTCTGAGTTCCACTCATTCCACGGATCCATTCAGTTACGGCATTCTACACATCAGCTCAGGTGTCGATGTTCTCGACAATGCCAATGCCCTCGGAACCGGTAACAGTCTATCCGTGTTCGTGGGACGTAATGATAACAGGGTCACCAATTCCTATGTCGGCTTGCTGGCCACCAATAACGCAGGAAGCGTCAGCTCACCCATCAAGGTGCGCCAGGCAGAAAACGGAACCCAGCATTACCACGGCGTGGTGGAACTGGGACTTAGCGGCTACGGCAGCGTGGCGTTTACAGGACCCATCCACCTTGACAACCAGTGGCCGGTGAATTCCGGCTATGTGCAACATCTCAAACTCACCGCCCCAGCTGGCGGCACGGCCACGTTCTCGGGCGTAATCTCAGATAGTGACAGCACAACAGGTGCCTCAGTCCATGTTCCGGTGACGGTCCTTGCGGACGGCACCGTCAAACTGAGTGGTAACAATACCTACAAAGGATCCACTTCGATTCGCAGCGGCACCCTGCTGGTGGGAGGCTATAACAATGCGCTGGGCTATCAGGGCACTAGTGCCGCCAATGTATCTCTAGGAGGAGTGGTCACCGCTCCTTCAGGCGGGGATGTCGTGGCCGCCACCACCAGCGCACTTCCCGGAACATATACTTGGACAGCTGGCACCTTTAGCTGGCCGTCGGGTGCTCCGACAACTCTGGACGGGGTTTTCTTGAACATCGGCGACCGCATCCTCGTCAAGGATGCCTTTGACCCGTATGATGCCCAGGACGGGCGCAATGGGGTATATGTCTTCACCGATGCCAATACTTGGACCCGTTCCTCCGATATGAACACCACCGCACCGTTTGTCGCAGGGCTGCGGGTACACGTCACTGGCGGGACCTTGAACGGCAGCAAAAACTTCTATCTCACATGGGGGTTGGTGCCTGGTGCCGCCCTGAACAACAATGATGTCACCAGCAGCACAAACGGCTTGTTCGTCTTTAACCCTGACGCCTCCTCCTTTGCCAGCGTGGCACTTCTAACTGACGAACCGCTGACCATCAGCCGGAACATCGATGTGACTAACAACCTCAGCCCAGGACCCAGCACACTGGGTGGTAACTCCGCAGATGCCTCCACCTTCAGCGGCACCGTGAATCTCAGCAAGGACCTCACGGTCACAGCTTCCTTCGGAGGATCCGTCACATTCTCCGGAGATATCATAGGCAGTAACAATCTGACTGCGGTAGGCGCAGGCCAAGTGGTTTTCAGCACAGACAAGAGCTACACTGGCACGACAAGCGTGTCGTTTGGAACCTTGGAAGTGGATGGTAATCTTGCCTCCAGCGGAGTCACCGTGGGCATTGGAGTTTCCTCCCCAGGCGGTCCGCACCCGAGCTTTGAATATGGCGGCGGACGCCCAACCCCGATTTCTGCAACCCTCCAAGGCACGGGCACCCTTGCTGGCACGCTTAGCGTGTCGAGCTCAGGCCTTGTGTCACCGGGTCTGGCAGCAGGCGACACCATGCACGCCGGGGCCACCACTATCACCGGCCACTTGGCCGCTATGGTGAATGGAGCATCTGCCAATAAACTGATAAGCAGCAGCAGCATCAATCTGACTGGCGGCACCGTGGACGTCACGGTGGGTGGTGGCGGATTCACGCAGCCCTACTATGTGATTGCCCAAGGTAGCAGCATCACGGGCATGCTTCCGAGTGTGACCACTGGTTATACCTTGACCAACACCGGCACCGAATTGCGTCTCAGCCAGGCACTCAGTAATTCCTTCACGGCATGGATCGCCGGGTATTCTGGCCTATCAGACACCACACCTGGAGGCAATCCCAGCCACGACGGAATCAGCAACTTGGTCAAATATGCATTGGACCTTAACCCGACGGTATCAGCCCAGCCAGCAGGCACCCACACTGGCAGCTCGCTGACCTTCACCAAGGGTACGATGGCCAAGGCTGACAGCAACCTCACTTACTCCATCGAGGAATCCACCGATCTAGCAACCTGGGGTGCCCCGACGCTTGGATCGGTTTCCTATGGTGACACCATCACCTACACCTACCCGAGCGGGCAGAGCAAGGTGTTCGCACGCCTGAAGGTGGTGCAAACCCCATAAACCTGTCTCATTGAGCAGACCACACAGAGGCGGCGGGCTGAATGCCCGCCGCCTTTTTTCTTAAGTCAAATTCCAGACTGCCCGCCAAATCTGCTTGTCCGGAGAGATGTTCGTTGGATAAAAGTCCCGCCCGGCATGCCTTTCCACCATCACATCCGCCCGGCCCGGAACTACCGCCGCGCCAAGCACTCACGCAGCCGCGTGTGGTATGGGATGCTGGCCGTGCTGGTGATCATGGCCGGGTTGCTGTGGAGGTCACAGATAATCCCACTGCCACCTTTTCTGGCGAAGTATGGCGGGGATGCGCTGTGGGCTCTCATGGTATTCTGCGGCATGGGATTTGTTTTCCCTAGGTTCTCCACGCAGACGCTGACCCTGCTGGCCGTGGGCTTCTCCTGTGCGGTGGAGTTTTCCAAGCTCTACCATGCGCCGTGGATCGAAGCTGTACGGTCCACTCTGGCCGGGCGGCTTATCCTCGGGATCTCGTTCCACTGGCCCAACATAGCCGCTTACGTCCTTGGCATTGCCCTTGGCGCGGTGGCTGAGCATCTGTGCCGGAAAGCCCGGGGTTATACTGATTGCCAATAGTTATTGCTGAAAAACCGAGCGCGAAAACCAGCATAAAAATGGAGTGTTTACTTTCCCTGTAGCACTGTGCCAAACTGTCGCGGACGGAATCTTCTGGACTCCTGATACTCTGATCCACCACTAACGTGCGCAATTTCCCCGTGAAATCAGGTTTTCTCGAAAAGCTCGTCGCCCGTCTTGACCGGGTGGAACACGGGGAGGTGCAGCAGATTGTGACGCGGCTGATCCGTGAAAAGGGATTTCTGGAAAAGGTTTTTGAGGCCTTACAGGAAGGGGTGATCATTCTGGATCCACAGGGGATCATCGGCTTTCTCAATCATGCGGCGTGCAGGTTCTTCGGGCTGGATCCGGAAAAGGCACTTGGAGAACCATTGTCCTCCCAAGTGCGCGGGCTGGACTGGAAAACCCTGGGCAAACCGGGACGCACGATCAACCGTGACCTCGAGGTGTTCTACCCGGAAAACCGCTTTCTCAATTTCTATCTGGCACCCATCGACGAGACAGAAACCGCGGATATTCCATTAGGCTACGTGATGCTCGTGCGCGACGTCACCCGCACGCGGGCGGAAGCTGCGGAAACCCTGGAATCCGAACGACTCAATGCCCTCACCCTACTGGCCGCAGGTGTGGCTCATGAAATCGGTAATCCGCTCAACTCGCTCGATATCCATCTGCAGCTTCTCGGCCGCAAGCTGCGCAAGCTCCCACCCGGAGACCGCAAGCCGCTCGAGGAAAATCTGGCCACAGCCCGCGGTGAAATCCAGCGCCTGGACACCATACTCAAACAATTCCTCCATGCCGTGCGGCCCAGCACGCCGCTGCGGGAACGGCGGGACATCCACGCGCTGCTGCGTGAAAGCCTGAAATTATTAGAGCCGGAACTGGAGTCGCGAGACGTTTCTGTGGAGCTAGACCTCGCCGGAGCCGTGCCACCCGCACTCATTGACGGCGGGCAATTCCAGCAGGTGTTCTACAATCTGATCCGCAATGCCTATCAGGCGCTGCCGGGCAAGAACGGTCGCATCACCATCCGCACGCGCGTAAACGATTATGAATACGTGATCTCCATTGAGGACAATGGGACCGGCATATCCCCGGAACACATGGGCGCGTTGTTCGAGCCCTATCGGACGACCAAAACCTCCGGCTCCGGCCTCGGACTGCTCATCGTCCGCCGCATCGTGCGCGAGCACGGCGGGGAAATCACCATCGAGAGCGAGGAAAACCGGGGAACCCGGGTGATCATTCACCTCCCACGCTCCGAACGTTCAGTTAGATTGCTGGGATCTCCCGAACCCGTGATCGACCTGCCATGAAGAATATATAATCGCACGGACCCTGCCGAAAGGCAGTCCCATTCTAAATTCACTATTCAGTATACCTAATTCCACCCCCATGCTTCCCACCCTACTCATCGTTGATGACGAGCGCTCCACGCGCGAGGGCCTGCGCAGTGCCCTCGAGGAGGAATTCGATGTCTACACCGCCACCGGGACGCGGGATGCGGAGGTCATCCTGAAGAGCGAGGCTATCCAGATCCTCCTAACTGACCTGCGCCTTGGCGGGGAATCCGGGATGGAGTTGTTGGACTTCGCGCTTGGCCTGCCGTCCCCCCCTGTTGCGATCATGATGACCGCCTACGGCTCCATAGACACGGCAGTGGAGGCGATGCGCCGCGGCGCGTGGCATTTCGTGACCAAGCCTCTCAATCTCGACGAGGTGGAAATGCTGCTCAAGCGTGCGCTACGCACGAGCCATCTCGAGGCGGAAAACAAACAGCTCACCCAGCAAGTCCGGCAGTCCCACAAGCTCGACCGGCTCATAGGCAAGTCCCCGGAAATCCAAAAGGTGTCCGAGATGATACGGCAGGTAGCGCCCACCCGCGCGACCATCCTGATCGAAGGGGAATCCGGAACCGGCAAGGAAGTCGTTGCCAGCCTGCTGCACCACCTATCCGGGAGACCTGCGGCCAAGATGGTGATCGTCCACTGCGCGGCCCTTTCCCCGCAACTCCTTGAGAGCGAGCTTTTCGGCCATGAGAAAGGTGCCTTCACCGGCGCCGCCCAACGCCGGATCGGCCGCTTTGAACAGGCGGATGGCGGCACACTCTTTCTCGACGAGATCGGCGAAATCGACCCCGCCACGCAGATCAAGCTGCTGCGGGTGCTGTCCGAACGGACCATTGAACGGGTGGGGTCCAACACGCCACTCAAGGTGGACGTAAGGGTAATCGCCGCCACCAACAAGAAACTCAGGGCATTGGTGGACCACGGGACATTCCGAGAGGACCTGTATTTCCGCCTCAACGTCGTCAAAATCGACATGCCGCCATTACGGACGCGCCGGGAAGACATTGTTTTATTGGCCAATAGTTTTCTTGAGGAATTCGCCAAGGAAAACGGGCGTCCGGTCAAACCCCTAACGGACACAGCCCTCCATCTCCTGCTCACTTACCCTTGGCCTGGCAATGTCAGGGAACTCCGGACCGCCATCGAACACGGCGTGGTGATGAGCAACGAAAACGTCATAGACGTCCGGCATTTGCCGCAATTCCTGCTTTCCCAGCCATCTCCCGGACCAGTTCTGGAGCAGGCCCCCAAAAACTCCCTTGCTGAGGCGGCGGAATTCAACTTGCATTCGCTCGAGACCAACACTATCCGCACAGCCCTAGCCACGACCAAAGGCAACCGCACCCGCACTGCGGAACTCCTTGGTGTCAGCCGCAGGACTCTCCAGCGCAAACTGAAGGAATCCGGTCTCTGATTTTCCCACCACCTATTTACTAAACTCCCCATGAACATCCAGACATCCCAAAACGACACCGGCATGCTCATCCGCCGCAGTCTGTTTTTCCTGCTATTGATTCTACTGACCCTCGGCAACCTGTTCACCTTTTTCAGCGGGCTTAGCTCCCCGCAAGCGATGGATCAGGCCCAGATCGCGCGGGAAATTGCCCGTGGCAATGGATTCACCACCAAGATGATACGGCCGGTCGCATACTATCAGGAGACCAAAGCCGCAAAACACTCGGTTTCCCTGCTCGGCTTCCAAGACACATACCACTCCCCGCTCAATCCCTTGCTCAACGCAGCAGTCCTCAAGCTGGTGGGGGCGGATAAGGTGGACTCCTGGCAAATGGGTAAAGATGAGTATGTTTACTCTCTCGATCGCTTGATAGCCGCCGTCAGCACGCTGTTTTTCCTTATGGCCATCGGTGTGAACTATCTGCTGATCTCACGGATATTCGATGCCAAGATCGCGGGGGTTTGTGCCATCCTGATGTTATTCTGCGAGACGTTTTGGGAGTATTCCCTGAGCGGATTGCCGCAGATGTTGATGTTGTTGTTTTTCTCCTGTGCCATTTACTTTGTCTATCGTGCCGTGGAGGCTGCGGCGGAAGGGCGTGTGGCCATGACACCGGCCGCCATTGCCGGCATCTTTTTCACCCTGTTAGCACTGACGCACTGGATGGCGGTATGGATCGCGTTGGGCTATATTATTTTTGCCGCCATCGTCTTCCGCCCGCGCGGCTTTGTGGGTGTCGTTGTCCTGGCCTTGTTGCTCATAGCTGCAGTAGGCCCCGTGCTCCGGAATCAGAGCATCACTGGGGCACCATTCGGCACGGCCTTCCTAACACTCTATGGAGGTCTGGGTAACGGCACTGAAATGGCGGTGATGCGCAACACGGACTTGGAAGCATCACCTCTGGTGACGGACGGCCTGTTCTCGAAAATCCTGCGCACCACCCTGTTGCAGGCCACCGATATTATTCCCCTGTTGGCAGGCATTGTCATTGCCCCGCTATTTTTCGTTTCCCTGCTGCATCCGTTCAAACGAAAACCCATAGCCACCTTCCGCTGGGCCATCTTGATGATGTGGGTCACCACTGCGGTGGGTCTCGCATTCTTCGGCATCTCTGCAGAAAAACTCGATCCCAACCAGCTCCATCTGCTCTTCGCCCCCATCATGACGGCGTATGCTTTGGCCTTCCTCTCTATCTTGTGGAGCCGACTCGATTTTGTCGCTTCCACGCCGCAACTCAGGAACGTCCATCACTTGGTGGTAATAGGACTTTGTGCGCTGCCGATGTTACTGACGCTGCCGCAGAAAGTGCGGGTAGGCTTGCAAGTCCGTGACCGCGGCGGCATCCCGCATTGGCCACCCTACTATGCGCCAGCCCTCAATAGCAAGGCAACCGGCCTCAAAGCATGGGTGGACGAAAAGAAAAATATCGTCTTCTCCGACCAGCCGTGGGCAGTCGCTTGGTACGCAGACCGCGTGAGCGTCTGGCTGCCACCCAGTGTCGAAGGATTCCTGAAGATCGAGAGCATCGCCCAAGAGCTTCAAACCCCCGTGGCTGGAATCCTCATTTCCCCAAGTTCCCACGGCTCTGGACCCATCTCCGAAGTCGCGGAACGTTACAAGGATTTCACCGCGCTGGTTTATGACGGCAGGATAACCATGGCCACCTACCCACCTGGTTTAGGAATCTTCGACAAAAGCAGTCGTCTCGAGGCAATCGCCAGACGCTATCCCTACCGGCAGCCGCTGGTGGGTATGGACATGGTCTATTACAGTGATCATCCCATCCGCCAGAAAGAAGAAAACCTAGGTGAGTGATCCCATGGCACGCCGTAAATCCCAGCCTGAAGACCCTACGCAATCGCCCTCGTTCGAGGAGGCGCTGGCCGGACTCGAGGCTATCGTGGATGCCATGGAACGGGAACAACTGCCACTGGAAGAACTCGTGGCCCATTACGAAAAAGGCTCACGCTTGTTGGATCGTTGTGAGTCCATCCTCCAGACAGCCCGCGGCCGCATCCAGTTGATCACTCTGCGCAATCAAACCGAAGCCGGATGTGAAACCGGAACCGATGAGCCTACCGGCACCACCTCCCCTTCCGCACCATCTGCGGCATCCGACGACGATAACGATGACATCCGCCTCTTCTGAGCCTCCCGCCCTTGGCCCGCTGCTTCTGTCCATCCAATCTCCCAGCGATGTCAAAAAACTCGCGGACGAGGATTTGCCGAATCTAGCCTCGGAAGTCCGGCACTCGCTGATCACCTCGCTGTCCAAGACCGGTGGCCACCTCGGTCCCAATCTGGGAGTGGTGGAGCTGACCATAGCCCTGCACCGGGTGTTCAACACTCCGGAGGATAAGATTGTCTTTGATGTGGCCCATCAGGGATACGTGCATAAAATGCTGACTGGCCGCGCCAACCGCATCCACACCCTCCGGACCTACAAGGGGCTCAACGGGTTTCTCCTGCGTTCAGAATCCAAACATGATGCCTATGGTGCTGGTCATGCAGGCACCGCCTTGTCTGCCGCGCTGGGCATGGCTGCCGCACGCGACCTGGCAGGGCAGGAGAACCATGTAATCGCCGTGGCAGGGGACGCTGCATTCACCTGCGGGCCTGCTCTAGAGGCCCTCAATAACATCGCGGAAACCACCCGCAAGTTCATCGTGGTTCTGAATGATAATGAATGGTCTATCGACAAAAATGTAGGGGCCATCGCCCGGTATTTCAATGCCCTGCAAACCCACCACACCTTCGCCTCAGTCCGTGCCAAGGCGGCTGACTTCGTGGAAAAAGTCGCCGGCAAGGCCGCACGCACCCTGGCCCACAAGGTGGAGGAAGGCGCGAAGAATCTGCTCTTCCCCAATGTGCTTTTTGAAAAATTCGGGCTGCGTTATTATGGACCTATCGACGGGCACGACATTCGCCTGTTAGTCCGCACCTTTGAGCATTTGAAAACCGTGCAAGAACCTGTGGTTCTCCACGTGATCACGGAAAAAGGCCGCGGCTATCAACCCGCGCTGGATGATCCGGGAAAATTTCACGGTCACGGATCCTATCAGATCAAAGACGGCACCACAGACACATCCGCCACGCCCACTTGCTCGGACATCTTCGGCCGCACGGTCACGGACCTCGCCAAGCAGGACCCTAAAATCGTGGCCATCACTGCGGCCATGCCCGGCGGGACCAAACTCGAGATATTCAAGAACGAGGTGCCGGACCGTTATTTTGACGTGGGCATAGCGGAGGAACATGCGGCGCTCTTCGCGTGCGGGCTTGCCAGCCAAGGATACCGGCCGTTTCTAGCAGTGTATTCCACGTTCATGCAGCGCGCCTATGACATGATCATTCATGACATGGCGCTGCAGGGTCTGCCCGTGCGCATGTGCTTGGACCGCAGCGGGCTGTCCGGAGATGACGGTCCCACACATCACGGGCTCTTCGATATTGGATTCCTCCGCCACGTTCCTGGCATCGTCCACATGCAGCCCAAGGATGAGGACGAACTCGTGGACATGTTGCACACCATGGCCGCTTATGATGCAGGGCCATCCGCCATCCGCTATCCGCGTGGCGTGATCCGCAGTACTGCTATCAAGGCGGTGCCTAGCATCCTGGAAATCGGCAAGGCTGAAGTCGTGGCAGATGGCACGGATGTGGCACTCATAGGCCTGGGCACGATGTTTGAAATGGCGGAACGGACTAAGGGATTGCTAGAGGAACGCGGGCTTTCGGTGGCGCTGGTTAATCCGCGCTTCATCAAGCCGTTAGATTCTGAGATTCTGGAAAGATATGCCCGCAAATGCCGCGTGTTATGCACCTTCGAGGATCATGTGCTGCTCAACGGGTTTGGAGCTGGCGTCATAGAGCACCTTCATACTGCGGGCATCCACACCCCGGTGGAACGCATTGGATGGCCGGATGAGTTTATCGAGCACGGGAAACAGGAAACCCTCCGCGCTCTGCACCACCTAACTCTGGAAGCAGCCTTCGCAAAGATCATGGGGCATTTCCCGTGAGGGGCGGCTATACTGATTGCTAATAGTTATGAAGAGGGCCTCGCGCAAAGACGCCAAGGCGCAAAGTTTTTCAGAGTATGGAAAAACAGAATAATTAACATCCCTGCCTTTTCTTCCTTAGCGCCTTAGCGCCTTTGCGCGAGACTATCTTCCACCTAACCACATCACCATGACCGAAAACGAAATTAGCAAAATCGTTGTGGATACCGCAGTGAAACTCCATCAGGACCTCGGCTCCGGCCTGTTGGAGTCCGTCTATGAAGTCGCCCTTGCCCACCTTCTACTCAAACGCGGCCTGTCCTGTGTCCGGCAGCTTCCTATCCCCATCCAATACGATGGCCTTGAATTCGACGAGGGTTTCAGAGCCGACATCGTCGTCAACAATCTCGTTATTCTCGAACTGAAATCCGTCGAAAAAATTGCCTACGTTCACCGCAAGCAACTCCAAACCTACCTCCGCCTAGCCGACAAACGACTCGGCTTGCTTTTAAACTTTGGTGCGCCGCTTATGCGTGACGGCATCGTCCGCGTGGTCAACAATCTCCCCGAATAGCCAAAATGCTAAAGAGGGCCTCGCGCAAGTTTTTCAGAGTATGGAAAAACAGAATAATTAACCCATCCCTGCCTTCTCTTCCTTTGCGCCTTAGCGCCTTTGCGCGAGACTATCTTCCTACCCCTCACCGGTCGCGGCGCATGCGCAGCACGCGCTCGCCATCGGCGCAGTAGTCGAGACGGTCACGAGCCTGGATTTCGAGAAACGCAGGATCCTGCCGCAAGGATTTTAGTTCGATGTGACGATGTTCCTGTTCAGAGACGACTGCGCGTTCGCGTTCCTTGGACTGAGCAAGTTTGGCCTCCAGCTTCTCCAACTCCCGGCGCTGCGGAAAGGCGGTAGCCACAACCAAGAATCCCACAGCCGCGCAAAAGAACACAAACACCAAACGCCCCGCACCCTGAAGCGCCCGTGCCCGGTTCTCCAGGCGGACCAACTTCGCCACCTCCATGCGTTTGCGTGCCATGACTTGACCGGAATAATCCTCAATTCCCTCTTAATGTCAAGCAATGTTGATTAGAGTGGAGGGTAATTTACGGAGGGTGTGGGGCACACGCTGATCCGTCTGATCCGTCCGATCTCTCTTCAAATAGCAGATTGGCACCAGCGGGGCACGCGCTTATGATGCGGCACGGATGAGTGTGCCGGATTTCAGAGCCAGACTTCGCGAGGTGCCCCACCAGCCCGGGGTCTACCTGATGAAGGACCGTCTGGGGGCCATCATCTACGTGGGCAAGGCGCGCGATCTTAGGAAACGCATGGCATCCTACTTCATGGCGTCCCAGAAGACGCGCGCCAGCCTGAAGACGCGCGCATTGATTGATTCCATCCACGACTTCGAGTTTCACACGGTGCGCAATGAGGACGAGTCACTTCTGCTAGAGGGCAAGCTCATCAAGGATTACCGCCCGCGGTACAATGTGGCATTTCGTGATGACAAGCGCTTCCTGCTGGTGAAGATCCGCCTATCCGATCCTTGGCCGCGTTTCAGCACCACACGGGTGAAGAAGGACGATGGCTCCAGATATTTCGGGCCTTTCCCGCACTCCGGAGCACTGCATCACACGCTGGAGTGGATCAACCGCAGCTTCGGCCTACGGGTGTGCCGCCCGCAGATCCCGGGGGAGGCAGACTATCGGCACTGCAATGCGGACATCATCCGGTGCTGCCGGGCACCGTGCGTGGGACGCATCCCCAAGGAGGAGTATGACGGGCTCATCGAGCAGGCGTGCCGCATCCTGGAAGGCAAAGGGCGGCGGGATCTATTGGACACTCTGCGAGCAGATATGGACAAGGCCGCCGCCGCACTGGAGTTCGAAAAAGCCGCCACCCTGCGGGATGTCTGGCAGAACCTTGAAAAGACTCTGGCACCCGCACGCCGGTTCAGCCGCGGGCACGGGGTGCCGGGCACGGTGAGGCCCACAGAAGACCTGGCAGAGCTGGGTGAGCTGCTACGACTGCCAGGGCCGCCACGGGTCATGGAGTGTTTTGATATTTCCAATGTCTCATCCCACCACATCGTAGCCTCCATGGTGCGCTTCACGGATGGTCGGCCGGACAATGCGCAATACCGCCGCTACCGCATCCGCAGCGTGGAGGGGCAGGATGACTTCGCCTCCATGGCAGAAGTCATCCGCAGGCGCTATGCGCGTGTTTTGTTGGAAAATGCAGCCACTGCGCCGGATGCCCGGGACTCACAGGAAGATCTTGTGGATGCCCAGCGCCGCCTCGCGCGCGAAGGCAGGGCGAAGATCGTGCTGCCAGATCTGGTCATCGTGGATGGTGGCAAGGGCCAGCTAGGCATGGCTGTGAGGGAGCTTCAGGCACTGGGCCTGCACGACCTACCTGTCATAGGCCTGGCCAAGCAGCATGAGGAGGTCTTCATCCCCGGCCAGAGCGAGTCACTCCGCATACCGCATGACCGAGGGGCGCTCAAGCTGCTCCAACGCATCCGGGATGAGGCCCACCGCTTTGCCAACCGTTACAATGCCCTGCTCTATGGACGCCGCATGAAGGAAAGCCAGCTCGATGACTGTCCCGGCGTATCCCCCACCAAAAAACAGCTCCTGCTCGGGAAGTTCGGGAGCGTGGCACGCATCAGGGCTGCCAGTGCGGAGGACATCGCCGCACTGCCGGGCATATCCCTCAAGTCCGCACGAGTTATCTTGGAATTCCTAGGGACTTGAAGATGGAACTATAGAGCCTATAGGTCAGATCCGTCTGATCTACCGGTTCCGGGTACGGTCTTGCGGGCGAAGGGGGATTGGGATGGACGTCGCTACTCGAATGACGGACTGGACCTAGCCCAAGTTTCTTATCAGAAGCTTGGGCTAGTGATATTTCGTCGAACGAGAGGCCGTCATCAGCGACATCGGTCCGCAGCACATCGAGTATCGCCTTGCGAATGGACTCCTGATCGGCCGCCCCCGAGCTTAACAGATCCAGATCTCGGGTGGGTCGGTGCATTTTATGATTCCACACATGGAACAGCATGGATCCTTTGAGAACAAAGTGATCGGCATGTTCCGAAACACTCAGACGGTAGAGAAAACGTTCGACACCGTAGCGAGCGAGCACGAAATCAAATGTCTCGCCGTTCTCGCGCGAGAGATTGAGCAGTCTCTGCCGGATGGACTCGATCAACCCTTCAGGTTTCATGTCGTTAGGGATTCCAGATAGGGTCTCATCACCCTGCGCATCCGGCAAAGCCCGGCGATACGATTGATCTCCGCCAGAGTGAACTTGTGTGATTTCCAGCCTTCCCGCAGAGCCTCAAGTGCCACATCCAGTCCGACCTTATTGCGGTAGCGGAAAAGGTCCACTACCGTCCTGACTATCGAATAGACCCGGAGCTGAGCGCCTTCCGCCCGATGATTTTCAAGCCCTATCTCAAAACGATCCGCGCCGTAACGGACCACCTTAAGCGAAGGATATTCCAGCGTTGGCTTGCGATCCTTGGGTCCTATCGCGATCCACACCTCGTGCGGATTCTGTGAAGTCAGCTCATGGAATCGCAGCGCGCTCAGCAGGCAAATCGCTGCGTGAGGCACACGGTTCGCCACCTGAACCAGTGAGTGGTGTTCCGACTTCTCCGCCCCACGGCGGGCATACAGGCCGCGACCGATTCGCTCAAGCTCACCTGTATCCATCGCCTCCCGGATTCGTGAACGTGCCAGTCCGCGTTGCTCCAAGTCCTTTGACCTCAGCACCGTTGCTCCATCGAAAAGTTCCTTGAGAACTTTATGCCAATCACGTTTCACAGAATGTCGGCAGTTAATCAGTTCTTCCGGCGTTTTGCAACACGAAACTTCTGGTCTTCACTTTCATCCAGCACGCCCGTCTCAGGCCACCGGCTCGCAGAGGCACGAACGGCGACACCGCTTTGGATCAACCCTTCCCACTCCGCAGGACAGGGGTGGTGCTTGCCGTCTTGCGGGGTGAAGAGGATTGGGAGGGACGTCGCTACTTGGTGGCGGACTGGACCTGGGTCGGGAGGCAGAGTGTCGTATGGTGAAGCCAATGCGGAGTGGCGTCGCGACATTCCTGTCGCGTCTTCTCGCGCCGGAAGAATAAGACGAGACAGGAATGTCCCGACTCCTTAGGAAGAGTCTTCAGGACTTTGGTGCTCTCAGGGCGGGGGCGGCTGTGAAATAAGGCGTCGCGACATTCCTGTCGCGTCTTCTCGCGCCAAGAGAAATAAGACGGGACAGGAATGTCCCGACTCCTTAGGAAGAGTCCTCAGGATTTTGGTGCTCTCAAGGCGGGGGCGGCTGTGAAATAAGGCGTCGCGACATTCCTGTCGCGTCTTCTCGCGGAAAGACCAAGACGAGGCAATAAGGCCCCGACTCCCTATGCAGAGGCTTCACACGCTGAGCAGTTCGCGCTGCAAATCGTGCAGCGGGATCGCCTCCACCTCGGGTTTCAGGCGGTATCGCTCGCCCCCGCCATAGACGACGAATGCCTGGTGCGGTTTGATCTCTTTCATGGCCGCAAAAAAGCCCGAAGTTAAAACTGGGGCAAGTCCGCGTTTGATCTCCACCACCCAAGTCTTACCGTCACGAAAGGTCAGCACCAGATCGACTTCCTCACCAGTGGCAGTGCGGTAAAACGTAACCTCGGTGCGCGGCGGCGCGCAGGCCAGCAGGTTCTCGATGACAAACCCTTCCCAACTGGCCCCCACCACCGGATGACCGGCCAATGCCTCCGAACCGCCTATTCCCAGCAACTCATGCACCAACCCGGAATCACGAATGTAAAGTCGCGGAGACTTGACCATACGTTTGCCCGTGTTCCGGTGCCATGGCCGCAGCCGACGCAGGAAATATAGATTCTCCAGCAAATCGAGCTGAGCCTGCACCGTGCGCACATCGACTTCCAGATTACGTGACAGCGCCGCAGTGTTGGCCAGCCCGCCTTGCGCATGGGCCAGCATGGTCCATAAATTCCGCAGTTTACCTGTCCCTAGGCGCACCCCATGCAGCGGCATCTCACGCTCCAGATAGGAACGAATCAGGAAATCCCGGTATTCAGAGCTCGCCTCGTCACTCGCCGCCAGAAAGCTGTCAGGGAATCCGCCGCGCCACCACAGTTGCTGCAGGTCAGCCCGACCCACCTCCAACGTATCCAAGGGCTGCATTTCCAAATACGCGATCCGTCCCGCCAATGTCTCGCTGCTGTGCTGGATCAACTCCAATGAGGCCGATCCCAGCAACAAAAACCGCCCGGCGCGCAAACCCCGGGTTCTCCCCTCATCAATGAGTCCACGCAACGAGAGAAACAACTCTGGCAGCCGCTGGATCTCATCCAATATCACGAGCTTATCCTCACGGTGCGATAAGTAGTCTTCCGGATCCGACAACTTGGCCAAATCCCGCTGGCTCTCCAAATCCAGGTATATCCCGCCACGCTGCTCAGCACATTGTTTGGCCAGTGTCGTTTTCCCCACCTGCCGCGGCCCCAGCAACACCACCACCGGAAACCGCGCCAACAATTCCTCCAGCTTGGCATAGATCCGTCGCGCAATCATCGTGTAAAAGATACATCACGATGCTTGATTTACAAGAAAATATTTACCGCTGAAAACTGAAGGCTGAAATTTCGGGGTGATGCCGGTTGAACGCGCTGGGAGTTCCGCGTTCACGCGATCTCTTGAAGCTCTCAAGGCGGGGGCGGCTGTGAAATAAGGCGTCGCGACATTCCTGTTGCGTCTTCTCGCGCCAAGAGAATAAGACGGGACAGGAATGTCCCGACTCCTTAGGAAGAGTCTTCAGGACTTTGGTGCTCTCAGGGCGGGGGCGGCTGTGAAATAAGGCGTCGCGACATTCCTGTCGCGTCTTCTCGCGGAAAGAGAATAAGACGGGACAGGAATGTCCCGACTCCTTAGGAAGAGTCCTCAGGATTTTGGTGCACTCAAGGCGGGGGCGGCTGTAAAATAAGGCGTCGCGACATTCCTGTCGCGTCTTCTCGCGCCAAGAGAAATAAGACGGGACAGGAATGTCCCGACTCCTTAGGAAGAGTCCTCAGGACTTTGGTGCTCTCAGGGCGGGGGCGGCTGTGAAATAAGGCGTCGCGACATTCCTGTCGCGTCTTTGGTGCTGGGGAGATGAACACGGGATAATAAGGTTCCGACTCCCTAGCTCACCGCAAGAGCCCGCAGGCCTTGCCACAACGTATAACTGCCTTCCCGTAACTTCACAGGATTCCGCCGGATGTAACGAACGGCATTCGCGAAATGCCCGCCATCCCGAATCAACGTGTCCCGGTAGTTCTTCTGCCAGATGCTCCCCTGGCCGATCCTGTGCGCAGAGGTCCCCTTCCACGTCTTCAGCAGTGTTTCTATCGGGATCATCGGGGTGAAGACCAGATGCAGATGATTCGGCATGATCACCCATGCGTGATGCTCCACTCGCTCGCCCTGGAAACACATGAGAACCTCCCCGACGATTTCCCGGTATGCAGGATCACTTAATAAACATGACCCCGCACCTTCATCCAGCCAGCCCTCCAGCTTCCATGTGAATCGCTGGTGGTATTCCTCTTCCTTCTCTGGCGTCCATGGCTTCGGGTGAACGGCTAGCCATGTCGCGAGTTCCTCTTTCCAGAGGCGGAGTTTCGTCGCCGGCATCGCATCGCCAAGTCGGAAGGTAACGAACTGCATGACTTCCCCCTGCTGCCAATGCGGCAATATGGTGCCGTGTTTCAGGATCTCTCCAGATTCATTCAAGAAATCAGCCATGGCCTTTTATAGTTAGTGCCGGCCTTGCTGTCGCGTCTATTTATGAAATAAGGTGTCGCGACATTCCTGTCGCGTCTTTGTTACTGGGAAGAGGAAGACGGGACAACCGCGCGAAGCAAGATAGCCGAGCAATCAATCCTGAATAACGAGGCAATAAGGTCCCGACTCCTTATGCAGACGTACGCAAAAAAGAGGCGGGTTTGCACCCGCCTCTTTGGTTTTGAATGATTAAGTCCGTTGAGGAAGCAACTGATCAGTTGCGACGGCGGCGGAGCAGACCAAGCACGCCAAGCGCACCAAGAAGGGCGGCGGAGGGCTCAGGGACAACGCCGACGACCAATTTACCAGCGGTAATCGCACTGCCAGTAGACGAGGTGCCGCCCACAGTATTGAAGTTTTGATTGCTAATCGCAAGAGTGTCACCAACTCCGTTAGCCGAAATTGGGAAATTCTGGCCCGATTGGCTAAAGTAGGCAGTGCCACCACCATCTGCAGTGGTGGTAACTTTGAACCAAACTTGCAAACCGTTGAATGGAGTTGCCGTTACAGAATTATTATCGGTGTAACCTGCTGACCACTTGTTCTGCAATATTCCGGTAGTGGTGACCAATACGATTGGTGTGGCGTCAAGGGCACCAAATTGGGTGAAAACATTGCCGACATAGGAACCCACTTGGATTGAAACCTGAGAATTCGTAAGGATCGTATTCGTATTAGCCGAGGTGACAAAGTAGTCGCTAAGTGAACCACCACCTGCGGTAATTGTCGTAGCTTGGCTGACGCCTGTTGCCGCCATGGATGCGACGAATAATGCTAATGCTATTTTATTTTTCATGTTTATTTGTTTAATTTAGAGTTGTTTTGATTTCGCTGGAGAATTAAGGAGCAACAGTTGCGCCTGGAGCAACCCAGACGAACGGGCTTGAATTAGTTGGGTTGGTTCTATTGATTATGAGGCCTGCTCCGGCTGGCAAAGGAGTTGTACCGGCAAATGCAAATCCATCATCATACCATCCGGGTCCACTGCCGAGGTCGACGGTAGAGTAGAAATAATTACTGGAGCTTCCATTCACGATCACGCTGACCGTATCGGCTTGGGTAATATCACCCGAGTCACTACTGGCCACACCTGTCGCCACGTTACCCGTGTAGAGATTCAGGGCTGTAAGCGTAGTGCTAACCGGAATAGCATTGGGCCGCAGATTGGTATTGGCATGCACAGTAAGTTGATTACCAATGGTGTTAACCGTGCCACTATGGACAAGACTCAAATCACCCGTTCCCAATCTGGAAACCTGAATACCCATGTCTGGGTAGATCGGATAATTCGCTGCGTCTGCAAAACCGTCCGTTGACCATGTGCCACCCAACACGTTCGTTGGGAAAATGGTCACGTTTGCACTGTTCACTTCATCAATCAGGATGATGTTATCTGCAGTGGTAAGATCCCCGACAGTGTCGGATAGCAGACCAGGACTATTGTTTCCGAAAACATCCGTGATCGTTAGGTGGCGACGGATTACCACGCTCTCACCAACGGTGAAAGATGCGCCGTAACCTGTTTGGACGGTCACCGAAGTGGCAGTATTGGATACGATATGAGCCCAGTAGCCACCTGTCGGAGTAATGATATAATAAGCAAAAACCTCGGGAGAGGACGAAAGCTCATTAAAGGCCCCGCTCGTTAATGCTGCACTGGTCAAGGTGAGCGTATCACCTGATTTTGACGCGATAGTGCCAGCCCATTCGGTGGGGTTCACCAAGCTGGTGCCGATGACGCTAGTTTTGGGCGCACCGACGCCATAGTTGCTATAAATGGTCGTGGTCGTATAACCCACTGGGGTGGTGGTGGCGGTAACGGACGCCTGAGCGAAGCCGGCGGCGATGAACGCAGCGAAGATTGAAAAGATATATGGTTTCATGACAGTTTTGGTTTGGGAGTTTAATTCAACAGTTTTGGTTTCAGGTAATCGAGGTGTTTGGTTGTCGCTAGAACCCACAAAATCGATGCGTATTGCATACTATGCGCCACACATTGGTTCTGAGAATTCACAGGTTTCGTGCACATAAAAGCGCGGATATGGGGTCTGGGCAAGAAAAATCTGCAAAAAAGGGAACAAAATGCAGAGTCAGTGGAGGGCCAGCAAACGAGTAACAGAGCAGCGCAGTGCAAATCATTGATGATGAGACTATTACAACTTCGTTTCCAAGGGCCATAAAATGCGGAAAAAAGAGCAGAAAATGGTTCGGAAAAGTTAAGGAGTCGCCCTTTCCCGGACCGGAAAACAGCTGAATTGTCCTAACCCTTCAAAAGTGGACAAGTTTGCGTCGATTTTTCGGCAAAGAGACCGGATCAACCACTGAGCAGCGCTGAAGCCACTGAAAATGCCGGGAAACGGCATGCCCAAGGAGAATTCCTCCAATGGTTCAGTGTTTTCAGAGGTTCTCAGTGATTCAGTGGTTTCCATGTGATGCGGCCATTGGATCTTCCTTCCCATTTGGCTCGCCCCTTGGTTCCAGCTCTGCCGGATCGAGAAGGCAGGAAATAAGGAATGGAAAATAACGCCTTTCGATAGGCTCGGGGGCCTGCTGCAAAGATCAAAAAGAACGCAAGGCGCAAGAGCGCGAAGGAGCATGGTGCGCTTTACCGCTCTGATTCATTGGCGGTTCGGATATTCCGGGTGTTTTTTGCACGATTGGCGTAATGCCTCACGCACCCTCAAAAAATATTGTTAGGTGGCCAGTTTGCAACGTGCCAAGGGACTAACGAGGGGCAGGCTGCAACCCTTACAGATCATGGCATTTTCAGCATTACGGCCGACTCAGGAACGGGCAATGCAACGATCCAACAACGAACAAGGAACGGACAAGGAACGACTAACCACACTGATATACTGAAATACTGAGTACAAGAACACACACACAACAGAGAAACCACCCTGAGACATTTTGAAGAGAGAAGAGGGTCTCGCGCAAAGAACGCTAAGAGCGCAAAGGAGCAGGGCGCTTAACCGCTCTGATTCCTTGGCTGTTCGGATTATCCGGGTGTTTTTTGCATGATTGGCATATACGGATTGCCAAAAGTTATTGCCGAAACGAGGAACGATAAGGGTGTGCATTTGGATGGGAAATTATGCCGCTACGCGGGATCTGGATTCCAATTCCGGCCCGGAAACCCCGGTTCCGGCGTTGTTCCTCAGTCATGGATGTTTATCCACTCCATCGTCACGTCTTGGAACCAGCGCTTCCAAGCGCGGCCTTTCGGCTATCCCTTTTGGCAACCAGTATAATGCCTTTCTGAAAAACTTTGCGTCTCTGCGCCTTTGCGCGAGGCATTCTTCATCTGGGAGCGAACGTCGTCCCTGATGGCCGCGGATGTACACGGCTACCCTCCTCATTGCCTTCGGCTATGCCGGTCACGGCTTCGCCAATTTTTTCCAAGTTCGTTACCACTCACAACGCGTTCAAACCCTCTTCCTCATTCACCCAAAAACCTCATTCTGCCAGCCCAGAAAAGCGGCGGAAAAAGCTGCAGCATCCACCCCGCCTCCTTTGCGTCTTTGCGCCTTTGCGCGAGGCACTCTTCATCTGAGGAACCGACGACGTCCCCCTCCCTGATGGACGCGGATAGGAATTGATAGGCGGCGGCCAGAATGACCGCGCCACAGTGGCGCGTCTTCGACGCCGGGAGAATAAGACGGGACAACCGGAGCGCAGCGGAACCGGAGCGCTCCGGTTGTGGTTGGCTTTCTCCCTAGTGTCGGGACCCTGACCACTGATCACTGCCTTTGGGCGGGACAATCCACTGGTAGAGGGTATAGAACTACCCGCATGAGCGTAGTGCGCACGAGATTCGCCCCCAGCCCGACGGGGCGGCTGCATCTGGGCCACGCGCTGGCAGCGCGGGTGGCCCATGATCTGGCACGGCAGGAGCCTGGCGGAGTTTTCCTGCTGCGCCACGAGGACATAGACGGGCCGCGGGTGCGGGAGGAGTTCTATCAAGGGATAGAGGAGGACCTCCAATGGCTGGGCCTGCAGTGGGACGAGACACCGCTGCGCCAGACCACCCGCGCCACTGCTCACGAGGCCGCACTAATCCGGCTGCGGGAACACGGGCTGGTTTATCCGTGTTTCTGCACACGCAAGGGTATCCAGGAAGAATGGGCGCGCATGGCAGCCGCACCGCAAGGGCCGGAAGGCCCGGTCTATCCGGGCACATGCCGCGCACTCACGCCCATGGAGCGCGAGGAAAAACTCGCAAGCGGCACACCCCATGCCTGGCGGCTGGATTCCCGCCGCGCAGCGGAGCTAACAGGCCCACTGACATTCCACGACACACGCCACGGGATCATCCCAGTGGATCCCGGTCTGTGCGGGGACGTGGTGCTGGCACGCAAGGACATAGGCTGCGCCTATCACCTAGCGGTGGTGGTGGACGACGCATTCCAAGAGATCACGCACGTCACGCGCGGCGAGGACCTGCTGCCGGCCACCCACGTACACCGCCTGCTGCAGGAGTTGCTAGGTCTGCCGGAACCCGTTTACCTGCATCACGCGCTGGTGCTGGACGCGCAAGGCAAACGCCTGGCCAAACGCAACGACGCGCTGGCCATAGCGACGCTGAGGGAGAAAGGGATGAGCGTGGAGGAAGTGTGGAAAATGGTGGGGAGGGAGTAATGGAAGAGACCAGACGGATCCTAGAGATATGGCCATCCTTTACGCGTGGCCGCGTGTGCTGGAAAATTAAGTAATGGACTGAATGCGACTCTTTTTGCATACTTCAGCACACCATGAGTGACGTGTTGCGGAGGTCATGATTATTAGTTTGACAGGGAATGGCGGGATGGCATCGACCAACTCCCTGAACAGCCTAACGCATGAAGATTGTCTCGCGCAAAGCCGCCAAGAGCGCAAAGGAGCAGGGCGCTCTTAACCGCGCTGTTTCCTTGGCTGTTCGGATAATCCGGATTTTTTCTGTATTGATGCGTAATGCCTATCTGAAAAACTTTGCGCCTTTGCGCTCTTTGCGCGAGGCAACTCTTCTCTTCCGGTAATGGCGACCAAACTTGGTTCTAGCGAAAATAGCCGCCAAGTTATCCACAGTTTTCCTCCACCCATCGGTAGATGAAATCGAGGAACTCGGGGACAGGCATCTTGCGGATGTCGGCATCTTTGTAGCCTTCCTTTTCGCGCTTGATTTGAAAATCGCTCATGAAGGCATTGAAGTCTGCCCAAACAACGGAACCGGGCGGGACGGATTTGACTCCGGATTCCCGAAACCAGTTCCGCACCTCTTTTGCCAGCGTCTCGGCGTCCGATTTGTGGACGCGGATATCGGAATTCGAGAGGTCTGACAATCCGATCTGATGACGGAAAGGCTCTTGGGCGACAATGAGGATTTTCTTGTTGGCACAGGCTTTGGAAAAGAGCTTGGCTCCGAGATCCACGCCCAGCTCAAATGGCATGTTCATCCGATAGAACTCCCCTTTCTTCTTTGCCTTGATGCGGGAAAGGTCGTGAATTCCCCACCGGGTTTCCTGAATAAGCTCGACCAGTTTTGAAATCCGCGGTTCCCCCGATTCCAACCGTTCGCGGGCGATCCGAGGGTTCAATCCACAACGGATGACGCTGAATAACAGAACCCGTAGCAACGGCTCGTAATCCGGGTCAAACGGACAATTGATGAAAACTGAATCATCCGGGGATGGCGGGTGCATCGGACGCTGATTAGCGGATGAGCCTCGCGCCACTGACGCTGATTCTCTTGGAAACCGTTCCATCGGTGCGATGCACGACTATCTCGGTTTTCCCCAAAGCCATTTGTTTTGCAGCGAGCACAGCCCCGTCTCTGGACTCCACGATTCTGGACGCACGGGAGGCACCCTGACGGGTGACCGCCCATTGTCCCGCTCGCGAAATCACGTGGAATTTACCGATGCTTGCAGTTTTTGTGGCCATGACGAATCAATGATTATTGGAAGGGTGAGTAGCCAGTCTTTGTGCCGACACTGTAGCTTGTTATGGGGGGGATGCAACCGTTTTCAACGGGCATCTGGCAGGTCTTGGGCAGTTTTTCGGAATGGCGCAAGTATACTGATTGCCAATAGTTATTGCCGAAACGGGGGGTGAAAAGGTTGTGCCCTTGGATGGGTAAATGTGCCGCTACGCGGGATCTGGTTTCCGATTCCGGCCCGGAAACCCCGGTTCCGGCGTTGTTCCTCAGTCGTGGATGTCTTGCCTATCTGAAAAACTTTGCGCCTTTGCGCTCTTTGCGCGAGGCAACTCTTCTCTTCCGGTAATGGGCAGCGCGATGAAATAAGCCGTGTCGGCGAAAACAGAACTCATCGTTTTGGTGTGCCGTGAAGATAGTGATCGTGATTCACCGCGAAATCCATTGGCAAGCCCTCTGCAGTGCCAGCGATTTCGAGCAAGGCCCGGCCCCAGACCGGAGCCGTGCCGTCATTTCTTCCATGGAGTTCGCGCAGCTACGCATTAACCGCCGCTAATTCGTCGGCTGCCAGGTTTGGCAATTCCGCAAGAATTTCACGAACACTCACGGCAATACTCTAAACCCCAAATCAACACAGCAAAGAAAAATTATCCCTGTCTGGTGTATGAAGAATGAGAAGATTGCCTCAATATTCAGGATAGAGTGTTCGGCTATCTTGCTCGGTTGTGCCTTTCGTGGTTTTCATCTCGGAATTTATATCCACACCCTGATTTCCGATTGCTGACTGTTGATTTTTGATGGGAAGCAATGGACCCCTTCAGATCTCCATTAGAAGCGGGGCGAGGCCTTGCCATGGGAGGACTGTGACGTTTTCGCGGTGTTGCGCGGTGTCTCCGCCATAGACCAGCCAAGAGCGGGATGTTTTACCGGGCTGGAGCTTAGGCCGCCAGAAGTCGAGGCCCTTGAAGGCATCGGAAGGAATGGTCTGGCCGGATTTAGCCTCGATGGCGTGAAGGACACTGCCGCTCTCCACGATGGCATCGATTTCATGGCCTTCCTTGTCACGGAGGAAGCTAATGGATGGAACACGCCCAGCATGAGCTGCCGCTTTGGCGAGTTCGGTCATCAGCCAGTTCTCAAAGATGGCACCACGCAGCGGATGAGAGCGAAGATGCTCGGCGGTGTGGATGCCGATGAGCCAAGCGGCGAGGCCGGGATCAGTGAAGTAGATTTTAGGCGCCTTGATGAGGCGCTTAGAAACATTGGTGAAATGAGGTCGGGCGAGAAAGACGATGAAGCCAGCCTGGAGAACGGACAGCCACGCCTCGGCGGTGGCGCGGCTGATGCCGGTGTCCGCAGCGAGCGAGGAGAGGTTCACCAACTGGCCAATACGGCCAGCGCACAACTGGAGAAAACGCTGGAAGGCGGCAAGATCCTGAACATTTACGGACATACGAACATCGCGCTCCAAGTAGGTGGCTACGTAGCTCTGGAGCCATGCATCCGGATCCACTAGGCGATCGTGAATGGGAGGGAAAAGTCCGGCGTGGAGCAGGGTATCGAGTGACGTTGGGGCGCGGCCCGCATCCTGAAGTTCTGAGAGGGAAAACGGCCAGAGGCTGAGCAATGAGACACGACCTGCCAGCGATTGGGTGATAGCCTCTATCATCCCGAACTGCTGCGAACCGGTCAGAATAAAACGGCCCATGCGGCGGTCTGAATCGAGGATGCCTTGCAGGTAGGAAAATAGCGGTGGGCAGCGCTGGATTTCATCGAGCACGGCACCATCCGGGAATTGGGATAGGAAACCACGAGGATCTTCGTCCGCATAACGGCGGACGTCCGGGTTTTCCAAGCTGGCGTAGGGGCGATCTGCGCCGAGTTCACGAGCCAAGGTCGTTTTCCCCGATTGCCGAGGCCCAGTGATAACAATAGCCGGAAAGCCCTGCATGTTACGCAGGGCGACCGCCTTCAAATGACGTGTGATGGTCTGGGGAGTAGCGCTCATGGCTGATTTATAAATCAACTTAGCAATTGGTCAAGTGGGTTTATCCTTCTGAGCAAGTCATTTGTAAGACTTTGACAGCCAATGGGCGTCCTTCCGTAAAATCCTGCAGTTTTACCCAACCGTAGCGCGGAGAGGGCCGAGCACACCATCCTGAATAACGAGGCAAAGGCACTGAGTGCCATTGATTCCACTGAGAACGTGGAGCGAGCGTTAGCGAGCATGGAAAAACAGGCACAGCCGTAACTCGCATAGCCGTAGGCAATCCGGAAAAATCACTTCTATCTGCCGTGCTCAGTGTTTCAGTAGTTAGTTTGCGCGCCTCACAGTGGTTCGTCGCTATAACAACAAACTAATAACCCCTGGAATCCGCAGTCCCAACTGCGGATTCTAGGATAAAAAAGGATTGATGACACGGACGGTGTTGTAGGATTGCCCTGGGTTGAGGTCTTCCGATAGGAGTTCTGTGCAGCCCGCTGTGGAAGCGGCGGCAAGGATGGCAGCATCCCAGTAGGACGTCTGGTAACGGTCCTTCAAACGCAGAGCTGCCTGCATGAGCGGCACGGAAAGCTCAACGATGTGGAAGCGAAGCCATAGGGAGATCAAAGCCGCCGCATCGGCATGGGAAAGCGGCTGCGCCCTGGTGGGGCGTGTTACTTGAACGTAAAATTCCTGAAGCACCTGGACAGAGAGAGCGAGGTTGTCACGCCTGAGAATGTCGCGTGCCTTCTCCGCCTTGGGGCGTTCTTGAGTGCCGGGGCATACCGCGTAGATGAGTATATTCGTGTCAATGAATGTCATGGCCGTTCATATAAGGCATCTCGGGAGAGGTTTTCGGCAGATGTAAATCCGGGGTGGCGCTGCCAGAGGGAGTCGAGCAGGGCTTCTTGTTCCTGCTTCAAATCACGGGGCGCAGAGGTCTCCAACGTGAGGGTGAGGAGGAACTTTTTCACGAGTGCAGAGACGGAAGCGTCTCGCTGGGCAGCGACGATGCGGGCCCGACGATAGGTTTCATCATCAAGGGCAATGGTGATGTTCTTCATGGATTCACAGTATCACGTAAACACATTTTCACAAACTAAAAATAGGATCATTTGAAGCCCCCGGCGAGGAATCGAGAATGGAAGAGATTGGACGGATCTGACGGATCCTTTACGCGTGGCCGCTGAGGTAGCGCTCTGTTTCGAGGGCGGCGGCGCAGCCTTGGCCAGCGGCGGTGATGGCTTGGCGGTAGTAGTGGTCCGCGACGTCACCGGCGGCAAATAAGCCGGGGGTCTTGGTGGAGGTGCGGCCAGGGGTCTGTAGGATATAGCCGTTCTCATCCTTGTCCACGAGGTCGCCCAGGAAGGCGCTGTTAGGGGTATGGCCTATGGCCACGAACACGCAGGCCATGGCCAGTTCGCTTTCCGCGCCGGTGACCAGATTGCGGAGTTTCACGGCGCGCATCTCGCCCTTTTCATCGGTGAGGTATTCGCTAACGGTCGAGTTCCATACAGGCTCTATTTTCGGATTGGCCAGGGTGCGGGCCGCCATGATTTTGGACGCACGCAGGGTGTCCCGGCGGTGGATCAGATAGACCTTGCTGGCGAAACGGGTGAGGAAATCCGCCTCCTCGCAGGCGCTGTCACCACCGCCGATCACGCAGACCGGCACATCCTGATAGAAGGCACCATCACAGGTAGCACAGGAAGTAAGGCCGTGGCCGATGAGGTGCTGCTCCCCCGGTAATCCCAGATGGCGCGGGGCGGCACCGGTAGCCACGATCACGGCCTTGGCTGTGAACGATTGGTCGCCAGCCTTGAGAAGAAAGGAGCCGTCCGCCTGATGGGTGACCGCGTCCACACTGGCCCATGTGATACGGGCACCGAATTTCTCCGCCTGGGCCTGCATTTTCATCATTAGATCCGGTCCCATGATGCCCTCCGGGTGGCCGGGGAAGTTCTCCACCTCGGTGGTGGTGGTCAACTGCCCGCCCGGCTGCGTTCCCGAGAGCAGCAGCGGGTTGAGGTTGGCGCGGGCGGTGTAGATGGCTGCGGTGTATCCCGCGCAGCCGGTGCCTATGATGATGACGTTTTCCATGGGTGAATTAAGAATTAAGAATTAGGAATAGTGAATAGGAAAAGAACTGCGGATGAACGGATGTTTAAGAATGATGATGGGAAGAGAAGAGGGACGGGATATTCCTTCATGGGGCTGGTGGCGGTTGTGGCCGGTAATCACGTGGATCGATGCACGAATCATAAAGTGCGCGGTCAAGGCGGATCCAATCGGTGCTGTTGATTCCGCGCCGGTTGGTCGATGTTGGGCTGGAGGGAAACGCAGAGGCGATTTTCAACCAACGCTTCTGGTCACGGGCGATGGCGCGGACTTCGTCGGCAACCTCGGAGAGGTCCTGATCCTGACTAAAGACAAGAATCACCTCGGCGCGTTGATGATAGGCGGCAGCGACAATATCAATGGCGAGCCGGACATCAATGCCCTTCTCCTGTCCCACAAGCACGGTGTGTCGCGAACCATCCTGCAACTGGAAAATCTTATTCCGGTAGCGTAGCGGTCTGGAGAAAGTGACAATTCCTTGTCGGCTCATTTGGAGGAGCTTTCCCGCCCAAAAGTGACTCCAGACCGGGTCATCACCAGAATCCGGAACACCAGTGTAAAAGCGAATTTCGCTCAACTGCCATCCCTCACGCTGGCACACGGCAGAGGCGAGGGCATGAACATCGTAATTCGGGAAATGGTAACCGTATGTGCTCTTGGCACAGCGAAACAGGTTCTGGCCATCAATGAAGGCGATGGCCCGTTTCGTGACGGGTTCAGTGGGCATCCCCACCCCCTTTCCTCAAGTTGTGGGCAAAAAATAACCCCACCCGGACCTTGCGGCAAATCGGGTGGGGAGTAAAAGATGAAGCAGAGTCACCCCCCGACCCCGGGGAGTCAAGAAACATAATAAAGGATTTTTTCATCGTAAGGTGAAGCTATGCTGATAGCCGAAAGTTATTGCAGAAACGGGTATAGATAGGAATGGGAAGATTGTCTCGCGCAAAGGATTAAAAAGGCAAGGATGGGTATCTCTTTGGGGGTGAGCAGTGCACGTTTAGAATGACCAAATGTAAAGTATGGTAGCTCTACGGGCGGGTATCGCTTGCGTGTGGGGCAGGATGAGCGAGAATGCCGCCCCCCATGAATCCTGATTTCATCCGCGAAGCCCTGCGCCAAGTCCGCTACCCCGGTTTTTCCCGGGACATCGTTTCCTTCGGCCTGATCAAGGAGGTGGTCTGCGACCCTGGGCACACGACGGTGCGCATCGAAGTGCAGACCCGCGACCCCAAGGTGCCGGAACAAATCTTCCACGACTGCCATGCGGTGCTGGACGCCCTGCCGGATGTGGGCGCGGTCAAGGTGGACATCTCCATCAAGGACGCTCCCACTACCTCCGCCGACGCCACAGGAAAATCCTCCATCCCGGGAGTGAAACGCATCCTGGCCGTGGCCTCAGGCAAAGGCGGCGTGGGCAAATCCACCGTGGCCGCCAATCTGTCCGTGGCACTGGCAGCCACCGGGGCAAAAGTAGGCCTCTGCGACTGCGACCTCTACGGCCCATCCGTACCGCAGATGTTCGGTTCCCACGAGCGTCCGCTGGCCAACGACCAAGACGAGATCATCCCCATCCAAGCCCACGGCGTGCGGCTAATGTCCATGGGATTCTTATTAGAAGGAAGCTCTCCCGTCGTTGTGCGCGGGCCCATGGCCACGCGCTACACCCAGCAATTCCTCCGTCAGGTGGCATGGGGGGATCTGGACTATCTGATACTGGACCTGCCACCGGGCACCGGGGACATCCAGCTAACCATCGTGCAAACCGTGGCGGTGGATGGCGCCCTGATCGTGACCACACCCCAGGAAGTGGCACTGATCGACGCGCGCAAGGGAGTGGCCATGTTCGCCAAGGTCAACGTGCCCATCCTGGGAATGATAGAAAACATGGCTTGGTTCGAGTGCGACGCCGGAAAGAAATATCATATCTTCGGCGAAGGTGGCGGCGTGCGCGAGGCTCAGGCCACGGGCGTTCCCTTGTTAGGCCGCATACCGATCGATATGGTCACACGCGAGCGCGGGGATTCCGGCGCGCCGGTGGCGCTGCTTCCGCCGGCGACTAACAAGGTTTCCGCCGCGTTTCATGAACTTGCGGCGCGGGTGATGGCGGCAGTGCCGGCAGCTTGGTAGATCACACCGCAAGAATCCCAGAGGGTTGGGAAAAATAGGACGAATGGGACTGATAGAGCCAACCTATTTCTCCCCCCTCATCCCCGGGCCGGGAAGCGGAGTTCAAACTCGATCCAGCCTGACGGGGTGGGGTTCAGGACGAGGTCTCCGCCATGGGCTCGGGCAAGTTCGCGGGCTATATTGAGGCCCAACCCGTGGCCACTGATGACCTCCCCGGTGTCCGCTCCGCGGCGGAAGCGCTCAAAGATGTGCTTCCGATCCGCTTCCGGGATGTCCTTGCCAGTGTTGGCAATGGTCACCGCAACCTTGTGCACGCACACTACGGCGGAAACCTTTATCAGACCTCCTGGCTGGGTGTATTTCGCGGCGTTTTCCACCAGATTCTGGAAGACCATAGCCAGTAGGCGGCGGTCCGCCCTGACGGGAATTTCGGCAGGCAAGTGCTCCTCAAGCACGATGGCCTTTCCGGCCACCAGAGCCTGAAGATCATCGACCGCCGCCTGGATCAGATGCTTCAAATCAAATTCCTCCTTTTCCAGCAGCATGCGCCCGGCATCCGCCTGCGCCAACAAGAGCAGATCCTCGATCAGGGAATTGAGGCGGCGGGTCTGCTGACGGAGCATGGAAACCTCCGCCTCCTGCGCCTCGCTCAAATCTGTGGCCCGTGACAGATGATCCAGGCCCGCCCGCAAGATGGCCACTGGCGTTTTCAACTGGTGGGAGGCATCCGCAGAAAAACGGGTGGCTACCTCGTAGGACCTCTGAAGCCGGTCAAAGCTCCGGTTCAACACCTCGGTGAGCGTAGCGATTTCATCCCGTGCCGCAGGCACGGGTAGGCGCTCCTGCGGGTTTCTAGCACTGATGCGCTCCGCCGCGGCACTTAACTCCGCCATGGGCGCCACCGTGCGCCGCGCCAACCACACACCGCCAAAATACACCACCAAGCCCACCACCGGCAGCGCCGTGGCAAAACCGAGTCCCAGATCCCGCATGAAACGCTCTATCATGCTCACCCTGGCACCTATACGCACCAGGTAAGGACCCTCACGCCATGCGCCCACACGACAGAGACTCCCAAACAACCGAATGGTCCTAACCGCACCAACATCCCCGGGCAACGAATTTCCCTGCAAGTTGGCAGATTGATAGACCACCTTCCCTCCCGTGCCCTCCACAATGAGATAGTGGTCACGCAACTGCACGGGGATGAACTCCGCACGGAGCGGCTGGCCGGGATCTGCTGGCGCATCCCGGAAGTTGTTCAAATCCCAAACCAGTTCACTGGCATCTTCCTGTAGATCATTGTCGAGGACCGCTAGCTGATGGAAATAAAGCGTGACCATCATGACGCTCACCCCAGCGATCAAGGCTGCCATCGTCAAAAACGCGGAATAGACACCCACTTTGACCTTGATCGACCAGATTTTCATGATGGGAGGTTGATACGGTAGCCCTCATTACGGACCGTGCGGATGATCGATTCCTCCCCGGGAAGGTCGAGTTTCCTGCGCAGACGCATGATGAAAATCTCCACGGTACGCGTGTCGTATTCATGCGCACGTTCCCAGATGCGTTCACAGATCTCATCCCGCGAGAACGTGCGGCCTGGTTCCCGTATGAGCACCTGAAACACCTGGAACTCGCGAGGTGAAAGCTCAATGCGGCGGTCCCCCCGGCTGATCCGGCGTCCCGCCAGATCCACACACAAGCCGCCTGTCTGGATCATTGTCTCCTGCTCCGCCACAGCGGCACGCCGCCCGAGGACCTCCACCCGCGCCAGCAATTCCTCCAGAGCGAATGGTTTTGTCAGATAATCATCAGCTCCAGCCTTGAGCCCCGCGACCCTATCCCCCACCTCGGAGCGCGCCGTAAGCATCAGCACCCGCACAGGGAGTCCGGCAGCGCGCACCCGCGCCAGCAGTTCAAAACCATCAAAGCCTGGTAGATTCACATCCAACACCAGCAGATCGAAGTGTAAAGCGGTGATCCTTTCCAGCCCGGAGGGGCCGGACGCCGCCATGCCCACGGTGTGCCCGGCCTGGAGAAGGGCACGCTTGACCAGTTCGGCCAGCTGAGGTTCGTCCTCGACAAGCAGGATATTCATAAAGGTGGCAACATCACACAATAGCCGCTGACCGCAAGCACTAACTCAAATTCACTAACAAAAATCTCCTTTCCTAGAGCTTATCGAGAATGCGTATCGATTGCGATAGTTGCCAGTTACTCGGGACCTGCACAATCTGCTTGGCAAAACCCAAGAGCGAGCGCATTGCAGGACATACCCAGTTCCCGCTCATGAAAGACGAAGCCCCCCTCCCCCGCTGTGTGGACCCCCCGGATCACGAACTCACTGACCACGGTGGCATTTTGCGCGTTACCACTGATCCGCTGAAAGCCTGCGTGGATGTGGAGTTCGATCCGCATGTTCTGAGCGAAAGCGACGTGCGATCACTGCTGGACGAGCACCTCAGTCAGGTGCAGAGCGCGATTCGCAAATGCACATATCGGCTAGAGGGTAACGCGTGCGAGGCCTGTGCTCAAAAGCTGGAAAAAAGGGCAGAGAAAATTCCAGGCGTGCGGCGGGCGACTGCGACCTATCTGGGGAAGGTGCTCTCAGTCACCTTTGATTCCGGAGTGGAATCCGAAAAAAGACTCTCAGATGACCTGAAACAAACAGGAGCCGACATCCAGCCGCTGACCCCTCAGGCGGCGGACCACCGCCCGCTGTTGGAAAAAATCCTTGCTGGCGAACTCCTTGAGGAAATGTCCTGCGGCCTGGGGCTGGCCTTTCTAATCGCCGCCAAGGTGGTGGAAAACATAGCGGACCTCAGCCCGTGGGTTCACCACGCGCTGTTTGCCGGGGCCTATCTGTTCGCTGGCCAGCAGGGCGTGCGTTCGGCAGTGGCCTCGCTGCGCGAGAAGGTGCTGGATGTGGACGTGTTGATGGTGCTGGCGGCGCTGGGCGCGGCCTGCATCGGGGCACCTTTCGAGGGGGCGCTGCTGTTATTCCTGTTCAGTTTTTCCAACGTGCTGCAGCGCCATGCCATGGAGCGCACGCAACGGGCCATCGAGGCCCTGCTCACCCTGCGGCCCAGCGAGGCGCTGGTGAAACGCAATGGCAGCACCCTCAAGGTGCCCGTGGAGGAACTGGAGGTCGGAGACATCGTCATCGTCCGCCCCGGCGAGCAAATCCCGGTGGACGGATCGTTAGAAGAAGGCACCACCAATGTGGACGAATCATCCTTAACAGGAGAGTCGATGCCTGTGGCGAAGATTGTGGGCAGCCCGTTGTTTGCGGGCACGCTCAACCAAAGTGGCGGCATCGAACTGCGGGTGAGCAGACGCTCCGAGGACTCCACACTCTCACGGATGGTGAAGCTGGTGGCCGAGGCCCAGGCTGAAAAATCCGCCACCCAGCGATTTCTCGAAAAGGCTGAACAATACTATGCCATGGGAGTTATCGCCTTCACCATCGGCGTATTTCTAATTCCGTTTTTGTTCATGGGCAGTGATTTCACAAGTGCCTTCTATCGGGCGATGACGATCATGGTTGTGGCCTCACCTTGCGCGCTGATTATCAGCACGCCAGCCACGGTGCTCTCCGCCATAGGAGGCGCGGCGCGGCGCGGTATCCTCATCAAGGGAGGGTCCCACCTTGAACGAGCAGCGGTCATCGACATCGTTGCCATCGACAAAACCGGCACACTCACCGTAGGTAAGCCCTCACTAACAGAAATTATCACTACTGGAGGTATTCACCGGCCAGATAGCACCTTACCAGAAAACGCACGCGTGCTGCTACACGCCGCCGCCGCACTGGAAGCCAAATCCGAGCACCCACTGGCGCATGCGATCGTTAGAAGCGCCGCTGCCCTCGGCATAGAGCCCGCCGACGCCACCGATTTCCAGTCCACAGCCGGCAAGGGTGCCGAAGCCAACGTGGGCAATGTGCGCTACCTGGCCGGCAGTGAGCGACTTTTCCGCGAACTCCACGCCTCTGGGTTGGATGCCTTGGAAAACCATTCCCGGCCGCTCCAAGCCATGGGCAAGACCTGCGTGTGGCTAGGCACGCGCGAGGGCGACACTGTCACCGCCCAAGCCGTACTCGTCATGGCCGACACCATACGCCCAGCGGCGTGCCACCTGGCCGATGATCTCCACCGCCTGGGCGTTAGAAAGGTAGTCATGCTCACGGGCGACCAGAACGCAGTGGCCAATGCCATCGCGCGCGAGGCAAAAGTGGATGAAGTGCGCGCCGAGTTGCTACCGGAGGACAAACTGCAATTCATACGGCAACTCAAACAGGAAGGCACTGTGATGATGATAGGTGACGGGGTAAACGACGCCCCGGCGCTGGCCATGGCCGACGTCGGCGTGGCCATGGGTGCCGCAGGAACTGATGTGGCGATGGAAACCGCCGACATCGTGCTGATGGGCGACCGCCTGGAAAACATCCCACTATTGTTAGCCCATGCCCGGCGCGCAAAACGGGTGCTGGTGCAGAATCTGGTGTTTTCCAGCACCGTGATCTTGGTGCTGGTCTGCGCCGCGCTAGGCTTCTCCCTGAAACTTCCGTTAGGAGTGGTGGGTCATGAGGGAAGCACTGTGCTGGTCTGTCTCAATGGACTGAGGCTGCTCATGATCGCGAGGAGCGGCGTCTCCTGACACCCTGAGACGTTCCGCGGAGATGTGGGGCCAGGCACTGCTTGACCACCCGCAGGCTCGGGCGTTTCTTGAACAGCTTCATGGCCAGCTTGAAAGCGTGGTCGAGCGACCAAGAAGAAGCGGCAGGTCTGAGTTTATAGGTTTCCGGGGTGCCGTTTGCGAGTGCTGACTGGAAACTATGCAACTCGTCAGGGGTCAACTTGCGCGAGAAGTTTTTCTGCGCCTTGAGGATATAGCGCTCTGGATGGAGCACGTAAGCCTTGAGCAAGGAAACGTAGGCCCGCGTGACCCCGAACTCGCGGGCAATCTGCGCACCACACTCCCCAGCCAAAGCCCTGCGGGTGATCTCCGCACGCTGAGCTTTGCCCAAGCGGTCCTTTCTTGACTCACCAATGTGCATGGGAAAACAAACGACAGGGAATCCGGAAATCAACCGAATTTCCGCCCCCGGCGCGATTGCGGTTTGCTTCACGACGCCGGATTCTACATGGTCCCGCGCATGACAAAGAAGAGTGAGCAAAACCGGGTGGTGCTGAAGGTATTTCTTTACGGCATCCAACCACAGATATGGCGCAGGTTTTCAATTTCCAAAGATGTCACCTTCATAGCGCTGAGCGACGCGATCCAAGCGGCAATGGGCTGGGACAACAAACACCCCCACGAGTTCCGCCACGGCAAGGGCAAGCGCCTCGTCGATGTGATAGGCCCGGTGGGCCTGCAGGACCAAGTGCTGGGTGAATTCCAGGATGAAGCGGTGCTCACCGTGGCGGAATTCCTCGGCAAGCGCAAACTGCCCATCCGCATTCTGTACCGTTACGATTTCGCGGACGAGTGGATCCATGAGATCGCGTTTGAAAAACGCACGACAGGCGAAGGCGGGCCTGAATTATTAGAAGGTGCGCGGGCCTGCCCGCAAGAAGACTGCGGCGGCACCTTCCAATACATGCAATCACTCCATGGCGAGATCGGCTGGCTGCGCCCGGGATACGATCCCGAAGCCTTCGATCCCAAGGCCGTTTCATTCGAATCCAAAAAACCCAAACGGGCACGCTGAGATAAGCCGGATTATCAACAAGGGTTTATAATATTTGCTTGCGCCGACAGGAAAATAGGTTATCCATTGCGCGTAATGAAATCCATATTGTTGATTGCTCTTGCGGCCGGAGCCGTTTTGACCAGTTCCTGCAACACCTTCATCGGCCTTGGCCGTGACTTGCGGATTACAGGCGAAGGCATGGAAAAAACCGCGACCAAATCGTCGGGCGGATCCAGCAGCTCGAATACCTCAGGCGCACCCGTATACTGAGGTCAGGAGCCCGCCTATCAACGGAAGTGGGGGGGGGTCAGTATGCCCTCCAAAAAGCGAGGGCACAGACGAGGGTGGCCACGCCATAGCCAAGCCCCAAGAGTGAAAGCAGCGTCCAGCGCTTGGAATCAGCAGAGGCCCACTTGACTGCATCCCGGAACAAATAGGGCATGCCCACGCAGAACATGGAGGCAGTCAACAGGAAGTATGCGTAGAAAGGTACTAACAACCGTGAAGCGGGAGCCTTCAGAAAGGCCGATTCCAGCAGCGGCGAGGCAAGCATAAGCCCCACCACACCCAAGGCACGCACAGCGAGAAAATCCCTGACGCTAATGGCTACCAACACCAAGGTCACGGGCAGCACGATGCGCAAAAGCGGCTTGGCCCCATTGAATTCACCGAGGTCCATGGAAAGCGAGCTGAGAACCCCCATCCCCTCCGGCGCAATCAGCAGCCAGAACCACGCGAGGCCGACTCCCAAGAGAATCTGGCCTGCCATTTGATCGCGCGGAAATTTTTTCAGATACCCCTGCACCATGGCTGGCCTGACAAGCATCAGAGCGTGACTGCTGATCAGCCAGACCGCGAGGATCAGGCCCACGGTGAAAAGCGACAGGTGTTGGTAAGGATGCATTTCGTCCATGCGGCCCCCGGACTAGAGCGGAAGGCCGGAACATTCAAGCGCCAACTCACGGCTGGCCTAGATGGGTGCATTCCTCACCCGGAAAAGGGGGCGAAGAATCTTAGGCAGCTCAAGGCAGCGTTTTGTGTGCTCCATCGCAAAGCGGCGCATTGCCGGTTTGTTTGCACTGGCACCACCATACGGTTTTTTTCTCAGTGACTTCATATTTCACCGGCTGGAAGCCACTGCCTTTATGGGCACCATCGCAGAACGGTTGGCTGGAGGAACGCCCGCAGGAACACCACCAATACGTGCCAGCTTCCACTTCGAGAGCCAGCGGTTTCGTGTCACAAATAATTGCTTTTTCAGACATGAGGGTGTCCATACACCCGCATGCTCTTTAATGCGAGGAGGAAATTGGAAAAACCCGGGGTTGCGCGCCAACATCGCGGGATTGTGACCCGGCTTGGTCCTTGGTAACCACGGGGGCAGCGAATCTGTCCGACTTCTGATAGTGCTGCGACGGCACCTGGTAACTGAACGCCATCACGAGCCATCCCAGCAGGATCACTGCCGAAGCACAGACAAAAAGAGGGAGTCTCATCGGGTATTTAAGAAATGTTTACTTCTCTCCGGCGGTTTCTGTCTTCCATGACGGTGAAAAGCAACCCCAAACGTATGCTGATTGCAAAAAGTAAAGAATGGGAAGTATCAGACGGATCAGACGTTTCCGCGCTTGGCTTTGCGGCAATCTCTTTTGGCTGGCTGCATATTTCGGGATTGAGCAAGATGGATTATTGCAGATAACCTAGGGCATGGATTTCGAAACACTGAGCGGATGGGCGGATGATGAAGTCAAATCCCTAACGAAAGTTCTACCTGACGATGTGCGGACCGCTATCGCCAAGGTGGTAATCTCACTGGAGGGAAAACCCGGCAAGGGAACGTTTGATGATGAACTGGATGGCGACGAACTCGGATCGTTCGAAGGAGCCGCCGCAGATGAGGAACCGGAGGACGGAGAGATCCCGCGCATCAGGCTTTTCCTCAATAACATTTGGGAGTGGGTGGAGGAAGACGAACAGGACTACCGCGATGAAGTGGGCACCACATTTCTGCATGAACTGGGCCACTACCTCGGCTGGGACGAGGACGACGTGACGGCCCGGGGACTGGAGTAATCATCCCTCAATCCCACTGCGGGCGGCAGGCACCGGCCCAGGCGGCAGCGAGGGAGACGACGATGTGCGCTCCCAAAGCATAGAGGCAGACGTTCTGGGCGGACAAGCCGGTATCGATGACGGATTTCACCGCATCATGGACCTGGGTTTGCAGGGCTTCCACAGAACCCGACCACGCCCAGTACGCGGAGATGAACGGACGGGTGAAGGCCTCGATCTTTTCCGGCAGGGCGAGCACCGCGCCGGAAAGAGGGAGCTGGAAGCCTACCAGATAGATCGAGAGCAACGATGCTTGCTCCGCAGTGCGCATGAGCGAGGAAATGGCAAGGCAGATGGTGGTCATGGCCGCATTGACCAATAACAGGAATTCTGCGTGTTGGATGAAATCCCCGCGGAAGGTGCCGAAAAAATTCACGAAGAACGCCATCCACAGTGACTGTGTGATGACCAGACAGGCGAGGAAGGCGACCTTGGATGCCAGATAGGCCGATGGGCGCAGGCCGCCGAATTTCTCCTTCTCATAAATCGGCCGCTCGCCTGCGATCTCCCGCGCTGAATTATTAGATCCCATCAGGGAAAGTAGCACCACCTGGAACATGATGATGCCAGAAACAGCGGAGCCGACTTTGGCCTGATCTGCCCTGACGCTCTGTTGTTCCTGAATTTCCACCGCCATGTCTGACTGGCGCATATCCGAGAAATGGCGGATATTTCCGGAGGCCTTGTTGCTAAACAAGGTGACGAGAAGCGGAAAACAAATCAGGATGGCGAGTTGCAGGAAAACCTGGCCGCGGTCCCGGAAGAAGATGCGCCAACGGCGGGATAACAGCGTGGCAAACTGGCTGAAGAAGCCCGGCAAACGCGGAGTCTGCTGTGCGGAGCGAGTGGGCGAGGCGGAGACTTCTCCAGACGGGGTGGCGGTGGTGGATTCTCCGGGTTGGGATAGAGAAGCTTCTCCGGAAGTCACAGGCGCAGGGGCGGACTCCTCTGGAAGAACCAAGCCACCACTGGCGATGAGGCGCTCGCGGTTGCGGTCGAGCATTTTCTGATAGGATGCCCGGTGTTTCTGCCATGAGCCATGCCAACGTTCAGACTGCTGGGTGACGAGGCGCGGATAGACCTCCTCCGTGTCCTGCACAGAAAAATAATGCGTGAGGCGTTCTGGCGGCCCGTGAAAGGCTACCCTCCCCTCGTGCAACACAAGGACCGAATCATACAACTCCAAATGCGCCAGCGAGTGGGTCACCGAAAGCACAATACGCCCGTCCTTGCGCGAAATGTCGTGCAGCAGGCGGACAATCTCGCGCTCAGAGCGGGGATCGAGGCCAGAGGTGACTTCATCACAGAGCAGGATTTTCGGATCGGAAACGAGTTCCATGGCCAGACCGAGCCGGCGTTTCTGGCCACCGGACAAGACTTTCACCTGGCGATCACTGATAGGAGTGAGGCCGGTTTCCTCCAGGATGCGGTCGATGCGTTCATCCAACTCGCGGGAGTTACTCGAACGGACTCGCAAACGGGTGGCCGCTTCCACAGATTCATCGACCGTCAGCGGATCATAGGCGATGGAAAATTGCGGCACGTAGCCGATCTCCGAGGGAGAAAAATCCCCTTCCACCGCCAGATTACGCCCATCCCAAAACAAGGAACCGGAAGACTCCGGATTGAGGCCTGCTATGGTCTTAAGCAGGGTGGTCTTACCACAACCCGATGGGCCGACGATGGCCATGAAGTGCCCCTTGGGCACGACCAGCGATGCACGGTCGATCAGCGGGATTTCCTCGCCATCTTTGCGGATGATGAAACTGACTTCTTTGAGTTCTAACACGGGTAGGTGGCTATAAGCTGTAAACGATGAGAATATGGGAATCCTGTCTCCCACCAGTGAAAAAAACCGGAATTAGAGATTGTCATTCCTGCGGATCTGGAGATAGTAAGGATATCTTGACTAAAATCATTCAAGCTTCGCGGCCTCGATTTGGCACAACGCATGCTGATGGCGGGCAGGCATTGCGCACCTCCGTACCCGCCGGACAACTCTGCCCACCCCGACAAATCCATGATTCACCGTTCCGACGAGGCCCAATGCCCCCTGTTTGAAGCTGCGGTCACTGAGACCAATGGAGTAGCTTCCAAGCGGCGGAGAAATTCAGGAGCCTCACCCATACCGGCGGATTTCGGCCTTACGGCCCCTTCACAACTCGTCAAAAACTACGTGCTGGACACGAATGTTCTGCTGCACGATCCGATTTCTTTGGAACGCTTCAAGGAGAACCACCTCTGCGTGCCGGTGGATGTGCTGGCCGAGCTCGATAAATTCAAATCTGAACAAACCGAGCGCGGAGCAAACGCCCGCCGTGTGCACAGGCGCCTGACGGAAATGTTTTCCAGTTCGGAAACTGTCACCCGTGGCGTGAATACGCCCTTCGGCGGCACTGTGCGCTTGGTGATCTATGATCCGGCATGCTGCCCGAAGGACTCTGATCTCATCAACCGTTTCCACCGGATATTCCCCGACCGTGATCGCGTAGACCACCGCATTCTGGCCACCTGCCTGCTGCTGATGGAGCACAACAGCGCGCCCGTGGTGCTCGTCACCAAGGACATCAACATGCAACTCAAAGCCCGCGCCGTGGGCATCGAGTGCCAAGACTATCTGAATGACAAAGTGGATGCCAGCGAGGTTTCCAACTACGATGTCCAACGCATCGAAGTGGATGCCAACGAACTCCAGCGCTTCGCCAGCAGCGGCGAGGTCGGACTGGATGAAGACCGGCTCCACGGCGTGGCAATCAACGAGTATGTCTTGTTAGGCACGGGTGAGAAACAAACCATCCCCGCGCGACTCTCGCCAGACGGACGCTTCGTCCGCCTCAACGTCCCGGAAGCACTCAAGATGCCGGACGGGCAGTCGCTCAAGCCGCTCAATCTTGGCCAGCGCTGCCTGATCGACGCGCTGCTCAACCCGGAGATCTCGTTAGTCACTTGCTATGGCCACGCCGGAACCGGCAAAACGCTGGTGGCGGTGGCCGCCGGCCTGCACGAAATGTTCAGCCGCCGTTATACCGGCATCACCGTCAGCAGGCCAGTGGTGGCCATGGGAGAACAACTCGGATTCCTGCCGGGCTCGCTCGATGAGAAGATGCGCCCGTGGTTGCAGCCGATTCACGATGCGCTGGACCTGCTGATGCGCCCGAGCACGCCGCTAGGCCCACGCCGCAAACAACAGAAACCCAACGTCGGCACCGCTCCGGTCACTGCCAAAAAACCTTATGAAATCCTCATGGAACAGGGGATCCTGGAAATAGAGGCGCTGTGTTACATCCGTGGTCGATCCATTCCTAACCGTTACTTCATTCTCGACGAGGCTCAGCAACTGACGCCCCAGGAAGCTAAAACCATCGTGACCCGCATGTCTCGCGATTCCAAACTGGTGATGGTCGGAGACCCGGCGCAGATAGACAATCCGTATGTGGACAGCCGCAGCAACGGCCTCGTTTACACCCGCAACCGTCTCAAGGGACAACCCTTCGTCGCCCACATCGCATTGAACCGCGGCGAGCGTTCGGAACTGGCCGAAGCAGGTGCAAGACTGATGTAATTACTGCTGAGACTCAGGTTTATACTGATTGCTAATGCCGGAAATTGGCGCGGTTGCACACGGGCCATACAGGTCAAATGGGCATATGAAATATCACCCGAATAGCAAAATACGCGCAGCACTATTACATTAATGAATAAATGATCTATTTTTCTTCTTGACCACTCCTTGGAGACAATTATTTTTGACCACCGTCGATCACTCATGAGTAATCCCTCGGTTGCGCCTCCAATAAACAAATAAATCACCCCAATGCACCCCTCATCCCGCGTCAGCGAGTCCACCACCCGCCTTGCATTTTACCTCACTGGTCTGGCTGGCACTGCCGCCCTCACCAGCACCAGCCAAGGTGCCATTGTCACGTTTAGCGATAGCGGCTCCTTCTATCAAGGGTTGAGCGGCCAACCTGACCAACCCATGATCAATGTCACGCTTCCGGACACGAGCCTACTGAAGCTGGACCCGTATTTTTCTGGGACCTATCTGGATCTTTCCTTGGCTAAAGCAGGCCATACGACTGACTTGTACGATACCGCAGGCCGATTTACCGGCACGGGTACCGTTTTTGGTGGTCAATATCCTGGTGTCAGTCTGCTCCAAGCGGGAGACGCCATTTCCGCCAACAACAGCTCCTCCGTACCATGGATAGCAAGTTTGGTGAATAATGGGACCCCACTACCCGGCTTTACCGGCAACGTGAGTGGTTATATCGGATTCGTAACACCTGTGGGCAACGAAGGCTGGCTCAAGGTGACTTACAACTCAGGCACCGGACTCTTCTCGTATGATGGCGGTGCTGTAGAAACCTCCGGTGCCCCCCTATTGGCAGGACAAGTGGGAGCCGTCCCTGAACCCTCTGTCGCAGCCCTGCTTGCGCTGGGTGCTGTAGGGGTGCTGCACCGTCGCCGCCGTGCGGCATGAGCACCGCCCCGTGGTTGTAATCCGTGGCGAAATCCATGCCTAAATCGCGCCTACTCCTTGTCGGCTGGGACTCGGCAGACTGGGGTATTATCAGGCCCCTGGCAGCAGAGGGCAAGATGGCCGCGTGTTCACGCTTAATTGAGGCAGGAGTCACCGGTAATCTGACGACACTGGAGCCGCAGCTATCGCCCATGCTGTGGACATCCATAGCCACTGGGAAGCATGCTTATCATCACGGCGTGCCTGGATTCACCGAGGTCAACGGGCGAGGACAAGTAGTGCCAGTTTCTGCAGCCACCCGGCGTTGCAAAACCCTGTGGGAAATACTGGGTGAGCGTGGGCTCAAGAGTCATGTGGTGAGTTGGTTCGCCACCCAGGGGGAGCAATTGCCTAATGGCGGATGCATGGTTTCCAACCTCCACAATTCGTTTGCGCACCGACAAGAAGACATGCCGGAAGACTGGCCAGCACCTCCGGCTGGCACCTATCACCCGCCGGAATTGGCAGACTACCTTAAAACCTTGCGAGTCAGCCCGTGGGATATCGATGGGAACGAAGTGATGAGGCTCTTTGTGCCGGGCGCCCCAAAGATCGACCAGCAGAAGGATCGCAGACTATGGATTCTGGCGTTACGCCTTGCAGAGGCCTTCAGCGCGCATGCCGCCTCAGTATGGCTAATGGAAAACCGTCCAGACTGGGATTTCATGGCGATCTACTACCGTGCTCTGGATGAAATCTGCCACGACTTCATGCTCTATTACCCGCCGCAGATGGCGGGCACTACGGATGAAGATTTCGGTTTATACAGGGAGGTCGTGGCGGGTGCTTACCGCATGCATGACCAGATGATGACCCGCCTGCTCAATCTTGCCGGTTCTGACACCGCAGTGATACTAGTGAGCGACCACGGGTTTCACCACGACCATCTGCGTCCGAAATTTACACCCCGTGTGCCTGCGGGAATCACCGTCTGGCATCGCCCGCAGGGTATCATAGCCGCCATGGGTCCGGGCTTCCGCACTAACGAGAAAATATACGGTGCCCGCCTCTTGGATGTGGCCCCCACCATTCTCACCTACTTCGGGCTGCCGGTGGGCGCGGATATGGAAGGCCGCGTGCTCACAGAGGCATTCGCCAAGATGCCGAACCTATCCACAATCCCGTCATGGGAAGACGAGAAAACCAATGCCCCGCAGGCCACCTCCCTTTCCGATGCGGACTATCAGGCAGTTCTGGCACAATTCGTCGCCCTCGGTTATATCAATGAGATTTCCGAAGATGCGGGCCAAGCTGCAGCAGAAACCTCACGCGAGAATTCATGGAATCTGGCCCGTGCCTGCATGGATGCCGGGCGCTACGATCAGGCACTACCGCTACTGGAGGAAATCCATCATAGCATCCCGGAACGCATCGACTGGGCACAAACCCTCTCGCGCTGCCAAATGAGGCTTGGCCTGCTAGATGAGGCGAACGCCACCGCCGCCGCCACGCTGGCAGGATTCGATGCCGCGCGGTCCACCGCCGCCCATCTGCTTCAGGCGAGCATCGCCATCGAGCGCAAGGATGCAATCGCCGCATTGAAACACCTCTCCATCGTCGGCGAACAGCAACCGCATGATCTACAAGTGCTCTGCCTGCGTATGGAGGCCTTGCTCAAACTTCACCGCTGGGAGGAATGCCAGACAGTCTGCGATCTCGTGCTGGCCGAAGACCCTAACAACGCACAAGCGCACCTGGGACATGCCCGGTGCGCGCTCCATCTGGGCAATGCCGAGGCTGCCGTCTCCCACGCCCTGGAAGCCATAGGTTTCCAATACGGCAATCCGCGCGGGCATTTCTTGTTAGGCATTGCGCTCTACACTCTGGAACAACACACTGCCGCCGAAGACGCCTTGGAAACCACCGTGCGACTTTCCCCGAGATTCGGAGCGGCGTTCCGTTACCTGGCCCATACCAGGAAGGCGCTAGGCAAGTTGACCGAGTCCGCTTTTGCGCTGCAACAGTCACGCTTATGCCAGTTCCTCGATCAGGCAAAAGATGACAAGAGATTGGCCGTTTTGCGGGCGCAATCCAAGGAGCGCGTGCCCGGTATTATCGCACGCCGTGAGCAGACTCGCGAGCAGGCTGCCGCCCAATCTGCCGCCCGCGCGGCCAGCAGCCTGCCACCGGATCAGGAGTTCGTGCTGGTTTCCGGGCTACCGCGCAGCGGCACCAGCCTGATGATGCAAATGCTGAAGGCAGGTGGCATGGAACTCATGACAGATGGTCAACGTGCCGCCGATGAAGATAATCCAGCCGGTTACTGGGAGTGGGAGGATATCAAAAAACTCCCGCAGCAACCGCTCATCATTGAGCAAGCTCAAGGCAAGGTGGTCAAAGTCATCTCCGCCCTACTCACTCACCTGTCGCCCAAACACCGCTACAAAATTATCTTCATGACCCGGCCAATAGGTGAAATCGTCACCAGCCAGTGGAAAATGCTAGAACATCGCGGCGCAAAGCCTGTTTCCCAGAGAAATCATTTGGAAACCACCCAGGCCAGTCACGCGCAAGATATATTGAATGTTCTACGTCGGCATCCCAGGGTGAGCCTGCTGGAAATAAATTACCCAGATCTGGTAAATGATCCCTCCGCCAGCGTGATCCGTATCGCGGAGTTTTGCGGCGCAAGTCTGCTCGATCAGGAAATGATGACCAGCGCCGTGCGGCCAGAGTTGTATCGCAACAAAACCAACGCCATGGCGGGACAATTGCATGCTTCAGGCATAAGGCAGTGACGTTACCCTGGTTGCAAATATCAGATCAGGTGCCAAGACGTGAGCGCACTTCTGGTGTCCATAGACTGGCAACGATGGATTCCTGGGCGGATTCCATGGCGGCGGACTCATCCGGCCCAGCATCCTCATGACCTGCCAGATGCAACAACCCGTGAACGAGATAACGCAGGATCTCTCGGCCCAGCGGTTCATCGTAATCCGCAGCCTGACGCGAGGCGACTTCCGCGCTGATGACTATCTCGCCGTGATGGAAGGTGATCACATCGGTGGGCCCCTCAATGTTCATGAAATCACGGTGTACGCGGTCACTGGTGGCGTCATCCACCAGGGCGACTTCCAAGGTGGCGAGGTGGGCCAGCGGCGTATCCGCGCTAGCAGCAAGGGCCAGCACCAAATCCGCAGCTTCATGAGCCACTTCTTCGAGCGCGGTGAGCCAGATCTCCGGGATTTCCGTGATGTCCTGATGGTTGCCAACGATGATTTCGAGCGACATACGCGGGGGAAGTGTTAGGATATTCAGGCGCGCTTCGGCATGGGAATGACGCGTCCGCCTTGGGAGGAATCCCGGTCTGAAGCTGCCCTGCGGGCTACAGAAGATGGCGCGTCCTCTTCCTTTGGATAGTTAATGCGGCTATGGAGCATGCTGCGCAGTGTCACGGCGAAACATTCCCTGACCGCGCCCAACTCGCGGAGCGTGAGCGGGCATTGATCAAGCTGGCCATCCTGAATGCGGGCGAGAACGATGTCATCCACAAGGGTGCGGATTTTAGCAGGAGTAGGTTTTTTCAGTGTGCGCGATGCGCTCTCCACAGCATCTGCCAGGGCGATGATCCCGCTTTCCCGGGTGCTGGGGCGTGGCCCGGGGTAACGGAAATTCTTCTCATCCACCATCGGCAGATCCTCCGGATTTTCCAGACGGCGGTCGACTTTTTCGAGATCGTTTTTTTTCTGTTCCCGTGCCTTCCGATAGAAAAACATGACTATGGAATCCCCGTGGTGCTCCTGGATGACATTGATGATGCGCGGGTTGAGCTTATGTTTCACGGACAGATCGACGCCATCCTTCACATGGGAGATGATGATCAGAGCGCTCATTGTGGGCGTCAGCCCGTCGTGCGGGTTCTCCTCTCCATCCAACTTATTTTCAATAAAATATCCGGGTTTGGCCAACTTGCCGACGTCATGGAAATATGAGCACACGCGGCACATCTGTGCGTTAGCCCCGATTTTCTCTGCGGCAGCTTCAGCCAGCGATGCTACCACCAGACTGTGGTGGAAGGTTCCGGGTGCTTCCAACTGCATCCGGCGCAGGAGTTTATGGTTCAGGTCGCTAAGTTCCAACCAACTGATGTCAGTGGTCAGGTGGAATATCCCCTCGAAGGCTGGCAGCAGCCCGCTGATCAAAAGAGCAGTGATGACCGCAGTGCCGAAGGCGGCGGCACTGCCCGTGGCCAACAATTCCAGATGTTGCACGGGGTCGGTTCCGAAACACGAGGCTATATCGAGACGACCGAGCAGGATACCTAACAATAGCGTGGTGGCCCCGATGTAGATACCGGCCTTCAGGAGTTGCAGGCGCTTGCGCACCTCGTGCGCGAGCAAGACGCTGACCACACCGGAGATCAGACTCAGGATCATGTAGTTGATCGTCTCGGGCCGCGGAGCGAACAGGCAACCGATGAGGGTCACGAAGACCGCGGAAAACGCGCCAACTGCCCGGCCTAGCAATACCCCCAGCAGTATGGGAGCCAGGGCGAAGGGGATGAAAAAGAACTGCAGTTCGTCCTGAATGTGTCCCGCAGCCACCAAGGCCATAGCCAGTTGGACCAGAAGCAGATGGCAGACCAGGACCCCGAAGACCAAGACCACCCGGCTGTTGCGGTGGCAGGTGTTTTGCAGGCTCACCTGGAACATCACCACGGCAGTGACAGAAATGATGAACCCATAAAGCGCGCCCCGCAGCGGATCAGCAGCAAAGGTGGAAGTCGGCGCGGAATTGAGCACCATCAACGCGCAGCTCACCGTAAAGCTCATGAAGAGCGCCAGCTTCACCCATAGGCTGTTCTCCAGGGCCTGTATCAGTGCATTTTCGCAATACACCCTCCGTTTTTTTCCTGACGAGAGACCTTGTTGGGTCAGGCGCCAGCGTTTGATCGCATCGAGTATGCCCACTGCGGTGAAAGAATCGGTTAGCAGGTCCCCGCCCGGTTTGGGCGGTCGCCTCCCGCAAGAATAGACGTTTCCCGGCCCCTTGGCAATCCGCAAATCTTCCCAACCCATGGAGGTGCCGGGCCTCATCCCGGTCGCCTTCCGTGATTTGCCCCTTGAACAACAGGCCTTTCCGGGGTTTCCCTGTGCCCGCATGAACGACCGCAAGACCCTCGACGAACGCCAGCAGATGACTGACCTGGAACGCCTCCGCCACTCCTGCGCCCACGTCATGGCCACCGCCATCCTGCGGATTTGGCCGGACGCCCAGTTCGCCTATGGCCCGCCCATCGACAACGGATTTTACTACGACTTCGAGATGAAGCACCGGATCACCCCGGAGGACTTCGAAAAAATCGAGGCCGAGATAAAAAAAATCACCAAGGACAACCAGAAATTCGAGCGCCGCGTGCTGACTCGCGACGAAGCCAAGGCCTTGGCCGAAAGTGGCCGCCTCGGTGGCTTGAGTGAGCGCCCCGGCCATCCATCCCGCTTCAAGCTAGACCTCATCGACAAGATTCCGGAAGGCGAGGAGATCTCGTGTTTCCAAAACGGCGACTTCATCGACCTCTGCGCCGGTCCTCACGTGGGCTACACTTCCAAGTGCAAAAACGTGAAGCTCATGTCAGTTTCATCATCCTTCTACATGGGCGATGAGGCGAAAGGACAACTCCAACGCCTCTACGGCACCGCGTTTGAGAGCAAGGAGCTATTAGAACAACACCTCGTCCGCCTGGAGGAAGCCAAAAAACGGGATCACCGCCGCCTCGGCCGCGAGCTCGGGTTATTCCACATCGACGAGATGGTCGGCCAGGGGCTGATCCTATGGAAACCCAAAGGCGCACTGGTGCGCCGCGCGCTGCAGGATTTCATCACCGAGGAGCTGGACAAGCAGGGATACTCACAGGTCTACACCCCGCACATAGGGAAGCTGGACCTTTACCGGACCTCCGGCCATTTCCCTTACTATCAGGAAAGCCAGTTCCCGGCCATCGCAGAGCGGGATGTGTTGGAAAAACTAGCCGACGAGGATGCACCCTGTGCCACCCTCATCAACGGCCTGGCAGACGGAACCTACGAGGGCTATCTGCTCAAGCCGATGAACTGCCCGCATCACATCAAGATCTTTGCGAGCGACCCACATTCCTACCGCGACCTACCCGTCAGGCTCGCTGAGTTCGGCACCGTCTATCGTTGGGAACAATCCGGTGAGCTGGGCGGGATGACACGCGTGCGTGGATTCACCCAGGATGATGCCCACCTATTCTGCACTCCGGATCAGGTGGCCGCTGAAGTGACCGGCTGCCTGGACCTCGTGAAAAAAGTTCTCAGCACACTGGGAATACATGAATACCGCGTGCGTCTATCACTGCGTGACCCGGAGAGTGACAAATACGTCGGCTCTGCCGAGAACTGGGACAAGGCGGAGGCCGCCCTGCGTGAAGCCGTGCAAACCCTCGGCGTCGAATACTCCGAGGAACTCGGCGAGGCCGCGTTCTACGGACCCAAGATCGACTTCGTGGTCAAGGATGTCATTGGCCGCGAGTGGCAGTTGGGTACCGTGCAGGTGGACTACAATCTCCCAGTTAGGTTCGGCCTAAGCTACATAGGCTCGGATAACCAGCCACACGTGCCGGTGATGATCCACCGCGCACCCTTCGGCTCCATGGAACGTTTCACCGGCCTGCTGATCGAGCATTTCGAAGGCAAGTTCCCCACCTGGCTCGCGCCGGAACAAGTCCGTGTCCTGCCGATCTCGGAAAAGACCGAGGCCCAGGCTGAGGCCATAGCCGCGCGTCTCGCGGAGGCTGGTGTACGCGTCACCGTGGACCGCGACTCTGACAAAATCGGCGCGAAAATCCGCCTCGCCCGCCTTGCCCGTGTCCCCTACATGCTCGTCATCGGCCAGCGTGAGGCGGAGGAAGGCACCGTCTCCGTTAGACACCGCGACAAGGACGACCTCGGCGCAAAACCGCTGGACGAGTTCCTCGCTGAGATCACCGCTGAGATCAAGAATCGGAGTTTGTAGCCAGAGAGGCACGACGCGCAGTACACAGACCGGCTGGCTTCGTCCCTCAGCCTGCCGGAGGTCGCTCCGCTCCCTGCGGCTCCGCCGCCTCTGGCTCCTGACCTGCGGCCAAGCGCATGCCCAGATTGAACCTGCGGTAGCCGGGTCCGAACCTGTTGCGGATGGCGGCGCGGCAGTACAGCGCCTGGAAGTCCCAGGAGCCGCCGCGCACCACGCGCCCGGCGTTTTCATCCACTGCCATGACTCGCGGGTCTACCACATCGCCCGCCCGGCTCTGATAGCCACCCGCATCCCATGCGTCCTCGCACCACTCCCACACATTGCCATGCATGTCATAGAGTCCCCATGCATTGGCCAGCTTCTGTTTGACCGGGTGGGTCTTCCCTTCACTGTTATCGCTAAACCATCCGAGTTTGTCCAAGGCAGGATCTTTGCCCGTTGGCTGATTGCAAGTAGAGCCATCATTGAATGCCGCATTCGTGCCCGCGCGGCAGGCATATTCCCACTCCGCCTCGCTGGGTAGCCTTGCAAAAAGCCCGGGGCACACAGCCCCCAGCCTCCTCACATACTCCTTGCTATCCTGCCAGGAAACCTGCTCAACCGGCAGACCATCCTCTCCTTTGAAATCACTCGGCTCATCTCCCATCACTGCCTGCCATTGCTCCTGTGTGATCGGTGTTTCACCCAGCCAGAAGCCTTTAGAAATAGTGACTCGGTGCTGTGGCCCTTCATCTTCAAACCGCCCCTTCTCACTCTCAGGCGAGCCCATCAAGAAACTCCCCGGCATGATCCAGCGCAACACGATGCGCACACCCTTCACTGCGCACTCCGCGAAAATCCCGGCCTCATCTTCACCGAAGACCTCCGCCCATGACGGCGGGAAGGCGGGGATGCGCAGTGAGTTTGGAACTCGTGGATTCATATCGGCGATTGGAAAACTCCGGGGACCTCCGGCAAACGCCCTCCGGCATTCCTACCAGCCCCCGGAGTTCCGGTGTCTGCCGCCTTCGGTTGATGGTGGCATTCCGAAGACCGGGTCAGCCGCCATGCTACTGCTAGGCGGGCGAGCTGCGGCCAAGCGCAAGCCCAGATTGTTCCTGCGGTTGCCGGGTTCGTTCCTGTTGCGGATGGCGGCGCGGCAGTTCTGCGCCTGGTTGTTCCAGGAGCCGCCGCGCACCACGCGCTTGGCGCGTTAGGTCTTCGAAATGTTTGTGTCATGGTGATTTTCACGGATGAAGGATGGCAGTGCGTTTGATAAGAGTCCGGTGCAACCACTTTTGGCAATCCGCTACTTGCACAAAAGCCAGCAAGGCATCCATGCACCGTTGCAGTTGCGCACCCGTCATCCGCCCGGCGGCATGAGCCGCCTCGTGGGAGAGCAGTTGCTCACGGAAGCGGCGTCTAGCCCGGCGTCCCAGCAGGATTCTCCCTGGCAGGACTCGGTAACCGAGAAATGGAATACCTTCCCGGCAGGGTGCGGGCTGTGGAGCGCCTTTTAGGACCAACTGCCGCTCCTTGCCTAACCACGCCCGGATTTCCTCCAACCATTCATCTAACACCTTCTCATCATCATGCCACAGCACGAAGTCATCCATGTAGCGGGCATAAGCCGGACAAGGCAGGAATTCCATCAGCCTGTGGTCCATTCCATCCAGATAGTGATTGGCGAAATACTGGCTGGTGAGCGTGCCGATGGGCAAACCTCTGCCGGGCGCGGTCTCGAAGGAAGTGAGAACCCGATCCAGCAGATCCAGCAAGCGCCCATCCTTGAAACGGCGGAGGAACAAGCCGCGCAGAGTCTCATGGTGGACGGAGTCGAAATATTTGCGGATGTCCAGTTTCAGAAAAAACTGGCGGGATTTCGCGCAACGGGCGGCATGATGCACGGCGGCGAGATTTCCACGCCCGAGCCGGCAGGCGAAGCTTTGATCCACGGCACCACGCTCAAAAAGCGGCCCGCAGACATTCATGATGGCATGGTGCACCACGCGGTCTCGGAATGGCGCGGCATGGATCAGGCGGACCTTGGGATCGCGGACTTGGAAACGCTCGTAAGCACCAGGTTGCCAGCTACCATCCGTCAGCTCACGCACTATCCGATTGATTTCGAAATCAAAGTTTGCCATGAAATGCCGGACAGTGGGAAGGCACCGCTTTCCGAGTGCCGCCTTGTGAAAGCCCAGACCGACATTCTCACGAGTGGCGATGCGGGGCATCAGATCACGATAACGCTTCATGATTCAACTTGCTCCGGCTGCATTTCCTTGCGGCACACTTCCAGCAGACTCATGGCGTGTTTGGCTATCCGGGCCGCACCGTAGCCTTCGATCTTTTCGAGCTGCCCCTGCGTTTGGACACGCTCTTGAGCGATGGCGGCGAGTTGCTCGTTGGTGGCCACCGTGTAGATCGGCACACCTGCCGCCGCAGCCGCGTCCTTGCGCCAGGTGCGCAGCGCAGAGAAGATTCTGAAAGTAGCCTCGTCCAGAATTTCCCGGTAATCGACTTTGCCTACTTTTCCCGGGCTGCTTGCCGCCGTCACGCCATCCCCAGAAACCCATTCCACACAGACCGACCAACCCGGCCCGTGATCGCCTCCAGCGGCGAACTGTTTTTCCAGATGCACGATGCGATGCATCGCCAGAAAACGATTCAGCTCTTCTTCTGCGAAAAAAACATCCACAGCGGGTATCCAGAAAAATTTCAGTTTCATCATGGTGATTTATTTCTCAATAAACTCCGCCTTCATCGCAGGAAAAGAACGGATGGCTTCGTCCCTCAGCCATCCGGGTCGCTGCCGGTCCCAGCGGCTCCGCCGTCCTGCTCCTGACCTGCGGCCAAGCGCAAGCCCAGATCGTCCCTGCGGGCGCCGGGTTCGCTCCTGCTGCGGAAGGCGGCGCGGCAGAGCTGCGCCCGGTTGCTCCAGGAGCCGCCGCGCACCACGCGCAAGGCGCCATTTTCCCCCTCAATCGGTTTCTCTCCTGTCACATACTTCCCGTAAGCTTCTGCGTCCCACGGGTCGTCACACCACTCCCAAACGTTGCCGAGCATATCGTAGAGTCCCCACGGATTGGCGGCCCTGAGTCTCACCGCGTGGCTACCCGCTTTCTTATCTATAGGATACTGCTTTTCTTTCCAATCCTTGGAGTCGTAAGGATTCGTAACCTTTAAATCCTGTCCGCTATTCCCACCATACCAAGCGATTTCATCCAGTTCCGGTGCATCGTATTCACCCCGGAGGGTGATTCCGCCGGTCCATAGTGCCGTTTCCGTGCCAGCGCGGCAGGCGTGTTCCCATTCTGCTTCCTTGGGCAGACGGAATCCCGGCCCAGGCACCACCAAGGCATTCAGCCTCCTCACATACTCTTTGCAATCCTCCCAGGAAACCTGTTCGACCGGCAAATCCGTCGGGCCTTTGAATCTGCTGGGATTCTGTCCCGTGACCGCCTGCCACTGCGCCTGAGTCACCGGTGCCTCCCCGAGCCAGAAGCCTTTCTCCAGCACCCGCTCATGCTGCGGGCCTTCAGGATCCCAGCGTCCCGGCTCATCCGCCGGAGAGCCCATCAGAAATCTCCCCGGCGGAATCCAGCGCAGCACAAAGGACACCCCCGCCACCACAAACTCCGCCGCCAAGCCATAACGATCATACCACATCCGCCGCGCCCAGATAGGGCGGGTGATGGGAGCAAAACCAAGCCGCTGCCGATCAGTCTCGATCTGAAATGAAGTGGCAACGTCAAAATCCACCAATGGAACCCGTTGCAGCGAGGCTGGCAAATGGAAAGTTGACGACATCACATGCCCATGTGGTCCCGCCTGAATACTGAGATGCAATGATGGACGACTCGCCCGGAGCAATGCCAATGGAGTGACGGGAAGGATCTGAGTCTGCGGCATGACCGCGAGTTCATTTCCCTGCTGGATGAGTTGGAAGTTCGCGGGTGCTGGAAGACGACTGATCGCACTCGTGCTTTCCTCTGTGGCGGCAGCCCGGTCAACGCCCTCAGGCCAGTCGATACGCGCGGCACTCTGGAAGTGCTTTGCCAGCGCAAGACCACGGGCAATAGAATCCGCCAGAGCTGTGTGGGAGCGCATTTCCGGCGTTAATCGATCCACCATATTCTCAAACCAGCGGGCTAAACCGCTCTGCTGTCCTTCCCGACTACCAGGAAATGCGGCTAGGTCGCGCAAGCGGTGGACTACCTTGCCAAGCAGGTTCTCCAAATCCGCCAATGATGCCACATCTGGAGAACCACTCAGACAAGTACGCAAAGCAGCCTCAGCAGCTATCACGGAGCTGCAACCACCGTGATATCCGGTGATCAGACTCCCTATTTTCTCCGCCAAAGCTGGCTCACACTTTGCGGACAAAGTCCGGCGGGCCAATCGCGCGTCATAGTCATCACCAGGATAAAATCCAAAACTATCAGGAGCCTGCCAGCATTTCTCGTGATGCCACGCATCCCACTCGGCTCCAACGTCAAAACCATGCCCCAGACTCAGACGTGCCTCACGCAGCAACCCGGATTCGATCCGGGTTGCCGGAGAGAGCCAGTCCAGCAGAGTGCTGGCCGCAGCAGCATTTCCACCCGCCGTCTCCCCCAAATGGCGCAACCCACCATGACGCGGCAAACGTGGCTGGCGGTCCCATACGGCCGTGGGCCAAGCAGCGGTGACATCCGGCTGCCAGCGGCCGCGCGGGCAGGGATTCAGTGCATGAAAGGCATGACCACGATATTCCAGCAAACGCGCCATAGCAACCCATGCGGCAGCCGTGGCGGAGGAATACCGGAAATTTCCCATGGCGGAGAGCGCCAGGACCGGCACACCAAGCGGCGCACCTAGAAGATCCTGGCTGTGTGGCGCACTCTTTAGACTAACCACCTTGAGTCCATGTTTACCCCGCTCCCTACGCAAGTGCTGGAGAAGAAAACTAACATCCTTGGCAAAACCGTGCATCTCCGGCGAGTCATCCCAAAGTATCAAAGCCTGTGCAGCCCATGTCATGCGCCGGATGCGCGGCAGGGAATGCAACAGAACACCCTTACCCAACAGACGCATGAGCCGTGGCAGATCAAGAGCGGAACCCGTAGCCACCACCCCGAGGCGAGAGCGCAGATACGGCTCGAGCCGTGGCCAGCGCACTAGAGGTTTCAGCGTTGGAGCCCGCCATTTCCAATTCACGGCCAACTCAGCATCCGTGATCGGAATGCCTCTGGGAGGAGGAACCGGATCAGTCGCCAGAACTGCCGCCTCCACGGGCACCAGAAATTTCAAGCGCGGTGTCGGCTCATCATCTGGCAGATTCTCGGTGGATTCGCGGGCCGCAGCAGACGAAACATGAACATCGCCTGCTGTTTTTTCGGCTATTTGCGGAAACGTGGGTTGATCTCTTTGTTCTCTGCGGAAACCGCACGGAGTAGCTGCAGCGTCAACTAGAGAACCCCGGACAAGACACCGGAGCAAATCCGCACGACTGACAGCTGGAAGTCTCATTCGGCTTCGTCGACGTTCTTTTTGAGCGCGAAATTCTTGATCTGCTCCAAGGCTGTCAGCTGCTCCGTTTCATGACTCGGATGCAACTCGACCAAGGCGCGGAGAATATCAAGAAACTCCGCCGCACCGGGAATCGCCAAACCTTGCCGGGCGGCAGCCTCGCGGTCTGCTAACAAGGCTCCTACCACCCTCTTACAAACTGTGTCACTGACCTGATCCGCAGTCCAGTGGATGCGGGCGCGTGCCCGAATCAGAAAATTCTCGGCATCATCCGGATCTTTCGGAAAACGCATCTGAAGCACCAGACAACGCCTGAGGAATGCGGCTGGCAACTCGCGCTCCTCGTTGGTGGTGATGATGACCAGGGGCGGTTTGGTACCCTCTGCCAAACAAACCGGCTGCACCAGTTGATTGGTTTTGAAACCCTGATTGCCGAGGCTTTCGAGGAGTCCATTTGGCACAGAGGGGTCCGCTTTGTCGATTTCATCAACCAAAACTACCGGCCCGCACATTCGTTCCGCCTCGGGCGTCCACCCATCGGGACAAGACGGCTCATCGCATTTCCGGCAGGTTTTCGAGAAAATGTCCGCCTGCTCTTTGGCGGTTTTCCAGTTGAACGCCCACCAAAGCACGCCGGGACGGATGAAATTCAGTTCCGCGAGATTGTCGCGCCATTTTGGTTCCCCCGCTGCGGTGAGAGCGCTGACCTGCGCCTCGGCCAGCCTGGAGATAGCATCGAAGGACAGCAGGAGATCGTCACGCTCGCTGCGCTCGTCCACCACATGATAGAGAAAAGGTACCTTGAGTTCTGCCGCCACCGCACGCGCCATCTGACTCTTGCCGATACCGGGTTCACCTCGTAACAACAGTGGCCGCCGCGCTGCAATGGCCGCACGGACAGCCCAGACGCTTTCCGCATCGAAATGATGTTTGGTTTCCGGCCATGAATCGTGGGCAGGAATCGTCAGAGCTGCGGTAAGATCAGGAGAAAATGTCATGTTCATGGTTGGGGAATGGGAATATTGTTCAGCTTGTGGGATTGGCACGGCGGATCTGGATCGTCTCGAAAATCTCGTGCAGGTCTTTGAGCAAGAATAACGCATCTTTCAGCAGTTCGTCTTCGGAGCCTTTGCCGCTTGGCTGGATCAGGATGAGATCCGTCATTTTCAAATGCTGGCGAATGGTTTCCGTGAGTCGGACGTAAGCAGGTCCCGTTCCGAAGTAGGGATTCCGCTCCCGTTTGAGCGCGTATCGCAACACATCCTTCACGCGGATGAATAACAACTCAACCGCATGGGGATCAGAATCATCGATCTGGATGTCCGCACCGAGAACGAAGCGGATGAAGTGCTTCTTCAACTCCGTATGCTCATCGGGTACCAAGATCCCACGCCCAACCGCAGCTGGCTCGTCCACCCGACGGCCATCCAGTTTGGGTTCGCCAAAGACCTGCCTCAGGCGCGCATGTCCGTCCGCCAATGCGGAAGTCACCAGATTCAAGAAACCCGCCCTCTGCCCATCCCCGAGCGGGACAAACTCCTTTAACGCTGGATACTCCACAGAACCATTTCTCAGCAGGTCTCGCTGGCCAAGAATCCACTGCGGATCAATGGCAAGCACCACCACTCCGCCGACAAACAACTCCAGATCATTCATGTCGGACATGGGACCAGAAAACAATGAAAGCCTGCTCTTGATTCTCTCAATATGGGGGAGGGCGTCGAATCCCCGTCGCTTGACTGGATCGCACAATTTCCAGCGACCTCCGTCCTGACAGACAAGATCCGTGGTGGAATCCGCGATGAACTTGCAGAGACGTGAGTTCCCATTGATTACGCTTTCAAGTTCGTTGACCGTGTTTGCATAGACCTGATCAAGCGCAGACGTATCCTCACGGGTGGTGCCGACTGGGAAATGGCTCACCACCCAATCGCTGAATTGCTCCATCGTTCCGGGCGCAAGCGTGTCGGCGAAAAAGCATAACATCTCGTTGACATGCTCGGTGAATTCCTTGACGTGCCGGAATCCAGCCAACTCGGCAGGCGCCAAGCCATCGGTGGCATGTTTTTCAATCAACGTAGCAACCCCCGTCCGCTCGGCTTTCCAATAATCGAGATACGCCAAGCGGCTTTCGCCCTTGCGGATACCCTCAGCGGAGGGCATCACCCAAACTTTGACCCGGGAGTTGAATTCCTCGGCATGATCCTTGCTTCGCTGCCATGCGACGAGCAGCTCATACATGCAGTTCGGAGATTTCAGGTAGGAGTCGCTGAGGAAAATGCAGAGGAAATCCGACTTCCCGATTTCGCGCATGAACTTCGAAATGCATTCCCCGTGCTTGAGGCGATCCACATCGCGAATGACGGGAATCCGCGCGGCCTCAAGCTGCTGACAGAACATCCCGACCGCACCAGCATTAGCTCCGGATATCTCTTCTCTCCAGGAATAGGAAACGGCGACCTTGGTGGAATCAGTGCTCATAATTTCAAGGGAGAGAAGTGGAAGTCTGTGCGGGCAACATGCCCAATTCATGGAGGGTTTGGAGAATCAAAACTCTCACTTGTGAGGGATCGGAGTTCATTGGGGGCGGTGGAGTAACATCAAGCGCCTCGCGGATGAAGCGCAGGACGCCCAGATAGACGATATTGTAGATGGGTTGGCGGGATGACGCGGGTTTGACGAGGTCCAGATGATCGGCATCCACATCGTGGGGCGCGCCGCCGACACCGGTATTGGCGGATTGCCGGGGAACGACCAAACCGAGGGGAAAGGCCCGACAAAGCCACCGCTTGCGGAACAAGCCGATGTTTTCCGCGTAGGAATCGATGGGGATGGTGCGGTCTTTGTGCCAGGCGGCGAACTTGTCGTGCAGCCGATCCAGTTCGACATGGTTGGATTCCATCTGGCGCACATGCTCTTGGATTCCCGGAATTTGCAGAAAGCGCCCGAGAATGCCTGCGGCTCGTGCAAAGTCAGAACCCCGGTGCGGCGTGCCACAAAACACGATGCCGCAGATGTTTCCGATCAGCTTCCGGCTCTGGCCCGCAGGAAGATCGCAGACCATGGATTTCACGATCAGTCCACCCATGCTGTGAGTGATGAAAATGAGCGGGCGCTCGCCGATACCATGGTTCCCAAGTTGGGTGGCTAGATTCCCCGCCCGTTGGCCGATGATCATGCCAGGATTCCCGAGGCCAGTGATGCCCGCCGCGTAACCGACGGTCCAGATCCCGCAATCCGGGAGCTCTTTTCCGAGTTCCGCCGGCCAGAAGAAATGGTCCGGCTCGCCTTCCTTCCCATGCCGCCAAGTGCCGTGGGAATTACCAGCCAGGCCGTGGACGAACACAATGTCCGCGCGCCGGTCGAGTCGACTGGTATTGGCGATTGGAAAGACCCCCTCCGTATCTATTTGGGTTAGCGGCATAAAATCGCAGTCCGGGCGACATGCAAGCAACTAGCGGAACGAAATGATCACAGCAAGTGGATTGTCAGTTCTAATCATCTTCCCGCCTCGCCCGCGTCCTCTACATGCTGGTCCTCGGCCAGCGCGAGGCCGAGGAAGGCGCCGTATCCGTTAGGCACCGCGAAAAGGACAACCCCGGCGCAAAACTGCTGGACGAGTTCCTCGCTGAGATCACCGCTGAGATCAAGAATCGGAGCTTGTAGCCTTCCTACACGTTTCCGCCATCGGCCCGGCGGATTTCATCAATATCGGCCAAATCCTGCAGTCGCCCCGCGATCTGCTTGGAGCAGATGAGATCCTCCCTTCCCAGATAATGGATCGGAAAGCCGTTCTCGACGGAAGTGACCCGGTTTTCCCAAGATAGAGAGAAATCCAGCCCCGGGATGGTAGTGAGGAAGTCGATCTCACACGGTGGCACGCCGAGGCTGAACTGGGTCCCGGGTGTGGCGAAGTCCTCTTCGGTCACGCCCACCATCGGAATGCCGAATACCCGGAATGCACGCATCAGTTTCCGGGCGTTTCCGGGGGTCGGCTCCAGCCAGATGTCGATGTCCTTGGTGTAGCGGGGTTGTGAGTGGTGGATCACTGCATAACCGCCGGCCACCAGATATCGGACATCACATTCGTGTAAGCTTTGTAACAGTTCTTTGAAGTCGGAGTTCATCAAGATGCATGCCTTTCATTCCCACCCAATAATCGACCACAAGTTCCCACGCTGCCTTGCGCCGTTCCGCTCCGCTCAGGGCCTGCCAATCCCTGACTTGCTGGGTGCGCTGCTCCTCAAACGATTCGAATTTTCGAATCCGCCAGTGGGAACGGTCTTTGACGGGAGTGTCCATCCCGGGAAAGCTAGCGGAAGGAACGCATTTCGACAAGCCCGCAGGGCTGACGCATCAAAAATGATTTCAGCGAAACGCGGAGCTGCGGAGTTTGCAGAGGAAAGCGCTGAGTTTGTAAGGTTTTTCTCCAGCTATTTCTGGTATTCCGCGATGAAGAGGGCGGGCTGAACAGACATCCCGCCGGAGCTTGGCCAAAGCATGGAGTGCGGTGGCAGAGTGAGGCACGAACGGCGACACCGCTTTGGATCAACCCTTCCCGCTCCGCAGGCCATGGGAGGTCCTTGCCATCTATCAGGGCGAACGGAATGAACGCCGCCACTTGGTGACAGACCGGACCGGATTTGAGTAACAGTGCGCCCCAGGGTGCAGCGGTGTGGCGCTGCGCTTCCCACCGCACTCCATGCTTGCGCGCTTCTCACCGCAGCAGATCATTTCGCCTCCAGCGCCCGTTTGCGGAACTCGGTGTTCTTGAGGTTCGGGTCGTCGATGAGGGCTTTGAGCGTGTCCTGAGACTGCTTGGTCTCACCCAGATCCTTGAGGACTTCGGAATCCCACCAATAGGCTTCCGCACAAAGTTCGGGCTGGTTCTGGAAGGCATCGCACACATTCTGATAGACTTTATGAGCCTTGCTTAACAAGGCTTTGACACCGTCACCCTGTGCCTTGGCCGCTTGTTTCCGGTAAACCTCAGCGAGTTGGAGATAGACCTTGGCACAAGTTTCCCCGCGGAACAACTTGTCACCCACCATCTTCAGGGCGAGTTTTTCGGCATCTCCGAGTTGATTGAGTTCCACGAGCGCCTGGAGTTTGCCCAGCGTGGCTTCTTTGAGATTTTGATTCTTCGGTTTTTTCAAGGCGTCTTCAAATATTTTGAGAGCCTCATCCGGTTTCTTGCGGGCCAGTGCGATATAACCCAAACCCACAGGGCCGGCATCCGAGAACATTGAATCCCGGTAACGGTCTGTGAGGCGCTTGTACATCTTCGCGGCGCCATCCAAATCACCTTGTTTGAGCAAAATATCACCGCAAACCGAGAGCAAGGCCGCACTCAATCCTGTGGGGTCGTTGGCATTGCTGGTGGCGATACCTTTCATGTAGAGGTCGGAGAGATCGTTCCGCTTGCACATTTGGGCGAGGCGTGCACGGGCATAATAAATGCGCGTGGCGGTGGTGGCATTCTCCTTGCCAGCCACGATCTTGTTGAGCAGGCCGGTGAGTTGTTTATCGATGGCGTTGAGGTTGATCTCGGCGGCCTTCTTGCGCGGGACGATGCATATGACGAGTTCGTCGATGAGAGATTCCACATGTTCGCTGGCGGGGTCCGCGATGTGGGCCTTGAGTGTGTCGGCAAGAAGACCGACGGCTTCCACTGCCTTGCCTTCACGGGCATAGCCTCTGACCACCCATTTGACGGATAGTAGCGCCAGGGGACTTTGGGGTTTGGTCTTGAGGAACTTCCCGTGGAGTTCGGCTATGGAGTGCCAGTCTTTCTTCCCCTGAAAAATGGAGGTGGCTGTGTCCAAGGCATACTGCACAACGTCGTCCGGGGATTCGGTCCAGATCGCCTGATTATAACAATCCAAGGCGAGCTTTTCAAAACCCTTCGTTTCGTCATCGGTTTTGGCCTTTTCCATTTTCTTCCGATAGGTATCGCCCATCAGGCAGAGAATAGGTCCTTTTGCGAGGTCTTCGGGGTGTTCCTTGAGGAAGTTGCCGAGGTCGCGGATGATCTTGTCGTTCTGGTCGGTGTCCTTGTCGTTGAAGTCGATGAAGGAGAGCCGGTATTGCATGTCGCCCGCGTAACGGCCGTTGGGGTATTTGGTAAGGTAGTTGCGGCAGGCTTCGAGGGTTTTCTTGTAGTCGTTGCTCATGAAATACGACATTGCCACGTAATAGCATGCGACCTCGTCGTAATCGCTGTTAGGGTAATTCTTGAGGAACTTTTCAAACAAGGGGGTGGAGTCCTTGAAGAGTGCCTGCTGGAAGAAGGACACTCCTTGATAGAACACGTAATGATTCATGCTTTCGGACTTCGGAAACTTGGCTTCCAGTCCACGATAGAAATTGCCCACTTCCGTCCACTTTCCGCTCTGCACGAGCACATCACCGGCCAGCGTGGCGACTTGTTCGAGATGGTCCGAAGTCGGGAACTTGCTCATGAACTTATCGCACTTGTCCTTGATGCCTTCAATGTCCTGGCGCTGGTTGAGGATCACGATTTCCGCATAGGCTGCGGTTTCCGCATCCGGCGAGGCGGGGTATCGCTCAAGCAGCGCGCGGAAACAGGTAAGGGCCTCTTCGTTGCGCTTCAGGTAGTATAGGCAATGGCCACGGCGCATAAGGATGGAAGCATCGAGATCGGGTTTGTCCTCGATGGTTTTCAAGGCGTTTTCAGCGAGTTTGACGGCTCCTTTGGGCGCGTTGAGCAATTCGTCCGTATGGGTGATTGGCATGCAGTGCCAATATAACGGTGCCCAAGGTTTCGCGAAGGGGCTGAGCAACTCACCTGCAAGGGTGTGTTGGGGGAGGGGTTTGGCAGGCTCGGTCTCCACTCGTTCTGCTGGAATCTCCTTGTTATTGCGCATGGTCTCCAAGGCCGCATTTTGGATGGCAAGAATCTGGCTGCGGGGTTGCACCGTGCGAAAGACGAGCAGCGCGGCATTGTAGTTTTCGTTGGCAACCATTTCGTCTCCATACGCAATGACCTGATTGGTGAACCATGCGATGGTGTCTCGCACGCCGGGTTGGTGGGAAATGTGTTCCAAGTATGCGGCGAAATCCTCCAGTTCACCATCAGCCAGCACGTGAATGGCTTCTGCGGCCGCCGCCGTCTGCTGGGGAGTGCGGACATCCAAACCCGTCAGGCTACTGAGAGTTTTGAGTGCTTCCTCATGTCGGCCGAGTTCTGTGTAAACGCTGGCCAGCCAGAGCCCTGCTACCGTGCTGATCTGTGGATCCTCGGCAGCCTTCCTGAGCGCTCCGAGTGATTCTTCCTTCTTGCTCTTGGATTCCTCCTGCATCAGGCCCCTACCCAAACCAAGATAACAACGCGATGTGTATTCGCCATTGGGATAACGCTCGGCACAATCCTTGAAAGCCTCCGAAGCTTCCGGCAGGTTGTTGGCCATAAGATTGCAGAGGCCGATGTAGTAATAAAGCAGCTCATATGGAGCTTCCTTGCCCGGCCCCAAGTCTTTCAACAACTCATTGATCTTGTTGATACAGGTGAAGTAATCCTTGTCTCCGAATGCCTTTACCGCCGCATTGTAAAGGCAGTTCAAGTCGGCTGAAGATGCAGTGGGAGCCGTGCCACCCGCAGATTTCGCGTCCTTGAGATCCTTGCCCATTGCATCCGTTGCAGCCGGTTTGGGCGCTTGTACCAAGAATACACCAAGCAGCACGGACGCTAACAAAACCGCCGCCGCTCCTAGGAATCTGGGAGATTTGATGAACATCCCGTGGGTTATACTGCAAGAGAAACCGCAAGGAGGGCGTTTGTCAAGTGCGCACGCGGGCGAGAATCCAAAGACTCGATAAAGAAATGCGCACACTCTTTTCTGAATTCTTGCTTCTTGTTTCTGCCCTCTGGCCTCATCATGCACAATCCGGAGTGTCAGGGCCTGTTCAAAACCGGACAGAGACTGTTCAAAACCGGACTGAGAGACTGAACAAAACCGGATTTCTGTTATTCCGGGGCGCAATTGACTGGTTGGCGGCGGTTTGAGAAGCGAGCGTTGAGCGTCGCCCGCAGGATACGGCTCTGCTGGAGAGCAACCGGAGCGGCGGGTGTCGCCAAAGGGGCTTCTGCCTCCGGACTGCGGTTGGGCTAAAGCCTTCCCGCGGTCCGAATTAGGCCGGCATCAAGCCCATTGGCTGCATGCGCAAAACTCCGGGGGTTTGGGGGCGGAGCCCACAAGATACGGGCGGGAATGCTGGCGTAGGTCGGTTAGCCCGAGATATGTTACCGGCGTGAAAAGAAACAACTGATTCATCGTCTGCCTCCCGAATTCATCCGTGGTGTTCTACGCGACTTCAATGCTGGAAACCTCGATGCCCACACCGCCGCAAACCACCTTGGAGTAAGCCGTACGCGGCTCTACGAGCTGCGCACAGCTTACCTGCGCGACAAGACCGGCTATGGTCCCGAACCCAGCGGCGGAGACCATCGCAGCCCGTGGCCTGCGCACGTTGACTCCTTCCTCGAAGTCTTCCTGCCCTTGCAAGACCCACCCAACTATCAACTCGTGGCCGATGAAATGGAGCGGCTTTGCGGTTTCAAGCGCGCA
>Ga0118677_10000835_pt1 | contig 66822 bp, 59 predicted proteins | sample AliMusrvi5mmetaG_FD_86154 | JGI IMG/M metagenome (GOLD analysis project Ga0118677, IMG submission 86154) | reverse complement strand
CTACACGACGTAGCGTTTCCAATACGGATGGTTCAGGCTTCCAATAATTTCTTTCAGAAGCCTCTAATAAGCGACTCGCTACTTTCGCGGATGATGCAGGGTTAAGACTCATTAAACGCTCGCGCATTTCTGGATCTAATATGAATGTCTGAGTAAGGTGCTGATAAACCCAAGGCTCTACTTGGCCGGTGGTTGCAGACCAACCCACCGTATTGGTGAGGTGGCTCTCTAATTGACGAACGCCCTCATAACCATGTTTAAGCATTCCTTCATACCACTTTGGATTTAGCATGCGCGAACGTGTTTCTAGAGAGACCTGCTCATTTAATGATCTGACTACTGCATCGCCCCTAGTTTGATCACCAATGTAAACAGGGGCTACTTTACCGCCTTTGGCTCTACGAACAGCCCTGCTAACACCACCTAAGGTATCAAAATAGGTATCAATCGTTGTCACGCCCAATTCAATGGAGTCGAGATTTTGGTAAGTCAATTCGACATCCGCCAGAATATTATTAAGTAGCTCAGACTGAAGCACAGGAGTGCCAGTTCTTCCATATGCAAAGCTCTTACGGCGTGTATATGTCTCTGCTAATTCGTTTTCGTCTTGCCATAAGCCATTGTCAATCATCATGTTGACATTGGCGCCGTAAGCACTTTCGGCATTACCAAATACACGCAAAGATGCAGTCTCTAAATCGCAATGATTTAACGCTTGATATGCGAGCGCATGTTTACGAATAAAATTTTGCTCTGATGGTTCGTCAGCTGATGCAGCTAAATAAGCAGCTTCCGCAAGAATACGAATCTGTAAAGGCATCAGGTCTCTAAAGATCCCAGAAATCGATACCATCACATCTATTCTTGGGCGGCCTAGTTCTTCCAAGGATATTAATTGGGCCCCAGCTAACCGACCAAAGCTATCAAAACGGGGTAATGCACCCATCAAAGCAAATATTTGTGCAATTGGGCCGCCCTCAGTCTTTAAGTTATCAGTACCCCACAACACCATTGCAATCGACTCTGGCAATGGATTACCATCCGCCTGATAGCGCTCCAGTAACTTACTTGCCTGATATTGACCATCCTTCATGGCGAACTTACTAGGAATGCGAAATGGATCAAAACCATGAACATTTCGTCCGGTAGGAAGGACTTGGGGATTTCGCAATACATCTCCACCAGGTGCTGGTCTGATGTAGCGACCATCTAAAGCCTTAAATATTCCCTGCATCTCACTATCAGACTGAAGCTCACGGTACATTACTAATACTTGCTCCAACTCATTCCTTAGACCTTCACTAAGTGAAAGATTTTGTTTTTTTGCAAATTGTTCAATATTGCCGCTTTCAACCAATTCAGCTAAAGCTGCTTTACTAATATTTTTTAGCTCACCCTCTTGAACGGATAAATAACTGAGCAACATCTCAATACTTTGTTCAAAATTAACAGGCGCACCTAAAATATGGAGTCCATATGGAATTAGTGCGTACTCTAATTCAAGAATCTGCTCGCTAAGACGCAGAACAATTGCATTTACTTTATTTGCGTCTAGAGTTTTCCATAGGGGCTGAGCAGGTGAAAACTCCAAACTCACTGCTTGCTCTTGTAATGAATCCAATAGCTCTATTTGATTAGCATCCCAAGATGTATCGATATCGATTGGGGCTAATTTGCGCCAATGCTCAACCGCCTCTTTAAACTCGAGAAGTCCTTGATATAAGCCAGCTTGAGAGACAGGTGGGGTTAAATAGCTAATTAATGTTGCCCCAGCACGTCTTTTTGCAATTGCACCTTCGGAAGGATTGTTTGATGCATAAATGTAAAGATTTGGTAAATCATGAATCAGGCGATCTGGCCAGCACGCACCTGACATACCCGATTGCTTGCCAGGCATAAACTCAAGCGCACCATGCGTGCCGAAGTGAAGCACCGCTGATGCGGCAAAGTCTTCACGAATATATCGATAGAAGGCTGAAAAAGCGTGCGTAGGAGCGAATCCTTTTTCATACAACAAGCGCATTGGATCGCCCTCATACCCAAATCCAGGTTGAAGTGCTACAAAGACATTTCCGAACTGTTTTCCAAGAATAAAGATTGAGGATCCGTTCGATAAAAATGTGCCTGGGGCAGGACCCCATTGAGATTCAATCTCTTTTAGCCAAGGCTCACGTTTGATATGATCATTTGCATCAACTTGAGCATGTACATTTGCATCAGTACCAAATTCTTTAGAATTCCCCGCCAATATTTGATTCCTAAATTCATCTACGGAATTCGGTACATCAACCGTATAGCCCTCTGCTTTTAAACTCGTTAATGTATTAAAAACTGACTCAAATACACTCAAATGAGCAGCTGTTCCTACCCTCCCTGCATTTGGAGGGAAGTTAAACATAACTAGCGCAACTTTGCGATTTGCCTTCTCTGATTTACGCAAGGCAACTAGCTTGCTCACCCTTGCAGCCAACATTGCAGTTCGCTCGACACAGGTATGCATGTCATGGCGATTGATACTAGCCTCAAATACACAGCCTTTATGACAGCCCTTACATTGCACATCAGCATCACCTGCGCGTCCACCAAATACCATTGGCACAATTGCACCATCTAATTCTGGTATGGCAATCATCAAAGTATTTTCAACCGGGAGCAATCCACGATCAGAGCTACCCCACTCATTTAATGTTTGGAACTCTAGTGGCTGCGCAGCAATGTAGGGAACATCAAGGGATGCCAATACTTCTTCAGCAGCTTTTGCATCGTTATAGGCAGGACCACCAACCAATGAGAACCCAGTTAGAGACACTACCGCATCAACGATATTCTTACCGTTTTGATAAAAAAATTGATCTATTGCCGGTCTAGCATCAAGGCCGACTGCAAAAATAGGTAGGACCTGAAGACCTTGCGCTTCAAGTGACGCTATTACTGAGTCGTAGTGCAAGGTATTACCGGCCAATATGTAGGATCTTAAAAGCAATAGCCCTACGCGACCTTTAGAGTTTTTATCACTCACTAGCTTTGGTAAGTCCGATAAGGACTCACTCATACGACCTTTTAAACGCGGGTGATAAATGCCATTATCTGGATAGATCAATGGCTCCACCAATTTTTCTTTCGTTTTGAGAGCGGCTCTTTCACCACTAGCATAGCGATTTACTAAATTCATCACCATGTGATACAGATTTTCTTCTGATCCACCCAACCAATATTGCAAGGTTAAAAAATACACCCTGACGTCTTGGGCATTACCAGGAATAAAGCGCAAAATTTTGGGCAAACGACGCAACATCCGCATTTGTGCAGCGCCACCTGTCTGAGACTTTTCTTTATTACCTCTTAAACGTTTTAGCAGGCCAATTAAGCCACTCGCAGGCTTGCCCATATCAAAACCGCCCATACGAGTTAAACCTACAATTTCCCCTGCTGACATTGCACAAACCATAGCATCACAGTTATTTCGCCGAGCTTTTAAGGCATCAAAAACAGGTTTGTAGTGATCCTCCATAAAGAGCATCGTTACAACAAGAATGTCAGCTGTCTGGATATCATGAATACAGCTATCTAAGGCCTTGCTATCAACAGTCCAGCTTGAAGCGGCATGTATAGATAATTCTAGGCCTGGTATTTTCTTTTTAAGAGCGTAACGAGCCCTCTCTGTCGCACTCGACAGGTGCGTATCCATGGTGATAATCGCAACTCTCATCGCAATATGCTTATCTACCATAGTGGGCCTTTGCATCATAGAGAGTTTCAATGGTGATGCGACTAATACTATGCTCAACTGCAAATTTTTCTGTATTGCGACGTGCTTTCCCTCTGACAAAAAATGGAATCTTGCCCAATTCTTTTTCAGCATCGGCTGCCCATAGACTCTCAACGTCAGAAGAGACCACTTCTTCATCATCGACTTTGAGTGATGATGCGCTTGGTACAGAGATCTGCGAGGCCATTATCTGACTAGCTTCACTAGGAGCTGCATGTCCCAAATGAGATGGCGCTGCTTTAGCACTGAATTCAAAATCATCCCGGAACATCATGATCAGATGTTCTTCAAGCCCCATCATCAGAGGATGAATCCATGTATCAAACAGAACATTTGCGCCCTCAAAACCCATTTGAGGTGAATAGCGCGCTGGAAAGTCCTGGACATGCACTGGAGCTGAAATCACTGCACAAGGAACACCCAATCTCTTGGCAATATGACGTTCCATTTGAGTGCCTAGAACCAGATCTGGAGCTAATTCAGATACCTTTTGCTCGACCTCCAAATAATCATCAGTAATCAGCGCTTCGATACCATACGATTTTGCTGCCTCACGCACTTCACGAGCAAACTCACGGCTATACGTTCCTAAACCAACTACCTTGAAACCAATTTCTTCTGCGGCAACTTTAGCTGCAGCAATAGCATGGCTTCCATCACCGAAAATAAAGACCCGTTTGTCGGTTAAATAGGTTGAGTCAACTGATTTGGCATACCAGCACGCCCGCTCTTCTTGCGCAGCCAAGATAGCTTCTGGATCAAGGCTGGCTAACTGCGCTACTTCACGAACAAAGGCCTTGGTGGCCTTAGTGCCAATTGGAATTGTTTTTGTAAATGGCTGGCCAAAAGTTTTATTCAACCAAGTACAAGTCAGTTGGCTAATCTCAGGATAGAGTGACACATTGAAATCAGCTGCTGGGATCTTAGCTAGATCAGATACTGATGCATTTAAAGGAGCCACTACTCTCACTTCAATACCCATAGATTCCAATAAGCCGGCAATCTCCTGGACATCATCACGATTTCTAAAACCTAAAGCTGTTGGTCCTAGAATATTGCAAGTAGGTTTCTGACCTTCTTGCTTACTAGCAGTGCGATTCTCTTGATACTGTTGTGCTGAAATAGATTTATCTACAGCCACCAAACCACGCACAATGTGATAAAAAGTTTCCGAGGCACCCCAGTTTTCTTTTTTCTGATACGAAGGTAACTCGAGAGCAATCACTGGGATCGGCAGAGTAAGTGCCTTAGCTAAGCCACCTGGATCATCCTGAATTAACTCGGCTGTACAAGACGCCCCAACAATCATCGCCTTAGGTTGAAAACGCTGATAAGCATTATTTACAGAATCCTTGAATAGCTGAGCAGTATCCCCCCCTAGATCTCTTGCCTGAAATGTCGTGTAAGTAACCGGAGGACGTTTGCGAGATCTGCCAATCATCGTGAATAGTAGATCTGCATAAGTATCTCCTTGGGGAGAATGCAGAACATAATGTAAGTCCGTCATTGATGCAGCAATCCGCATCGCACCAATATGTGGAGGGCCTTCATATGTCCATAGCGTTAGTTGCATAGCCCTATTCCTTATGCCGCTAACTTCATACTGCGATTTAAAGGACGCGCAAAAAGCTCTGCCAAATCAGCGGCCTGCTCATATCCATGCACGGGACTAAATACCAGCTCAATTGACCACTTTGTAGTAATTCCCTCTGCCTCTAAGGGATTAGCCAATCCCAAACCACAAACCACGATGTCTGGCTTATCTGCACGACATCTATCTAGTTGCTTTTCAACGTCCTGACCTTCAACAATGCGAGAGTTTTCAGGAAGCAAGTCCAACTCGACCTCCAAGTGCTGCTTATGTAGGTATGGAGTGCCTATTTCTAGGACTTTCATACCGCACTCTTGAGAAAGGAAGCGCGCCAATGGAATCTCTAGTTGGGAATCTGGGAAAAACGAGATGCGTTTGCTTTCTAACATTGGTATGTAACGTGCCAAGGCCTTCTGAGCTCGCTCAATTTTGGGCTGTGTTACCTCATCAAATTTCTGAGCGCTCACCCCCCATTGATTAGCCGCTGCTTTGAGCCAAGCGCTTGTGCCCTCAATGCCAAACGGGAATGGTGCTGAGATTCTTTTGGCGCCGCGCTCCTCAATCAGCCTTGCTGTTTCAGCTAAAAATGGTTGCGCAAGTAGATATTGGGTATTGCTATGAATTTCTATCTTTTGTTGAGAATTTTTTGGCGGGAAAAATGAAACTCGAGCAATCCCTAGCTCATTAAAGAGACGCTGAAATTGATCTTCAACCACATCTGGTAAACAACCCACAACCAGTAGATTTTTTTCCTCAGCCATCACTGGTTTAGGAATTTCATTTACTAATGAGGCAAGACAAGCATCCTCACCCTGGGTGAAGGTAGTTTCAATACCGCTTCCTGAATAACTCAAGATGCGACATTGATTTAAAAATTCTTTATTTAATCTTTGTGCAGCTCTTGAAAGATCAAGCTTGATGACTTCTGAAGGGCATGAGCCAACCAAAAATAGCATTTTGATATCTGGGCGACGGGTCAGCAGTGATTTCACGACACGATCTAGCTCCTCATGCGCATCAGCAATCCCCGCAAGATCACGATCATCAATGATGGCAGTGGCAAAGCGTGGCTCTGCAAAGATCATCACGCCGGCAGCTGATTGGACCAAGTGGGCACAGGTGCGGGAGCCCACTACCAAGAAGAAGGCATCTTGAATTTTGCGATGCAGCCAAATAATGCCTGTTAGACCACAAAATACTTCTCTTTGGCCGCGCTCTTTATAGATCGGAATATTTTTCCCTACGCTACTGAGGTGATCTTTAGGTAAGTCTACGACGGCATTCATGCAGCCACCCCATTATTCATTTGCAGGCGGGCCATTCTGAGCTTGTAAATGAATTGCCCTGCATTGATAAAGTAAGAGGTGTAAGCAGCTAATGCAACATACATTAAGCCCTGCTTACTTATTCCTCCAACAATGAGGAAATACAGGTACAAAGTATGCAAAGAAATCACGAGCATACTAAATACATCTTCCCAAAAGAAGCTTTCAGCAAAGAGGTACTTTCCAAAAACGACTTTTTCCCAAATACTCCCAGTCAACATGATCAGATAAAGGAAGATCGTTTTTATGATGACTGAGATAGTTGCTATTTCATATCCCTCGCCACTAATGAGGTAGCGGAGTACTAAAGAGAGGCTAATTAAGCAAACTAGGAATTGAATTGGCGCCAAGATTCCTTGAACCAAGGTCCACACAGTCGCGTCGCGTTTTGCACGCTGTTCTTGGCTGTAAAGTGGCTTACTAATCTTCATTTTTTGGCGTTGCCTTATTGGCTTTGTGTAAACAAAACTTTACGCCAAATCTATCTTACTAGAACTAGTATTTACCCCTATTATTATAGGTATAAACCCTTATTTAATGAAAATAATTGCTTTATTTATCGCATAAGTGTAATAATTATTTTACATATAAGTAGCATTTTAGGCAACCTTTATCCTCGGAGCTATTGATGGATTCATTAGTCAAAAAAGAACTCATCAGAGAAGTGTTCAGCACTCAATTGCCCAGGCTGGTTCAAGAGATCGAACGCAAAGTTGATAAGTCACCTTTTGGGTCCTCCTCAAATGGAAGCTGGCACCAAACATCATCGAATCATCGCTCACATAAAGATACGCTTGATGAAAAAGAAATTAACAGAATTACCCAGCTACTACTAGATACTGAGGAAGGTGCATTTGAGCTTGCAATTACCGTACTTAAAACTCATGGGGCATCAATCAACTATATTGTGTTGGAGCTTATTCCTGAAATCGCTAAAAAACTAGGCAAGCAATGGGAAGACGACACTTTGAGCTTTGCTGAAGTATCCATTGGGGTCGGCAAGCTAGAGCGAGCAATACATAAGCTGGATTATTTATTCCAAGCCTCCCAATTAGAAAAGCGACAGAATAAATCGATCGTGATTTCTCCCTTTCCAGGCTCACAGCATTCTCTGGGAACCTTGATTCTGTCTAATTTCTTTACCCACTCTGGATGGCAGGTTTATCGGCCGGCAAATAATGGCCTTCATTCAATCATTCATGAAATTGAATCAAAGCATCACCATGTTCTGGCAATATCAATTTCTACTTATGAACAACTACATGAGCTCCCAGGCTTAATTCAGTTGCTCAAAGAAAAATCTAATAACCCTCAAATCATTGTTCTTATTGGGGGTCCGCTCTATAATAAATCGCCTGAAAAATTTAATCATATTCAGGCAGATGTCAAAGCTTTTACTCCTGAAGAATCTGTACAAAAGTTAGATCAGCATCTCAGCTTACTAGAAAAAAATACTTAGATGCATAAGTAGAAAGAAATTGTGAATTTAGCCTCACCCGAACTAAATGCATTAAATACAAATCTAGCAGCTTCACTGCTTGCCCATTCTGTTGATCTCGTTTTAGTCATAGACCAATCTGGAATGATTGAACGGGTAATTGATGGCTCTAAACCCATTCATTCCAAGACACAGTCATTACTTGGAAAAAAATGGATAGACACTGTTGCGATTGATAGTCAGCCAAAAGTAAACGCGCTGCTTAAAACTACTACTAACAGTGAAGAGCAAAATTGGCGTCAAGTAAATCAAGAGATGGGTGACTCTTCATCGATTCCGATTCAATTTAGTACGCTTTTTTTTGAAAAGCAAAACAAACTGATTGCGATTGGAAAAGATCTTAGCAGTCTCTCTACTCTGCAGCAAAAATTGGTTCAATCCCAACAAGAAATTGAGCGAGACTATGCCAGTCTTCATGCAATAGAAAATCGCTATCTACAATTATTTAATAGCATTGATCAGGCCTACCTCATCATTGACAGCATGACGCTGAAAATTTTAGAAGTCAATAAATCTGCTGGGTTTTTAGTGGGTGATCTTAAAAAGATTCAAGGCAAACTTTTTACCAACCTTTTTCCAGCCAAGGATCATATTGCCATACAAGAATATCTTGCTGGATCAAAGTCAGGAATCATGCAGTCCTCAATTCATACGACACTTGAGAATCTCAAGGAAGATGTAGAAATTTCTAGCGTGCTTTTACGGGAAGGTAATCACAATATATGTTTGGCCACAATTAAGCCGAAGGCTAGTGGCATTCAAATTGGTAATGCAAGTGATCAAAGTGTTTTAGTGTCACAGGCAGTTGAAGATTTTCAAGATGGCTTCATCATTTGTAGCGCAAATGGGGTTATCTTGACCGCGAATAACGCCTTTCTTACGATGTCACAATCTACTCAGAAAGATAATATTCTTGGTAAATCTTTTGAGCTATGGCTTGGTCGAACTAGTATTGATTTAAAAATTATTCTTGGCACTGTTCGTGAGCATGGGGTAATTAAAGACTATGCAACTACGATCACTACAGATGATGGCAGCTCACCACTAAATGTGGCAATCTCGGCAACACACTTTAATGCTGGAAAATTATCAGCCGTAGCTATTGGCATCCATCAACTATCAAAAACTGCTCGAGAGCCAGCTAGCAAATCAGATAGCTTGGGCAAAAATGCAAAAGAGCTTACTCAATTAGTTGGCAAAGTACCACTGAAGCAAATTGTTACTGAAACAACTGACATTATTGAAAAACTTTGCATCCTAGCAGCCCTTGATCTCACTATGTCCAATAGAGCTTCAGCAGCTGAGTTACTGGGATTATCACGCCAAGGGCTTTATATCAAGATGAGACGCTTTGGTATTGTCGATAGCAACGCTAGCGATGATTTAGATTCATAAGATTTTATGAGTGTGCAGACGGCAGTATTGGTTTTAATAGATATTGCGCCTGGATCTCGATTGTGGGGCTTTAGCCGCTATATTCTTGGCAAATTTCCTTTTAGAAATATTCCCGGATTAATCTTTTGCAAGGTTCTGGGATCTGGTTTTGAAGGTGGATTTAGCACAAAGCCAAGCCTTACAAAACAAGGGTTCTTCTGCGTCTTTGATACAAAACAAAATGCTGAGACTTTTCAACAATCAGCCCCCATCGTAAAAGCTTATAGCTCCCATGCCAATGAGTTCTTTGTGGCCACGCTTTATCCATATTCCAGTCGAGGATCTTGGTCTGGTTTTTCGATGAACAACTTAAGCTCTCCCCCCGCAAATGAGCCGATAGCATCTCTTACCAGAGCATCAATCAGACCTTTTAAGGCTATGCAATTTTGGGCTAAAGCAAAACCAGCAGAACAAGCTATCAAAACAGCGTCGGGATCTATTTTGACAGCCGGACTAGGAGAGGCGCCTTACTTTCGTCAGGCCACATTTACTATTTGGGAAAATCTGAAGTCTATTGATGAGTATGCTCAATCAGGCGCACATCTCTCTGCTATAAAAGCGGCGTATGGCGAGGATTACTTTTCAGAGTCTATGTTTACTCGCTTTAAGGTCAGCTCAGCCAGCGGGGTTTGGCAAGGAAAACATGTCCAAATCCCCTAAAGTCATCATTGTTGGCGCCGGAATTGCAGGCCTTACCGCAGCCTTAGAGCTAGCTCATCATGGTCTTGATGTCACAGTCCTTGAAAAGAATGCTTACCCTGGCGGGAAAATTCGTCAAATCGATGTTGATGGCGCTCTCATAGACTCTGGACCCACCGTATTTACAATGCGCTGGATTTTTGAGAAATTATTTGATGATTGCGATGAAAATTTTGCCTCTGAATTTGAGTTAGAAACTTTAGATATCCTTGCCCGGCACAGTTGGGGTGATAACTACCTCGATTTATATGCTGACAAGAAAAAGAGTGCGGATGCTATTGCTCAGTTTTCTAATCCCCAGCAAGCACAATTATTTTTGAAGTTTTGCAATACTGCTAAAAAGGTTTACGAATCCTTAAGAAAGCCTTTTATAGAATCTCGACGCCCTGGCATGCTTGGAATGATGAGTGCACTAGGGATTGAGAAAAGTAAAATATTATGGGATATCGGTCCATTTAGTAGCCTCTGGTCTGCCCTAGAAAAATACTTCCCAGATCCACGCATGCACCAACTCTTTGGACGTTATGCAACCTACTGCGGATCATCACCCTATTTGGCACCAGCAACCTTAATGCTGATTGCCCAAGTAGAAATGGATGGGGTTTGGTCGATTCAGGGTGGGATGGCAAAAATACCTGAAGTAATAGCCAGACTGGCGCAAAAAAAGGGTTGCCAATTCCGCTACGAATCAGAGGTTAATTCTCTTCAAATAAACGGCTCGAAAATTAGTGGTGTTCATCTGAAAAGTGGCGAATCTCTAGAATGCGATTACCTCATTTTTAATGGTGATGTAAATGCTCTCAAGAATCATTTACTAGGCGAGAAGGCGAGCACAGCAATACCCGCCAATCTAAAACAAGCAGATTCCCTTTCAGCGGTGACCTGGTCAATGAAGGTAAAAACTTCTGGCTTTCCTCTAGTGCGACATAACGTGTTTTTTAATCAACCCTATCAGAGCGAATTTTCTGATATTTTTGAAAAGCAGCGCCTGCCCCTTAACCCAACCGTCTATATCTGCGCTCAAGATAGAAATGATTTAGCGCTTGAGAATCAGCAGTTTGAAAGACTGCTGTGTTTAGTGAATGCCCCTGCGAATGGCTCAAATAAACCTTATAACAATGAGGAAATCGATCAATGCGAACAAAAAGCATTTTTACTCATGCAGCAATATGGACTCCATCTAGAGGATGCTCAGATTACCCGAACGACCCCTCAGGATTTTTCGACACTATTTCCGGGTCGAGGGGGCGCACTTTACGGCCAGGCAACCCATGGATGGATGAGCTCATTTCACAGACTAGGTTCTCAATCGCAAATCAACAATCTTCTGCTAGCGGGAGGCAGCACTCATCCGGGACCGGGAGTTCCAATGGCAGCAATGTCAGGACGGTTGGCGGCCGCAACCCTGATGGATCACCTCGGTTTGACCAAGCAGTAGATCCAGGAAACTATCTCTGGTGGTATGTAGATGGTCTTAGCGATGATGGGCTATATGGATTTAGCATCATTGCTTTTGTTGGTAGTGTCTTCTCGCCCTATTACGCTTGGGCTAATAAAAGTGAACCTGCACAAGCTGATAACTTTTGCGCTATTAATGTAGCGCTTTATACCCCTACTAAAAAATATTGGACGATGACTGAGCGAGGCAGAAATGCTATTCATCGCACAGCCAACCAGTTCACTATCGGCCCCAGTCAATTGAGCTGGCAGGATAACACCCTGACGATCACTATTAATGAAAGAGTTCCTTTGCTTGGTCAAAGAGTTCAAGGAAGCATCAAAGTACATACGGAACAACTTTTTAATCATGTAGCAAGCCTTGATGATCAACAGAAACATCGCTGGGGTCCAATTGCTGCGTCTTCTAGAGTCGAAGTATCCTTCAATAAACCCGATCTGCATTGGCAAGGCAATGCTTACTTTGACTCTAATGAGGGAGACGAGGCGATCAATAAACCCTTTAGCGAGTGGGATTGGTCGCGCTCTCACTTAAAGGATGGAAGCACTGCCGTAATTTATGATGTGCGGCAAAAAAACGGAGTAGAAAAAGTATTGGCAACCAAATTTAATGTAGACGGTAGCACTGAAGATTTTTTAGCACCAAAGAGGGTTGAACTTCGCAAAACGGGCTGGAGAATTCAGCGCAATATGCGTTCTGATCTAGATCAGGAGGTTTCAGTAATTAATACTTTGGAAGATACACCCTTTTATGCTCGCTCGATGATTGCATCAAAGCTACTTGGGGAAGATGTTGTTTCGATGCATGAGACATTGAATATAAAACGCCTTGAATCTGGCATTGTGCAATGCATGCTACCTTGGAGAATGCCTAGAAATCCAACGCGTATTTATTAATGTCGAGCCAAAGAGTGATATGCGTCTATCTTTCTATGCTCTACCTTCTCTAAAAGACTAACAACCCAAATGAGCCTATCCTCCACTGATCCGCTGTAATGAGCGTACTGCTCTTCTGGCTCGACTGCATCAACTAAAAACTGAACCGCAGGAATAGTGTCCAATTTTTGTATTGGCTTTACGCTATAAATAGCTGCTCCTAGAGATTTCAGTAACAATAGAACTTTTCTTTTCTTGGATACAACAGCTCTTTTGCTGATCGAATCCATCCCTTGCCGCTCAATTTGTCTGCCGATTTCAGAGTAAATCAAACTAGCGGCCGCTATAGCTGAACGACAATTCCTTGGTAAGCCTGAAAATCCATATGCAGAACGCTCATATAAATCATCTGCATACTTAATCAGCCTTTGATTGACACGTAAGATGCCATCATTAAAAACTGGATTTTTAAGCCACTGATCGGGGTCTATATTTTCCTCTTCGAGCCAAGCTCTAGGCAGATAAAGACGCTGATTGCGGGCATCCTCCCCAACATCGCGTGCAATATTAGTCAGTTGCATTGCTAAGCCGAGTTCACATGCACGCTCTAGTACTGCTCGATCTCTTATACCCATAATCAGAGTCATCATGACGCCAACCGTTGAAGCAACTCTAGCAGCGTAGTCACATAACTCTTCTATAGTTTGATATTGACGGCCAGTGCGATCCCATTTAAATCCCTCTACCAAAGCCTCTAGGAGGTCTCGAGGGATTAAAAATCGCTCAACTACCAACGCTAACGCCCTATCAGCAGGGATATCTAGGGGATTTTGTGCATAAATACGATCTAATCGATATTCAATCTGCTCGATGACATTATCAGAAGCATTTTGGTCATCCACCATATCATCCAGTAAACGACAGAAAGCATACAAAGCGATAGCAGAATCACGAATATTAGAGGGTAGGATCCTTGATGCTGAGAAAAAAGATTTCGATCCATCTCTCATTAAATTCTCACAAGAGAGTAGATCGAGCTGAAATCCGTACTCCGATGTAATAGCTCTATCGTGCATTTTGGGAGATGATTTTAGCGGGAGTGATTAATGAGTCTAAAGCTTTAGCAGATGATAAAACTCCAGGAATTCCAGCGCCTGGATGGGTGCTTGCGCCAACCATATAAAGACCCTCGATATCTTCACTACGATTATGCGGTCTGAACCAGGCACTTTGAGTCAGCAATGGTTCTAGACCAAAAGCGGCACCTTTATAAGAGAGCAGCCTATCTTTAAAATCTTCCGGGGTCATGACAAACGATTCCACCAAATTCTCTTGCAATCCAGGTAGAACAGTTTCTTCAAGCATTTTTGCGATTGCATTTTTGTAGGGCTCAGCCTCTTGCTTCCAATCTGTACCGCTATCTAAATGGGGAACAGGGGAGAGAACATAAAAGGTATCACACCCTGGAGGAGCTAAAAAAGGATCTGTTGCCGTAGGGCGATGTAAATATAAGCTGAAATCTTTAGCAAGATGATGGCGCTTAAAAATATCATCTAAAAGTGATTTATAACGCTTTCCTAAGAGCATCATATGGTGAGGTATTTTAGGATATTGCTTTTTAGTACCAAAGTACCACACAAATAAACTCATTGAGTACTTACCGTTCTCAATTTTTTTATCAGTCCATATCTTGCGATGTTCGGGGTCAATCAAATTTTTGTAGGTCCATGCAGTATCAGCATTACATACCACTTTATTGGCGTATAAAACATCGCCGTTTTCTAAAGTCACGCCCGTCACCTTAGCATCAACGATATTAATTTTTTTAACAGTACTTGAATAACGAATTCTGACGCCAAGGCCATTTAGCAAGCCAACAAGCCCCTTGATAATAGATCCTGTTCCGCCCATTGCAGAATGGACTCCCCATTTACGCTCTAAAGAATTAATTAATGCATAAACAGAGGTCACTGAAAAAGGATTGCCGCCAATTAATAATGGATGAAAGCTCATCACCTCTCTAAGCTGTGGATCTTTAATATGCTTTGCAACCAGGCTATAGAGATTATTCCAAGCTCGCATCTTCACGAGGCTAGGAAACGCCTTTGCTAAATCTTTCAAGCTGTCAAATGCTACATCCCCCAGCTCCTCAAAACCGAGTTTGTAGCAGTACTCTGCCTCTTCTAAAAAGCGTAAGTAACCCGGTAGATCATCAGGACTAAATTTAGCAATTTCTTGCTTCATACGCTCTAAATCACCGGTGTAGTTAAATATACGGCCGTCTGCAAAGCGGATTTGATAGAACGGATCCATAGCGCGCAAATCAACATCATTGGACATTTTTTTGCCGCACAAACTCCATAACTCTTCTAACAGAAAAGGAGCGGTAATAATCGTAGGGCCAGCATCAAATGTAAAGCCATTCTTTCTATGAACGTAAGCTCTACCTCCGGCATCTCCTAGCCTCTCTAAAACCTGAACGTCATACCCTTTTATCGCCAAGCGAATCGCTGCAGCAAGACCACCAAAGCCCGCGCCAATTACAAGAGCACGTTCAGAAGCACTCACATCACTAGCCGCAGTTATGTTTTCGGGGATCTTAAATTGATCGACCTGTCGGTCCATCAGACATCCTTTATTTAAATACCCCTTTGATAAGTTCTATCAAAGGGGTTAATCAAGCTATTGCGCTGTGCTGTGCGCACTATCCTTCGGCATATCTCGATTTGGGGCGAGATATGGATAATCTTTCAACATACTCTGCCCTAAAAGGGGCTTATTAACACCTTGGTGACAAGTAGCGCAATTTGCCTTCGCAACATCACCACTAGGGCCAAGACGATTAGCCGGGAAGACACTACTTAAGGGAGTCAAAAAGTTAGTATTAATATCTTTGAGCATCTGAATACCGTACCAAGCCTGAACTCGCTGGGGCGTACTTTGCTCCCAACTCGAAAAAGCGCGGCTGTTATGGCAATAAGTACAGTTGACTCCTAATGAGTGGGACATATGGGTCATCATTCCGTAGACATTTTCTGTACTCTGGATACTGGCTTTATTACCCGTTGGTAGTGCAGTGTCACCAATAACTCTCGCTGGTCCTGATTTTTCCATCAGATAAGAGGCGAACGGCTGATTAGGCAGCGAACTATAGGCAACGGTGTCTACCGGATTATTTTGCCCATTAGCATTTCCTAACATATTCCCACCACGATTGTCGACTGGATTGAACCAAACGTTTTTCGGAATGTTATTCCCCCTATGACAGGTATAGCAGGTAACTCCCGTAAGCTTGACGTGATCACCCCAATTGCCATTAATCTGCTGATTCATCTGAATCATTCTTCTAGCTACAGTTTTAGTGTAGAGAGAATCATCCGCAAAATTCTGAACATTATGGCAATAAGAACAGCCTTCTTTAGGGGCGACCCATGAAGTCATTGACACCATAAAAACACCAAATTGAGCAGTACTAAGGTTATTTAATACCTTAATATTTTTATATACTGCGCCAGCCTTTGGACCGTCAGGAGATGCAGGTATGCCGGCAGGCATCTCATTAATCTTAGCAAGCTGCTCCTGTGTTCTGGGATTATTAATTTGATCCATACCAGTACCGCGGTATCCCGTTTGCTTTGAGTCGACTGGGGGTCGCTCACATGCAGTAAGCGTAAGGATCGCTAAAACACTGAATGCAATGGCAATTTTTTGGCGTACGTTTTTCATTTCTTCTCCCCTGTTGCTACTGGAGCTGAAGGTACTTTCAAAGCTGGATCAGAAACGGTCCCATAAATTGCTGGGTAACTAGGCGCTATATTGTGCTTAACACCCCACAGATACCAGTTATCAACAACTGTACCAGTTAGTAATATTCCAATTCCACCTGTTAATGGAGTAAGAACTGCAAACCACCAGGCCCAACGGTGAATGGACTCCATCGTGGCATTAAAGCCCATGGTCCATCTCCAGAACAAGGCAGCACGCTCGGATGCAGTTCCACGATCAACAATCTGCTCAATCTCTCTTTCTCCACCAAAACGACTTACCGCCAGAATGGTTGCACCGTGCATTGCAAATAAGAGCACTGAGCCATATAGGAATACGATCGAGAGCATATGGAATGGGTTGTAAAAGAGATTTCCATAGCGAATAGAAAATGCAGAGACCCAATCCAGGTGAGAAAAAATCCCAAAAGGAACTGCTTCACTCCAACTACCCATCAATACCGGACGAATAAGGCCCAACACCAAAAATAGCCAAATTGCTGAGGCGAATGCCCAAGGTACATGAGTGCCCATTCCAAGAGCCTGTGCCCTACGGAAAGTTCTCAACCACCAGAGCATGATTGAGATTGTTGAAAATAAACCCACAATTAACCACCAACCACCTTCATTCATGGGTGGAAAGGTTAATCCATATTTAGGTGCTGGGGCATCTAATGAGAGCCAAAATAATTTCCTTACAAATTGCAAAGGATTCCAACCTACTTGAGCCAGCATATTCATACCAATAATAAAAAATGCTGTCATACCAAATATGAGGGAAGCAACTCCTAATCTACCAAGGTATACCGGCCCAAGCTGCGCATTGCCAAGTCGACCCATAAGGTGACTAAATCCGATAGAGCGGGTTCGCTCACGCATATCGTAGGCGTTGATTGGAACGCCACGACTTGCTGGACCAGTTACTTGTGTTTGTGTAAATAGATTTTGATATTCCATAATGCTCTCCGCATTTTCAATTTAGTCGAAAACTAACCCCAGATTGGTAAATTCAACCACCATGTCCACCATTCAGGCCATCCCTTTGTCCAGAAAGGGCCACTAATAACAATACAAACAGCACTCCAAAATACTGCCGCCAAGGCTAGAAATAATCCGAGACGATGAATACCCAATGTTCCAACGGAATATCCAATGATGTCTCTAAAAAAGGTATCTTCATGCTCAGGAGTTTTGACCGGCTGCCCAGGCTGTGGATTAGTGGAAGATAGAATCAAAGCTCCATGAAGTGCAAGCGCTAAGGTAGTAGTAAAAAATAGCGTTACCGCAATCATATGGGCTGGGTTGTAGTGGAAATGAAGGTACTGATAGCCAGTATTTGATACCCAATCTAAATGACTCAAAATTCCATAAGGAAAGCCATAGCCCCATGCACCCATTAAAACTGGGCGAATTACTACTAAAGTAAAGTACGCGAAGATCGCCATACTAAAAGCAACAGGCACATGCAGACCCATCCCCAATTTCCGAGAAATTTCTACTTCACGTAGAGCCCATGATCCAAATGCTCCTAAGGCGCAGATGGTGATGATTTGCCACAATCCACCCTCCATCAAAGGGGCTACGCCCAATCCATATTTGATATCCGGAGGGGCAATATTGATTTGCCAAGGATTAAAGACGCCCGCCTGGGAGGTGCCCCAAAAAATCATTGCCGTTCCAAGGAACGCAAAAAATATTGTGGTAACCCCAAAAAACCCGACGTAGAAAGGGCCTACCCAGAAATCAAAAAGATCTCCTCCTATTAGGGTCCCACCGCGCACGCGGTATTTTTTTTCAAAGTTGAGCATGGCCATTTAGCGCTCCTTACACAGTGAGAATTCTTCTCACATTAAATTAATCTTGCGTAGACGAATCACTATTTCTAGAAATTCGTCTACGGTTTGCACATCTAACTACTTCTTCGCTGCTGATATAGCTGCTTTGTACTGCTCTTGACTCATACCATCCAACCATTTGTATTGAACTGTGCTCAATAAAATGAGATGAATCATTGCTGCCAAAGCAAAGAGAAAAACGCCCTGTGCAACCATCGCACGTAGTGGGTCGTATAGCTTCCAAATTCTCCACATAATATTTCTCCTAATTTAAGTAAGACATAAAGCCGTAAACACCCGATTCAACTGACTTAAAGAATGAACCTCCGTCAGTTCCAGAAAATAACCAACTTTTCTGAGAAGCAGGCAAGATAATTAAAAAAAGTGCTACAACAAAGAGCACCACGTAACTAATCAAAAAAATAATTTTGAATGACAAGGTGTCATACAAAACATGTTTATTCATTAAATCCGTATTGATCTTCATAAAAACACTCCCTCTAATTAACTACGTTTACTATGTACTTACTACTGCATCAAAAGAACCATGGACGCCATGCCCATACAAGTATGTGCGCGACGACAGCGATTGCAACAAACCCAAGAAGACCTTGCATATAAAATGTATGGAATTCTTTAGCCTCTGCATCGGTAAGCCCAGATATAGATCTGTTTTCACTCATGATGACTACTCCTTGAAACTGACCTTGCGGTCTTTTCTACATCACCCCTGTAGATTTGAGGATATGGCCTAACTACACCATATTGGTTTAGCTCTTTACTTGAGCAATTTCTTTGAATGGATGTCATGCCATCTCCCCTTCAGCCAAGGAGAAGGATGACTTCTGTAAACAAGCTACAGTTACTCTTTCAATATTTTGTTTGCGTGCTTCAAATTCAGCCTCATCACGGATTTTTTTCGCTGCTGATATTTGAGTTAGTACTGGCTGCTTACTAATTAATTTATTTAATAATTCCTGAGCCTCTTGCTCCCATGGCATAGCCTGAATAGAGCTTTGTAATTTTGCTGGGGTTGGATCAACCTTATCCATTTCAGTACCTAAAGGCAAAATATTGAACAAAGCATCGAATAGGCAATTACAAACTTCCTGAATTAAATAGACTGATCCGGCATACCCCATGTAAGGGGTGCCGGTATGTCTTCGAATAATTGCTCCAGGGAAAGAGGCGGGTATAAAAGAAAAACGGGCACTGACTTCACTGCCGTACATTCGCTCGTTGTAGCTTCCAAACATGACCAGAGGAGCTTTCTTTTGAACCAACTCTCTGATTTCTACATTATTTGTCTTATTTCCAGGCAATCTAGAAACTGCAAAGTTACATGGAAGGCCCATTTCTTCTTCGAGGAAGTTTCTAACGCCTCTGGTATAGGTTTCGCTAGCCACGATGGCAAAACTGGCTGTCCCAAAAAAGTCTTGCGTAACAGAGCGCCATAAATCCCAGATTGGCTTTAACGTTGTGTGCTTTTCTTTTTCAATAAAGGGCTCAACATCAAGCTCACACAACTCGCCAAGTTTTCTGAGAAATGCAGTAGTCGATTGCATACCAATGGGGGCTTGCAAGTAAGGCCGCTCAAGCGTCTCACACAAGAGTCGTCCATACTCTCGATACATGCAGATATTGACATCTGCATCAATGAGCTTTGGAATATCAGCAAGGTGCGTTCCCAGGGGGAATACTAAATTGACTTCTGCACCAATACCCTCTACTAAACGTCTAATTTCCGCTAAATCACTATATAAATTGAAGCTACCATAAGAGGGTCCAATAATATTAACCCTCGGTTTTATATCTGCACTTCTTTTGCGTGGGGGAATCTTTTTAAGGCCATACTCCGTCCACAGCCAATTCATTGCTCTATTTGCACACTGCCATTGATCCTCGTCAATCGTCCGCGGCAAGAAGCGCTTAATACCAGTTCCTTCAGGGGTCACGCCACCACCAATCATCTCCGCAATAGAACCAGTAACTACCACTGCGGGCAAATCAGGATCAAGCACCTTATGAGCACGTTTCATTGATTCTTCCGTGCCTTCTCTACCTAACTGCTCTTCAGCCAGACCAGTCACTACGATAGGCAGCTCATGAGGGGGTAAGGCATCTGTGTAATGCAACACTGATGTCACTGGCAAGTTTTCACAGCCAACTGGCCCGTCAATCACGACCTGTAGCCCCTTCACAGCTGTAAATACATATACAGCTCCCCAATATCCTCCAGCGCGATCATGGTCAAGTACTAGCATCAACCAATCTCCTCTGCTTTTTGTTTGGCCATTGCTTTTTCTAGGCGCCGCTTTACATCCGCTTTAAATTCTGGGCGATCGGCTGGTACTGATTCCCATACGCCTGTCGCATGATCTTTACCAACACCCTCAAAGAACGAGTTCATACTATTGAATCGATCTTGATTAGCTAATGCTGCATTCACTACTTGCGCAAGTGATCCTGCACCTGCAGCACCCATTAATGGTCTAGCTGAAATCAGATTAGTAAAGTACAAGGCTGGGATAGCTAACTCTTTAGCTTTTTGAACCACTGGCGTTGTACCAATCACCAAATCAGGTGAAAACTCTTTCATTGCTGCCAGATCTTGTTCAAGAGATGCGCGATACTCCACGTGCACACCACGGCTCTCAAGCCAATCTAAATCACCACTGCTCCAGACTGTTTTTGGACATGCGGTTCCAACATAACGCACATCAGCACCACTCTCTAGCAATAAGCGTGCTACTAATAATTCAGAGCCCTCATAACCACTAACAGTGATCCTTCCTTTGATAGGCTTTGCTTTTAAGGCAGATTGAATCATTGGCAAAAACTGATCTTTTGCATTACCAATTTTTTCTTGACTGACGCCATTAGCAGCGCCGATTTGCTCCAACCAATTTGCCGTACCGTCATAACCTACCGGAGCCGATCCCACAATAGTCCGACCAGCATTTTCAAATTCACGAATGCTTGCTGTGTAAAACGGATGAATTGCTGCGACAACCTTTGAATCTAAAGCTTGATATAGCTCACGCCACTCTCTAGTTGGTACGACTGGTCCGACACCCAAACCCATTGGGTCCAACATCATGCCAATACTGATCGGATCAACCGGGAACATTTCACCTAACAAGGTAACAGTAGGTTTATCAGATAAGCCATTTCGTGGTGCAGAAACGGGCCCATTCATGATTTCAGTACGGGCGTAGCGCAACATTGCACTTGCTAGGACATCTTTTGCCTCAGCATGAGTGGGCACCCCAAATCCAGGAACATCAATGCCAATAATGCGAACGCCATTGATTTCCTTTGGCAATAATTGCAATGGAACGCCGCTGGCAGTTGGAACGCATAAGTTAATAATGACTATGGCGTCATAAAGATCAGGATTGGCTTCTTTGTAAACCGCATCACGGATATCTTCAAATAACTTTCCGGTAACTAGAGATTCAGAGTTAAACGGTACATATCCAACACTGCGGCGCGCACCATAAAAGTGGGAAGTAAATGTCAGCCCATATACACAACAGGCTGAACCCGACAGAATCGTAGCCGTTCTACGCATTCTCAAACCAACCCGTAAAGAACCAAAGGCTGGACACATACTTTGCGGCTGATCATGAGGGCCTTTAGGGTAATCCTTTGCGTATTGACCCAAGATCTCACTTTTGTTGGCAGACTTAGCAGCTGCCAACAATTCTTCCGCACCTGAATGACAGGTTATCCCAGTCTCAGCGGCATTCTGAGACTGTATTGGGATAACTTTGGATGATTTCACAATAGCTCCGGTCTCTAGGCTTTGTCGTAAATCACTTCAAGTGTTGGCTTAGTCACCTCATTCTTGCCAACCATATCAAAAATAGTTGCAGGCTCAAGAACGATATCTCTACCAACCTGACTGGCTGAAAATAAACCCAGTAAATCATCTGGAGCCATTGGCTTTGGTCGGACTGGAGGGGCCTCAGCAACATTGCTTGCTAACCCCGCAAAGAGAGGACCCCATTGTGAATCTGGCTTACCGATGATTTCGTAACTAGCACTTTTCCTTCTAATATCGTCATTCGCTGGAATAACTGAAAGTACTGGAATACCCACTTGTTCAGCAAAAGCTGTTGCTTCACCAGTGCCGTCATCTCTATTAATTACCATACCAGCCACACCGACATTACCGCCTAATTTGCGGAAATATTCGACAGCAGAGCACACGTTATTGGCAACATATAAAGATTGCAGATCGTTACTCGCAACCACGATCACTTTTTGGCACATATCCCTGGCAATTGGCAATCCAAAACCTCCACAGACTACGTCGCCTAAAAAATCTAGCAATACATAATCAAAGCCCCAGTCATGAAAACCAAGCTTCTCCAGCGTCTCAAAGCCGTGGATGATTCCTCGGCCACCGCATCCTCTGCCAACCTCGGGACCGCCTAGCTCCATGGCATAAACCCCATCGCGCTTAAAACAAACATCTCCAATCTTGACTTCCTCGCCTGCCAACTTCTTTTTGGAAGAGGTTTCAATAATGGTTGGGCAAGCTTTACCGCCAAACAATAATGAAGTAGTGTCGCTTTTAGGATCACAGCCAATGAGCAATACTTTTTTACCCTGCTGAGCCATCATGTAAGAGAGGTTTGCTAGGGTAAAGCTTTTTCCTATTCCGCCTTTGCCATAAATTGCAATGATCTGAGTTTCTTTTTTAATCTCGCCTGTATGGACTTGATCAGGCTCAATAGCGGCCTCTTTTTTCAATTGCGTAAATTGAATTGTTATTTCTTTTGGGACGCTTGGGGCATTCATAATGCTTCTCTCCAATCAACTACCATTTTGAGACAGTTAGGATCTTCAAATGCAGTGCGATATGCATCACTAATTGAAGAGGGCTTACGATGATGCGTTATCAATCCATCGAGATTTAATATGCCTTTTGATATGAGCTGCTTAACATCTTTCAAATCCTGAGGCGCCCACTGTGCAGCGATTCGAAATTTAGCCTCCTTCATAAATGCTCTAGGAAAGTTAAATTGAATATCTTTGTCATAAAAACCAGCAAGGGTAATTTCTCCACCAAGCTGGAGTTGACTCACTAATTTATTTAATACGCTTACCTGCCCGCTTGCATCACAAATATTTTTATAGTTATTTTCTTGATCATCACAAGGATGAAGAACGGTATAGCCCTCAGCTCCACTCATGCGATCTGGATCGATCTCCCAGACTACTGGCTTGTGACCAAACATGACTGCAATTCGAGCGATTAATCTGCCTAAAACACCATGACCCACAATCAAATCTGGCTGTAATGATTTCTTACCTTGCGTGACGTGATAGGCAGTGGCGGCTAGAGCAAGCAAAATGCCTTCTTCGCCAATTTCTTCGGGGAGTTCAATAACCCTATCCGATGGGACGACGACATGCGAGGAGGCTCCTCCGAACAAACCTTTGACATCTCCAAAGCATTTAGCGCCTGGAACAAAGACTCTTTTGTTAAGACTTAAGTGAGATGACTTCCCTGCTCGGGTAACTCTTCCTACTGATTCATATCCAGGCACTAGCGGATATCCCATTCCAGGAAAATCTGGCATGGTTCCATTCCAGAGTAATTTTTCAGTTCCAGTACTAATGCCACTCCACTCGATTTGCACAACAACATCCGAGTCATTGGGTTCATCAAGCAAAAGTCGCTTCAACCTGAGCTCTTTTGGAGACTCCAGAAGCACTGCTGTGGAATGAAGTTGACTATGCATATGTCTATTTAAATTTACTTTGTGTCATGTAAACTAATTTATACACTTATAAAATACTAGCTATTAGTATTTACCCTTAATTACGAACTAATTAGCAAAACTTGGGCATTAATAGGCATATCTGATGGCAGTATTTCTACACTTTTGAAGCCAGCCTCAAGCGCCAGTTGGCCTATCTCCTCAACTGTTCTGGGCCGTCCCCTCCCCATCGCCATTAAATAAAACCCAAAATAGGCATGTCCCATTGGGGGATGATCTGGTGTTTCAGCCATAGGCTCAGCAATCAATAACTTTCCACCTGGGGAAAGCGCCCTAAAAATTGATCTCAATAGGATTTTTACTCGCTCATCGTCATGATCGAAGATGACGCGAATGAGCGTAATTAAATCGGCCCCACTGGGCAGCTCATCCTTAAAGAAATCACCACCAAAAACTTTGATCGATTGATTCTCTGAACTGGCCGAGAAATTTAATTCGGCAAGATTCGCTACACCTGGTAAGTCAAAAAGCATTCTCTCCAACTGGGGTGATTGAAGATGTACTCTTTTTAAAAATGTACCCTGCCCCCCTCCAATATCCAATAAGCAGCGATGCCTAGAAAAATCATAAGCGCCTAATACTTGATCTGCAACTAATGGGAGCGATGCAGACATTAAGTCTGAGTAGTCCTTAACACGCTCTTGATCTTTAAGAGACTCTTGATCTTCAAGATCATTAGAAACGTAAGGCCAAAATTTTTCTAATTTCTTACTCTTGAGTTTTCCTGATAACAAAAGTAGGGGATCTCTCAAGTCTTCATATAAAACACTATGGTGTTCTATCATCGCTGCTAGAGCAGAGTTCCCAACTAGCGGAGCGCCTAACTTCCCTAGACCATATTTATGATTAGCGCGAATTTCTAAGAGATGAATTGATACAGCAGCATCTAGTAGTTGTTTTAGAGGTGCACGCTCAAGACCACATTCATTTTTTATTGCCTCTAGCGTTAAAGGTCCATCCTTTAGTTGATTAAAAATATTGAGTCTTATGCAAGCTAAAAGAATTTGCGTATACACAAACCCGGCCATCACATCAAATAATTGATTGGCTCTTTTTTTTGCGATACCTCTTAAAAATGGAATTTTTGCAACCGTATTTTGAAACTGAGAATTTGCAATCAGCTTATCTTTGAGAATATACAGCCTGTCGAATAGACCATAATCACTATGGTCCTGTTCAATCGGAATGGTTCGGACTTGAGACACTGTAATTCGGTGTGCTATGCAGCCTGGCGCAGGGTTTCAATTGCAATGTGTCTTTCACCACGCTCGAACCATGATGAAGGCAATAATCTCTCAGCCTCAAATGCGACCAATTTTTTCAGGGCCTTATCTCCCGAACAACTTGGAATAGAGGCTACTGCCTTGCCAACTAATAAATCAAAATGCTCAACTGCTCCATTCAATCCCAACTCCTTTGCAGAACTGGGGCGATGATGTTCCTGATCTTGCCCTGCAGGTTTTCCTAAAAATTGCGCATCCCCCAATACATCACGTATATCGTCTGCAATTTGATATGCCTCACCAAGCCATTCACCTAAACCCTTCCAAGTTTCAGCATCGGCTCCAGCAGCTTGTGCACCACTTGAGGTTGCTGCAGCAAACAAAGCACCAGTTTTAGCTCTTTGATAGTCGCTAAGATTGGCTTGTGTCTCACACTCCCAGGACTGGCCAGCAATAATTCCAAATGGGGCTCCAACGCCTTGTGAAATTGTTTTAATGATTGGCGCCAAGCGCTGAGAAGATCTTCTCGAAGCAGCAGCAACCGTTTCATAGGCCATGACAATCAATGCATCGCCAGTTAAGACGGCCAACCTTTCCCCATATTCTTTATGAACTGATGTCTGGCCTCGTCGCATATCTGCATTATCAAAACAAGGTAAATCATCATGTACTAAAGAAGCGCAGTGAATCATTTCGATGCCAATTGCACTAGCCATTGACAATTGCGGATCATCATTTCCACAGGCTTGCGCCACAGCCAAAGTCAATTGAGGTCTAATTCGTGCGCCACCAGGAAAGATTGCATGTCTAATAGCCTGACTTAGCGAAGGCGGCCCCTTTATGGACTCATGCGATTTCAAAGCCTGCTCTAACGCGCGATCTATATGCTTGATTGGTGACATGATCTTGCTCCTACGAAGGAAATTGCTTTGTCTAATTTAAAATACAATTTAATATGTAAAAAAATATAGACACTATTGATCAAGCTGTCAAACTTATTTATTCGGGTTTACCCTTATTTAGTGTGAAGTATTGGAGCAAATGAAAAACATCCCCAAAAATTGGCCAAATCATTCTTTCAGCCGAGAAATCAAGACTGAAGACCTATCTTGGCATGTTCAAGTTGGAGGTGATTCAACAAAACATATTCTTCTGCTTCATGGAACCGGCTCTTCAGCTCACACCTGGGGAGATATCTTTACGGAGTTGGCAAAAAATTACACTGTGATTGCACCTGATTTACCAGGCCATGGCTTTACTACGAGTGTTACAAGAAAATCCTTCAGCCTAGATGAGCTTGCTATGCAACTGACACGTTTAAAGGAAGCTTTGAGTATTCAATATTTTGACTACATTATTGGCCATTCAGCCGGTGCAACTCTTGGATTAAGTTACGCACTCGTTAATGAGCAACCCAAAAAAATCATTGGGCTAAATCCCTCCTTAATTAGCTTGCCTAGCTTCTATCATCAGTTTGTAGCCCCTCTATTAAATCCAATCGTCACCTCGTCGTTTTTCACTTCCATTTTGAGTGACTTACTACCCCATACCAAGATCATTGATGGGCTTTTAGATTCCACAAAAACAAACTTAAGCCAAGAAAAAAGAGCTCTGTATAAGACTTTGTTTAATAGCGCAGATCATCTTAATGGCTCTATGAATTTCATGGCAGGAGCTGATATAACTCATTTGCTAGAGAAGTGTAAAGCGATTAAATCAAAACTGATCTTTATTCTCACCGAGGATGATGGTTGGATTCCAATCAAAAATTTACGCAATGTAATTAGAAAATATTTTGATAACGCCAAAGTTATCGAGATGAGAGGCGGTCACTTATTTCATGAGGGCGATGAAGTGACGGCCCTAAATTTAATTCAGAATGCCCTGAATGATGAAGGAGAGATGAATGTCAACTCTTAGCAACGTAATAATGATTATCTTTATTTCCATTGGTCTTGCACTATTTTTAAATGCTTACTGCAAAGGCAAAAAGGTTCTCCGAAAAATTCAAGATCAATCCCGCACTAGAAATTTCCCAGCTGAATAGCTGCCTCTGTAATTTTTTTTCTCGACCCTGTATATGGCAGAGGAAAATATTGCGCTGCCATTGTGCCAGCCAGCTCTTGGGCTAATTTTTCGGGCTGAGGTGAGGTATCTACAAATAAAATTCGATGGTTTTTCATACGCAACTCTTTTGCAGTCGCAAGCGCATCATTGTGAGCGCCAACTCTGCCGCCGACGCCATTTAAATTAACGTTTGCCTTGCCATCCGTCATAATCACAATGATTGGCGTCAATCCCTTGCGCTCTAATGAGATTGCCATTTCATTGGCGGAGCGCAGTCCTGATGCAAGAGGTGTACCACCACCCCCGGGTAAGCTTGCTAAATTTCTTTTTGCCCTAACCAGCGATCTCGTTGGCGGTAAAACAATCTCTACCTTAGAGCCCCTCATGGACAACATGGCTACTTCATCGCGCCGAATATAGCATTGGCTCAATAACTCCTCTAAAGCACCCTTTGCTTCTGATAATCGTTGAGTTGCCGATGAACCCGAGGCATCAACTAAAAATATCGTGATCGTGCCCCGTCGTTTCAAATATTGTTTGGTATGCAAATCCTCTGCTCTAAAGTGAATCTTGCTTCCAATACCTGATCTTACTGATGCATCTCCATGCTGGATACGTAAGCTTTGCCATGGAATAGCAGATCGAACACTCTTTAAGATATCGAGACGTCTGCCATTGCCCGGAAGTCCTTTTCGTGCCCCATGAGGCCTGCCACTAACATGGCTTTTCTCAATTGACCCTGATTTGCCCGCAATACTCGCTTTAGTCTTGGTGGGTCTTAGAGGCTGACTCAGCTGTAACATCAATTGTGGTGGGATAGAGGTCTTCACAGCCTCAACCACCAAATCCTCAAAGTCATCATTAGAGGATGAGGGATCTTCATCCTCTAAATCGGAAGCTTCCGTATCTTTTGATGTTTCATTCTCTGAGTGATGTTGATCTTCTTGATTATTGTCAACATCTTCTTCAGACTGACTGCTTGACTCTTCCTCGGGTAGTGTCTGGATACTCTTAAGATGGGCGTAGACAAGTCGTGCAGCATCCATCACCTCTTCTTGCCCCACCACAATTAACCCCCTGAGGGCGGCCAGCGACTTAGCAGCCTCTACTGCAAATTGATTGGCTCTTAAAGATGAAATTCCTAGGCTAAGGCCCGCTTTTACCAGCACTTCTACTAAATCTTGAGGGCAAGTTACAGATGGCATTAAGGCTATAGCCGCCTCAATGTCAGTCGGAGTAACTTCCAGTGACTGTTTGATATCGCCTATTGAAAAACGATCGAGATAAAGCGTAAAAGCTAGCCTATCTAATAAACGAAGATTAACGCCCTCTTCTTGGGGATCAGACTCATCAAAGACAACTACCCCAAAGTGACTATCTTTGGCCGTATGAGGATGATTGAATAGATTCTTTTCATCTAAAGCTTGAGAAATATGAGTCATTGCCTGCAAATTCATTCTCTCGGCCATCGGTAAGAGAAGGTATTGCCCACCCAGCCTTTCTAGAAGGCCTTGACTCACTTTAAATTCCCCAGATAAAAGAGCGCTTTCAATATCCAATGAGCCAAATAATTGTTCAGAGGATAAATTTGCTGGGGCTTTAATGATGTTGCTATCTGCGGGCAATAGGTTTGTAAAATAATGAAGCCAAGAGTCCCTGACAGGACCAAACTGGCTCTTTATCGAAACTCCTTTTAATCCACGCGGGTTAATCGCCAAGAGAATGGCAACTAAGTTTGCATCAAACCAAGCTTGTTGTAATAGATTCACTTTTCAGCACTAGCAAAAAATTCTTGCATGGCACGCTCAATCCGAATTGATGAATTACTATCGTCAAGTGGATTGCGACGCAATCGATGGCCAAGGGCAATTGGCGCAATTTTTTTTAAGTGGCTTAGATTTGCTTTTTTCTTACCCTCAAATGCAGCCAATGCTCTGATACCCCTCAGCAAGGTAAGTTCGCCCCTTAAACCATCAGTACCAAGATGAGCGCAAAGCTTAGTAGCCGCCTCAAGTAATTGATCTTCCACCTCCACTTTATCCAGAAGCTTTTTTGACTTCATAATCTGCTTCTTAAAGTCTTCCTCTGACTCTTCCCACTTAGCAATAAATTTCTCTGGATTCCGCTCAAACTCATCACGCCTCTTGATAATCTCAATCCGCTCTTTGAAATCTGTTGGTGTTTTTACCTCTATCGATAATCCAAAACGGTCAAGCATTTGCGGACGCAGCTCCCCCTCCTCTGGGTTGCCGCTGCCAATCAGTACGAATCGGGCTGGATGCCGAATACTCAATCCCTCACGTTCAATAATATTTTCACCAGACGCAGCCACATCAATTAATAGATCCACTAGATGGTCTTCAAGTAAATTGACCTCATCGATATAGAGATACCCACGATTAGCCTTTGCAAGCAAACCAGGCTCAAAAGACTTGATACCTTGGGTCAAAGCTTTCTCAATATCCAAGGCTCCTACAACCCTATCTTCTGTAGCCCCAAGCGGCAAATCGACCACCGGGACAGAAATGTTTTCAGACCTTAGCTTCTGCCCTTGACTCTTTTTGAGCTCACACTCAGGACAAAGGCTTTTAGCCTCTGGATCACAATGATAGTTACAGCCAACTACCGATTTCATCGATGGCAGTAAAGAGGCTAGGGATCTGATAGTGGTGGACTTACCTGTTCCACGATCCCCAAAGATGAGAACGCCACCTAACGAGGGATCAATCGTACAAAGGGCAATTGCTAGCTTCATTTCTGATTGCGCAACAATTGCAGTAAAGGGGAAGTTGATGGTCATTGTTGTCTTACAAAAATCATTCAAATTAAAATATAGAGTAAATTTAGCTCAGTTTAACCAGATGTTAATAAGGCTTTAAGCAGATTGCCATGTCGCAAACCCTGAGTTTTAACTCCTTTCCTTCAGCTTTGGCGGCCCCCAAGCGCCTAGTTATCGCATCCCGTGAAAGTCGTCTGGCCATGTGGCAAGCCGAACATGTGCGGGATTGCCTCAAAAAACTCTACCCAGAGTGCGATGTGCAGATTCTAGGAATGACTACTCGGGGGGATCAAATCCTAGATCGAGCCCTCTCTAAGGTAGGCGGCAAAGGACTTTTTGTTAAAGAGCTAGAAGCGGCCCTGGAAGATGGGCGTGCTGATTTAGCAGTGCATTCATTAAAAGATGTGCCTATGGTCATGCCCGAGGGATTTGATCTGGCTTGCGTCATGGCTAGAGAGGATGCCAGAGATGCTTTTGTCTCAAATGATTACGCTAGCCTTGAGGATCTTCCAAAGGGTGCAATAGTGGGAACTTCTAGCTTGCGACGAGAGTCAGTATTGCGCGCTAAATTTCCCCATCTAGAAATTCAACCCCTACGTGGGAACTTGGATACCCGCATGAGCAAGCTCGATCGCGGTGAATATCAGGCTATTATTTTGGCAGCCGCTGGACTCAAACGCTTAGGCTTAGAGAGTCGTATTCAAGCACTTCTTCCTTATGATCCATACACGCCTGCTGCTGGTCAAGGTGCGCTTGGCATCGAGACATTAAGCAAGCATCCCAACATAAGGCAATGGCTCTCCCCACTAAATGACTTGCCAACCTTATACGCTGTATCTGCCGAGCGCATGGTTTCTCGACAGCTGGGCGGGTCTTGCGAGGTGCCGTTAGCGGCATATGCTGTATGGGATCAAAGCCAAATGCAAATTCGCTCTTTTGTAGCAAGCGTTGATGGCAAAGCCATTTGTTTAGCTAGTGGTAATGCAGTAGTTCAATCTGTAGCAGAGGCTGAAGCTCTTGGACTTTCAGTTGCAAAAGATTTGATAGCTCAAGGCGCAGCTAATTTGATTCCGAATGTGAATAAGTAAAGTCCATACTTAAAGCAATACTCAAAAGACAAAACCCCCATCATTGCTGATGAGGGTTTGCTTTTCTGGTGGGCCCACCAGGACTTGAACCTGGGACCAAAGGATTATGAGAGCAGACACCCAAGATAGACCATTATAAACAGGGGCTCTGCGGGTGGTCAGTGTCGGTGTGTAAGCAAATTCGTGGATTTAAAGGAAGTGCTGGTCGACTCTTTGGTTTTCGAAACCGCAGGATTTTTGGAGCAACCATCTAGCACCTCGTTGCTCCAAAGGACTTTTTAAAGTAATAAGTGTTACTTAAAGTAACGCTCAAAAAAGCCACCCGAAGGTGGCTAAAGTCAGGAGACAGGAATGGTCGGTAAAGCTAGTCGACTTGTACGTTACCTTCTTTAATCACTTTTGCATAACGTACTCGGTCACTTTCAATTCTTGCTTTGAATGCTGTTGGTGTTAGCGGCATTGGTGTAGCGCCCTGCTGAATCAGTGTTTGCTTTGTATCTTGCTCTGAGATCACTGCTTTGATATCTGCAGCAATCTTATCTACGAGTGCCGAGGGGGTTCCTGCCGGTGCAGCAATTCCAATCCATGAAGTAGCATCAAAACCAGGAACGCCAGATTCAGCAATGGTTGGTAACTCAGGCATTGCCGGTGAGCGCACTAATGAGCTTGCACCTAAAGCTTTGAGCTTGCCAGACTTTACAGAACCAATCGATTCCAGCACGGTTGAGAAATACATATTGACGTGCCCTGCCATTACATCAGCAGCTGCTGGACCACCACCCTTGTAAGGCACATGCATCATGTCTAAGCCAGTCGCTTTTTCAAACATCTCGCCCGCGAGATGTGGGCCACTTCCACTACCTGAACTTGCATAGGTAACCGCTCCAGGATTGGCTTTTGCAAAAGCTATGAATTCTTTTACATTATTGGCTTTCATACTTGGGGTAACCAAGAGAAAGTATGGCAATTCTGCAATCATGCTCACCGGTACAAATGCCTTGTCTGGGTCGTACGGCATTTTTTTGTAGAGGGATGGATTGATTGAGAAAGTACCAATATTACCAATGAGTAAGGTATAGCCATCTGGCTTTGCACGAGATACATACTCGGATCCGACCATGCCAGACGCGCCAGCCTTATTATCAATAATGACGGACTGGCCCCAGCGGGTTGATAGCTTTTGCGCAATCAGTCTTGCACCAGCATCCGTTCCACCACCCGGAGGAAACGGTACGACAATCGTTACTGGCCTATCGGGAAAAGATGCAGTTTGCGCATGACTAACTGTGACCATCAAACCCATCGTTGCGATACACAAGTATTTTGTTAGCTTGCTGAATCGATACATTACTGTCTCCGTTGCTGTATTTGATCTAATTAATTAATCTAATTTGATGTTGTTATCTTTGATGACTTTTGCTGAGCGCTGAACTTCTTGTTGCAACCAGCGTGAAAACTCTTGAGGTGTTGTTGGCGCAGCATCAGCTCCTGCAGTCTTTAAGGCTTCTTTAATTTCTGGTGTTTTGAGAATCTTCAAAATCTGCAAATTGAGCTTCTCTATGATTGGCGCTGGCGTTCCAGTTGGCGCCAAAATACCTTGCCAGCTACCGGTTAAAAATCCAGGAAGGGTTTCAGCAACAGTTGGTGTGCCTGGCAAAGTTTCCAATCTCTTAGGGCTTGATACAGCAATTAACTTAATCAAACCACTTTTGACATGAGGATAGGTTGCCGTCATGCCATTAAAGGTCACATCTACTTGACCAGCACCCAAGTCGGTAATAGCTTGCGCCCCGCCCTTGTATGGAATGTAAGCCCACTCAATACCTGCTTGCTTAGCAAAAATGACTCCGGCAAGATGGTTAGCACTACCGCTACCAGCAGCAGATGCAAAATTAAGCTTACCGGGGTTTTTCTTTGCAAAAGCAATTAACTCTGCCGTTGTATTAAATGAAGTCTTATTGCTAGCAACCAATAAATGGGGAGAATAAGCAACCATGGTTACTGGTGAAAAATCCTTCAGTACATTAAATGGCAAGCTGGTGTAAAGCGTCTGACTAATTGCCAAGGTGCCGACATCCATGAGCAATAAGGTGTAACCATCGGGCGCCGCATGAGCAACCATTTCGGCGCCTAGATTACCGCTAGCGCCAGGCTTATTCTCTACTACCACCATCTGACCCCAAGCATCGCCAAGCTTTTGCCCGATCAGGCGCGCCAGCACATCTGAGGTTCCGCCTGCAGGAAAGGGAACGATGATACGAATCGGCTTGTTTGGGTAATTTAATGCACTATTAGATTGGGCATTTACACAGATGCTAAAAATACAAGTAGTAAAGCAAAGAATATATTTAACCTTGCTGAGAATTCTGACTTTCATCTTTTAGAGTCCTGAAATTGAGAAGTTTATATTTTCAAGCTCTAGCGCCATTTGTATTTTTTGTTCTGCTGTCAATGAAACCAGCGGAGGCCTCACTCTAGCCCAATCAGGATCCTTGCTGAAATGTGCAATTACTGCCTTCATTGTCGGGACTGTCGGGAATGTGGCCAATGCTGCTCGTACTTGATCAAGCTCAGATTGAAGTTGATCAGCATTACCATCTCGCCAATGTGCAGCTAGATACGCATTACGGCGGGGATCTATATTTACCATCGATGAGATGCATCCATATCCACCGGCCCGCATGGTTCTTAATAAAAATATTTCGTTGCCTGCGAACACCCGAAATCCTTGTGATCCGAATTGTTTTAGCACAGATTCAGTGTATGCCCAATCACCAGAGGTATCTTTCATGCCTGCGATAGTGTTGGGATAAGCCGTAATGAGTCTTTCTAATAAATCTAGACTCATAGAAATCTTGGTAATGGGTGGAATGTTGTACAAATAAATTTGTAATCTACTATCACCTACCCGTTCTATAACTTCGGCGAAGTATGAAAATAATCCATCGTCAGAAACGTCTTTGTAATAAAAAGGTGGGAGCATTAATACACCGGCACAATCAGCTTTGACTGCAGTAGATGTCATAAATACCGTCTCTGCAACCGAGCATGCACCAGTACCCGGCATGGTGACCTTAGGATCTAAACCACTAGCAATTAATTTCTCAAGCACTTCCATCTTCTCTTCAGCTGAAACAGAGTTAGATTCTGAATTAGTGCCAAAGAGCGCTATACCAGCATCATTACTCCTTAACCACTGACATTGCTTAAGGAGTTTTTGAACGTCAATCCTGCCTTGAGCATTAAATGGGCTGATTACTGGGGCTAATACTGCAGGAAGGGTTGTTGCTTGCAAAGTTATATCCTTAAGTGTGTTAAAGCCTGAGTAATTTGTCGTTTAGCGGACCATACAAGGTTGTTTATTATTGAATTTCCAATTTGGGATCAGAAATTGCATCGCAATAGCATCATCCCTTGCGCCGAGAGCCTTCTCTTTATAGAGTTGATGAGCTTTTTCGACCTCTTGCATATCGAGATCTATACCCAAACCAGGTGTTTTAGGAACTTGAACGTGACCTCCTGTGATTTGGAATGGCTCCTTGGTTAAACGCTGACCGTCTTGCCAAATCCAATGGGTATCTATTGCAGTAATCTTGCCTGGTGCTGCAGCTGCAACGTGGGTAAACATCGCCAATGAGATATCAAAGTGATTGTTTGAGTGTGAACCCCAAGTTAGACCCCACTCATGACACATCTGAGCAACTCGCACTGAACCAGCCATAGTCCAAAAATGCGGATCCGCCAATGGAATATCGACTGATTGCAATTGGATTGCATGCTGCATCTCACGCCAATCGGTAGCCACCATATTAGTTGCAGTTGGCAAGCCGGTAGCGCGGCGGAACTCAGCCATCACCTCACGGCCAGAGAAGACACCCTCAGCGCCACAAGGATCTTCTGCGTATGCCAACACGCCATGCATATCACGCATTAAACGAATAGCATCTTTTAACAACCACCCACCATTTGGGTCTAGGGTGACACGTGCGTCAGGAAAGCGTTTAGCTAAAGCAGTGACTGCCTCTACCTCTGCTTCACCCGCCAATACGCCACCTTTTAACTTAAAGTCTTTGAAGCCATACTTATCGTATGCAGCCTCAGCTAAGCGCACGACTCCTTCAGTTGTCATGGCTGCTTCATTGCGTAACCTGAACCAAGCATCATCAGAATCTTTTTCAGATCGATATCCTAAATCTGACTTGGCTTTATCTCCTAAGAAGAACAGATAACCTAACATCTCAACCGAGTCGCGTTGTTGTCCATCGCCAAGCAACTCTGCAACAGGAACACCCAGGTGCTTACCGAGCAAATCCAAGAATGCAGCCTCTAAAGCAGTGACGACGTGCACCGTTGTACGCAGGTCAAAGGTTTGAAGACCGCGACCATCAGAGTCTAAGGTAGAAAATTTATCTCTAACAGCATTTAATGCAGATTTATAAGCGCCAATAGATGAGCCAATAATGATCTCAGCACTCTTATTTAGAGTGTCTTCGATTTTTTGACCACCCGGCACTTCGCCAACGCCTATATTCCCAGAACTATCTTTGAGAATAACGATATTACGCGTGAAGTAAGGCCCATGAGCGCCGCTCAAGTTCATGAGCATGCTATCTTCACCAGCAACAGGGATTACTCTTACCTCAACAATCTTTGGTGTTTCAGCATTGCTCATATTTTTATAGTGGTTCTCTTAGTTTGCAGTGATTTGACGAGATTCGATGAGCTTTTTCCAGCGCGCATTCTCTTGCGCTTGATACTGCGCAAACTGCTCTGGTGTATTAGCCACCACTTCATATCCAAGATCAACGAAATTCTTTTTAACCTGCGGATCATTTAATGCCGCAATCACTGATTTATAGATTTTTTCTTTAACATCTGCAGGCAAGCCTTTAGGAGCAGCAACCGCTTGCCACCCATACGCCACTACTTCCTTGTAGCCCAATTCTGCGAATGTGGGAACATTTGGCAAAACTGGTGAGCGCTTAGTACCTGCGATGGCAAGGGGACGCAATTTACCAGCGTTAATGTATTGAATTACTGAGTTCACATTGGCAAACAACGCGTCTAATTGACCTCCAATAGCATCGGTAATTGCTGGGCCGCCGCCTTTATAGGGAACATGTACTCCTGACGTATTAGTTTGTTGCCAAAAAATTTCCGTTCCCAAGTGATCTGATGATCCACTTCCAGAACTCCCAAAAGAAAGTTTTCCTGGATTTGCTTTTGCTGCCGCAATTAGCTCGGCTAATGTCTTGTAAGGCGAATTTGCAGGCACCACTAATACATTTGGCGACTGCAGCCCTAGGGTAATGTAATCAAAATCGGTGGCAGTATTGTAGGGAACGCTTGGGTATAAGTGTGGCGCAATTACTAACGGACCCAAGGAAGTTACAAGCAAGGTATATCCATCAGGAGCAGCGCGCTTTACAAAGCCAGCACCAACCGTACCGGTTGCACCAGGCTTATTGTCAATGATGACGCTTTGACCTAATGAAGCCTGCATCTTAGGGGCAATAGCTCTAGCCATTTGATCTGTTGATCCGCCTGGTGGGAATGGAACCACCAAGGTGATGGTTCTATCAGGCCATGCCGCCAATGCATTGAAGCAAAAGACTGCAGATACAACAATGAGTGATGCTCTTAGTTGGTTTTTCATACTGAATCCTTATTCGGGCTGAATACCGGCATCTTTGATTATTTGACCCCAACGCTTTAATTCTGCATTTTGGAAGACTGATAATCCATCTGGAGTACTCACAGAAACTTCCATCCCATTATCTTCAACAAATTTTTTAACTGAAGGCTTTTTCATTGCCGCTGTAAACAGTTCATTGATACGCTTAATCGTGCCAGCATCCATACCCGCCGGTCCATACAAGGCGTTCCAGTGTGAAAACTCGTAACCAGGAAGTGAAGAGGCGATAGTTGGTAATTTAGGAACTAATGGAGATTTAGTTAAACTGCTGACCCCCAGCGCTTTGAGTTTGTCATTTTTTACTTGCGGCAGACTCGTTGTTAAATCCACAATCATCAGATCTACTTGTCCGCCAACCAAATCCATCACCGCTAGAGGATTGGATTTGTAGGGCACATAAACCATTTCAGTTCCTGACATCTTTTCAAATAACTCAACTGCAACACGGGCTGAAGAACTACCTGCACCAAAAGTTAATTTGCCTGGTTCTTTTTTTGCAAGCGCAATGAGTTCATTAACTGAATTGGCTTTTAAAGAAGGATTGGTGACCAACAACATATAGCCTTGAACAAGCTTAGTAATTGGACTGAAGTCCTTGATCGGGTCGTATGGCAGCTTCTTGATTAGGTGTGGGTTTGCTGCTTGAGTGGTATTGGTTGTTACAAAGAGGGTGTAACCATCTGGCTTAGCATTAGCAACATATTGAGCTGCAATACCGCCAAATGCACCTGCTTTACTGTCTACAATGACCGCTTGACCAGTTTCCTTGGTAATTTCTGCACCAATGGCTCGCGCCAATCCATCGCTAGTGCTGCCTGGAGTGGAGCCGATGATGATCGTAATAGGCTTATTTGGATAGGGCTCTGCCTGAGCTAGTCCACAAATTAAAAATAGAAAAAATAAGAATGTTACTTTCATTAGATTGTGCGCCTTTAAGTAGTAAGACTCATTTCAGGTCGCTTGCCAGATAAGGCTTGTGCAAGACTGTCAAGAACCATATTGCCCATCGCAGTACGCGTCTCCCAAGTTGCGCTAGCTCTGTGCGCTTGCATTACTACTGAATCATTCTGCAGTAAGGCCTCAGGTACATTGGGCTCATCTACAAATACATCAAGACCAGCACCCGAAATTTTTCCAGCCTTTACAGCCTCAACTAAATCCACCTCGTTCACTAATTTGCCGCGGGCGATATTAATTAAGAATCCGTCTTTTCCTAACGCGTCTAGAACTTTTGCATTCACAATACCTTCAGCTTTATCTGCTGCAGCACAGAGAATCAAAGCGTCACTTTGATGCGCAAGCTCTATCAAATCTGGCACAAAGCCATAAGACAAGTCATCCATTTTCTTGAGATCGGTATATTGAATTGGACAGCCAAATGCAGCGGCTCGTATTGCAACAGCACGCCCTACTCGACCCATTCCAACGATGCCTACACGCATACCACTAAAGCGACGTGATAAGGGTATTGCAGTTGGGGATGGAAATTTCACCCAATTCCCTTCGCGTACAAAGCGATCGCCCGCACAAATTCCACGACAGCTTGCAAGCAAAAGACCGATTGCTAAATCAGCAACATCCTCAGTTAAAGCGCCAAAGGTTGCAGTGACATGAATGCCACGACTCTTTGCATATGCCATATCAACTGCATCAGTCCCGACGCCATTAACAGCAACTACCTTCAGATTCGGCAGTCTTTCCATAAGGGCCTTACTAATTCCAGTATGACCACCACTAACAACACCGTGCACATCTGCAGCATGCTTGGCTAGAAAAGCTTCTTTATCATCAATCTCAAAATACTTATGAACCTCATAAAGCTCATTGAGTTTTTGACTAACAGATGGAATCAAGATTGGACTGAGTTGTAAAACAGTTGGCTTCATCTTCATTCCTTAACCACGACCAACAAATGGCATAGCACTTGCCATGACGGTCATATTGAGCACATTGGCTGAAAGCGGTAATGCCGCGATATAGCGCACTGCATCCGCCACATGCTTTACATCCATCATTGGCTCTGGCGCTAGTTCGCCATTTGCCTGAAGGACGCCTTTAGTCATACGAGCAGACAATTCGGTTAAGGCATTGCCGATATCAATCTGGCTGGCTACGATATTGAACTTTCTGCCATCTAAAGCTATGCCTTTTGTGATTCCAGTTACAGCGTGCTTACTTGCCGTATAAGGAGTTGTGTAGAGCCTAGGGGTGTGGGCAGAGATGGAACCGTTATTAATGATTCTGCCGCCTTGTGGGTTTTGTTTTTTCATCAAGCCAAACTCAGCACGCGCACAGAGGAAAACACCAGTGACATTCGTATCAATCGCGTTTTGCCATTTCTCCAAAGGCAGCTCATCAATCGTGACTGCAGGAGCATTAACGCCTGCGTTATTGAAAGCTACATCTAGATGGCCATACTTTTTTTCTATCTCTGTAAATAAATGTTCAACACTCGTTGGGTCTCTAACATCTACAGATACGGGAAAAGCTTCTTGCCCTTTTTCTTTAGCTAATTGCGCAACTTCCTCAAGTAGCTCCAATCTTCTTCCCGCCAGAACAACCTTAAAACCATCTTCGAGCAAGCCCAAAGCGACCGCTTTGCCGATTCCACTACCCGCACCAGTAACTAGAGCAATTTTTCCTTTGGACATAGACTTCTTTCCGTTTTACTTGAATATTAGTTATATAATGGTAGCGCTACCAATTTAGAACAAATGTTAGCGATACCAAAGAATCTTGTCAAATGATTTATTTAAGGGTTTTTACTAAGGACTAGGCTGTATCGCGCTCGATAATAGAGAAACCGACATTCACGATAGGCTCCGAAACGTCCCTACCTTCCGCTCTATCCATGAGATATTGCGCGGCTAATTGCCCAATTTTTTCACCATTAATACGAACCGTGGTCAAGGAAGGCAGCATATCGGCTACAAATGGAACATCTCCAAAACCCATCACTGCGATTTGCTTTGGCACATCAATTTTTTGCGATCTAGCCTCAGTTAAAGCGCCTAAAGCTAGCAAATCTGAACTGCAAAATACGGCATCAGTGTACGGTGCATTTTTAAGAATATTGGCCATTGCATCACGACCACTCCGAATCGATCGCTGGTCCCCAACGTTGACAACATAGGGTTTTGGCAGTCCCGTCTCAGCAACAGCAGCATTAAATGCCAGCGTTCTACGGTCAGCACGTTCATCTTCAGCGCGAATAATCGCAAACTGTTTTCTGCCCTTACCTAAAAGGTATTTAGCGACCGCTAAGCCAATATCTGTATGGGAGAAACCAATTAGCATATCAATTGGAGTAGACGTTAAATCCCACGTCTCTACCACTGGAATACCAGATGCCATTAGTCGAGTGCGCCCTTTGCCGGGGTGCATGACACCAGTTAAAAAGATGCCGTCAGGACGTCTACCAATGACCGAATCTAAGAGCAATTCTTCACGATCTGCTGAGTATGCAGATTGTCCAAGCATGAGTTGATAGCCAGCATCAAAGAGCGTGTTATTTAGGGCTTCAATTGTTTCGTTAAAAACTGAAATCACCGTGCTAGGCACAACTGCAGCAATAAGCTTGCTTCTAGAGGATGCCAATCCCCCAGCCATCCTATTGGGAACATAACCCGTCCGCGCTACCGCCTCTTCCACCCGCTTAAGTAGCTCAGGCGAAACCTGTTCCGGCTTATTAATAGCCCTAGAAGCTGTAATTGGCGAAACGCCAGCAAGCCGAGCTACGTCATGAAGCGTGATGGCTCCACTGCTACGGCGACTGCGTTTACTTTCGTTTTCACTCATAAAGGTACTTGCAAGCTAAATTTGATAGCGCTATCATTTATGCCATAATCTCACAAAATGTATTTCATGCCAACTCATAGGACCTAGTGATGATACCGCTGACAATCACCATGACCGACCGCGATAACGTAGCCATTGTTGCTAACGACGGGGGTTTGCCGGCCGGGACAAAACTCCCATCGGGACTGACCTTGCGTGAGCATGTTCCCCAAGGCCACAAAGTTGCCCTAGTTGATTTACCTAATAACTCTCCAGTCATTCGATATGGCATACCTATTGGTTATGCAGCTCAAGATATCCCAGCAGGCAATTGGGTTAGCGAACATATTCTCAAAATGCCTGATGCTCGTGAATTAGACAACCTTCCAATCGCCACAGTCAAGCCGCCGTCAATGCCACCGCTTGAGGGCTACACCTTTGAGGGCTATCGCAATGCAGATGGCTCAGTTGGAACAAGAAACATATTAGCCATTACCACCACTGTTCAATGTGTATCAGGTGTAGTTGACTATGCAGTACAGCGAATTAAAAACGAATTACTGCCTAAGTACCCTAATGTAGATGACGTGATTGGCATTGAGCACACTTATGGGTGTGGAGTAGCAATTGATGCAGATGGTGCCGATATTCCGATTCGGACCTTACGCAACATTAGCTTAAATCCCAACTTCGGCGGCGAAGTCATGGTTGTCAGCCTTGGATGTGAAAAGCTTCAACCTCAAAGATTACTACCGCCTGGTAGCATACCAATCAACAGCGGGACTACATCAGAAGAATTGGATGTCGTATGCCTTCAAGACGACGCTCATGTTGGCTTCATGTCCATGATTGATTCGATCATGAAAACTGCGCAAGCCCATCTTGAAAAACTCAATGCTCGCAAACGGGAGGCTGTGCCTGCCAGTGAGCTAGTTGTTGGAGTCCAGTGTGGTGGTAGCGACGCCTTCTCAGGTGTAACAGCAAATCCTGCAGTAGGGTTTTGTACAGATCTTCTAGTTCGCGCCGGGGCATCAGTGATGTTTTCTGAGGTAACTGAAGTGCGCGATGGAATCGATCAACTTACCTCTCGTGCAACCACTCCTGAGGTTGCTCAAGCCATGATTAATGAGATGGCCTGGTATGACGCCTACCTCAAAAGAGGTAAGGTTGATAGAAGCGCCAACACCACTCCGGGCAACAAAAAAGGTGGCCTCTCTAATATTATTGAGAAAGCAATGGGCTCGATTATTAAGTCGGGCACATCTCCGATTTCTGGAGTGCTCTCACCTGGAAATAAGCTTAAACAAAAGGGGCTTATCTTTGCCGCTACACCAGCGAGCGATTTCATTTGCGGCACCTTACAGTTGGCGGCGGGGATGAATTTGCATGTATTTACTACTGGCCGTGGAACCCCATATGGCTTGGCTGCTGTTCCGGTTATCAAAGTAGCTACCCGTACTGACTTAGCCAAACGCTGGAATGACTTAATGGATATCAATGCCGGCAAGATCGCGGATGGCACTGCAACTATTGAAGATATCGGCTGGGAAATGTTTCACATGATGCTAGAAGTAGCTAGCGGTCGTAAGAAAACTTTTGCAGAGCAATGGAAATTACATAATGCGATTTCATTATTTAATCCAGCCCCAGTAACCTAAATTCATCATGATGCCTACTAAGCCATATCTAACTCAGGCAAATGTTCAAAAGATTTTGGATGCAGCCAATCAATACGCTATTGAAAAAGGTCATATCGTTGCTATAGCAGTTTGTGATGATGGAGGCCATCTTCTTGGACTAATTCGGCGGGATGGCTGCCAACCAGTGTCTACATATTTTGCCCAAGAAAAAGCGCGAACTTCAGCTATGGGCAAAAGGGAGACCCAAGCCTACGAGGAAATGATTAATAAGGGACGACATGCTTTTTTATCTGCCCCTCATATTTCAATGATGCTAGAGGGCGGGGTCAACATCGTAGTAGATGGTCATACGATTGGCGCTGTTGGCGTATCTGGCGTAAAGAATGGAGAAGATGGCAATACCGCAAGAGCAGGAATTGCCGCAATCTTCAGTTAATAAGCAGTTATTTACTCCAACTGCAGACTCATATGTTTTTGGAGTTCCTCTAGAAGATACGTATATATTGCTTACACACTCAGTGGCACAGAAAGAAAAACGACTTAGGAATTTCTCCCTAAGTCGTTGATTTCATTGGTGGGCCCACCAGGACTTGAACCTGGGACCAAAGGATTATGAGAGCAGATATCCAAATAAAACCATTAGGATTTCAAGAGGTTACAGCGCCTGATTATCGGTGTGTGAGTATTTGTGCGACTAATTTAATGAGATCACAAGAAACATGACAGTACATCAGGATACGGTAGGATTTTTGATATTAATTACCGGTTTTAATTCCCATGCAAATCACTCAAGCCTTGCATAATAAAAAACCAACGCTAGGGTTGGTTTTTTATAAGGAGGTAGTGCTACACACTCAGATCATGACAGGAACCCAGTTGAAATCCAGGGTACAAATGCAACAATTAAAGTGCCAACAACTAAAGCAACTAGATAACCAATGATGGGCTTAACGCCATCATCAGGATTTACCTTCCCGATTGCACAGGCTGCGTAATAGCCAACCCCCAAAGGCGGCGCAAAGAGGCCAATACCCATGGATAGAATTACCACCATAGAATAATGAACATCATTAATGCCAAGTTGACGGGCTACTGGGAATAGAAGCGGTCCAAATAAAACAATCGCTGGAATACCCTCAAGCACCGATCCCAGAATCACAAATACGATGATTGAAATGAGCAAGAATAAATGAGGTCCACCATTGAGGTCCGCCATGATCTGAGCTACTACTTGCGAGAAGCCGGACTGAGTAAGCCCCCAAGCCATTCCAGTTGCGGCACCAATGATCAACAAAATAGCGCCAGACAAAGATGCCGTATCAATCAACATGGGTACGATACGCTTGATATCGAATTGACGATAGATCAAAACGCCGCAAATCACACCATAGACGATGCCAATTGTTGACACCTCAGTTGCAGTTGCAACACCCTCAACTACTGCAGCACGAATCACAAACGGTAGAGCCAGCGCAGGAAATGCGACTAAACAGAGCTTGAATACTTCGGCAGTTTTTGGGCGCGCTACCTGTGTAATCTGCACATGACGATTACGCCACCACACCAAGATACACAAAATAAATGCCAATATCAGTGCAGGCAACATACCTCCTGTAAATAGGGCGGCAATGGAAACACCAGTAACTGAACCAATCGTAATTAGCACCAAGCTTGGCGGGATTGTTTCTGTTTGCGCTCCAGTAGCGGCTAACAGGGCAACCAACTCACCTGGAGGTGTAGTCTTTTTCATTTCTGGGAATAGGGCTGGTGCAATCGCAGCCATATCGGCAGCCTTTGATCCGGAAATACCAGAGACTAAATACATGGCACCCACTAATACATAAGAAAGACCGCCGCGAACGTGTCCAAGTAATGATACAAGAAAGGCAATCATGGCTCTTGCCATACCAGTCATTTCCATCAAAAGCCCAAGGAATACAAAGAGGGGCACCGCTAATAAGACCATATGAGACATGGCCTCATCCATACGACCAATCACAACAGATATTGGCATATGCGTGCTCAAACCTAAATACGCTACAGTACCTAGCCCAAATGCAAAGGCAATCGGCACTCCAGCAAAAATACTAAATCCGGCAACGCCCACAAAAAAGATCAGTAAGTTATATTTACCGAGACCTGCAAATGTTGGGGAACAAATATAGAAAATAGCAAAGGCAACTGACAAGGACGCAATACTTAAAATCATCACTTTAAGAGTGGCGATTCTGGCAAGTCGAAATAAACAGAAGAACATCATCAGAATCACACCGCTTGGTAGAGCGGCAGCACGCCATAAATTCGAAATCTCTAAGGAAGGTGTAGTGACAATCAACTCATCGAGTGCAAAATGATATGCAGGCCTCAGAATGATTGCCAAATAAAGCAGACATGCTAATAATCCAGTCGACTCAAAGTACATTTTTTTTTGATCACTCAGCTTACTAATCCAAGCTGTCATGCGCATGTGCTCACCACGCTTTAAGGCGATGACAGATCCAATCATGGCGAGCCATAGAAAAAGAATGGAAGCCAGTTCGTCAGACCAGACAAGTGGTGAGTTCAAAACATACCTACCCACTACCCCGGAAAATAGTATTCCAATACAAGCCAAGACTAAGCAAGCTGCCACCCACTCCACTACAGTGGCAACGATGGTTTCAAGGCATGAAGCATATTTACCGAAAGGCCCCTTAAAAGGGGCCTCGTTCATGAAAGCTGGTGAACTCACGCTAACTTGCCCGTATATTTCTCAAGTAAGGACCAAGCCTCATCACCAAACTTGGCTTTCCAGTCAGAGTAGAAGCCAGCTTGTCTTAATTTCTCACGGAAAGGATCTGGATTGGTGTCATTGACTGCCATTCCTTTTGCCTTCAGGTCAGCCTGTAAGCCATCATTCATCTTGCGCACGTCAGCTCTTTGCAAGATGGCTGATTCAGCAACGTTACGAGTCACAATAGCTTGCAAATCTGGCGGCAGCTGTTCAAACAACTTTTTGTTACCCATGAACCAATAACCGTCCCACATATGGTTAGTCATAGAGCAGTATTTTTGAACCTCATACAGCTTCGCTGTATAGATAATCGCTAAAGGATTTTCCTGACCATCCACTACCTTGGATTGCAATGCTGAATACACTTCAGCAAAGTTCAATGGAGTTGGCGCCGCACCGAGCGCTTTGAATAACGATACCCACATAGGGCCAGGAGGGGTACGCAACTTAATACCTTTTAAATCATCTGGCTTGTAGATTGGACGTACGCTATTAGTGACCTCACGGTAACCGTTATCCCAAATTTTATCGAAAGCAAAAATAGTGCCTGTATTAGCAATTTGACGACGAACATAAGCACCTAATTCACCATCCATAGCAGCCCAGACTTGCTTGTAGTCTTTAAAAGCAAAGCCCACACCATTAATTTGCGCCTGTGGAACCAATGAACCCAAAATCAGAGGGGATAAAGTCATGAAATCTAATGCGCCTGACCGCAACTGAGACAACATGTCGGTGTCATTACCCAATTGGTTGTATGGAAAAACCTGAATATCCACTCGACCCTTAGTTTCAATCTTAATTTTTGATGCCATCTTAAAGGCATGGATATTGAGCGGATGAGTAGCTGGCAAGTTACTACCAAACTTCATATTAAATTCTGCACTCTGTGCAAAGGTATTACCCGCTACCAAAGGAAGCGCTGCAATACCAGCATGCTTAATAAAGTCTCGTCTTGTAAACGTCATACTGTCTCCATTAGATAAATTTCAATTCTTTTTGGGTGAAACAGCCCATCAAGTAGGCTTTTATTTTGGTTTTTAATATAACGCTTATTTTAATAAAACCCCATCAATCAAGGGAAAACCAGCAGTCCGTCAAGACTTAGGGACCTCATTATTGCGGCGCAGCGTCGGCAATCCAACGCCTGTCGCCTCAAATCCTCCATCTACTGCCAATACTTGCCCATTTATAAAGGCTGCCTCATCGCTACATAAGAACCCAACGGTATTAGCCATCTCTTCTGGGGTGCCATAACGACCTAACGGAATCGTATCGTAATAGTCTGAACGAATCGCTACGCTATGAACCAACTTTGCCATTTCTGTATCTACCGGGCCTGGTGCAATCACATTCACGCGTACATTGGAGTTGCCTAGCTCTACTGCATATTGCTTTGTCAATTGAATCAGTGCAGCCTTACTAGTGCCATAGGCAACCCGCAGAGTGCTGGCCCTCAAACCAGAAATGGAAGCAATATTCACAATCGCACCGCCGCCTTGCTCAACAATCAATCGGCCAAATACTTGGGAGCAAATGAAAGCACCATCTAAGTTGGTATCGAGGACGGTGCGCCATTCTTCATAAGAGGTTTCAAATGCAGGCTTAAATACAGCTACTCCAGCGTTATTGACCAAGGCATTGACATTACCAAACGCAGAAATTACTTTCTCAGCAGCACCATCCACCTCTTGTGGTTTAGATACATCGCAATGAATACCAATCACATCAACAGATCTACCAAAGGTTTTCATGGTGACATCAAGTGTGCCTTTATCGATATCTAGTAGTGCAACCCGATAACCATGATTTAAAAACCATTGTCCTATTGCCAGACCAATACCACGTGCACCACCCGTGACAACTGCAACGCGATCTCGTATTGAATGTTTTGTATTCATTGACTATTAATCTTTCGGCTTACTTTACAGATTGACATATTTTTGATTGCTCTAGCATTTTTACTAAAGCATATATCGATGCGTTATATGGCACAGGAATGCCATGCTTCTTTCCTAATTCCAGGATATGGCCATTTAAAAAATCAATTTCAGTTTTCTTGCCTCTCGCTAAATCTTGTGCAGTTGAAGAACGCTGCGTGACCATAGTTGAGGCAATCAGAGTATTTGCCTCTAAAGCCTCTGCTTCCGAAATAAAAACTCCCTCTGCTCTAGCGACTGCTAAAAATTCTTCAGTGATATGTTCAATCTGTTGAATGATCTCGGGAACGCGCACCATCTCTCCGTAGGTAATTTGACCAATACCGGAGATGGCGTTGTAAGTGCAATTCACCAAGAACTTTAACCACATGTCCTTCTTAATGTGTTGCGCTATGGAGCAAGGAACGCCCGCACCTTCAAATAGCTTACAAATAGCAGCGAGATTTTCCTGATCCCACTCTTTGGCTGGCTGCAGTGTTCCGACATAGAGCTCACCCCTACCATGATGTTTCATAGTTCTTTGCCCGAGCATTCCTGTAGCGACATAAACAACTGCCGCATACACTGAATTTGAAATCCATTGCGTAGCGATATCTACATTAGCTACACCATTTTGTAAGCTCAGAATGACTGCATGACTAGGCACTATCGATGCAATCGCTTTTATGGTTTTTTCTGTATCTAGAGATTTCACACTAAGCAAAACTAGATCAGCATCCTCCAAAACAGACAAATCATCAGAAGCCCGAATACTCACAAGCTCTTGAAAGGATTTACAGTCCATCTCGAGGCCAAACTCATTAATCGCTTGGACCCGTTCAGATCTCCCAATCAGGGTGACATCATGACCAGCGCGCGCCAGCATGCCACCGAAGTAACAGCCTACTGCGCCTGCGCCTAATATGTAGATTTTTTGATATTTTGACAAAGAAATAAAGTCTATTAAAAGTTCTTTTACAAATCGAGAACCAATGTTCCACTTTTTACATGAGAGATACAAGGAGTTAAATATTCTGCATGTTCAGCATCACTCAAAATACAATCTCCATGCTCTACATCTCCACTGATGTAGCGTGTTTTACAGGTGCCGCAAAGACCTGATTGACATGAAGTAGAGACCTCAACTCCTAGTTTTGCCAACGCATCAATTAATGACTCCGATCGCAAGAGGGCTATTTTTTGGCCAGTGCTCTGAATTTGAATCGCTAATTCACCAGCATCTACATTAATCTCGGCTTGACCGCCCTCTTTTTCAGGAGGCTTGAAGTGTTCAAAATGAACATGAATATCACTCCGTTCTTTTGCAGCTTGAGCACATGCCTTCATGAATCCCGCTGGCCCACAGTAATAGAGATGGGAGCCAGCCTCAAGCACCCGAACCATTTCCGTAATATTCAAACCATTGCCAGGAATACCGCCATCCAAATGGAACTGAACTTCACCTGCATCCGATAAATTCCGAAGCTCCTGGTGAAATGCAATATTTTCTTGGGAGCGTGCGCAGTAATGGAGTTCAAATGGGATGCCTAAAGATTTCAGGCGATGACTCATCGACTTCAGGGGAGTAATACCAATACCACCGGCCAATAAAATGACTTTCTTAGCGGATTCATCCAGCTGAAAATGATTGCGCGGATTGCTTACTGACACGGAATCGCCCACTCTGAGTGCCTTATGAACTTCTTTTGAGCCACCGCGTCCGTGCTCATCACGCAATACTCCAACTACATAACGATTCTTTTCTACAGGGTCATTACTCAAAGAGTACTGACGGATAGCGCCTGATGGTAAATGCAGATCAATATGTGAACCTGCATCAAAAGGTGGCAATGCTTCTCCATCTTCAGAAACTAGCTCATACGAATGAATTGCGCTAGCCTCATGACGGATTTGTTTTATTTTTAATTGTAGTAATTTTTTGTCGGCCACTTTTTTGTCTCGCTCCAAAAAAGAGATGGGCTATAAGCACAGCCCATCTCTTTCAATACTTAGATTAATGTTTAAATTGGCCTTTTGCAGTCTGCTCAAGTTCTTCCATCTTGTTCTTAACAAACTCAATACGCTCTTTACCCTTGTATTGTTCGCTTTCAGTAAGAATGGCAATCACTCCTTTGGCAACAAAACGTCTTTGTGCAACTTCCTCTTCTGTAGTTGCGCCAATAGGTAGCTCAAATACATTGCCAGAACAGTAGCTATTAGGCGCCCCACCAACTTCTTTTAGCCACTCAGAAAATGCTTCTGCACTAGCCGCCGGATTGGATCCACGAACTGCATCACGCAACATTTTTCTAAAGAGATAAGGACCTGCATCAAACTTTGTTGGGTTCTCTAATGCATGAATTGCGATGGGTCGCTGACTAATAATTGCCTCATAGTCACCAGGTGCATATTGAGCCATCTTGTAATTCGACCTGGATCTGTGATCGGCAGGAATCTCTACGATATCGTTAATCGCGTGATTACCAAAGCGCTCTGCCCTACGCAATGCAACTTGTCCGTCCAAGAAGTCAATGGACTCGTATCCCACAAGTTCTTTTTGACCAATGCCGCGAGTATCGATGCCAGGGCCCATTACACGCCAACCAATCATTTTGCTATTAAAGTCATCGACTGGAACTGTCCAGCGAATAATATGAAAGCGGCTAAATAATTTTTTATTTGAGCCATCTTCAGACGTATAGGCATGCAGACTTAAGTTTGGAAGTACTTGATGCTGTACACGGATAAATAATTTGTCATTATTCACACGACGTGCACCTGAACAAGCTAAACCACGACCGCCATGAATGGGCACAAATTGCATATCAGGATGAACTTCCATGGTTGGCGCACCTACCTCATCAAAGGTTGTTCCCTGGTAGTGCCCACCCACCACATTTTTAGCTGCATGTAATTCAGCAGTGTGAAAATTATCTGCTGCATTATCTTGTACCTGCAACCAATTGCAGTGCTGAAAATTGCTATAAGGAACTAACTCGTCACCTTCTGCAACAGTAAAGTCTGCCTCCCACTCTGGGAATGGCGGCTCCTTATCTGGCGGCCCCATGTATGCAAAAACCAAACCATTTTTTTCAAAAGCTTTATAAGCACCTTGCTGAATTGAGGAGGCATATTTTTCAGCTTCTGCCTCTTCACCTCTAGGAAAGGGCGCATTCAGACAAGTGCCGTCTACGTCAAACACCATGCCGTGATAACAACATTTAATCCCATGCTCCTGAATCAAGCCGTACTCAAGTGATGCACCGCGATGCACACAATGTGCATGCAATACACCAACGCTACCGCTGCCATCACGAAAGGCGACTAATTCCTCTCCTAAGATCGTCAAAAATTTGGGTGTATCCGTCAGTTCAATTGACATACAAACCGGATGCCAAAAACCGCGCATGTACTCACCCATAGGAGTGCCAGGCCCAACTTCCGTTAACTCTGGATCATGCCCTGGAACTTTATTGGTGTAATAACCACCAAAAGGCACCAATTTTTTAGTTGTTGCTGCTGAACCAGCTGATGCACTAACCTTCTTTTCCGCCTGTTCTTGCTTAGTTGTCATTCCTAGGATCTCCTGTTTTTTTACTATTTTACGTACTCCGTATACTGTATACAGAGTATATTATAGTTTTTGAACACTCATACTGTGTAAAACTACCTCCATCAAGCCCTTAGAACCCTGAAAAGTAGATGCTGTCTCAACTGAATAAACTTCCCGCAAGAACTGACTATGTCGACGCAGTTTATAAAGCCCTGCTTGACGCTATTAGTGACGGCTCACTACCTCCAGGCACCAGAATTACTCAGGAAGAAATTGCTGAGCAAATGAACGTATCACGCTTGCCGGTCTTACAAGCCCTTCGCATGTTAAAAAATGATGGTTTTGTAGAAGACGCCCCCGGGAGAGGGGTTCAAGTCACAGCACTCAATATTGAATGGATTGATAAGCTTTATGAAGTGCGTGGTGCGCTTGACTCTCTAGCCGCAAAATTAGCGGCGCAAAAGAAATGTGTCATTGATCCCGCATTAATCCAGAATGGCCGCTCTATTTCAGAAAAAGGGGATGTTAGAGCACTAATCGATGCTGACATGGCCTTTCATAGCGCTATTTATGAAGCCTCTGAAAATCCTTTGATTGCTAAAAGTGCTCACTTACACTGGGTTCATCTGCGAAGAGTTATGGGTGCTGTTTTACAATCCACGCAACGGTCAGCTATCTGGGATGAGCATCAGGCAATTGCTGATGCAATTAAAAACGGGGATGAGAAAAAAGCTTCTGAACTATCGGAATTGCATGCCATACGAGCGAGAAAGAATCTGATTCACCAGCTCAGCGAAGTCCTAACTAGCCATTAAAAAATCCCAGCAGTGCTGGGATTTTTTAATGGAATTCAATCTGATCTTAAGCAAACATATCTGGTTGGTTTTCTTTCAAATAACCCCAGATTGGCTGAAAATGAAGCCAGCCAATATATTCACTACCTACATGCTCACGACTGTAACGAGCGACTTCAGGTGTCAGCATATTCGGCTTAATGCCAGTAGCTTCGACCATCATTTGTTGCTTGCAGCAACGCTCTAGAGCAATAAACCAAAATGCAGCTGCTTCAATACTATGACGACTGACCGTTAACAAGCCATGATTGCGGTGAATAATTGCCTTCACTTTTTTTAATGATCCCGCAACGTTGTAACCTGAGTTATCTTCAACTGCAACTTGCCCTGCTTGTTCAGACAAGACCATGTGGTCTTCATAAAATGCAGCTGCATCTTGAGAGATAGGATCCAACGGTTTACCAAGAGCAGCAAATGCACTTCCATAAATAGTGTGAGCATGGCACATCGCAACAATATCAGGATGCTTTTCATGTACTGCCGCATGCAACACAAAGCCTGCGCGATTTAATGCATGCTTACCCTCCAAAATATTGCCATCGTGATCCGCCAAAATGAGATTAGATACCTTGACTTGATCAAAATGTACTGCCATTGGATTAGTCCAATACAAGTGTGGATGCTCTGGGTCACGCACAGTCAAGTGCCCCGCAAATCCGTAATCAAACTTTTCTAAAGCAAATGCACGACATGCGGCAACCAAACGCTCTTTGAGATGTTGACGCTCTTCAGCAAAGCTATTGAATTTAGGCTGATAAGGAAAAATCAGATTTTTATCTTCTGGTTGATAAATAGACTCTCTTCCGCCCAAGTCCAGCTTACGTTCTTTTTCCATCACTTCAGCCATGGTCACATCCCTTCTCTGTCAATACTCATTTCAGGTGAACTGATTCAATTCACCAATTAACAGCGATCATGGGCTTTTTTGAGCGTTTTGACAAACGATAACTATTCATAGATAGATGAATAATAATCATGTATATTATATTTACATGAGAAATATTCCTAACTATGTCTTATTGAGGGCTTTTGAGGCGGCTGCACGGCTAGAAAGCTTTACGCTGGCGGCAAAAGAACTGCATCTGACACAGTCTGCCATCAGTCATCAGATTCGTGAGCTTGAGGACTATTTTGGTAAATCATTATTTTTACGTCAGAACCGCAGGGTAGCACCCACAGCAGAAGGTCGTCGACTATTAGATTCACTCTCAAGAGTTTTTGATGTCATTGAAGCGGCCTGCAATGAAGTCACTCTTGCGCCCAGTTCGCAAGTTCTTGCCTTGCACTGCTCACCCAGTTTTGCTGCAAAGTGGTTAAGCCCCAGACTGCCGGAGTTTATTAAAGATAATCCCGACATCACCATTCGATTAACTTCTGGTGCCGACCATATTGATTTATTGCGCAATCAAGAAATTGATATCGCCATCTCTTATCAATTTTCTCATGAGGGTCCCGGAGTAACCTCGCTTTCCCTGGGCGAAGAAAAAATTACACCACTTTGTTCCCCAGATTTGATTGATCCGAATATTCCTGTTGAGGAATTGATGAGCAAATTAACGCTCATCGAATCCTCACTGAATCACCATAGTTGGGAGCAGTGGTTTAAAATCAATCACCTCAAAAATCCCTCAACTAGAAAAATCGCCTTCGATCGTGCGGCCCTCTCAGTATCAGCCGCTGTAGACGGCATCGGAGTTGTACTAGAAAGCATCCGCTTTGCAGAAAGAGAAATTTCACGTGGAGAGTTAGTAGAAATTGGCGCAGGGGTTTTTCTACCAACAATGGATAGAACCCATTTTCTCTCTTTTAAATCCAATACCAAGAACAATCACAAAATTAAACTTTTTAAAGAATGGATTTGCACTAAGGCAGGAGTAGCTACGGAGTGAATTCACCAATATTCTTGTTTATATTAAGTGGAATTTGCTTTTCTAGTGTAGATGCTATTGCTAAGATTCTCGTTCAGGATACCAATCTCATTGCAGTGGTATGGTCTCGATTTTTTGGTCAGCTCTTACTCGCAGCTCCGATTGCATGGTACTTCTTAGGTAAGAATTTTTGGCGTACTCGTCATTTAGGCTTACAGTTATTTAGGTCTTGCTTATTAGTGGCTACTGCCACCTTATTTTTTGCGGGATTAAATTGGCTACCATTAGCAGAAGCATCCTCTATTACTTTCACCGCGCCAATTTGGGTGGCAATTCTATCGGGCTCAATTTTAGGTGAGCGTGTTGGCTTGAAAGAATGGCTAATAGCTGGGGTCGGGTTCTTGGGAATCCTCTTTATTGCTAGGCCGGGGTCGGCTATTTTTCATTTAGCTGCTTTGCTACTTGTCATGATGGCATTTTTGAACGCTATTTTCCAGCTCTATACACGCAAACTCACTCAAGATTCTGCATACACCACCTTTTTTTATAGCGGTATCGTTGGCTTGATAGCCTCAACTGCCTTACTCCCCTATGCGGATCCACTCCCTGTTTTGCCCATCTACGAATATGCCTTATTTGGATTGCTAGGCTTGTTGGGTGGATTTGCACATTTACTGGTTGTACTCGCCTTCTATCAAATGCGGCCTTACAAACTCACCCCGCTGGTTTTCTTGCAATTAATCTGGGCGGTTGGATATGGCTATCTCATTTTTGGACAGCTTCCAGATGGCCTCAGTGCGCTCGGCATGGTTCTCATCGCCGCTTCAGGTATTTGGCTCATCTGGAATCATCACTCTGCAGGCGCTGAGGATCCCAATAAGACTTAATAAAAAAGAGTTCGGCTATTTCTTTAACCAGCTAATGATGAGTTTAGTGACCGGCTCAGGCTGCTCGCGATGTAAAAAATGACCTGCATTATCGACTAGCTGAAAGTCATATTCGCCCGTGAAATACTGCGACTGCTCTAGCATGAGCTCTGCTCTTAGGTCCTCTCGTCCGCAAAGGGCTAATGTAGGAACCTTGATTGGACGCGCCATTTTTTCTCTGACAGCAGCAAGATTGGGATCGGCTTTAGCAGGGTCAAACATCGCGCGGTAATAAGCCAATGTGGCTGCAAGCACCCCTGGCTTTTCTAGCGTTTTTTTCACTGCCTGAATATGCTGTTCATCACGGTGACTTGGAATGGTCCAATAAGCCCAAAGATAATCAATAAATGCTTGATTGTTAGCGAGGATCGCTTTTTCTGGAAGATCGGCCAGTTGAAAGAACCACCAATGAAACGATCGATGAATATGTTTCGGATTGACTAAACTCTCGGTGACTTGACCCGGGTGGGGGACCGCCATGACTACAGCCCGGGTAATCAATTCTGGATATGCTGCCAGTAATTCATAGGCAATGATCGCACCCCAATCTTGACCCACTAAATAAACCGGCTCTCCACCAGAAAGCCCATTAATGAAAGCGGCAATATCTTCTACTAAAGTCGCTTTGTCATAGAAGCCATCTTGAGGAATTTCAGTAGGCGCATAACCACGCAAATAAGGCGTTACTACTCGATAGCCTTGCGCAACTAAAGCGGGTACTTGATGACTCCAAGTGCTCGCAATATCAGGGAAACCATGTAGCAATACTATCAAGGGGCCTTGGCCCTCTTCGTGGTACGCGAATTTGATACCGTTAGCTTCATTATATTTAATAGTCATAGTGTGATCTGTTGGTAATTAAAAGCAAGACGCCGCTTCGAAGCGGCGTCTCTTTAAAAAGCATATCAGTTTGAGCGCATTACATCTTTTTAGTCTTAGCATCCTCTGCATTAAGATATTGAACGCGCCCATTTTCAATAACACCCATCACAACATCCTTAGCCTCAATTGCTTCGTGGTCAGTGGCACTATAAGGTTTAACATAAGTGGTAATCACACCAGGTACAGGCTCATTAAGATTTTGTAACGCCGCCAATACTTTTGGGCCTTCAGTGCTTTTAGCCTGTTTGATAGCAGCCGCCAAGATATAAACAGAATCGTAACCTTGTGCAGCAGAAACTGCCGAAGGCATTAACCCATTTTTAGGTTTGAACTCTTTTAAGTAAGCATCAATAAAGGCCTGACGCTTAGGCGTATTGCCGATCTGAATAAAGGTCTGAGGCATCACTGCACCATCACCATTTTTACCAGCTGTATCGATAAAGCTAGACATAGACAGGGTCCAGCTACCAATAATAGGTTTTTTCCAGCCTAACTTTCCCATACCATTAGCAATTTGAGCTAACTCAGGGCCAATTCCATAAGTCAGGATAGCTTCTGCGCCAACATTTTTTGCTGAGAGTATCTGAGAAGTCATATCCACATCACCAATGTTGAACTTCTCGACTGCAACCGGAGTAACACCATAGGCCTTAAGCGCTTTTTCCATGTCTTCACGTCCTAACTGGCCGTAATTAGTAGAGTCAGCCAGAATGGCCACCTTCTTGAATCCACGCTTTTCTATGGCCTCTTTAGCGATCATAGGAGCTTGGAGACTATCCCTAGCAGCAATGCGGAAAATATAATTTTCAGGAGCATTAGGAAATTGTTGGGTTACAACTGATCCGGATGGCATTCCAATCACAGGAATTTTTGCATCCTGATAAAAGCGCGAAGAAGCCAAAACCACCCCAGTATTCACAAACCCTAAAACCCCCACAACCTTTGCATTGTTAATAAATTCTTGCGCAATTTGAACGCCGCGCTCATTCTTTGCCTCATCATCCCTTTCGACCAAAACAATTTTCTTGCCAATAACTCCACCGGCAGCATTAATTTCATTGACTGCAATTTTGATGCCAGCGCGGTTACTGACACCCATTGAAGATGAACCACCCGTATAAGGACCTTGCACTCCAAGAATAATATCTTCAGCATAAGCACTGGTTGTAAGCATTCCGATAACTGCTGCTGCATAGATGTGATGACGAATCTTCATACTATCTCCTAATTTAATGTTGTAATTAACACAACTATCTTTGTTACTATCATTAGTGAAATACATACTACAGGCAATACAAAAACAAAAAAACTTATTGAGCTAGGGATTACGCTAATCCGAACTGAAAAATACAAATACTATTTACTAAATACTTTTTCCATCTCTCGACGGAACGCAATCGCTTGCTTAGTGCTGTCATAATCAACATCACTCCAACAGACAGGTTTGCCTGCAGGAATATCCTTATTAAGAACCATGCTATGTGCTAGCCCAATTGGGAGAGCGCCCAGCTTCAGTGAATCAGCCGTTGTCATGAGCTTTCCATAAACAGTAAAACCACCTTCACCATCCAATTTCTCGCCCGTCTTCAGAGCTCGTTTAGCGGTGGCAACTACATCACCCCTCCAGTCACCGGTAGCTCCAGTAGCCTCTCCACGAACTGCAATGCTCGCAACAGACGTACCCAATTCCAAACCGATTAAATGGTACGGTTTATACATTGCTGCATATTTACCGGTGCTATCCGTTTTTAAGCCATATTGCGAAAAACAATCCATTACATACTGACTTGGTGCCTCAAAAACGACATACACACCCCAACGCAGGTCGCGAAATACTGGTCGACCATCTCTCTCTACAGAAGAAGTAACTTCAACCGTGCCCTTTTGCGTCAGAATGCCACCCTCAGATACTGGGCGGAAAATATGAGGTAGATCATCCACGCCACAAGGCGGGAACACTAAACCATTGCTGGGGGGAGTAAGGTCGCAACCATTCGATACTGCAGCCATTTCCAGTGCAGATTTAGTGCCATCTAAAAATGAATTAAACATTTGGGCATTAAAGTCACCGCCGGCGACCTGTTCTTCAGAAAACCCGTAGTGACCCCATACCGTATCTGGGGTGGACTGATGATAGATCGGCAAATATTTAGTCCCTTTGCCTGCGCATACCACTTCCATGCCAATAGTTCTGGCCCAATCCACCAGCTCAGCGATGAGAGCAGGTTGATCGCCAGAAGCCATGGAATAAATTACACCCGCTTCTGCAGCTTTGCGAGCCAATAATGGGCCGGCCAATACATCAGCCTCTACATTCACCATGATGACGTGTTTGCGATTCTCAAAGCAGAGCAATGCATGTCGAATGCCTGCTGCCGGACTACCAGTAGCATCAATCACAATGTCGATGAATTCGCTGGCAATCATCTTGTCAGCATCATCAGTAACAAATGTAGCTCCCGACCTGGCTGCATCTTGTAATGAAGTTGCGCTATAACGAGGCGCATCCCACCCCACCCTAGCAAGAGATTCTTTTGCGCGGACAGGCGATAAGTCAGCTACAGCAATCAAATGAATGCCTGGAGTCCGCGGCGCTTGGGAGAGATACATGGAACCAAATTTGCCAGCACCAATGATGCCCACTCGTACGGGGTTGTTATTTTCTCCACGCGCTTTGAGCTTTTGAATAAGGGACATCTAAAAATCTCCAGTTCTTTTTTATAGTAAATGTTTTATTTATTTTTTAAGGCTTCTTTCGCTACCTTGGCGATATTATCTGCATTAACACCAAAATATTCTCGCAATGCAGCTCGAGTATCGCTCCTACCAAAACCATCGGTACCGAGGGTAATATACCCCCTACCCTCAGGAATATAAGCGCGAATACTTTCCGGTAGCGCATGCACATAATCAGTAGCAGCAATAATGGGGCCTCGCGCTTGAGCAAGTACTTGGGTTATAAACGGTAACTCAACACCATTCCCGCCCGAAAGCTTTGCCTGCTCTTGAGCCTTACCATCTCTGGAAAGTTCGCTCCAGCTAGTCACACTAAAAATATCGACGCCAATGCCAGCATTGGCTAATGCATCTGCAGCCTTCAATACTTCAGTCATGATGGCACCAGAACCTAACAAACTTACACACTGCTTGTTATCATCATTTTTAGCTTTCACTGTCTTTAATTTATAACAACCACGAATGACGCCTTCTGCCGCATTGGTAGGTAAATCTGGTTGTGCATAGTTTTCATTCATCAGCGTGATGTAGTAAAACAAATCTTTTTGATCTACCAACATATCTCGCATACCTTGACCCAAAATCACCGCCAACTCTCCAGCAAAGGCTGGATCATAAGCTTTGCAGTTTGGAATAGTGCCTGCAACCAGTTGACTGCTGCCATCTTGATGTTGCAGGCCTTCGCCACCTAAGGTAGTCCTACCAGATGTTGCGCCCAATAAAAATCCCCGTGCACGTTGATCTGCCGCTGCCCAGATAGCATCGCCAATTCTTTGGAAACCAAACATCGAGTAATAGATATAGAACGGCAACATGGCCGTGCCGTGAACACTGTAGCTCGTTGCGGCTGCTGTCCAGCTAGCAATGGCACCCGCTTCACTAATACCCTCCTCTAGGATTTGACCATCCAATGCTTCGCGGTAGCTCAGCACGGAGCCAATATCTTCTGGCTCATAGCGTTGGCCTACGCTGGAGTAAATACCAACCTGTTTAAATAAATTAGCCATACCAAAGGTGCGCGCCTCATCCGCAACAATCGGCACAACCCGCGGACCTAGCTCTTTGTCTTTGAGCAAATTACCAAGCATGCGCACAAATGCCATCGTAGTAGACATCTCCTTATCTTCTGCCTTAAGTGCAAAAGCAGCATAAGAATTAATATCGGGGATATTTAACTGATCGCAAGTGGAATATCGCTTTGGCAATTGACCGCCCAACTGCGTACGCTGTTGTTTTAGGTACTGCATTTCATGGCTACTTTCTTCTGGCTTAAAGAATGCCAAGCTAGTAGCCTGCTCATCAGTCAATGGCAAATTAAAGCGATTGCGATATTCAATCAAAGCTTCATCGTCGAGCTTCTTTTGACTATGAGTGGTCATCTTTCCTTGACCTGCGTTACCCATACCGTAACCCTTTTTGGTATGGGCCAAGATCACGGTGGGCTGCCCTACATGGTTAGCGGCTGCATGATAGGCGGCATAGATCTTGACCAAATCATGGCCGCCACGCTTGAGTCGATCAATCTGCTCATCGGTCATACCCTGCGCTAGGCGGGAAAGCTCTTCATTCTGACCAAAAAAGTTTTTACGGTTAAAACTGCCATCTTTTGCGGCAAAGGTTTGCATTTGACCGTCAACCGTTTGTGCAAAGGCCTTGACTAAAGCCCCCGTAGTATCTCTAGCAAATAAACCATCCCAATCACTACCCCAAACCAACTTAATCACGTTCCAACCTGAACCACGGAACAGTTTTTCGAGTTCATCAATGATTCTGCCATTACCGCGCACTGGCCCATCCAAACGCTGCAAGTTGCAATTGACAACCCAAACCAAGTTATCCAGTTTTTCTCGCGAAGCCAAAGTGAGCGCACTCATACTTTCCGGTTCGTCCATCTCACCATCACCAAATACCCCCCATACCTTTCTGGTGGTGCAGTCTAATAACTTACGATCAGTGAGATAACGCATAAAACGGGCATGATAGATTGAGCTAATCGGACCAATACCCATGGATCCCGTTGGAAACTGCCAAAAATCAGGCATGAGCCATGGATGGGGGTAACTTGATAAACCTCTCGCACCAGAATCCGGCGCAGTAATCTCACGTCTGTAATGGGCTAAATCATTTTCAGTTAGCCTACCCTCTAAATAGGCACGCGCATATACGCCCGGTGCACTATGCGGCTGGAAGAAAACTAAATCGCCACGCTCTTTTGCATTCCCACCTTCTGTTCGAGCGCGGAAAAAGTGATTAAAACCCACCTCAAATAAGTCTGCGGCACTCGCATAACTAGCTATGTGTCCACCAAGTTCACCATAAGCTTCATTCGCTTTAGCTACCATAGCCAGAGCATTCCAACGCATCAATGATGCCAATTTTTCTTCTGTTGCCAAATCTCCAGGGAATTCTGGCTGCTCATCAACAGGAATGGAATTGATATAAGGGGTAACCAAATCAGGCACCCAATTAATCTGATTTTTATTGGCCAGCTTTACTAAATTATCTAAAATAAATTTAGCACGCTCACTATCACCAGACGCAAGCAAATCCATAAACGCCTCATTCCACTCGGCAGTTTCTGCGGGATCCCTATCGATGTGCTCAAGGCTTAAGTACTTCTTGATGTCAGGCGCGTTCATGAAAATTTCCTTTGGATCATCGTTGTTCTGGCTCTACAAAACTACTTTACGAAAATCAGCCAATAATTGAGCAAGATAGGTGGTGAAATGGGTTGCCAACGCACCATCAATTACGCGATGATCTGCCGTCATTGATAGAGGGCATATTAGACGAGGTGCAAATTGGTCGCCATTCCAAACTGGCTTCATAGCAGACTTGTTTACTGCCAGAATGGCTACCTCAGGAGCATTAATGATGGGCGCACAATAAGTGCCGCCAATACCACCTAATGAAGAAATCGTGAAGCTTGCGCCCTGCATCTGATCTGGTTTTAAATTGCCTTCCCGAGCTAGCTTAGCTAGAGCAGCTGTTTCTTCCGCAATTTCCAAAATACCTTTTTGATCTACATTACGAATCACTGGTACCACCAAGCCCGCATCAGTATCTACTGCAAAACCAATATGGAAATATTTTTTGAGGATAAGATCTTCGCCGTCAAGGGAAGAATTGAATGTGGGATATTTTTTTAATGCGGCTACTGCAGCTTTAATTAAGAACGCCAATAGCGTGATCCTGACCCCATCTTTTTTAGAGTCTGAGTTAAGGCGAGTACGAAATGCCTCCAAATCAGTGATATCAGCGTCATCGTGATACGTCACCGCCGGAATCATGACCCAGTTTCGGGCTAGATTTGCTGCAGAAACCTTTTGAATACGTGTCCGTGGCTGGCGCTCAATCTCACCAAACTTAGCAAAGTCTACTTTAGGCCGCGGCAGAATATCAAAGCCCAAACTCCCGGAGTTAGGACGCTCAGATACTAAGACCATAGATGTCATCGTGCTCTTAATGAATTGCTGAATATCTTCTTTGGTAATCCGACCCTTTAAGCCAGTGCCAGAAACTTTTTGAATATCAACACCAAATTCGCGAGCAAATTTTCGCGCAGAAGGACTTGCCCAGGTTTTACGTCCGTCAAGATTTTGTTTTACATCCAGACGAGGAATGGCCTCCGATGACTTTATTACAGGTGCCTCAATGGCTTTAGCCTTATTGATGATCTCTATTGTGGTCGATTCAATTTTTTGAACATCGCCCGCTACATCCGCTTTTTCTTCAGCTTCCTCAAGAATAATTACTGGACCCCCTTGAGAAAGCAGATCCCCTATCTTGACTTTGATTTCCTTAACAATGCCGGCATGAGAAGAAGGCACATCCATGGTGGCCTTATCAGACTCCACCGTGAGAATGGATTGCTCCTTCTGAACTTGATCGCCAACCCGCACCAAGACCTCAATCACGGGAATATTTTGATAGTCCCCGATATCAGGAACAACAACCTCAATAGCCAAAGCCCCTCCCCCAAAAAGCATCAAAAGTAAACATGGAAGTTATTTTGGAATAATCCCACCAAAATAGGATGCTAATTATTGGCTTAAAATCTTAATTTTCAGCATAATATGCTGATACATATCAATATTAAGGAATTTTATGAAACTAGATACGATAGATATCAGAATATTGAATGAATTGCAAAACGACAGCTCTCACAGCAATGTAGAGCTGGCTAAGCGGGTTCACCTGTCACCCTCCCCCTGCCTGATGCGGGTCAAGGCCCTAAAAGATAAGGGGGTTATCAGGAACTATGTAGCCCTGGCAGACCCAAAAGTTCTCGGACTTGGTCTGAATGTTTTTATCTCCATCAGCCTGAAGGAGCAATCCAAAGAGGCTTTAGCCGAATTTGAGAAGCGTATTTCCGAACATGATGAGGTCATGGAATGCTACCTCATGACCGGAGATAGCGACTATCTCATCCGCGTCGCAGTTGCTGATATGGATGCCCTCGAAAAATTTATTTTGGAACAACTAACACCCATTGCCGGCATTGAAAAAATTCGCTCGAGCTTTGCCCTGAAACAAGTGCGGTATAAAACCGCTTTACCACTCCCTAAGTAAGTTGAGTGCAAAACTCGTTATTCCATTTAGCGTAGACTTGCAATATTCAATTTAGAGACAAAATTTAGAAAGATACCTATGAGCCAAAATAATAAAGTAGCCCTCGTTACCGGAGCGGGCATCGGAATCGGAAGAGCAGCTGCTAAAGCTCTTCTCAGAGGTGGTTACCAGGTAGTGCTCACTGGGCGCAATCTCGATAAGCTGCAAAAAGCTATTAGCGATATTGGCGGCACATCAGAGAACTGCCTAGCGGTTGCCTGCGATGTAGGTAAACCAGAACAGGTGAAAAAACTCTTTACGGCACTCAAAGAAAAGTTTGGTCGTATAGATGTACTTTTTAATAATGCCGGTATTGGTGCCCCTGCTATTCCGATGGAAGATTTGACTTACGAGCAGTGGATGAATGTAGTCAATGCCAATCTTTGTGGTGTATTCTTATGCTCGCAAGAAGCAATTCGTATGATGAAATCTCAGTCCCCACAAGGTGGCAGAATTATTAATAATGGTTCAATCTCTGCCCATGCTCCCAGACCAATGTCAGCACCTTACACAGCAACCAAACATGCGATCAGCGGCCTAACCAAAACCATCGCACTCGATGGACGTCCTTTTAATATTGCTTGTGGACAAATTGATATTGGAAACGCAGCCACTGAAATGACCGAAAGAATGGCTGCTGGCATCATTCAGGCAGATCAATCTATTAAGATTGAGCCACGCATGGATGTTGATCATGTTGGCCAAGCAGTGTTACATATGGCTCAACTGCCATTGGAGAGCAATATTCTCAATATGACCATCATGGCTACGAATATGCCTTTTGTTGGTAGAGGTTAAGCAAATGCCCTTTTGAATTATGCATTTAATTGATAGATCAAAATAAAATTGTTTAATCCTCCATTTCGCCCTCATCAATTAATACCGATCTTAAGTCTTGTATTTTTTGCTTCACTATTACTTTATGCGCATAAATTTAAACCTGAGGGGCGCATAAATGCTACTTGGCAAACTGCAGTAAATGAAACAATAGAGGAAGAATTTTGCGCGAATGTTAAAAAAGATCTTAATGCCTGGGATGTATCAGAAAACGTCGTTTACAGAAAAAGCTTTGAAACACAGTTAAAAACTACGATATCAAATATAAAAGCAAGTCTAGGCTATTTTCCGAAATTATTTACCGTGCCCCCAGAATTTCCAATTAAATATTACTTTGATGAAAGCAATACTCTTTCCTGCGATGGCGCAACTGCAAAGTGGTTAATACTGGTTCCCCAAACATAGATGACATAAGGACCCCTTTTGTTCACATCATTCTTCAGGGCCATTCCTTAAAGTAATACTCAAAAAAATACCCGACTTCGTAGACGGGTATAAATTTGAAACTAGCTGGAGACTATGCCTCTATTGTGCCCTAATATCCCAAAAAGATAAAAACAAATTATTTCCCCCGCAAACCAAGATTATTCCGAGCTTTAGCTTAAGTTTAGGTTCTCTGATTATGAGAGCAGACTGGCGTTACTTAAAGTAACGCTCAAATGACAAAACCCCCACCATTTCTGATGAGGGTTTTAGGTTAAAGCTTAGCTTACTTAATTACTGCGGATGAAACTAGCTGCTTAATCATGCGACGGTAATAAGGACGAATAGGACCTGGAACTTGGCTCATGACCACTACGGCTAATTGCTCTTTTGGATCAATCCAGAAGAAAGTGCCTGCCGCTCCAGCCCACATGTATTCACCAGGAGAGCCATCAACCGATGCCAGACCCTGTCCTTGGCGAACCATAAAGCCCAGACCAAAGGTGTAGCCATCAACACCCATCAGCAATTGACCGGGCGAAAGCGGAACGGTTGTTCTATTACCCAGCATATCTGATGCCATCAAATTAACTGTCATGGGCGACAAAATTCTTTGACCATTTAATTCGCCACCGTTAAGCATCATGCTAGCAAAGTTCAGATAGTCGCCAGCAGTACCCGCTGCTCCTGCGCCACCAGAGTCATTGTTTGGCTTGATGGTGACATCCAATAATTTAATTGGGGCCTTATTAAATGGGTCCGTAGCAAAAGGCTCAGCAATACGTGACTTCTTATCCGTAGGGACAGAAAATGCAGTGTCCTTCATCTGTAAAGGTGTAAATACACGATCCTGTAAAAATTCACCCAAACGCTTTCCAGAAACAACCTCAACCACACGACCCAATAAGTCTACCGACATCCCATATTCCCAATTAGTACCAGGCTGCGTACTTAAAGGCGCCTTTGCAATACCCTCAATCATTTCCTGCGGGGTTACACGACGTTGATCATAGTCAGTACCGCCAGTTACATAAAGACCAGCATCGGTATATGCCTTCTTAATATTGGGGTTAGAAGTAATTTCTGGGTAGCCAATTCCTGATGTGTGGCGCAATAGATCCTGTACGGTGATTGGCTTTGCTGCAGGCACTAAGGAGTACTCCATATTGCCACTACTATCTTTTGTTCCTACGCTAACTTGCATATTGGCAAACTCAGGCATGAACTTAGAGATTGGATCAGCTAACTGCATCTTGCCTTCCTCCACCAAAATCATTGCTGCAACAGATGCTAGCGGCTTGGTCATTGAATAGATTCTAAAAATAGAATCTTTGCTCATAGGCTTATTGGTACTTTTATCTTGATAACCCACCACCTCTGAATAAATCAACCTTCCTTTGCGGTTGATCATGACTACCGCACCAGGAATATTGCCTTTATCTACCTCAGCCTGCAAAGAGGCCTTCACATTTTTTAATCTCGCAGATGACATACCAACATCCTCAGGCTTTGCTGTTGGAATGTTTTGTGCAATCGCTAAGTTGCTGATGAAAAAGCTTGCTGCAAGTAACTTATTAATAAGATTTTTTTGATATCGCATGTCGGTCTCCTTGTTGTATTAATTTCGAACAAGAATAGCATGTAGTATTTTTCAACCTCAGCATAAATTTAATGCAGCGCACAAAAATATCCGGTTACCAATTCAATGGATAAACTAGTACTAACCCCAAACCCTCTGACGTGCTATATCGTAATAACGCGAAGAAAAAATATAAGGATGTTTCAGATATAGGAACCATTCAATTAAGTTAAAACTAAAAAAGGAGATTTAATGAAGATCAATGTTTATGCGGCACGTTTATTCATATTAATGGCGAGCACATTTATTACATATTCCGCATTTTCCCAAAGCCACCCAATCACACCTCTTTCAGATTCAGCTCTAAAAGCACCTCTCATCATTAATAAGCAGGGAAGTTTCTTTGTTGGGGGTCAAGACGTCACATCCGACACCCTATCAACCATGCCAGCCTTTGGCTCTAAAGGTACGATCACTTTAGATCAGATGTATGTGGCTTATCAAATTCCTGTTAAAGCCAAGTCGACCTCCGTCGTCCTAATACATGGTTGCTGCCTAACGGGCAAGACCTGGGAATCAACTCCAGATAATCGCATGGGATGGAACGAATACTTCGTCCGGAGGGGCTTTCCAACTTATGTCATTGATCAAGTTGGACGTGGCCGCTCTGCAGTCAATGCGGCCTCTCAAATAAATGCGGTTAAAACCAATCAAGTTCCGCCTGAAAAATTACCGACTGTAATTGCCGCTAGCCATGAGGGCGCCTGGCAAATCTTTCGCTTTGGCGCTGAATATCCAAAGACGTTTGAGAATCAAAGATTTCCAATTGCCGCACAACAGGGGCTTTGGCAACAGATGGTAGCGGACTGGTACTATGGACTCGAGGAACCAAACGCTACACCAATAGCACTATCAACGCTATCAAAAGAGCTCAAAAAAACCGTATTAATCAGTCATTCACAATCTGGCATTTTTCCATTTAATTCCGCAAAAATTAGTAACGATGGTATTGCCGGAATTATTTCAATTGAGCCGGCAGCATGCCCCTCGGCAGATTCTGATTTAACACCTTACTTAAAAATACCTTCGCTGATTATGTTTGGAGATTTTGTTGAACTTTCAACTAGATGGGCTCCACGACTAAAAGCTTGCAGAGAATTTGTTGCTAAGGTCAATGCGCAAGGCGGCAAAGCTGAATTACTCGTTCTGCCCGAAATTGGCATAAAAGGAAATACGCATATGTTGATGCAAGATAACAATTCTATTGAGTTGGCAGCATTACTGAGCACTTGGATTGAAAAACGTCTATCAATTAAATAATTTTCTCCCACACCATTCCCAAAAGGAATTCAAGTATTTAGAAATACATCATAGGTATAACTTAAAGTAACCATAAAAAATACCAACCCGAAGGTTGGTATTTTTTATTTCTGGTGGGCCCACCAGGACTTGAACCTGGGACCAAAGGATTCCGGTTTGTGTAGCTTTCGCTACTCCCTGGACTATGCCTTCATCATATTGATTGCTCAACTTAGATGGGTGCCGTCT
>Ga0118677_10000833_pt1 | contig 66856 bp, 49 predicted proteins | sample AliMusrvi5mmetaG_FD_86154 | JGI IMG/M metagenome (GOLD analysis project Ga0118677, IMG submission 86154) | reverse complement strand
TTAAGGTAGGATATCTGTTTTCAGGGGGTCAATTTGCCCCGTAAAGAGGGGGTCAATTTGAAGCGTAATCAGGGGGTCAACTTAAAACGTACGGAGGGGGTCAATATGGGCGTATTTTCCAGATTGAGAATTCAGGCTATAAAAAAAGTGCGGGCAAATAGCACTATTATCCCGGGCAGGCGGGTGTTAACACGAGGAACATGATATGATCAAGCCAATCCAGATCTGCATTTTTGTTTTTCTTATTTTACCGGCAGTAATTCTGGCCGGTAATAGTGATACGACCACCCGGTTCCTGGAGCCGGTTCATAAGAATGTGATCAAGTTCAACCCAACCCCGATGTTACTCTGGAGCATGAAGAATGTCACCTTCAGCTACGAACGGGTAATTAATCCCCGCCAGACGCTTTCGGTTGAGATCGGGTTTCTTGAGCTGCCCCGTTTGATTAGCGATACCCTTGCCGGGCTGGTGAAGATCTCAAGCCGCTGGAAACAGGGGCTGAACCTGACCTTTGAATACAGGTTCTACCTGACCAGGCTGAATGCGCGGCCGGTTCCGGCGGGGTTGTATATCGGCCCCTACCTGACCTATTACGGGTACCGGTTTAAGAATGATTTCGACATCCTGCATGCTTCCATTGATGATAAAGGGATGATCCAGGGTCATTTCTGGTCGTTCAACCTGGGGGCTGAACTGGGTTACCAGTTCGTGTTCGGGAAACGGTTCACCCTCGACATGGTGATGCTGGGCCCTTCGATGAGTTATTACGGGGGCTCTACCGGGATATCAGGGCAACTCGACCCGGAACAGCAGCAACTGATCCAGGAGGAGATATATAACAGGCTGAAGGAGAAGTTCCCGGGAATGCAGTTCATTCCGGCTAACAGCGGGTTCAAACAAACCGGGAAACTCGATCTGTTCTGGATCGGATTCCGATACCTGGTCCAGGTTGGATTTCATTTCTGAACACGGATATGCGGACATCAATACTGATACTGATCTTTCTTTTTTGTCGTATACCGGCTTCCTACACACAGAGCAGTTTTGTTGTGCCCGATAGTATCCTGTTCGTTGAGAAGACCCTGAGAAAGGTCAACAAAAATATCGATTTTAGCATTTTCCCCGGTCCTGTTACAGGTACAACCCAGAAGATTGGCTTTGTTGTATTGCCCATGGTGGTTTATAACCTGCGCAAAGCCGATACAATATCCCCGCCCTCCTCGACTGAAGTTTTGTTATATTTTGACCTGAATGGCGGCTGGATGACGGCCGTCAAGCAAAGCCTATACTGGAACCAGAACAAATGGAGGGGGTTTCTGACAGTCGGCGGGGGGAACCTGAAGGTGAAATTCTTTGGTGTCGGCCGGGATACCTCCATCATTGGCAACAACGCGTCAAATTATGTTTGGGCCAGTCAGAAGGTGTTGGAAATCACGGCCATCTGTTTCAGGAAAATTTTCAAAGGATTATACGGCGGCCTCGATTACCGGTATTCCGTTACAAACCTGGTGGGCTCCGACCCGGAAGCCCAGGCCGTATTGGTGCGATCGGGTCTTCCGCTTGGGCGGGTTTCGGAAACAGTGTTGATACCTACGTTTGTTTGGGATAACCGGGATAATATTTTCTGGTCAGTCCGGGGATTTTATGCAAGTTTGAATTATCAGTTTTCAAACAGGTTCCTGTTCAGTTCAGGAGATTATAACCTGGTTGTCGGATTTGCAAGCGGGTATCACAGGATGTTCAGGGAAAGCGACAGGATGATCCTTGCCTGGCATTTTTTCACGCAGTCAGGCTGGGGCCGGTTTCCCTATCGTACCTATGCAAACTACGGACAAGGTGATAATGTAACCGGTTATACCTCCGGAAAATATGTAAATTATTCGGAAGCCGCTATCCAGGCCGAATTGCGGTATGAATTATGGAAATTTATCTCCTGCGGGGGCTATGCAGGTACAGGGAAGATATTTTCAACCTATGCTTTATTCGGTCAGTCAGCATGGCTTCATTTCGGTGGAATCCGTCTCTATTTCAATATCATTCCTAACCGCAACATCAGACTGCGGCTTGATGCTGCACTCTCCCGTAAGGATTACGGGTTTTACATAGGGATCGGGCAGGGATTCTGACCCGGGCTATTTGACCTCTTTTACAGAAACCACTTCGTAAACATCCTTGCCGTCCTTTTGTGCCGGCTGGTAATAGGTTTCACCAACCTTCACATAGGTGCCCTCACCTATCTTCACCTCTTTCCCGCCTTCAGGCAGGGTTTCAACGATGATGCCCGCAGTTGGCGGAACTACCGTATAGCCTTTTTCGGTCTTTTCATAGTAGGTCCCGGCATAATAATAATTATTGGTGGTTTGACTGACCACCACCGTTTGTGTGCCCGGGGGCAGGGTGGTAATGGTAGCCCCTACGGGAGCCTGCACCACCGTGTACCCGCCGTTGCCCGAAACATAATAAACACCCTGGTCGTAATGATATTTCTGGTTTTCCACGGCAATAATAATGGCTGTTGCGGCTACTGCAGCCACAAAAAATCCCCAGGGATGCCATACCGGGCCGTAATGGTAAGGATGGTAAGGGTGGTAATGGTAGGGCTGGTAGGCATAATAATGGTGACCGCCATAAACGTAGGGAGGTCTGGGATAAGGTCTTGGATTCGCGATAACAACCGTGTTGCGGTTGTTGTTTACGTTCACATTCACATTCTTGCTGTTGTTAACATTCACATTTTTCCTGCTGTTGTCAACATTTACATTATTCCCGCTGACATTGGTTTTGTTCCCTGTCGAAACATTATTCCTGGTCCCGCCTGAAACATTGGTTTTGTTCCCTGACGGGACATTGTTGCCTCCGGGTTTTACGTTATTCGTATTATTACGCGTGGCGTTATTGCCATTTGCTGCAGGTTTTGAAACTCCCTGCGATGGTGCCGGCCTTGCATTTTGCTGGCCGGCCGGCCGCTGGCCGCCTTTGTTGCTTGATCTGCCGGGTGTTGCGGCCGGGGTTGCGGCCGGTCTGTCGGCCGGGCTCCTGTCTGCTTTTCCGCCCCGGAGCTGACCCATTGCCGGGAATTCCATTGAGACCGTTAACAGGAAGGTCAACAAACAAACCCCCAGGGTTGCTTTAACCGTAATAAAATTAAACCTTGATTTCATACCTCTGAGATTTTTTGGAGATGGTGATTTTTGTCGTAAAGGTAAATTACCACAACTACCCGTAAAAGTACAGCTTTTTTGTAATTTTTCCTAAATCTGAGGGCTGCTTTTTTTAAACCGGTAAGCAACTGCCACAGCGCGGTTAAGTTAACGGGCATCCGGAAATGATACAGTGGAGAAACCTTACCGAGTGGCCATTCCACGTCTTACGAAATCATCATAGATATCCTTTACCTGTTTTGCATCCGGGTAACAACTCTTTAATTTTTCAATTAATGGAGTGGCTTTTTCACGGTTGTGCTGGTTCATATGGAAGACAAAAAGGGCATACAACAGGTCGAAGTTGCAGGGATCAGATCTGAGCCCCTGGTTCAGTGCTGCTTCGGACTTGACATTCTGGCCGGTTTTCTGGTAGAGCAATCCCAGGTTATACCATATCCGTGGATTGGCATTGGCCTTTGCAGAAGCGTGTTCCAGGAGTACGATCGCATCTGCGAATTTTCCCTGCTCGCCATACAACAGGGCAAGGTAATAATACCCATCCGAAATCTCCGGATGGTTTTCAACAAGGTCGCGGAATAATTTTTCGGCAGGATCGTTTTTGCCCTGCTGGTAATAAATTATAGCCAGGTTTATTTTTGCCGGGTAAAAGAGGTTGTCGATGGCGATCGCTTCCCGGTAGTTCTCCTCGGCCCGGGCCAGGTCTTTCGTTTTCGAATAATAATTCCCAAGGTTGTATCTCCCCGTCGGGAAGTCAGCCACATATTCAAGCGATTGCCTGTATTCACCGAGTGCCTTGCTGAACAGGCTGTATTGTGTTTCATTGAAGGTAGTTTTACGGCAGGTCGACAACCTGTTTGCTGCTTCCATGCGTACCGTCTTCACAGGGTCGTCAAGCAGCGGGGCCAGTACCATTACCAGTTCGGCAGAATCGCCCGGGAGGAAATTTTCGGCAGCGGTATGGCGGAGCAGGGGATCGGGGTCATTGAGGGCTTTTTTAACGGCTTCCTGTGCTTTTGCACCCGGGTACCCGGCCAGGTAGCCAATGGCCGTTGCACGGATGATCTCTGGGTATAGGTTGCTGTTGATGACCTTCAGCAAACCCGAATCGGCGCCGGCTTTGCCAGCGGCCCCGTCGGAAAGGATGGTGGCGTAGTGAGCCTTTTTACGTTCGCCGTACCATTTGTTGACATTCCGGAGCGCCCACTGGTCGGTTTTATCATCATGGCAGTTCGTGCAGGCATTCGGAGTACCAAGGCTGATCGAAAGATCGGGCCTGGGAATGCGCAGGCTGTGGTCGAAACGTTTGTCGACCCCCATGTAATACCGCCCGGGCATATGGCAGTCGCGGCAGAGATTCTTGTCGCCAGGGCCAAGGTTCCGGCCCAGTTTGTTGGTGAATGAGGTGCCTGGCTCCCCCTTTGATTTGTGCAGGTGATGGTTGTAGGTATCGTATTCATCGGCGCGGTGACATTGCGTACACAGGGCATTCCCCTCGAATTTCCGTTTCAGGCTGTGTGGATCGTGGCAGTCGCCGCAACGCACATCCTTCATATACATCTTGCTCTGGGTGAAAGAGCCGTACTCGTAATCCTCATCGTGGAACTGCCCGTCGATATTGTAGGCAGGGCGGGTCGGAAGCTGGGGCACGGCATAGCTCAGGAAATCGCTGTGGGCATGATCATAGGGACCTGTGGAACTCCCGCGCGCGTGGCATGGAGCGCACGATCCCACGTATTGACGCGAGGGGATCCTGCTGGTTCTTACCAGGAGACCGGCATTATTGTCCTGCGGCCTGGCCGGTTCCGGCAGCCGGGCCCATTCGATGTGTGCTGAGCCGGGCCCGTGGCAGGCTTCGCAGTTAACATTGATGTCGCTCCAGGTGGTATGATAGGATTTTGTGGCAAGATCGAAATTCTTCTGAAGGTTTGTCGAATGGCATTCGGCACACATACTGTTCCAGTTCTGGGCCTGGTTTGTCCAATACAGCCAGTTGCCGGGCTTCAGGTCCCCGGGGGTATACACCATGGCTGCCATCTGGAACCACTTTTTATCAGTGGTGTTCCAGGCGATGGGCAAACACTGGAATTTGCCGTTTTCAAATGGGACCAGGTATTGCTGCAGAGGGTGAACGCCAAAAGTGTGGGAGATCCTGAATTCTTTCATTACCCCGCCCGGGCCTTCGGTGTAAACGAAAAATTTCCCCTCCCTGCGGTAGAATTTCGAAGTTCTGCCGTTAAAGGTAAACTCCGCATTGTTGAAATTCCCGAGTACCGTGCTGTCGGTTGCAACGGCCATGGCCTTGTCGTGATCTGATCCTCTCCACAGCCGGTACTCCTTCTGGTGGCATTCGATGCAGGCTTTGCCACCGGTGAACAGGGCGGCAGGTTTGGCTGCTTTCCCCGACGGCCTGTTCAGGAACAGCGATAAAGGTATGGCAAGTACAATCACCGCAGTGGCCATGATTCCTGTAGTCTTCCATGATTTGAGATTTGCGGTCATTGTTGGTAAGTAAGTTGATCTTTTCTGAATGTTTTTCTCTCTTTCAGGGTGCCGATATCCACCCTGGCAATACCGTTCTCGATCAGTACCGGGTAATAGTCAAGAGCCCTGGCGGCAGGCGGGTTAAGCACCTCCCCGCCCAGGTCGAATGCCGAAGAATGGCACGGGCATATGAACCGTTTCCTGGATTCTTCCCATGAGATGGAACATCAAAGGTGGGTACAACGAAGCGAAAGGGCGATAAAACCGCCGTCTTGCTGCCGTGCAAGGTAAAATCTTCCCCCCATGAAGGCGCTCACCGACCCGGGGGCAAACGAATCAGCCAGGCCTGCCTCAAGCAGTTGCAATGGTGCCGAAAACCTCAGGCGACCTGCCGGCCCTGACTGATGCACCTTCTTTTGATTAAATAGGAAAAAGTTTACAATTTACCCAAAGTTATTATAATTTTGTTAGAATTATGACCACACCAATACACCGCGCAATAACTGTTTTGTGTTTGTTGATCAGCCTGATGAACTGCAGTTATGGTTTTTCAACGGAGCCGGCCCGTACTGCCGACAGTTTGCGGAAAGTGCTCTTCCGGACCGATGATGCAAAAAACAGGTCAGGCTGTACCTTGCCATTTCACGGGTGTATGAAAATGAACAGCCCGATTCGGCGATTCGCTATCTCGGCCCGGCCCGTGCGCTGGCCCGGCAACTTGATGATCCATCGCTGACCGGAGAGGTCTATTATTCCCTTGGCAACGTGGCAGTGATCCAGAATCAACTGGACCTGGCCCAGGCCGATTTTAAGGTGGCAGCTTTTTTTTTTAAACAGGCCGGCGATAATAAGGGTTTTGCAAGGATGTTGATGTTACAGGGGAATATCCTGGGGGTACGCGATAATGCCGGCGGGGCGATGACCTTTTTTATGGAGGCTATCGAACTGGCGGAGAAATACAACTACAACAAGATCCTGTCGCACCTGTATAACAATATGGGTGAGATCTACCAGCAGTCGTATGACCGGAAAAAGGCGATGGATTATTATATCAAGGCATTACGCGTTTTCATTGCCAACGGCGATTCCGCCAACATGGGAACGGCCCTGAACAATATAGGGATGGCCTACTTTTATATCGGGAACTTCGAGATGGCCCGCCATTATACCAACCGGGCCATTGAGGTTTTTACACGGGTAAAGGACAATTTCAATGTAGCCGGGAGCCTTATGAATCTCGCCATCATCGAAAGCGGGCAGGGTAACTACCAGAAGGCAACGGAGTTGCTGGACAGGAGCATTACCATGGCCCGGCAGGAAAGCCAGGAATATTACGGACCCAAGAACCTGTTCCTGTCGGAGGTCAAAATACGCATGGGGATCAACTTTTTGAAGATGGGGAGCCTGCAGCAGGCAAAGCAGTTTCTCCTGGAAGGATATGCCCTCGCTCATTCCATGAAACAACCCCGCATGGTTATCCTGGCTACCGAGAACCTTAGCAATACATTTGAAAAACTGGGTGCCGACCGGGAGGCGTTGCAATATTATAAATTGTATATGCGTGAATCCGACAGCCTTTCAAAGGTCATCACCGTAAGGTCGGTTGAACTGACCGAGGTCAGACAGGAGTACCTGAAGAAACAAAAGGAAAATGAACTCAGGGTGGCTTTTGAACAGTCGGGGAAACGGACCGTGCTGATCATCTATATCATCAGCGGGATCATCCTGCTTGCCGTAATTGTGATCCTGTTCCTGTTGCTGAAACTCGAAAGGCAACGGAAAAAACAGAGTGAAACCGAAAAAATGGTTCTTGATGAAAAACTCGAGTTCCAGACAAGGGAATTGACCACCAACGTTATGCATATCAATAAGATGAACGAACAGGTGGTTCAGATCGCCGAAAAGCTTAAGACCCTCTCCATCGACGAAGACTCGGCAAATACACAAATAATAAAGTCCATCATCAGGGAACTGGGACAAGGTTCGTTGAACGATCCTCTGAAGGAGTTCGAGGTGCGGTTTCAGAAGATCAACAATGTATTTTACAAAAACCTCACGGATAAATTCCCCGATCTCACTCCCAACGAGTTGAAAATGTGTGCGTTTCTCCGCCTGAACATGAGCACCAAGGAGATTTCCTCGCTGACCTACCAAACGGAAAACAGTATCATGGTCGCACGTACCCGTTTGAGGCAGAAGCTCGACATCACACGCAATGAGAATCTTGTTACCTTCCTGTCGCAATTTTAATAAAAAGAGGCAACAGGCAAATGGCAGTGGGCAAAATGCAGTAGGCAACAGGCAGTAGGCAAATTGCCGTGGGTTCTTCCCCTCCAATTTCAAATCTTCAGATCCCCAAGTTTCTTCATTTCCTTCATTGTTTGCATTCCCAGCAGTCCTGCATTATTTGCATAGTTTGCATTATTTGCATTGCCTGCATTGTTTACATTCCAGCATTCCTTCATTCCAGCATTGCAAACATTCAGATTGTCAGCCAATTGAATAATGTAAGGTGCCTGTACTGATTTTGTAAGCCTCCTTTATAATGGTATTCTTTTTTTACGGATTAGTTTTGCTGCAAATAAATTTATATGACCACTGAACGCGAAAACATGGGAACCTGGATCGACGAGATAAAGGAGCTAATCCTCAGGAAGCAGGCAGAGAATACGGCGCTGAGAAAGATCCAGGAATCCTTGCAGCCGGGGGGACCGAAAACAGGCACTTGCGGGGAATCTTCGCCGGAGGAAGACCAGGAAAAGAACAAAGCGGATGAAAAACAATAGTTTACGATTGACACAATTATTATTAACCAAAAACCACAACAATGAAAAAGAGTATTATCAGTTTAATTTTTGCATTGGTTATCAGTGCGGCGACCTTCGGGCAGATCACAGGGATTAAAACCATTCCGGGTGACTATCCCACCATTTCCGCAGCCATCGTAGCCCTCAATGCATCAGGTGTCGGGACGGGCGGGGCAACTTTTAACGTTGCCGCCGGGTACACGGAAATTTTCACCTCCCTGACCTCAGGACTGATCACCACCATCACCAGTACATCGGCCAACCCGATTGTTTTCAAAAAAAACGGAACCGGTTTAAACCCGGTAATTACTTCAGCAACAGGAACAGCTGCAACAACAGAGTATATCATCGGCCTCCAGGGTACTGACTACATTACCTTCGACGGGATCAACCTGACCGATCCTTCCGGAACAATAGAATGGGGCTATGCCATCATGAAGGCATCCGCAACCGACGGCGCGCAGTATGTCACGATCAAAAACTGCACGGTCACCATGAACAGTACCAACATCAATACCATTGGTATCCTTTCGAATAACATCACACCTGCAGTACCAGGTACCCAGCTTACGGTAACCGCAACCAGCGGGGCGAATAGCGGCCTGAAGATTTACAGCAACACGATCGCCAATTCTTACACCGGCATTTACCTGAAAGGTTATGCCGACGCCATTTACCCATACACCTATTATGATCAGAATAACGAGATCGGGAAGGACGGCGCCAACATCATCACCAATGTAGGCGGGGGAACCGGCAACGGGTATGGCATCTACACCTCTTACCAGAATGCCCTGAAGGTGGCCAACAACAACCTCACCAGCACGATGGCGGGCACCGGCACGGTATATGGCATCTACCTTACCACGGCATTAAATGGCAGTTACGACCTGTATAACAACAATGTCAACATGCAATTCTCCGGAACAGGGGCTGGTGACAACCTCTACGCCATTTACTGTGACATGGGCGCCAACGGGGCCACGAACGTGGTAAATGTTTACAACAATACCGTCGCATCCTGCACCTTTCCCACCATGACGAGCGCCTATTTCTATGGCATCTATCTTTTGAACCTCGGCGTTACCAATACTGTTTATGGAAACAACGTTAGCAACAACGTTACCGGTTCGGCCACTGCAACTGCAACCGGCCGGGACTATTATCTTTATGCAAGCTGTGCAAGCAGCGCCATGGGAACACTTGAAATGCACGACAACACGGTTTCAGGAAATACAAGGATCCAGTCGGTCACAGGCGGCGGTATTAACCAGTTTATCTATGCCGGCGGGAAAGGCAACCTGCTTAACTTCTATAACAACACAGTAACCAACAATGTAGGCGCTTCCAATGGTGGAACCTACCTGCTGAATGTTTCTTATGATTACGGGACAAGGAACATATACAACAACCTGGCTTCCGGTATCACCAAGGCCGAAGGAACCGTTTACGGTCTGTACAGCTATAATATTACATCGCTTGGCGGCACCAGTTATTTTTTCAGGAACAAGGTCACCAATATTGAGGGGTTAACGACAGGATCCACGATTTACGGGATCTACAACACCACCACCAGCGGGAATACATACTTTTACAACAACATGGTCAGTGACCTAAGAAACCCTGCATCTACCGGCGTGAACAGCCTGGTGGGTTTTTATGTCAGTTCCAGCAACCTGGTTGGTGCTTATAACAATACCATCTACCTGAACGGGTCATCGACAGGTGCAAACTATGGGACATCGGCTTTCTATTCAAGCAGTGCAGCCAACCTGCTCGATCTGCGCAACAACATTTTCGCGAACAATTCCGTTGCCAACGGAACCGGCAAGACGACCGGCATCTTCTTTAATTTTACAGCGCTTACCGGTTATGGTTCACTCTGTAACTACAACGATATCTATGTTCCTGCAGGTACTTCCAATTACCTGTTCTGGAATAGCTCAACCGGTGATCAGACCCTGGCGGCATTCCAGCTCAGGATGACCCCCCGTGACCTCCAGACGATTACAGAACTGCCGCCGTTCGTAAGTACCACGGCCTCTGCCATGGATGTCCACCTGAAAACAACCGTCGCCACACAGTGCGAATCGGGAGGCTCGGTGATTGCAAATCCTGTAGCCATTACGACTGATTTTGACAACAACCCCAGGTACCCGAACAGCGGCTACCCGACGAATGGCATCAACAATCCCAATGCACCCGACATCGGGGCTGATGAACTGGGAGGGATCCCTGCCGATGTGACCCCACCGTCGATCATTTTTACCCCGCTTGCCAATGTGTCAACCGGCACCGCCCGCACACTGACCGCCATCATCTCCGACGGCAGCAATGTTCCCAGCTCGGGGATAGGATTGCCACGGCTTTACTGGAAAATCAACACGGGCGCCTGGCAGTTTGCCACGGGGACTTTTGTTTCAGGCAACACCTATACCTTTACCTTCGGTGCAGGCGCCGTGCTGGGTGATGTTGTTTACTATTATATTGCCGCACAGGATATGGCACCCATCCCCAATGCAGCCGTATATGCCTGGGTGGGCGCCACCGGGATTACGGCGAATCCGCCCGCCTGCGCTACCCCTGCAAATGTCCTCAACACCTATTTCATCCAGGCCGGCATCTCCGGGACCTTCCATGTGGGTGTGGGAAAGGATTATGCAACCCTCACTGCTGCTGTGGCCGATATCAATGGCAAGGTCATCAGCGGTCCTGTCACCCTGATCCTTGACGATGCAACCTACCCCTCTGAAATATACCCGATCACCCTGTTGACCAACGCGGGGTCAAGTGCTGTCAACACACTGACCATCAAGCCGAATACCGCGATCACCACTTCGTTTTCCACCTCGATTGCCGGCGGGTACGGGGTCATCCAGCTCAGCGGGTTCGATTACCTTACGATCGACGGGTCGAACAACGGCACCATCAGCAAAAACCTGACCATCGAGAATAAAAGCACCACCACGGGCGCATATACGATCAACGTTTACAACAACGGGACCGATCCTGTGACCAACTTCACCCTGAAGAACTGCTTTATCAAGGGGACCCCTGTCAATTCCTCGATCGTCACAATGGACCCGATCAGGTTTTTATCCACGACCGGCAGCCACGACAATTGCATCATCACCAACAACACCATCATCGGCGGGTTTGATGCCATCGTGTTATCGGGTGCCACCACCGGTATCATCACCAACACCCAGATCACCAATAACATGATCGGTTCATATCTTGATGCTGAAGCCATCACCCGCATCGGGGTAAATTTGCAGTATGCTGACAATACCCTGATCAGCGGGAACGAGATCATGGGACCCTATTCCGGGTCGCTCAATACCGGGCAGACAGGTATATACATGAATACCGGCGCAACGAACACGAAGATCAGGAAAAACAAGATCCACGACTTTTACCATAATTCCGATGACGGCTGGGGTGCCTCGGGCATCTGGTATGCATCGGATGCCTCAACGGTGACCGAGATTTCAAACAACCTCATCTACGACATCAAAGCTCCCGGCATCAACCCTGGCGTGGGGCAGAACATCACCTACGGGATGTTCTTCCGCTCCGGTGGAAATGTCAAGATCTGGCACAACACCGTCCAGCTAAGCGGCCCTTATCTTTCAACACAGTATGACGCCTCTTCGGCCTGCCTTGGGTTCTATTACCAGGCAACCGGAGGGAATTTTGAACTGCGCGACAATATCCTACGCAATTCAATGGTTCCTACCACTTTACCGGGTTCATCCCTCGGCAAGGCATACGGGATCATGATCAGCACACCCCCAGGCATGTTTACGTTCCTCAACAACAACGATTACTTTATTGATGGCTACAACGGATTAATAGCTCAAAAATATACAAACGGATACGGGATCGATTTCGATTTCGCAACCATGGCATCGTGGCAGGGTTATACCGGCCAGGAAGCAAATTCCATCACAGTCAACCCGGTGTTCACCTCGGCGACCAACCTGCTGCCGACAACCGCAGCCATGCCGCATGCCGGTGTCTATATCCTGGGTGTCCCGACCGATTACAATGGAACGACCCGGACCAACCCTCCCGACATGGGAGCGTATGAGTTCACGGCAAACCCGCTGATCAACACCCTCGCCGCATCGGCCATACTGAACAACACCGCCACCCTTAACGGCAATGCAAACGCAACCGGTACTACATTCAACCTTTTCTTTGACTACGGAACCACAACAGCCTATGGCAGTTCGACAGCTGCCATTCCCGGTTCTGTCACAGGGAGTTCTCTTAATGGCATGTCAGCAGGCCTGACCGGGCTGTCAGGGTTAACCACCTACCATTACCGTGCCCGCGGTGTTACCTCGGGAGGTATTACGGTCTATGGTAATGATATGACCTTTACGACCATCGCGGATCCTCCTTCGGTTGTGACTACTTCAGCATCAGCAGTTGCCTCTACAATCGCCACGCTGAACGGGACCGTCAATGCCAACAATGCAACCACGACGGCTTCCTTCGAATATGGACTTACAACCGCCTATGGAACGACGATTAACGCTACTCCTTCCACTGTCGCGGGCGCCATTGTAACCAATGTTTCCGCTGCCGTTACCGGTTTTATACCCAACCAGCTCTATCATTACAGGGCCAAGGGAATAAACAGCACGGGCACCACCAACGGCAATGATATGACCTTCACCACCACCATGATCGCGGCTGCCGTGGTAACCAACCTGGCCAACCCGGTGGGCACTACAACAGCCACACTCAACGGAACCGTCACCGCCAACAACGCGGCAACGACTGTATCATTCCAGTGGGGACCCACGGTTGCCTATGGCAATACAGTCAGTGCCACGCCTGCATCAGTCAGCGGCATGACCGGAACCTCCGTTTCGGCCGGCCTTACAGGCCTGTCAATCAATGCAACCTACCATTTCCGCTGTGTCGGGGTGAATGCTGCCGGAACCACCTATGGTGCCGACCAGGTCTTCGCCACCAACTGCGTGGCTCCTGTGATCACCCTCGCCGGCGCTGCCAGCACCTGTTCGGGTACGGGCGGGTATGTGTATAGCACTGAAACCGGGATGTCGGGTTACATATGGAGTGTTTCTGCCGGAGGAACCATCACGGCCGGACAGGGAACCAGTTCGGTTACCGTTACCTGGAATACGGCAGGCGCCCAAACCGTAAGTGTTAACTACAGCAATACCTTCGGATGTTCTGCAGCCATGCCGTTTGCGATGAATGTCCTTGTCAATGCATCACCTGTTCCCGCCATCACGGGTTCGGCTACAGCCTGTGCAAACTGGACCAATAACACCTATTCAACCCAAAGCGGGATGACGGGATATGTCTGGACCCTTTCTGCAGGGGTTACGATCACTGCAGGCCAGGGTACCAGTGCCATTACGGTAACCTGGACAACGACCGGCGCCAAGACGGTAACAGCCAACTATGCGAATGCATCAGGCTGCCTCGCACCGTCGGCAACGGTGATGAATGTGACGGTCAATGCCATTCCTTCGCCGACCATCACGGGCCAGAACAACGTTTGCGCCAACTCCGGCTTCATCACCTATTCAACGGAATCGGGTATGACCGGTTATGTTTGGACATTATCTGCCGGTGGAACCTTCTCCTCCGGACAGGGAACCAGCCTGGTCCAGGTTACATGGACCGGTACCGGTGCGCAAACCTTAAGCGTGAACTATGCCAACGCCAGTGCCTGCATGGCGGTATCCCCCTCGGTTATGAACGTGACTGTTAACGGGACACCCGCAGCAGCCGGGACCATCACCGGAACTGCCACCGTTGCCTCTGGAGCCAACACCAACGCCATCACGGTGAACGTTGCAGGCAATGCATCCTCGGGTAACATCACCGTTGCCGGCAACAACCTTTGCGGCAACGGGAATGCATCCCCGAACTTTGCCGTGACGGTCAATGCACTTCCTGCCAATGCAGGCACCATCACGGGCGATGCCAGCGTATGCCTCGGATCAGCAGGGCATGTTTATTCGGTACCCGTAATTTCCAATGCCACTAACTATACCTGGTCGCTGCCGACCGGCGCCACCATCACTTCCGGTCAGAACAGCAGTTCGGTCACGGTGAGCTTTGGAAGCGCGGCCGTTTCGGGAAATATAACGGTATTGGGTGTGAACACCTGCGGCAATGGCGCTGTATCGCCGAATTTTGCCGTTGCAACGCATCCGGTTCCTGCCGCTCCGGTGGTAACCGTTTCCGGCAATGTGCTGACCAGCAGCGCCCCCTCGGGCAACCAGTGGTATTATGAAGGTACCGCCATAACCGGCGCCACCGGCCAGACCTACACGGTAACCCACAACACCGGTTACTACTCCTGCGAAGTAACCCTGAGCGGTTGTTCCTCCCCGGTTTCCAACAAGGTTTGGGTGGTGATGACCGGCGTTGAGGCATTACAGGCCAGCAATTTCAACATCTACCCGGTACCCAACGATGGCCGGTTTACCGTCACGATCTCTTCTCCGGTGGCTGAAACTTACTCCATCGTGATATACAACCAACTGGGGGCAAAGGTTTATGCACTGGGGGATGTACAGGTAAACAGCACCTTTGCACGACAGATCGACCTGAGGCCGGTGGCCGATGGAATCTATTCCGTTGTTTTCTTCAACAACAGCCACCAGGTGGTGAAGAAAGTGCTGATTAACAAATAGGTTGTAAATGTGTTTTTGATTTTGGGTTGGCCGTCCCGGGTTTCCGGGACGGCCTTTTTACGGGAATTAGTCTCTTTATCCGTTCCACATCCATTATGGCACTATAATTGTTGTAAATTGCATCGATATAGTCCCCGTAAATAAAACAAAAACAAACCATGAAGACTTTATTATCATCGGGTAGCCGGGCAAAAACCATGTTGGTGGCCGCTATCCTTTTCCTCCCCGTATTTCTGCTGGCCGAAGGAAGCTGGCCGAAAGAGATCAGAACGGCAAGATCTACCGTGATCATGTATCAGCCTCAACCCGATTCGATGAAACGGGACCATCTTTTCACCCGGGCGGCCATTTCCATTACCACCCAGGAAAATCAAACTCCGGTGTTCGGGGCCATCTGGACCGATTCAAAGTTCAGTACCGACCGGGAATCGGGGATCTGTACCATCTACGATGTGAACATCCTGAATGTGCGTTTTCCGGGGATTGATACCCTCAGCCTTGCTAAAATCCAGAACTTCACGAAGATCCTGGAGGAAGAAGCCTCCAGTTGGAACATGGAATTTTCGTTCGACGAGTTAAAGTCAACACTCGCCTTGAATCAAACTGCCGTGCGGAAGTCCGCAGAATTTAAAAATGATCCTCCGGAAATCATCTTTGCCAGGCAGAACTCGATACTGGTATCCTACGACGGGGAGCCCGTCTTCCAGGATGTTGAAAATGCAGGACTGCAGCGTGCCGTAAACACCCCGTTCCTAGTCCTTCGCGACATGCAGGACCGGACCTATTATCTCAATGGTGGCAATTACTGGTACCGGTCGCCGGATCCGGTCAAAGCCATGTGGACCAATATCCATGCTCCCTCTCCCAACGTTTCCAGATATTTTGACGAACTTAAAAAGCAACAGGATAATGCTGATGCCAGTGATCCCGCAGCAGGAACAGACCAGCCGGGCAGCAAAAAAAGGGGGATACCGCAGATCATTGTCCGCACAACACCTGCCGAGCTGATCCAGTCGCAGGGCGACCCAAAATATTCGCTGATCCAGGGCACACAACTCCTCTATGTGACCAATTCCGACGATAACATCTTCATGACCACCGACGACAACCATTACTACATCCTGATCTCCGGAAGATGGTATCGCTCATCTTCCCTGACCGGCTCATGGTCCTTTGTCGATTCCGAAAATCTCCCTCCCGATTTCTCGAGGATCCCGGAAGGGTCGGATAAGGATATCGTCCTGGCCAGTATTGCCGGAACCGACGCCTCCAGGGATGCAGTGATGGATGCGCAGATTCCGCAGACAGCTGCCGTTGACCGGCAGACAGCCAAATGCGTGGTTTCCTATGACGGAGACCCTAAGTTTGAAAGAATACAGGGCACCGACCTTGCCCGCGGACTGAACACCGCCAGCACAGTGCTGCTATACAGGAACATCTATTATGTTTGCGATAATGCCGTGTGGTTCGTCGGACCCGGTCCCACAGGACCCTGGGAGGTTGCAACCTCCATCCCCGACGATATCCAGCGTATTCCCCCTGACAATCCTGCCTATAATGTGAAATATGTCTATATCTATGACGTCCAGCCCGACGTAGTCTATATCGGGTATACCCCGGGCTATACCGGGTGTTATATATATGGACCCACCGTTGTCTATGGAACCGGGTGGGTTTACCGACCCTTTTATGGCACTTACTATTACCCACACCCGAGAACCTATGGATTCTGCATGCATTATAACCCGTGGTTTGGCTGGAGTATGGGATATACCATGTCGTCGGGATGGTTTCACTACAGCCATGCAGGCCGCTGGGGACATCACGGAGGCTGGTGGGGACCACCCATGTACCGTCCACCCTATCACCCACCCTATAACCACTATTATGGCACCAGGCGTCCTGCGTACAGGGAAGGGCATAATACCGTCAACATCACCAATAACCGGACCAATATCTACAACCGCCGAACCGACGGCAGTGCAAAACCGGTCCGCCAGCCTTCCAATTTCAGGCAGGGACCCGGCAACCGCCCAGGAAACGATAACATACGTCCGGGCAACAACACGAATTCCAGGGAGGCAAAACCACCCGCTCGTACCGGGGGACAGAAAAATAATGTCTTCACCGACAGGCAAGGGGATGTTTACCGGAATGATAAGGGTAACTGGCAAAAACATAACGGGAGGGATTGGGAATCTGCCCAGCCAAAGGCCGACGACAGAACAGCAAAACCGCCCGTTCGTGATGACCGGATGGCAAAACCCCCCGTCCAGCAGGAGAGAACGCCCCTGCCTCCCGTTCGGGAAGATAGAACAGCCAAGCCTCCCATTCAGCAGGAGCGCATAGCACAACCTCCTGTACAGCAAAACAAGCCGCCACAGCCCCCTGCACAGCAAAACAGGATTTCACAGCCCCCGGCCCAGCAAAACAGCGGATTCAACCGCCAGGAGATGGACAGGCAAAACCAGGCCAGGCAGCGTGGAACCCAGAATAACAACAACCGGACCAATGTTCAGCGGTCGGTACCTGCTGCAGCCCCTGCACCCGCCGCGAAAACCCGTACGGGTGACGGTGGGCGCAAACGATAAAGCGGCCGATACCCTGTAAAAAGGAAAATGATGAAAACCAATGCCATTCCTGTGTCTCCCCTTGCGGATCATGGGAATGGCATTTTTTTGCTGTTCATGTTGTTGGTTTTAGGTACTTTTTTATCCCCCTTGCATGCACAGTTTGTGAAGGGAGCCGACATTGGCTGGCTTTCGCAGATGGAGGCGACAGGATATAAATTCTACGATACTACCGGGGTTGAAGCAGGTTGTTTGCAGATCCTGCAGGAGCACAGGATCAACACCGTGAGGTTGCGGGTGTGGGTCAATCCTTCAAATGATATCATCAACGGCCATTGCGGGAAAAAGGAGGTGGTTGCCATGGCCCTGAGAGCCAGGGATAAGGGGATGAGGGTCATGGTCGATTTTCATTACAGCGACTCATGGGCCGACCCGGGAAAACAAAATAAACCGGCAGCATGGGCGGGTCATTCATTCAGCCAGCTCCTGGAGGATGTTTACACACATACCTTTGAAGTGCTGGATACGCTTAAAAGTTGCGGGGTGATTCCTGCATGGATACAGGTCGGAAACGAAATCACCGGGGGGATGCTCTGGCCCGAAGGAAGCACAGGCAACTGGCCACAGCTGGCCCAGCTCCTCAATAATGGGTTTGATGCGGCAAAGGCGGTGGATAGCAGCATCAGGGTGATCCTCCATGTGGACCAGGGCCATGACAATGCCCGTTGCCGTACCTTTTTCGACAACGCATCTTCGCATGGTGTGAAATATGATATGATCGGGTTGTCCTATTATCCCTATTGGATCGGTACTGATTATACCGCCACGATCGGCAGCCTGGGCAATAACCTGGACGACCTGGTTGCACGATATGATAAGGAGATCATGGTAGTGGAGGTGGGAGGGGATTTTACCCTTGTGCAGAATACCTATGACATGCTGGTTGCAGTGATTGAAAAGGTAAAGGCGGTCCCCGGGAACAAGGGTCTCGGCGTAATGTACTGGGAGCCGGAAGGCGCCAAAAGCTGGAGTGGTTACCAGTTAAGCTGCTGGGGCGCCGACGGGAAACCAACGGCAGCGCTGAAGGCATTTCTGACGGATGTCTCAGGGATTGACAGCAAGGTTGTTCTACCCGGAACCAGGATTTATCCCAACCCTTGCAAGGATGGCATGGTAAGGGTTGATTTTACGGATGAAACTGCCCCCATTGAAATAATGATCTGTGACATGGCCGGGCGACTGATCCGGCAGCAAAAACTGGCACCCGCATTCAGGGGGCAGGTTGCACTTTCGCTAAGACCGGGGATATACCTGGTAAAGGAATGTACACATAAGGAGACCCGGATGGAAAATCTGGTGGTTTACTAACCGGTTTTATCAACCGGGTCCCTGGAAAAACTACAGTTTTTTGATCGTAACCCTGCGATTCTGGGTCCTGCCAGCTGCGGTTTTATTGTCGGCAATCGGTTTTGAAGCGCCGAAACCTTTGGTTTCCAGCCTGCCGGCATCAACTCCCCGTTTTATAATCTCGGCCTTGATGCTCTGTGCTCTTTTATCGGACAGGGTGAGATTCGAAGCATCCTTGCCGGTATTGTCGGTGTGACCTTCGATCATGATCCTGACCTTGGGACTTTCCTTCAGGTAGCTTACGATCTGGTCGATCACCGGGAAGCTTTCAGCTTTTACCACAGCCTTGCCGATATCGAAGTTGATACCGTAAATGTCGATGAAACCTTTGGTATCAAGATCTTTCATCAGGTTGTTTTCGGTCTTGGGAATCACCTTCTTAACAAACGGTTCGCCGGAAATTGCGACCCTGAAGCCAAAATCAAGGGCACTGTTATAGGGGAAATCCTTGTTACGGTAGGTGAACCTCATCCGGTCAGCATTGCTGCCCCATGAACCTCCGCGCAAAACGCGGTTGGTTCCCATTTTGGGGCCCGCTGGGTTGTCCTCGGGACTCGTTTTATAATAAAATTCGCCGTACCAGTTGGAACACCATTCGCGGTTATTTCCGGCCATGTCATATAAATCCAGCTCATTGGCCATTTTTTGCCCGACAACATGCGCCTTTCTGTCGGAATTCTGCAGGTACCAGGCAACTTCATTGAGGTTATTGCTGCCGGCAAATTTATAATGTTTGCTTTTCACGCCTCCTGAAGCTGCATATTCCCACTCCGCCTCGGTCGGGAGCCTGAATTTCTTACCGGTCACGGAACTTAGCCATTCGCAATACGCCGTGGCATCATTCCAACTGACATTCCCGACAGGTTTCAGCGAGTCAATCAATGGCAGCAGCTTTCCCTGCATCGTCTTGTTCCAGGTTCCATTGTAAACGCCTCTGGGGGGTAACCCGTGCTTGTGCCGCGATGAATCCGTCTGTTCGGCATCTGTTTTATACCCGGTCGCATCAACGAACCTTTTAAATTCGGCAAAGGTTACTTCATACTTCCCAAGGGAAAAACTGTTGAGGGTGACGGTATGAACCGGTTTTTCATCATTATGTCCGGCATTGTTTCCCATTTTGAAAGTTCCCCCTTCGATGTTTGCCATGAAGGGCATTTTCACTGGGGGATTTTGGGCGAAAACCAAACCACAGCCTGTTAAAATGACTGTGATCAATAGAAGTAAATTCTTTTTCATCGGGATTTTTTTAAGTTCAGGTTGCAGATTATTCAACAAAGGATAAATAATAAAGCAATAAAATTATAAATTTTTTCCGGATGAAAAAAAATCCCGTGACAATTGGTTGGCTGAGGAGGTAATTCTGTCACGCAGGGAACTGCACTGCCGGTGGAATAGCCCGCGGAACAGGGTTGATAGCAAGGCTGTATCAAACCTGGTTTTATACTTCCAGCGGCCTGTTCTTTAATTTCATGAAGTGACTCAGGATAAAAAGTCCCCCGGTTAGGATGAAGGGGAAATTGATCATCAGTATTATGAACAGGCTCATCCCTACCGAATGGTTCATGTTGTAGTTATGGCTGTAAATGAATGGCGTAAAGCCAAGGGCCAGGATGATTAATATGGTGCCCCCGATCAGCTCCCATTTCCAGGCGATGACCAGGAAAAGTATCAGGATATAGGTAGGAATCAGGTGAATGGCAAAGGCCTCCAGCTGGTGCCAGATGGTATTGCGCGCATCAAACGAGTCGAGCGCAAACATGCTGATGAAGAGGATTGCCAGGATACATAAAATCCGTGGGGTCCAATGGATGATCTTGAGGGTTTTAGTCATAAGATGTATAATTTTTGGATTGGGGCATACCGGTAAAATTAGTTGATTGCAGATCAGTCTGTTGTAAAGGAAGACCATGCATAAAAATGGTTCTACCTGAGGATAAACGGCACCACGGTTGCGATTACGCCGGTACAGATCACGACCATGATGAAAAGGTTGTACCTGACATTGGAGTTGACAAGCAGCGATTCGTCGTAATATTTGTCGACATTCTGATCCTTGTACATGGCCAGGAGCCCGCTGACAAGTTTGGTACGGGTTTGTCTCCCTTTCAGAAGCCCGATAATCACCACGATGTTAACCAGGACGATCAGGAGTACAAACATGAACATCACCGCCAGGGTGGCATTCCCGGTCCGCGATTTTTCCGCCATCCCCGAATTGATCCCCAGGGTGATGAGGTTCAGCAGGATGGAGGTAAGGATGAAGATCGTGTCGGTGCGGGTATTTTGCTGCAATTCCGACGTAATGTGGGTATGTATATGTTCTATCATAATCTGTGTTATTTGGTTTATCAAAGATAATATTATTTTTTGCCAAAACGGGCGCAATACCCGTCGAGCATCTCATTTTCAATGGAAAATTCACGGATGGGAATAGGATCCTGTTTGCGTATCTCCGCCGCCATTTTGTCAATGTTTTCACTGGGGTTGAACAACTGGGCTACCTTCGTGGTAAGATCAACGATCTCAACCGACGGGTCACAAAAGGTTACTTCCCATTTGCTGAGGATCACGCTTACCCCTTCAGTACGGGCAAGTTCGGGGAGTTTGTCTTTGATCAGCGGCATGATCCAGGCGGTGGAACCATTGCTGAAAACCATCAGGTGAAGCAAGTGCTGGAATGATATGGCCCCGACAGAAACCTCCTTCAGCTTTGCTGTGTCGTGGGCCTTTGTTGCCGAATCGCTCTGCTGGCCGATCCTGATCATTTGTTGTTTTAAAAAGTCAGTTCTGGACCAGGCAAAGGTGATGATCCGTGAATCATAGGTGCCGATGCGGAAGGCAGCGGGTTTTTTCTGACCGAAACTTCCGCCTGTTGAGAGGATGGCGATTACCAGGAATATCGCGCGGGAAATTGTTAACATTGCTTTAAGTTTTCTGCTCATTGAAACGTCTCCTTTTTTTTTAATGATGGATATCTGATCTACTTTTTTATAAATTTGAACATGATTTCAGGGTTCAGAATCAGGAGGCGAAATTAGGTCAGCCTTGCTGGTGAAGGGTTGAAACAGCCTTGTAAATCGTTTGTAAAAGCTTTACAAGGGTTCTGCAACAAGGAAAAACCAAAAACCATCAACTTTGTCACGAAACGATCTGAAATATTTTGAGATGTTGAAATTGAAGATCGTGGAGACCATGAAAAAGTCATACCCGGGGATCAATCCATCCATTGCCGGCTGGAAGGGACAGGAGATTACCGACTTCCAGGAGGAACTGCTGCGCAGGGTCAATGCCAACATCAGCGAGAAGTGGTTTTATACCCATATGAAGGGTACTCACGTCTCGCTCCCGCGGATCGACATGCTGAATTTTTTAAGCAGGTTTGCCGGCTATGCAAATTGGGACGATTTTGTCTATAAGAACCGGGAGATCCTTCCTGCTGCCCCCCAGGCAACATCGGCCAACCGTTATTTCATCTTTATCCCCCTGTTTGTACTGGTCGTATTTTGTGTCTTCTACGGGCTTTTCAAACTATTTGACACGCAGGAGTACCAGTTTTGCTTTTTTGATGCCGATACGCGGGAGCCGATTACCAATGGGAAGGTTGAAATCAGGCTGCTGCTTGAGCATGAGTCGCCGGTTACCTGTTATTGCAACCCGGAGGGTTGCTTTCAGCTGAAAACGGATAAAAGCAGGATACGGATGGTGGTATCCTCACCCTATTATAAAACCGACACCATCACCCGCGTGCTGACCAAACTTGACCATCACGAGGTCGTCAGCCTGCACCCCAATGATTATGCCCTGATGATCCATTACTTTTCAGAGATGAAGGTTGCCGACTGGGAAAAGCGCAGGTGCCGGCTGGAGCAGATGATCTGCGAAGATGCACTGATTTACCAGGTTTATCACGACAGAGAGGCCGCCGGCATGGAACTGCTGAACAAACAGGAATTTATCGATAAGATCACCATCCCCACCGGCAGCCTGAAAAATATTGAGATCCTCGACACCCGGTTCAGGGAGGATAAAATATCGGTGCTTAAATTCAGGGTTAATACGGACAGAAAATGAGACGGTTTGTTCAAATATCGGCAATTATCCTGGTCTACCTGGTCACCTGCGGGAAAAGCTGCAATGACGCGAAATCGGAACAATCGGAGTTGGAGATGGCCCGTGAACACAAGGCACACGACAGTTTAACCTCCGTTTTTTCTTCCGACAGTTTGTCGCAGGCTTCACTCATGGCATTTGAACACACAGCCCTGAATAAACTGTCAGATTTTTCCGATTATCTTCAGATTATGTATGATACTTCAAAGGATCAGGCATTTAAAAGCAAAACCTGCGAACTGATCGGGGATTTGTTTATCCCTGAAGCACAGTTGGAACTTTTCCTTTCTGAAGTGCCCGGAAAGAAGGGTTGTGATCTGAAAACCTTGTTTGGGAACATCCATAAAAACAGATGGGTAACCTCTCCGGTGACCTTCGATTCTGTCAGGGTAAAAAGGGTGCTTCACCAGGAAAATGACACCCTGTGTTCGGGAAAACTGGCTTTTTGCCTGCGCAGTACCCTGGTGGCCAGCAAAGAGATCGCCGGAAAATGTGATGAAAAGGAGGTTGATATCTTTGTATGCAAATGCAGCAGAGTATTCGGGAATGACACCCTGAAGATCTGGAAGGTCTTTCTTGGTAATATCCGCTAATCACCTCAACGGATACGCGTTACCGGTTTTTATGCCACCTTTCCGTGGCTGAAGCCCAGCAGGATTCTTAAATAGATGCTAAAGCAGGGTTTGAAAGCAGTGTATCCCGACAGGTTTACAGGGTAATATTGCAGGCTCACCCCCGGCTCAAGGCCAAACTTGTCGGAAACAGGCATGCCCACACCTCCGCCCAGGATGCCGCCGAAGCCGATACCATATTGCGTTGTGTTGAATTCTTGGCTATTGGTGCCTTGCTGGTATCCCTGGCTTCCATAGATATTGATCATGTTATATTCTTTGCCGTTGACGGCCAGCACAGTTTTTTTAACGTGGGTATAGCACATGAGCATACCTCCGTTTACAAAAAAGTAGATCTTTGACTTCATCGGGAATGACCGCTGGTAGCCAAGTGCAAGAATGGCCCGCTCCTCACGGCCGGCGATCGGGATCTGGCGGATATCGGGGAGGGTAAGGTAGTTTTTCGGATCGACCTGCATGGTTACCACATCCTCGGCCTTGAGCAGGACGTAGTCGGCCTGCAGAAAGATCCCGCTTTTCCTGCTGATATTATACCGGAGGAAGATGCCGGCTGTTATCGCCACATGGTAATGCATATTGGTTGGGTAACCCAGCACGACCACGGTGTCGGCGGCATTGAGGGCCAGTTTGATCTCACGGTACCACCAGATATTGGACATGATAAAATCCACGGTATTAATGTTCCCGGGAGTGCCATTATAATAGTTGGCCGAGTATTTATCGGGGAAATACCCGCCGAAATTGATCCCGAAGGCCCACCGGCTGATCGAATCCTTCTCCTCCTGGTAATCGGCCCACGGATCCTCCTTGCCGTTTTTCATCTTGGTCTTGACATTTTTCTGCGGCTCCCTTTTCTGGGCATGGGAGGGAAGAGCAACGCTCAGAAAAAGTAACAGGAAAAAAGCTGGGATGATCCGGATCACCTTCATGGGTATGGGTTTGTTTTTACAGCCACAAAATTACACAATTTTCAAACCCGGGTTGCTGTTTGGGCAACCTGGGTTTTTACAAGCCTTCAGCCTAAATAGTTACCGTATACCCATAAATCACAGGCTTCTGCTCCTCCGCAGACTCTGGCGCCTTCGCGACGGCCTCCGTATAGGTAAACCTGATTCCTGCGGGCAGTTTGAAATTGATGCTGGTTTTGGTGGTCATCTTCACCCTCAGTCCCCTGTTTTTAACCCGCTCAAACCGCAGCAGGCCGATTACCCGGAGAGCCTCCTCGTCGCAGCCATGGCCCAAACCCTTGAGGATATGCTGGTTTTTCACCTCCCCTGTATCGAGGATGTCATATTCTACAACGACGGATCCCTCAACACCTGCCGCAAGGGCAGCCTGCGGATATTGAACATTTTCGGCGATAAATGCCTTGAAAGCCTCGCTGCCACCCGGGAATTTCGGTGTGTTCAGGAATTGTCTCTTCTTTTGGTAGCCTGCCATTTCGTTAACCGGATGTCTGGTTTTTCTTTTCGGCCGGTTCCACGATCTTCTTGGTAAGGAAGGCGCCAAGGAGCTGTCCGAGTCCGCCGCCTCCCCCGTCGCCACTGGTGACCAGGGTGTCGGGAACCACCTTGACATTGCCGGTTGCCAGCTTCTCGGCAACCTGTACGGCAATAACCCCCTCCTGGCCGATGGCCTGGCGTTGTTTCTCGTAAGCCTCGGCTGTGGCGGTACCCTCCGCGAGGATGGCCACCCCCTTGGCTTTGCCGATCGACTCAATACCCGATGCCTCACCGGCCTTTTCGAGCCTTGTCGATTCACCCTTGCCTTCGGCCTCCTTGATGGCTTTCTGCTTGCGGTTCTCCGCAATCTTTACTTCGATTTCCGACTGTACCAGGTCCACCTGCTTGTCGGCTTCGGCGGTGGTTTTGGCCATGGCGATACGCGTTTGCTGCGCCTTCTGCTGTTCTACGTACATGGCCTGTTCCTGCTGAGCAATGATGCGTTCCGTCTGGGTTTTCATCAGGTTCTCGGGCAGCTGGATCTGGCAGATCAGCACTGATACCAGTTCGACATGATATTTCTCCAGTTCCCTGCGGGCACGGTCTTCGGCCTTCTGCTGCTCTTCGTGCCGGTTTTGCATGAAGTTCATGGCCGAGGTTGCCGATGCCTGGTTCCGGAAACTCGAATCGATCATGGGATGGATCACATGTTCGATCAGGTTCTGGATCGAGCCGATCTTGGCAACCATATAGGGTGCCTGGTCGGGACGGACCCGGATGACCACCTTCACCGATACGCTGATCTCAAACCCGTCGTGGGAAACGACCTTCAGCGGGTCGAACCGTGTTTCCTGGGCTTCATCCCAGTCGATGGTGATGTTGGTGGTATCGACAATATAGGCGATGTAGGCCCGGCGGTTCAGGTAATAGATGCCGGGTCCGGCCACCTCCTGCTGGATACCGCGGTATCCCTTTGGCACGACATAGCGCTCAATCCCCACGTCGATCCGGGTTTCAACGTTTTTCGACTCCTCGGTGGTCACCTCAGGCGTTATATCGGTAATTTCAGCTTCAGCCACCTTTTTGGCGATCTCGTGGATGTGGGGAGGCTCCATGCCGACATTCGACACCACTACGGCTACCTGGCCGCGCTCAACCACGGCTACATTGTCGAGCTCTACGCTGAACATCAGCGAATTGATGTAATAGGTTCCGGGTTTCAGCACGTCGAACTGCGGACCGCGCTGGCCGCCGTTTTCAAGGAATTTAGTGACATCCTGGAAATTATTGTGGCCAGTGATGGGCTTGGCCACAAATTCGGATTCGGGCAGGGGCTGTCCGTCCCTGGCCACGACAATCCCCACCTTCTGGTCGGGGATGATGATGGTTTCCTTGATCTCAACCCTGAAAAGGTCGGTATTGACACGGTATTTGCCGGGCAGCAGGATGGAAACCTGCGGCCCTTTTTCGCCGTTGTTGTTCAGAAAAGCTTCGCCATCTTCATAATTATTATGTCCTTCAACGGTTCTCGCCAGCAGGCGACCACCACTGATCTGTTTGCCATCCTGGGAGGTGACGATTCCGATCTGGCCTTTGTCGATCATCGTGACATTCACCGTTTTTACCTTGAACAGCAAGGGGTTGATACGGTAGTTTCCCGGAGGCAGGGTCCTGATCTGCGGTCCCTTTTCCCCGCCATTTTTCAGAAATGCCTCGCCATCCTGATAAAGATCGCAGGAAACAACCTTCCCGAAGATTCGGCCCGGGGGTATCGGTGCCCCGTCGATCGATTCCACGATCCCGATCTGGTTCTCGCCGATGATGGTGACCGGCTCGATCCTGACATTAAAAAGAAAGGGATGAATACGGTAGATCCCCGGTGGCAGGAACTGGATCTGGGTTCCCTTTTCCCCGCCGTTTTTCAGAAACAGTTCGCCATCCTGGAACAGGTTGCAGTCGACCGTTTTGGCGAAGATCTTGCCCGATGGCACTGGATTCCCGTCGACCGAGATCACTACGCCGATCTCATCCTTGCCGATAACCGTGAATTCCTGTTTCCGGGTCTTGTAGATAAATGGGATCAGCAGGTAGAGCCCCGGCCCCTTGGTGCGGGCCTGTACACCGATCTCGTTGCTCATGGCAAATACGCGGTCCTTCGGCATCTCCTTGCCGAACCAGCGGCGTTCCAGCACGTTGATCTCCTTGCCCCCGACAATCAGGATCGAACTGTAGAGAAAGATGATAACAAAAATGGCAGCCAGGATGATGACCGCCAGCAACAATGCAGATGTGATAGCCATAACGAAAATATTTTTATCAAAGTTAAATAATATTTGGCTTGGTTGATGTGCTGTTCACCATTTCATTTACCGGGATATCCGGGGGATGGATCGCAGGTAATGCTGAATTGCGGATTGCTGCTGGAGAGTAGCTGATTGTGGTAATGGTCTTTGCCTGCCTCCCCCGGAAAATCATTGCCTTTCGTAACAGATATCTGGTCTTTGCCTTGACAACGCGCTGTTCGCGCAGTATCTTTGCAAAAATAGCTGCAAAATGAAAAAGGTATTACTTTCTCTGTTTATTGCCCTTCTTTCGATTCCTGCCTTCAGTACCAGCCCGGTGACCGTAGTATCTCCCAACGGCGGCGAAAACTGGACCATCGGATGTCCCTATGCTATCACCTGGTTGTCAAGCAATACAGCAGGCACATTGAAAATCGAATTGTACAAGGACAATGCCTTTTGCCTGACTATCTGCAGCCAGGTACCGGCCACGATGACCTCCTACACCTGGATCCCGCCTGTCAGCCTTGTCCCGGCGAATACTTACAAGGTCAAGATATCGCTCGTTGTCAGTTCGGCAACAGGCTATGACTTCAGCGACGGCAACTTTTCCATCAACGGAGGAATCCTTACCGTGGTTTCACCCAACGGCGGCGAGGTGTGGCAGAAAGCTTCGACCCACCTGATCACCTGGACAGGTAACATCTGTGATAATGTACGCATTGAATTATGGAAGGGTGGGGTTTTTAACCAGTTGATCAGCGCTTCAACGCCTTCAAACGGATCCTTTACCTGGGCGATTCCGGCAGCAACCGTTTCCGGAAGCGATTACAAGATCAAGATCATGAGCGTCAGTTCGGTGGCCGGCACAACCAGCACGGTGTATGATTTCAGTGATGCCAGTTTCTCCATAGGGGCCACACCGCTTACGGTCATCTCGCCCAATGGCGGAGAAACCTGGTATATGGGGGGCACCTATCCCATCACCTGGATTGATGCTACGGCTGAATATGTGAGGATTGAACTCTGGAAGGGCGGGGTGCTCAACTCGGTCATCTGCAATTCAACGGCGGGCCCCTTCAACTGGGTCATCCCGGCCACCGTGGGAACCGGGAACGATTACAAGATCAAGGTTATCGGACTCAGCTCCTCGGCCAGCTACGACTTCAGTGACAACAACTTTTCCATCCTCCAGGGAAGTTTCATCATCGTCACATCCCCCAACGGCGGGGAAACATGGGTCAGGGGTTCGACGCACATCATCACCTGGCTTGATAATATCACCTGGAATGTACGCCTTGAACTCTGGAAAGGGGGAGCCTTTTATTCCCTCATCAATGCCTCGACCCCCAGCACCGGCTCATGCTACTGGGCTATCCCGGCCACCGTCCCTGCCGGAAACGACTATAAGGTGAGGGTGCTGGCAGTTACCAATGCAGGCTCAGCCCCCCTGGCCGACTTCAGCGACAACAATTTCACCATCAACGGACCGAACCCGACCCCGGTGGGTACCACCTACGGACTGATCAAGGTATTCCCGAATCCTGGAGGCAACCTGCTCCATGTGCAGTTCGGCGAATGGTCGGAGACCGGGATTGAAATTGAGATCGTTGATTTTGTTGGAAACCGGATGCTGAATCACCCTGTTGCTGAAGTGAAGGGCAATGAGACCATAGATTTGAATTCGTCAACGCTCCCCGATGGCAACTACATTATCATGGTAAAGAAGGACAACGCCATCATCTCCAGGAATAACCTGCTGATCCGTCATTAATAGGTTCGGCCCATGCCGGAACCCATGCCGTTACTGCCTCTGGTCCTGTGAGGGCTTCCCTGGTTGTTTTGCTGCCTCGAATCATGTATGGGTATCGGCTGGTTTTTGATATCCTCCAGCACGAGAAGATACTTGTCGTATTTTAATGAATCACGAAGCAGCTTTTTCACATTACCATCCCGGTTCTGAATCATAAAGGCAAAGACCTTGGGATTGCCCTGTGCATGGTAAGTTTGTACATCTTCCATGAAGCGCCTGAAAATTATCATCAGCGAATCCTTTTGAACCTTGTTGAGGTTGAGTTTCGGGGATATGTTGTCAACAATGAGTTTTGTCCCCTCCTCACGGGATATTGCCGGCTCCGGGGTTGGTTCCTGTGCCAAAACCGACACAGACCAAGCAATAAATAAAGCAAAAAACAGGATGTTTTTTTTCATGATGCCCAAGTGAGTTGCAAAGATATATTTTTATTCTATGACCTTTATTACCGGGATGCTTGTTTTGGCTGTTTTCAGGCTTTCCTGGCCAGCGCACTTTCTCCCCTGACTTGTTTAACGGGTTATTCCTGATTTCTTCTGAAAAAATAAATGAAGATGCCAGATCTTTGTAATTTCGTGAAATAAAGAAGCCGCCGGCTCATTTCAAACATATTCCCATGAACAACCAGAAAAAAGAGGGGAAAACCAAAAGGAATTCTTCAAAACCACTGACAGAGGATGCAGGGGGGAGTGCGAAATATTACCTTGCCGGGATACTGGCCATCACGCTGATCGTTTTCCTACCTGCCATCCAGAACCTGTTCATTACTTTTGATGACATGCAATATGTTGTTGAAAATCAATTCATCACAGGATTCAGTTCGCTTAATCTCCGCACGATTATTTCAGGCGATGCCAACCAACTGGGGAACTACCACCCGGTAACGCTGCTATCGTATCTCGTGAATTATTCGTTATCAGGACTCAACCCGGCACCCTATCACCTTACCAATATCCTGTTTCACCTGTTCAACACCCTCCTGGTTTTCCAGCTCTCCTTGCTGTTGTTCACGCGGATTGGCAATGACCACCGTTTGATTTTAAGTTCCGTCACGGCATTGCTCTTCGGGATACATCCCCTGCATGTTGAGTCGGTGGCATGGGTTTCGGGCAGGAAAGACCTGCTGTACACCTGTTTCTACCTGCTGTCGCTGATTTCCTACCTGCGGTATGTGGATAAAAAACAAATTTCAGGCTATTTGCTGGCTCTGCTGTTTTTTGTCCTTTCATTGCTTTCGAAGGGAATGGCCGTTACGCTTCCTCTTGCCCTGATAGCCCTTGATTACCTTTTGAAAAGAGATTTCCGTGACAAAAAGATGATCCTTGAGAAGGTTCCGTTTCTGTTACTGTCGCTCCTGTTCGGGATCATCGCAGTGGTCGTTCAGCATGCACAGGGGGCTACCGCCATTGTAAAATGCAATCTGGCTGAACGGCTTGTTTTTTCCTCTTTCGGATTTACCCAGTACCTGATAAAGCTTGTCATTCCTTATAAGTTGTGCGGTTATTACCCCTATCCCGATTACCTGGCAGGCCAAATCCCATGGTACTATTTTTTATGCTTCATCCCGGTACTGGCCACAGGGTTTCTGCTGGTTTATTTCAGCCTTGTCAGGTCGGGGAGAACCCTGCTGTTCGGATGCTGTTTTTTCATCATCAACGTCATGTTTGTCATCCAGCTATTCCCGGTGGGCAGTGCCGTCATGGCCGACCGGTACACCTATCTTTCCTCCTTTGGCCTATTTTTCCTCTTTGCCTGGGCGATGGGGCTGCTGATAAAGCGGTTTAATCTTTCCAAGGCTTTGGTTTTCGGCATGTTCCTGCTTTATGCCGCCGTGCTTTCCGTAAGTGCCAACCAGCGATGCAGTGTGTGGAAGGACAGTTACTCCTTCTGGACCGATGTAATGGAAAAATATCCCTATTTCTATCCTGCCATCAATAACCTGGCGGTATTCAAGGATAAAGACGGGAAGCCGGAGGAGGCGCTTGAACTCAGTAACAAGTCCATCAGCGTATATAAATTCAACCCTGAGGCCTGGTTTCATCGGGGCAGTCTTAAGGGAAAAAACGGCCAGTACCAGGAGGCGATCGCCGATTTCGACCAGGCCATCAGGTACTCTCCCCGTTATGTGAAAGTCTATATCAACCGCGCCATTGCTAAGGCCATGGTCAGGGATTACCGGGGTGCCCTATCCGACCTTAACTGGGTGCTGGGTGTCACCAGAAACGAGGAGGCCTATTTTAACCGGGGTATCCTGAACAAGGAGCTGAAGAATTATCCACAGGCCATTTCCGATTTCCAGGAGGCGATCAATCTCGATGCATCCTGCCTGAAATGTTATTATTCGCTGGGGCTTTCAAATTATTTTGCCGGCAGGTTCCTGGATGCAATGAAATCTTTTTCGTACTGTATCGACAGGGACCCGGCTGCCGGAATGGCCTATTATTACCGGGGTTTGTCGGGGATAAATGCAGGATCAGCCGGGAATTACTGCGACGACCTGCAGAAAGCTGTCAGCATGGGTGTGAAGGAGGCGGAACCGGTTCTGGCACAATATTGTCCTCAGTAGGGGATCTTGTCGTTTTTTTCGGTCCACTCGCCGAAAAGTTCGGCTCCTTTTGGATGGGTTACCTGGATAAAGTCGATCCTGCGTTCAGCAGGCGGGAGGTTAAGCTCTTCATAAATATGGTTATCCTTGAACCCGATGGCTTCTGCCTGGTAGCGGGTTGAAACGTAAAATACCGAGCGGATATTTGCCCAGTAGATGGCCGACAGGCACATCGGGCAGGGTTCGCAGGTTGAATAGATTACTGCGCCGGTAAGGTCGAAGCTGTTTATCTTCGTACAGGCATCGCGGATGGCAACGATTTCGGCATGGGCGGTCGGGTCGTTTTGTGAACTTACCATGTTGCCTCCTTTGCCGACAACCCTGCCATCCAGCATGACTACGGCGCCAAAAGGTCCGCCAATGTTATTCCTGACTGAATGAAATGCTGCCTCGAAAGCCTCATTCAACATCGATTCTGTCATCTCCATATCGGTTTCCGGTTTTTATTTCAGGGTATCCTGAAGGGGTCGCGTGTGGTGACAAAATTAACAGGGAAAACAACGCAAAATACATTTCCCGGGTGAATCATCCCTTTTTTCACCCAAATCCGGTCAACTCTCACGGTTTATCTATAATTTTGACACCCTCAATTCACTAAAACCCGATAGCCAGTGTCAGGTAAACTCTTCCCTGTTTCATTACCCGCTCTTTTACGATTTACCCTTGACGAGATCAGGAACGACCGGTTCATGGGAATCCCCGGGAGTCTCTTCTTTCGTCCTGATCTCCAGGATCCTTTCAGGTCGGTGCGTTACGGGCGATTGCTGGCCAGCCCGCTGGGAGTCGCTGCAGGTCCCCATTCACAGATGGCCCTGAACATCGTGGCAGCCTGGCTTTGCGGGGCACGTTATATCGAGTTGAAGACCATCCAGGTTCTCGATGAACTGGAGGTTTCAAAACCCTGCATCGATATGCAGGACGAGGGTTATAACTGCGAATGGTCGCAGGAACTCACCATCAGGGAGTCATTCAGCGAATACCTCAACGCCTGGATCATCATCCATGTATTACATAAAGAACTGGCTTTCAAAGGTGAACCGGGAACGCTGTTCAATATGAGTGTGGGGTATGACCTGGAGGGTATTAAAAGCAAAAAGATACAGTGGTTTCTCGGCAGGATGCGCGACTGCTCCGAAGAGCTGGGCTACGCGAAAAATATGATCCGGGAGGTTTACCCGGCAGTTGAATCGGTCAATATCCCCACGCTGATATCAGATCATGTTACCCTCAGCACGATGCATGGCTGTCCTCCGCAGGAGATCGAAAAGATAGCCAGCTACCTGATCAGGGAGGAAAAACTGCACACAACCGTGAAGCTGAACCCGACTCTGCTTGGCAGCAAAGAGTTGCGGGAACTGCTTAACGTGAAAATGGGCTTTACCACGGAAGTGCCTGACCTGGCCTTTGAGCATGACCTGAAATATCCCGAAGCCCTGCATATCCTCGATACGCTCACTGCCACTGCGGCCGGCCAGGGCCTCGGGTTTGGCGTGAAACTTACCAATACCCTCGAGAGCGTCAACCATAAAACTGTTTTCGGTCCGTCGGAGAGCATGATGTACATGAGCGGCCGTGCCCTGCACCCGATCAGCATCAACCTTGCCCGCAAACTTCAGAACGACCGGGCAGGCAACCTCGACATCTCCTTTTCAGGAGGAGCCGATTGTTTCAACATTGCCGATGTGCTTGCCTGTGGACTGAAACCGGTTACTGTTTGCAGCGACCTGCTGAAACCAGGCGGCTATGGCCGGTTACATCAATATATCGAAAATCTACGGAAGAGCTTTTCTGCCGTTAAGGCCGTCAATACAGAAAGCTTTATCCTGCATGTTACTGAATCTTCGGATAACCCTGGGAATTCCCCGTCAGTGGCGGCCCTGGCTAACCTGAACCGTTATGCCGGCCAGGTGGCCGGCAATCCCCGGTATCAAAAACAACTTCTCCCCGAACCCGATATAAAAACCACCAGGCCCCTTAGCTGGTTTGATTGTATTCACGCCCCTTGTACCGACACCTGTCCAACAAACCAGGAGATCCCGGAATATATGGTTCATACGGCGCAGGACGATATTCCGGCAGCACTGGAAACCATTTTGCGGACAAATCCCTTTCCATCAGTGACCGGCATGGTCTGTGACCATCTTTGCCAGCAGAAATGTACACGTATCAACTATGATGAAGCCTTGGCCATCAGGGAGATCAAAAGGTTTGTGGCGGAATCTGCCATGCCCGGCCAGGCCGGCATTGCCGAAAAACAGGCCGGTAAAATGGCGGTGATCGGTGCCGGCCCTGCCGGATTGTCCTGTGCATGGTTTCTTCACCTGGCAGGTTTTGAGGTGGATATCTTTGAACAGAAAAACCTTGCCGGGGGAATGATCTCTGCGGCCATTCCCTCCTTCCGGCTAACTGCTGAGGCTACCAGAACAGACATCGTCAGGATCCTTGATTCGGGCGTTCAGTTGCACGACCGACATCCCATTGACAAGGAGAAATTCGGGGAAATCCTGAAAAATTATAAATCAGTATTCCTTGGTGCCGGTGCCCAGGAATCGGTGAAAATTGATATTGAAGGAGCAGGTTTGGCGGGAGTTACCGATCCCCTCGAATTCCTGTACCAGGTGAAAAAGGATAATCGACATAAACCCGGCAATCATGTTGTTATTATCGGTGGCGGTAACACCGCCATGGATGCCGCACGAACGGCTTTCAGGCTGGTTGGTGAGGAGGGCAGCGTCACCGTCATTTACCGGCGCACCCTGCGCGAGATGCCCGCCGACCGGGGAGAAATCGAATCAGTGCAGCGCGAAGGCGTCAGGATCATTGAACTTGCAACACCCGTCCGGGTTAAAGGAGAGGGTGGAAGGGTTACGGCAGTTGTCTTTCTCCGGAATGTCCTTGCCATGAACGATAAGACCGGCCGTCCGGGACCTGTTGCCATTCCCGGTTCTGAATTTGAGATTTGCTGTGATACGGTCATTCCCGCCATCGGGCAGAGACTGGCGGTCGATTTCGTGGCCCCCGAAAAACTCAGGACCAATCCCGGGCATTACAAGACCCTTATTGATGGTTTATATATCGGCGGAGATGCCCTCAGGGGAGCCTCAACCGCCATCAATGCCATTGCCGACGGGCGGAAAGCCGCCATGGAGATGATCGCAGAAGTCCTTCATCACGCGTTACCTCCACCCATGCCAACGGGTGTTCCGGGTCGTGTTTCCGATATCCCCGCGCTATTACACCGCAAATCGGTTCGGGAATATGGGATCCATCCCCTGGAAATTGCGCCCGGCGAACGTCGTAATTTCAATGTTGTGATTGCCCCGCTGGGTGCCGGCGAGGCGCAACAGGAGGCTTCGAGGTGTCTTCAGTGCGATGAAATATGCAATGTTTGTGTTTCCGTTTGTCCGAACCTGGCCAATTTCAGCTTCTCCGTCGACCCGGTATGCTTTTCCCTTCAAAAGGCAGTGGTGGATAAAGAGGGTACAGTCAGCTTCGTGGAGGATATTGAATTTCGTGTGGATCAGCCGTACCAGGTGCTGAATATCCGCGACCTTTGCAATGAATGCGGAAACTGTACCACCTTCTGCCCGTCAAGCGGCCGGCCATTTGTCGATAAACCAGGACTATGCCTGTCTGTTAAATCCCTGAATGAAGAGCAAACAGGGTTTTTCCTGAGCAGCCATGCCGACAGGGAGGTGCTGATTTATAAGGAAAAGGAAAATATCCGTACCCTGACCTTAACGGGGGGGAACTATATTTATGAAACAAACCAGGTAAGGGCTGTTATCAGTCCCGGTGATTTTAACCTCCTGGAGGTGAAGCTGCTGGCCCCTTGCGTGCGGGAGGCCAGGTTCTCCTTTGCAGCCTGGATGAGCATTGTTATGAAGGGTGCCATACAGCTGAAGCTGACAGATTATTCCGGTTAACCAGCAGGCTGTTTTTCAGATTTCAACACAAAACCATAAAACTAATATATGATTCCCATTATCAACCAGATCACCAACCCCGGGGTATTAGAGAAAGCGATTACCCATTACCGTTCCCGTGGTATCATTTTGCCAACTTTCGCGCAGATGCAGAACCCGGAGCTGATCCCCGGAAGTATTCAGGATAAGTTGAAAAATATCGGGTTATGGGAGCTCCATCCCCTTAATTTATTCCGTCTTACGTGGAAAAATGAGCAAAAGTCCAAAGGTGGACTCTTTGGCCATCCGAATTTTATCGAACTGCCGAAATCACTCACCGGTATTGATGCCCGTATCCTGGTGATGCTCGGGAAATGGTTCCCCACGGGGGCGCACAAGGTAGGCGCAGCCTACGGCTGCCTGGCCCCGCGCATCATCACGGGAGGCTTCGACCCAACCTATCATAAAGCTGTTTGGCCATCTACCGGCAACTACTGCCGTGGCGGTGCCTTCGATTCATTCCTCATGGATGTAACGGCCGTGGCCATTTTGCCGGAGGAGATGAGCCGTGAAAGGTTCGAGTGGCTGAAGGAGATCGGCGCCGAGGTGATCGCCACCCCCGGATGCGAGTCGAATGTCAAGGAGATCTACGACAAATGCTGGGAGATCCGCCGCACACGCAAGGATTGTATCATCTTTAACCAGTTTGAGGAATTTGGAAATTCATGCTGGCATTATGAGGTCACCGGTCACGCCATTGAGGAGGCTTTCAGGATTGCCGCGGGAGATGATGCACAGCTTTCTGCCTATGTTTCCGCCACAGGTTCAGCCGGAACCATTGCCGCCGGCGACTACCTGAAAACGAAATTCCCCCATCTGAAGGTGGTGGCATCTGAGGCCCTGCAATGCCCGACCCTGCTGCAGAATGGCTTTGGTGCCCATCGCATCGAGGGTATCGGCGACAAGCATGTACCCTGGATCCATAATGTCAGGAATACCGATGTGGTTACCGCCATCGACGATGAAGACTGTATGCGCCTTTTACGCCTTTTCAACGAGAAGGATGGGCAACAGTACCTGGCAGACGGCGGGGTTGACCAGGAGTTGATCTCCAAACTTGACATGATCGGCATCTCCGGTATCGGGAATATCCTCTCGGCTATCAAGACGGCCAAATATTTCGACTTCACCCGCGAGGATGTCATCGTGACCATAGCAACTGATTCGGCGCAGATGTACGGATCGAGACTGGAGGAGCTTACGGCTGGACGCGGGAGTTATTCCCCGCTCCAGGCAGCCCGGGACCATGAAAAATGCATGTTTGGAACCGCCCCGGCCTATATGAAGGAGCTTGGCTATACCGACCGGAAAGCCATTCATAACCTGAAATATTTCACCTGGATTGAACAGCAGGGCAAGGAGGTGGAGGATCTCCGCCAGTTATGGGACGACCGTCATATCTGGGCGGAAATCTTCGGTCAGCCGGCCCGGTGGGATGAACTGATCACTGAATTCAACAGCCGGACAGGCCTGCTGACGTAGGATAACAGGTACAGGTTTGCGAATAAATCAAGGAAAATGACCGATAAGCATCACTTCGAGTGTGTCGACTGCCACGCCGGGTACCCGGGCGACCAGGTCATCTACCTGTGCCCGGCATGCGCAGCGTCAAACCAACCCGGATTGCCGCCACGAGGGGTTTTGAAAACCCTCTATCCTTACCAAAAGATCCGCGAAATGCACTCCGGTTCATCCCTTTTCGACTGGCTGCAGCATGAACGGTTCCTTCCGCTTTTGCCCTTGCATACGATGGCGTCGTGGCCCCGGCTGCAGGTTGGGAATACCCCCCTGTACCGGTTGGATAACCGGGACTCAGTGGCTGGCACTGCTGCTAAAGAGGAGCCACCTGTGGAACCCGTCAATTCGATGATGGAGGATGGTAAACCTGATTTCAAACTGTTTTTGAAGGATGATTCGCAGAATCCCACCTTATCCTTCAAGGACCGGGCATCGGCGCTTGTATCGGCCTGGGCCCGCGAAAACAACATCCGCACGCTCATCACCGCCTCTACGGGTAATGCAGGTTCCTCCCTTGCCGGGATATGCGCTTCGCAGGGGCAGGAGTCGGTCATCGTGGTGCCTGCCGCAGCACCCCTTGCGAAACTAACGCAGATCCTGATGTACGGCGCTATCCTGGTACCGGTCAGAGGAACCTATGATGATGCCTTCGACATGAGTGTGGAGATTACCGCCAGGCATGGATGGTACAACCGAAACACGGCTTACAACCCGCTGACCGTCGAAGGGAAGAAAACAGTGGCCTTTGAGCTTTTCAGACAGCTGGATTACCAGGTTCCCGACCGCATTTTCATCCCAGTTGGCGACGGGGTCATCTACTCAGCCGTCTGCAAGGGGTTTGAAGACCTTTTAAAGCTGGGGATCACCGGCCGGATGCCGGTGGCGGTAGCCGTTCAGTCGGAAGGAAGCAGCAACCTGATTGCCAACCTGGGCCGGCCGTTCGTCGCGGTCGCCTCCAAAACCGTTGCCGATTCGATATCGGTGGATGTTCCGCGCTGCTTTCACATGACCGCAAACTATATCAGCGAATACCACGGGGAGACCATAGTGGTTTCGGATGGGGAGATCTTATCCGCCTCGATGCAGGTGGCCCGGACGGCAGGCATATTTTGCGAACCGGCCGCCGCTGCCGCCTATGCCGGCATGGAGAAATACCGCAGGCTGGGCATAATCCCGGCAGGATCGACCAACGTGGTATTGCTGACCGGCAGCGGGTTGAAAGACCTGAATGCCGTACAGTCATCCATTTCCATGCCGGAGCCGGTCAGATCGGATCCAGTTGTTGTGGATGCCTTTCTGAACAAACACAAACGCAGCCGTTCATGATTGAATTTACACTGAACAACAGGAGCATCGGATACCGGGGTGATGACAACCGCACCTTGCTGCAATACCTGCGGGAGAATGAGGGAATTACCTCGGCCAAGGATGGTTGCTCGGGAGAGGCAGCCTGTGGTGCCTGCATGGTGGAAATCGACGGAAAGGCACGGTTGTCGTGTACCCGGAAGATGAAATTCCTGGAGGGAACGCACGTTGTTACCATGGAGGGCATTCCCGCGGAGGTTCGTGATGTGATCGCGAAAGCCTATGTTGACAGGGGCGCTGTTCAATGCGGCTTTTGTACCCCCGGATTCATCATGCGCACGAAGGTGCTGTTTGCTGAAAATCCTTCTCCCACGCGGGAGCAGATCAAAAAGGCCATCAATCTCAATCTTTGCCGCTGCACCGGCTACGTTAAAATTATCGATGCCATTGAAACAGCTTTGAAAAACCTTGTGGAGGCTTCAGCCGCCCGGAAGGAAACCCTTCGCGAAGAGATTGCCGGCAGGGATGACCGGCATGGAAAACAGGGTGGTATCGGGAAATCGCTTACGAAATATGAGGCTTTTGAAACAGCCACCGGGCAGCGGTTGTTTGTCAATGATATGAAGGTTGAAGGGTTGCTATACGGGGCCCTGCGGTTCAGTGACCATCCCCGTGCCCGGGTGATCTCCGTTGATATCACCAGGGCCTCAGCGGTGGATGGAGTTGTGAGGATATTTACGGCATCCGATGTTCCCGGCGACCGGTATACCGGTCTGATCATCAGCGACTGGCCGTTGATGATCGCCCCCGGCGAGATTACCTGCTATATCGGCGATGTTATCGCAGGGGTGGTGGCCGTGGATGATGCTACTGCACGTAAAGCCGCAGCAATGATCCATGTTGACTATGAAGTATTGGAGCCCGTTTCGGACATGCACCGGGCCATTGAGCCCGGGTCGGAACAGGTACATCCCGGCAGACCCAACTTGTTGGAAAAATGCGTGGTAAAAAGAGGGGATCCGGTTCATGAGATATTGGCCCGTTCCGCTTTCAGCTCCTCCGGGATCTATGAAACCCAGCGCATTGAACATGCCTTCCTGGAACCAGAGTCGGGACTTGCCCTGCCTGATGCCGACGGGGTCCATCTTTACAGCCAGGGGCAGGGAATTTACGTTGATCAGCAACAGGTGGCCTCGTTACTGGGGTTGGGCGAAGAACAGGTCCGCGTAACGCTCGTACCCTGCGGGGGGGGCTTTGGCGGGCGGGAGGATATGACGGTACAGGGACATGTTTCTCTGTTTGCTTTCCTGCTGCAACGGCCTGTTAAATTAACCCTTTCAAGGGAGGAATCGATAAGGATGCATCCCAAGCGTCACCCGGTGTGGATGGATATTGCATTAGGCTGTGACGAAAAGGGCATCCTTACCGCGTTGCGCCTGCGTGCCACCGGAGATACGGGTGCCTACGCCTCGGTAGGCACCAAGGTGATGGAACGCGTGGCAGGCCACGCCAGCGGGGGATATCATCTTCCCGCAGTTGACATTGAATCGCTGACCGTTTATACCAATAACATCCCTTCGGGCGCCATGCGTGGCTTTGGTGCCAACCAGGTTGCCTTTGCCCTTGAAAGCTGTATCGATGAACTGTGTGTTAAGGGCGGTTTTGACCGTTGGAAATTCAGGTTCGACAACGCACTTGAAGATGGCAGGATGACCGCCACCGGCCAGGTACTGGAGGCGGGAGTGGGCATCAAAGCCTGCCTTCTGACGCTGAAAGATCATTTTTATGCGGCAAAATTTGCAGGGCTTGCCTGTGGTATCAAGAATTCAGGGGTCGGCAACGGGATGACCGATTTTTGCGATGTCAGGATCTTCATCGGAGGTGATGGCCGTGTGGGCATCGAACATGGCTGGACCGAGATGGGGCAGGGAGTGCAGAACATGGCGATCCAGACATTGCAGCAGGAGACCGGCATTGAAGCATCGCTGGTTGATGTTTTCGTGGATACCCGGGCGGCGCTGCCAACCGGCATGACCACCTCGTCGCGGGCCACCGCCCTGCTTGGCAATGCCATAATTGACGCATCGGCTGCGTTATCCAGGGACATCAATGAAACCAGGGTAAAACAGGGGATTTCAGGAGAGGGTGAAAATATTAGGGGAATTCGTCCTGATCAGCCGGTTACCCTGGAACTTTTAAAGATGCTGGCCGGGAGGAGTTACCCCGGAAAATATTATTGCGACTGGACCACCAAACCCGGAACCAGCGCGGATAAGATCATCACCCATTACTCCTACGGGTATGCTGCCCAGCTGGTCGTCCTCGATGATAACGGGGAGGTTGAAAAGGTCTATGCCGCACACGATGCAGGCAGGATCATGAACCCGATGCTTTTCGAGGGGCAGATCCAGGGAGCCGTCCATATGGGATTGGGCTATGCCCTTACCGAAGATCTTCCCATGGCCGACAGCAGGCTGGTGAGCGCAAAACTGTCCGGATGCGGGGTGCTTTCCGCCCTGAAAACACCTGAAATAGAGGTAATAGGGGTGGAGGTGCATGACCCTGTCGGGCCATACGGTGCCAAGGGCATCGGCGAAATCGGGCTGGTGCCGACTGCCGCTGCAGTAGCCAATGCACTGTTCCGGTTCGACGGCATCAGAAGAACCAGGCTGCCCATGAAACGGGAACCTGGAACCAGGCTGTAATCCTGCTATCTGGCAGCTTCCCAGTAACAGTTCTTCGGCGAGGTTATCTTCCCGGTGGTTTTCAGTTTTTTCATTGCCTTGTCAACCTCTTTGCGGTCGACACCTGATAATTCAACAATCTGCCCGGCAGTCACCGGTGCGCCGGCTTTCTCAATTACGGATAAAATCTGGTCGGTTAATTCCATGGATTATTAATGGTTGAACGTTAGTATTGAATTGATTATGTTTTGTTTACAGAAATGATATAGCTTTTAACCACGATGTCACGAAATAAAGCAACAAAGGCCCACCACTGTTTTTCGGGTAGGTATCATGAAGATTTTCCATGGTGTCATTGTGGTGATTCTTGCCAACTAGGAGAAGTTCTGATTTTAGATGTTGTTTGTCAGTTCATTGATAATATTCTCATTTTTATTTTCGATCGATGCAAAGATCGCTTTTTCGAACTCTGCAAACTCACTTTTATTTTTGGTAAACAATATTTTTCCCATTTCCAGGTAATGAATCAGGTCACAGAGGTTTGTCAGGGTTTCAATGATATGCGAAGTGATGATAATGGTTTTATCCTGGTCTTTGAGTTTTAACAGGATCTGGCGGATGATCCTGCAGGTTTCGATGTCGAGGCCGTTAAAGGGCTCATCGAGGATCATCACCGGCTTGTACTGCTTTAAAACCCCCATGAATGCCAGCTTTTTTTTCATCCCCGTGGAATAATGGTCAATGACCGTATCAAGGGGAAGCTGAAAGAGGAGGTTCCATTTTTCGGTCTCAAAATGAGGCCCCTTGAACAACGCCAGGTACTCGCGGCCGGTGATGTTGGTATAAAAATAGTTTTCCGTGACAAGAAACGAGATATCCTTTTTGGTCAGTTTCCGGTCGCAATACAGGATAAGGCCGGCATCCGCACTTTTCAGGCCGTAAACCGCATTCAGCAGCGTGGTTTTGCCCGATCCGTTCATACCGACAATGCCATGAACGGCGTTGCCGGGAAGTACCACGTCGAGGTTGTCGATAACCTTGTGGTCCTTTTCATAAGAGACAACCAAATGATCAATTGTAATCATGTAGATAAAAATTCAGGTTTTTTACAGACTTAAGATAAAACCGGATTGACAACATCCAGATCAGCGGTATGAAAACCGGAATGAGCATTGCCAAAGCCCCAAACACGCCAAATACCTGGGCTCCGCCCGATTTCTGGTTTGGCTGGTAAAAGGTGTATTTGGTCAGGACTATGAAAATATGTGATGATATCAGAACGATATATTCAATGACGGGGATATACCACAAACTGGTATGAAAAGCGATGAACGCCGCCATCAGCGGGAGAGCCATGCAGGAGAACAGGGCCAGTTGCAGTTTTATTTTATGCAGGATGAAACGGCCGGCATCCATTTCCAGTGCCAGGATCATATGGACAGGTTCTCCCTTTTCGTAAAAACCCAGCGGAGTGATCCCCAGCAAAAAGAGGGCAACAGGGACGCTCCCGGCGAAAAAGGAGGTTGCCAGACCTACGATCCATACGCAGGCCATGAAAAACAGGGCTGTTCTCACGCCACTTTTCCATTCGAAACAGGACGAAGGGATAAGCCGCTGGATGGCTGAGTTTAAACTCTTTACCTTTGGCCGGTATTCAACATGGATGATAACCGGCAACAAGGCCATCGTACCCAGGATCGTTACATAGTGTTGATGGCGGATGAGACAAAGCAGCAGGGGGAGAAGCAGTAACAGGTATTCAACAAAAAATATCAATCCCGGCTGCCGGGAACAAAGCTTGAGAAACTTTTTATCCTTGCGGTTTACGTGGATCACCAGAATTACAAAGAGGTAGCCTGCGGAAACATAAAAATCCCCCGGAGAAACCGTGGTCCCGGCGAATAGGGCAAACAACAAAAATGCACCCATTGCCGCCAGGAACACGACCCTCATCAGCCCGAGTCCGCCGGCAAGCCGCATGAGTTGCAGCAACCTAATCTTTATTACCGGCAGGATCATGGATTTTCTTTGACCAGCATTTTTCTCAACCTTAAAAATGGCTTTTCAATGGTAAAGTTAAGAATTATTGCACCGGTTAGCGAACCGGCAATACAAATCAACAACATTAGATTACCGTCAGGATCAACGGAATGATTTGAAACCAGCATATGAAGCAAATGTACAATGCCTTTATGGGTTAGGTAAATTGCATAGGAGAGCGTCGCAAGGGTGGTGGTTGCGCGCGAATGCCAACGGAACAGAAGGCATGAAGGACTGAGTGCTCCCATGACCATCAGGCCATAGCCCAGCGAAACCAGGGGGAACCCATAGACGGTGGCATAAAATGAATGTTCATCCTCAAAAAGGTAATAAGCCCCCGCCAGGATAAACAGGCTGGTAATGAGCATCGGGTTGCCGAATTTTGAACACCTTGCCCACACCCCGGGCAAAAACTGGTTGACTGCAGCAATGGAGACCCCTGTCAGCAGCCCGTCGAGCCGGTTATAGGTCGGGTAATAGAGGAATTTATACCAGGTAACCCACTCGTTGGGCTGGTTTATCCCGGGATAATAATACCTGTTCCAGCTGTAATACCGGATCAGTATGCCCGAAATGAAGATCCCGGCGATCAGCCAATACCCTTTCGTGAAGAGGTTGGTAACCTGCAGCATTACCAGGATCAAGGGCAGGACAAGATAGAAATGCTCCTCGACACAAAGTGACCATGCATGGGAAAAAGTACCGGAAGCCGATATGTCAAGGCCGAAATTCTGGGTGAAGGTGAGGAAACGCCACACAGAGGGCAATGACGATCTTTCATGGAACGCAGGAAACGAGAAGTATAGGGCCACGACCACGAGGTAGGCGGGGATGATCCTGAAAAACCGTTTAAGGTAGAAATCCCTGACATCAACAGGATCGCCCTTTTTAACCTGGGCAAACAACTGAGAGGCGATTAAAAATCCACTGAGGACAAAGAACAGGTCAACACCTGTCCAGCCGAACCTCGAAAGATCGGTTACCCATTTGGGATGTGCGCTCATCTGGTAATGATAGAAGAACACCAGGATAATGGCCAGCGCCCTTAAATGGTCGAGCCCGTAATATTTGTCGTGTCTGTCAGAGGATGGCAGTTCCGGTTTTATAGTCATAAAAGTAACTCATCATGTAATCCGTTCGGGGACTGCCGGTATGGATAAAGCCACTGGTTTCCATATTCAACGGTTAACCCGGAGAGATGAAAAAGCAGGCTGGTAATTTTTGCCGAAAGTATAACAAATCCGGCTGTATATTTTCCGATAGCTGCACTCGTTTTCGATTTATTTCTCACTACATTTGGATCGATTAACACAGCTATGATACTACTCAGCAACGGCACATTCATCGATTGGCAAACGCTTGAATTCCGGCAGGCCGACCTGCTCGTGGAACCAGGCGCTGCCGGTGTCCTAACTTTCCATGACCCTGTTCAGACAGCGATTCCGGCAAGCCGGATTGACAGAACCATCGACTGCACGGGGAGATTCATTACCCGGTCTTTTGCCAACGGGCATCACCATGTCTATTCAGCATTGGCGCGCGGGATGCCGACGCCAAAGAAGGATCCCGTCAATTTTCAGGAGATCCTCCGTTATGTCTGGTGGACCCTTGACAAGGCACTCGATCCTGCCATGATACGTGCCAGTGCGCTGGTTACCGCCATTGCCTGCGCCAAACGGGGAGTTACCTTCGTCGTCGACCACCATGCCTCGCCCTTTGCAGTGGGGGGAAGCCTGGAGATTATTGCCCGGGCCTTCGACACCGTGGGGCTCAGCCACCTGCTGTGCTATGAAATTTCAGACCGCGACGGGATGGATATTGCCGCCAAGGGTCTCGCGGAAACCGCGGCCTATCTTGATCAGCGACAGGGACTGGTGGGATTGCACGCATCATTTACCGTGGGAGACCAAACCCTGAAACATGCGGTTGACCTGGCTGCACAAACACACTCGGGGATCCATATCCACGTGGCGGAAGACCAGTCGGATGAAAATCATTGCGAAAAGAATTACAATACCCGGATTATCGGGCGGCTGGCTGATGCCGGTGTTTTACAGTTCCCCGCCACCATCCTGGCCCATTGTCTCCACCTCGACGACCACGAGCGCGGGCTGGTTGAAGGATCGCCCGCCTGGGTGGTTCAGAATATGGAGAGCAACCTGAACAACCGTGTCGGCTTTTTTAATTCGAAAGGATTGGGAACCAGGATCATGCTCGGTACCGACGGGATGCACAGCGACATGATCAGGAGTGCACGATCGGCCTTTTTTGCCGGGCATAACTTTGATACAATGCAGTACCCAACAGCATACCAGCGGTTAAGAAATGTACATCATTATCTTCAGTCAAACCACTTCACGGGAGACAGCGACAACAACCTCGTCGTTTTTGACTATGATACCCCGACACCTTTCAACGAGGATAATTTTTACGGGCATTTCCTCTTTGGCCTGGAATCAAGGCATATCACCCACGTTATCGCGCAGGGCAGACTGATTGTTGACGAAGGAAATGTGGTTACCGTTGATGAAAAGGAAGTTCTGCAGGAGGCCCGGGAGCAGGCGGAAAGACTATGGAAACTCTTATAAACCCACGATGACACCCTACCTGATCCGAAACGGCACCGTGGTTGCCGCTGAAACTATCAGCCGGCAGGATATTGCAGTTGACAACGGTCTGATTACGGGTGTGGGGCAGCTGGATCCGGCATTGTACCCCGGCCACACGGTCATCGATGCAGTTGGTAAGTTTGTTTTGCCGGGAGGGTTCGATCCTCATGTGCACTTTGCATTGCCAACACCGGCAGGGAATTCGTGCGACGATTTCAGTTCGGGCAGTATCGCCGCCCTGTCGGGAGGAACGACCTTTTTCATGGATTTTGTCACCCCCCGACGTGGGCAGCCGCTGATGGAGGCTTTGCGTCACAGACAGGCTGAAGCTGCCTCATCGCTTACCGGATATGGACTGCATGTGGGGATCAGTGAATGGAACGCGAAGGTTGCCTCAGAAGTGGTGGCTTGTATGGAAAAGGAGGGGATTCGTTCCTTCAAGGCCTACCTTGCCTACCGCGAATCGATCGGAATCAACGCGGATGAGCTCTGTCAGCTTATGCAGGTGGTGGGTCCGCGTGGCGGGGTGGTCATGATTCACTGCGAGGATGGAGCGATGATTGCCCTGCTGCAGCAGCAGTTTCTGCGTGATGGTATGACAGGGGCGCGGTACCATGCCCTGTCGCACCCGCCTGAAGCCGAGATCAATGCTATCGGCAATGTCATTGAATTATCAGCCAAAACCGGCTGCCCGGCATATATTGTACACACCTCAACGCGGCAGGGGGCTGATGCTATTGCAAAGGCAAAACAAGAGGGGATAAGGGTTTCGGGTGAGACTTGCCCGCAATACCTGCTGCTCGATGATTCCCTGTATGGTCTGGCCGATGATCTGCAGGTTATGCCCTATGTCATCTCCCCGCCGCTGCGCGGCAAGGGCGACCAGCAACGACTCTGGGCCGGATTGTCCGACGGCACCTTCGATGTGGTGGCCACCGACCACTGCCCCTTCAACCTGGTGGGCCAGAAGGATCGAGGTTTGTATGATTTCACGCGGATCCCCAATGGTGCCGGGGGTGTCGAACACCGGCTTGGGTTGCTTTATACCTATGGTGTACTGGCAAACAGGATCAGCATGAGCCAGCTGGCCAGCCTGGTATCCACCCGCCCGGCAGAGATCTTTGGTTACGGCGACCACAAAGGCAAACTGCTGGCTGGTTATGATGCCGACCTGGTGATCTGGGACCCGGGAATAAAGACTGTAATCTCCGCGAAGACTCACCTTTCTCATTGTGATTCGGAGATCTATGAAGGGTTTCCGGTTCAGGGCGGAGCAGAAGGGGTGATGATGGGCGGTGCGCTTGTCGTCACGAAAAACTTGAAAAGCTGAATTACTGAACCCTTTTTTTCCCGGCTGTCAGCATGTTACGAAGAAGTCCGGCAGGATCGTCGAACCTGTTTGTCAGCATCATGGCTGCAATGATGTAGGGTTTAAACCCGGCCTGTTTGTATAGGGGAACCCGGTAGCGTTCAAACACGGTGGCGGCCACCTCTCCTTCGTTGCAGGAAACACCCGAGATGTCGGCCGGCAGGCAATGTAAATACAACGCCTTCCCTTCGTTGGTAAGGCTCATTTTTTCTTCGGTACATTCCCGGTTTTTATATTTCGCGTTGTTGGCCAGGCACTCCTTTTCCAGTCCTTTCAGCCCTTCATGATCATTATTCCTGAGCAGGGCGGTACGACGCTGCATTACGTGGAAGGGCGCCCAACTCTTCGGGTAGACGATATCGGCCCCCGAAAATGCCTCCTCCATAGTATTGACCACCCTGAACCTGCCGCCACCAGAAGCTGCCTGTTTACCGGCCAGTTCAACGACTTCGGGAATTAGCCCGTAGCCTTCGGGGTAGGCGAGGTCGACCTGCATGCCAAAACGGGTAAGGAGCCCGATAATCCCCTGGGGAACCGAGAGTGGCTTGCCATAGCTTGGAGAGTACGCCCAGGTCATGGCGATCTTTTTGCCTTTTAATGCCTCCAGCGAGCCAAAAACGGTTTTCAGGTGCAGCAGATCGGCCATCGATTGGGTCGGGTGGTCGATGTCGCACTGCAGGTTGATGATCCCGGGCCGCCGGGGAAGAACGCCATCGTCGTAAGCTTCGTCAAGGGCTGCGCCGACTTCGCGCATGTAGGTGTTGCCGGCGCCCAGGAACATATCGTCGCGGATGCCGATGATGTCGCTGAGGAAGGAGATCATGGCGGATGTTTCGCGCACGGTTTCTCCGTGGGCGATCTGCGATTTGCCCTCATCAAGATCCTGTACGGCCAGGCCGAGCAGGTTTGCAGCAGAGGCGTAGGAAAAGCGTGTGCGGGTAGAATTGTCACGGAACTGCGAAATAGCCAGCCCTGAATCGAAACAGCGCGGCGAGATATTCCGGTCGCGGAGCATCTTCAGATCTTCCGCAACGGTTAAAATAGTACCAAGTTCTTCAAGACTTTTTTCCCAGGTTAACAGGAAATCTTTTCCATAGAGACCGGCCGAGGATGCTCCGGTTTTTGTCATCAAATCATTCATCATCGTGTTCAATTATGGTGTTGTGTTGCTTTTAAAATTCATATTGATCCCGTTTGCAATACCAGTAGGGATGACATAAGGGAATCTCGCAAGTGCCTAACCGAAAAAAAGTAGTATCAGGCTTGTTCCCGTAAGGGACGATCATCATCCCGTATCCTGCATGTACCACTTTGTCGGATCTGAAGCATACCGGGCAGATACTGTCATTTTTATGACGGTCGTACTGACAGGTAAATTCAAAATTCAAATCAACTACAGAATCCTTAACGACTTTAACCCGTTTATAAATGGTTTCACGCTGCACATAGCTGGCAATTATTTCATAATCACCGGCAGGAATTCTGTCAAGCACGTACCGGCCCCCGTAAGCGGTATTGGCTTGGAAATTCGTATTTTCCAGCCGGACCAGGGCAAATTGCAGCTCTTCGTACCGTCCATCTATCCTGGATGTTACCTGGCCCGTGATCGTGCCTGTCTGGCAGAAACCGGAAACCCAGAGGAGCTGACTGACTATGAAAAGAACTTTTTTCACCTTGTTTATTCGGAGAGATAATAGGCCAGCCCTGCGTAAAAGGCCGAGGCGGTGACCAGGTCGCCCACCGGCACCTTTTCGTTTGGGGCATGGGCCAGCACCTCGTTGCCGGGGCCGAATCCAATGCACGGGATCTTGTAATAACCATTGATGGTAACTCCGTTGGTCGAGAAGGTCCATTTATCGGTCAATGGCTCCCTGTCGAACAGCCCCGCGAAGGCCTCCTGGGCGCGCACCACAAGGTGATGATCCTCTTCTATTTTCCAGGTGGGATAGTATTTCTCCATGCCATAACGCAGGCCGGTGTAGGCCGTTTCCCCGTATTGCAGCACTTCGACCCTGCCATCCGTGTCTTTAACGATTGCCATGATCTCCGCTACCGCCGATTCTTTGGTTTCGCCCCAGGTTAGCCGTCTGTCGAGATGGATCCTGGCATAGTCGGCTACGGCGCACAGGGAAGGACTTCCTGAAACGAATTCCGAGATGGTCACGCTCCCTTTTCCCAGGAAATCATCGGATTGGAGGCGTTCGTTCAGTTTCTCTATTTCCAGGCATGCCCGCGACGCCACATAGATCGCGTTTTTGCCACGTTCGGGGGCAGAGCCGTGCGAGGAGATGCCCGTAAAGGTCACGGCGATCTCCATCCTGCCGCGGTGGCCGCGGTAAATGTTGAGGTTGGTGGGTTCGGTGATCACCACGAAATCGGGGATGATCTTCTCCTCCTCCACCAGGTATTTCCAGCAAAGTCCGTCACAATCCTCCTCCATCACACTCCCGGTGAAGTAGATGGTCAGATTGCGGTCAAAGGCAAGCTCTTTGAGGATGCGGCCTGCCGTGACAAAAGCTGCCGGACCGCCTTTCTGGTCGACGGTTCCGCGGCCATGAACGAAGCCGTCACGGATCTCCCCTGAAAAGGGATCACTGCTCCAGTTGGCCAGGTTGCCGGTATCAACGGTATCGATATGTCCGTCGAAGGCCAGGATCTTTTTCCCATTCCCTATCCGGCCGATCACATTCCCCAGTCCGTCAATTCTCACTTCGTCAAAGCCAGCTTCCTCCATCTGGCATTTCAGCTCGGCGGCTACTGCTTTTTCAGCGGTGCTGAGCGATTTGATCTTCACCAGCCTGGAGAGATTGCTGGCGGTGTTTTCTGCGTATTTCGTCGCAAGTTCGTTGATCTTTAATAAGATATCGTTCATTGTTTGGACAAGTTTTGGTTAATGGTCCCAGGATTTTCCACTTGGTTTGCAAGAGAGTTCCTGTTAACCGTTATTATTTCAAATCATTTTATTTTTTCTGCTGAAAGCAGGATTACCTCCCCGGTGGCGGGCAGCGAAAATTCAGGTTCCCGCTCGTGATTTCCGATTGCCGAAATGGAATCCTTGATTGCCAGCCAAACCGACAATCCCAGCATAAAGGGAGGTTCCCCGACAGCTTTGCTCCCGCGGATAGTTCCCGGGTTGGGAGCATCTTTGAGGAGGTCAACCCTGAAATCGATGGGAATATCATGAATGACAGGGATCTTGTATGTGTCGGGAGAATGGGTCAGCAGGTTGCCGTTGCGGTCCCATTTGATCTCTTCTGTGGTGCACCAGCCCATGCCCTGGATAAATCCTCCCTCGATCTGTCCGCGGTCGATGGCCTCATGGATCGAATCGCCCGCATCGTGCAGGATATCGGTTCGCAGGAGGCTATGGCCTCCTGTAAGGGTGTCGGTGATAACCTCCGATATTGCCATCCCAAAGGCAAAATAGTGGAAGGGGTTGCCCTGCCCTGTTTCGCGATCAAAGAAGATCCCCGGCGTTTTGTAAAATCCGGTGCTGCTCAGGCTCTCCTGGCGCAGGCGGGCAAGATCGCACAAGGCGGCAAACGCTATTTTATCGCGGGGCTCCTTTTTGTCGAAGACCTGGTTGTTATCAAACACCATGTTTTCAGCCAGGAAGGTCCTGCCAGGGAACTGATCCCTCAGTGCATCTGCCGCAACCCTGCTGAGTCTTTCCTTCAGGATGCCGATGGCATTTTTCACGGCCATGCCGTTCAGATCACTCCCCGTGGAGGCCGCGGTTGGAGAGGTGTTTGGAACTTTCGAGGTATTGGTGGCATTAACTTTTATATTTTCCGGGGAAATTCCTAATTCCGATGAGGCGATCTGGACGATTTTGGTATGGAGTCCCTGTCCCATCTCCGTGCCGCCATGGTTTACCAGCACCGTGCCGTCGGTATAAATGTTGACCAGTGCCCCGGCCTGGTTGAGAAAAGCGGTGGTAAAGGAGATCCCGAATTTCACAGGGGTTAGGGCCATCCCCTTTTTATAGAAATGATTTTCAGCATTGAACTGGTCTATGGCCATTCTTCTTTGTTCATACCCGGAGGAGGCCATCAGTTCATTAAACATCCGTTCGAGATGGTTATTTTCCACTTTCTGACCATAAGGTGTCAGGTTTTGCTGCTCATTTCCGTAAAAGTTCAGGTGGCGGATGGCGGCGGCATCCTTTTTCAGGAACCGGGCGATCCGGTCGATGGCGTTTTCTATGACAGCCATTCCCTGCGGCCCGCCGAATCCGCGGAAGGCGGTATTTGACGGCAGATTGGTCTTCCAGGTCTGTCCGGTGATCTGCACATGGGGCAGGAAATAGCCATTGTCGGCATGCAGCATGGCTCTTTCGAGGATGGCTTTTGACAAATCGGTAGAGGAGCCTGCATCTGAATTCAGCGCCACTTTGTAGGCGAGGATCCTGCCTTCATCGTCAAAACCCACGCTATAGCGCGACAGGAACGGGTGTCGTTTGCCGGTCATGATCTGGTCGGCATCGCGGCACAGCTGGATCCTGACAGGCTGGCGGGATGCATGGGCCAACAGCGCCGACCAGGCCGCCACATGGTTTCCCTGGGTCTCCTTGCCGCCAAAGGCGCCGCCGATGCGTTTGACCTCCACCTCTACTTCGTTTTTCGTAATACCCAGCACTTCAGCTACGATGGCCTGGGTCTCGGCAGGGTTCTGGGTGGATGAGTGCATCATCATCTCCTTTCCTTCTCCGGGAACGGCCAGTGCCGACTGGGTTTCGAGGTACCAGTGTTCCTGGGCACCGGTTTTCAGCTCCCCGGTGAAAACATGCGGCGCCAGGGCCATCACTTCATCCGGGCTTCCGCGTACTATTTTCCGCTGGGGTGCAAGGGCGTTGTTGGCGGCCATGGCCGACTCAATATCCAGAATGACCGGCAGGGGCTCGTATTCAATGTTTATCAGCCTCTCCGCCTCCACTGCCGCCGCTTCATCGTCAGCAGCGATAAGGGCGATGGCCTGCCCGACAAAGAAAACCTCCTTTTCGGCCAGGCAGGGTTCGTCGCTGACGACGGGTCCCATCTGGTTTTCACCAGGGATATCCCTTGCCGTGAGGATGCATTTAACTCCTTTAACCTGGAGTGCCTTCGAGATATTAATATTTTTAAGAATGGCATGGGCCTGTTTGCTGTAAACCACCCGTCCTGTGAGGAGTTGGCCGTTTACCGGGATATCGCCGATGAATACCGATTCGCCGGTGACATGTTTGGTGCAGTTTTCATCTGTCGTGGCGAAGGAGCCGGCACTTCCGGGCTGGCGGCCCGGCAGGTCACGATACGGTGCATTATTTATGAAAAACTTAAGTAACAGTCGGCTTCCGGCCATTTTCCGGTAGGCGGCGCCTGCCCGTGCGTCGGAAATTGGGTCAAACTCCTCTTCCACGAGGGCCATGGCCTGGCTGATGACCTGATGATTCCATTCCCGGCCTGCAAGGAAGGCCTCGGCACGCAGTGCCCTTTTCGGCATTTCCGCCATGCCTCCGTAGGCAAGTACAGCTTCAGCAACCCTGCCGTCGCGGAGGGTCAGGCTGAAGGCGGCGCTCACGGTTGAAATATCAAGCCCGGTGCGTTTTGAGACCTTGTAGGATCCGATACGCGTGTCATCTCCCGGTTTTGGAATGCGGACAGCGGTGATCAGCTCGTCGGGCTCAAGCCTCGTCCTGCGATAACCGGTGATAAAATCGTTCAAGGCGATCAGCTTTTCCGAGTGCAGTGAATTTACCACGACTACGGCTTTGAAGGCCATCAGCAGGGGCAGGGTATCGCCAATAGGGGAGGCCGAGGCTATGTTTCCCCCAAGGGTGGCTACATTCCTGATCTGCAGGGAGCCAAAAACGCCCAGTATCTTGTGCAGGGCGGGTATTCTTTCTGATGCGAACGATTTAACCATCTCCAGGGTCTGGCCGGTGCCGATCACGAAATGGGTGCCCTCCTCCTTGCAGTATTTTAACTCCTCAACAGCCGAAAGGTCTATCACCAGTGGCAGGAACTCATGGTGTTTCGTTTGCCGCAACGCCACATCGGTCGACCCGTTGATCACGGTTGCCAGAGGATGTTCGTTTCGCAGGCGCAGGGCTTCGGCAAGGGTAAATGGCTTGAGCCAGGTCTGGTGCGGGGTCCGCAATTCAATTGTGTGCTGATCTTCCCTGATGGTTTTAAGCCTCCCGGCAATCTCGGCTTCATTGGCCGAAAACTGGTCGGCATGGGTCTCTGTGCCGGTCCGCCCGGCAGCATCCAGGATGGACTGGTATCCTGTACATCTGCAGAGGTTGCCGGTAAGGGCATCTTCGATAATCTCACGGCCGGGGTTGTCATGGTTTTTAAACAGGCCGAAAAGGGACATCACCACGCCGGGTGTACAGAACCCGCATTGGCTGCCATTTGATTCAACCATCAGCCGCTGAACCGGGTGAAGCACGATTTGGTTTTTCCTGCGAATGGCAAGGTTCTCAACGGTGATCAGCTGTTTACCATGGATCATGGGAAGAAAGACAAGACAGCTGTCGACCGTGTGGTAAAGCAGCCTGCCATTTGGCGACGGCTCGGCCAGCACCACGGTACAGGCACCGCAGTCGCCCTCCGCACATCCCTCTTTGGTCCCTTTATGGCCGGGTAACGAGCGCAGGTAATTTAAAACCGTTGTCGTTGGTTTCAGCCCGGTTGGTCCCTGAAAGTCAGCTTCGATGATTTTGTCATCGAGGATAAACCGGATGGTATGAGGGATTCCGTTCACTTTTTTACCGTATTTCGCACATCGATGATACTGGACGGTATTGTTCCTGAAATTACCTCTTCTACTTTTGCGAAAAAATGGTCCATATATCCAACATTAGGTGATACCGTCTGAATCCTGATGTAAAATTACAATTTTTCTACGGAGTCCCGGGATTAACAGCGGAGGTGTTGATATTTTTTGAATCAAAACCGGGAAATCCAGTTTCTTGACATTATTCATGGCATCTTTGGCCTTCTCTTTACCATGAAGGATAAAACGCGTCACCGCCATACCGGCAAACCGTCACGATTGGTGATCTGTTTCCCGGGAGGAGATCAGAAACCGCTGATATTCCTCCGGTGTATTGATATTCCACAGGATTTGACCATCACACCAGGGAACCTCGACTCTTTTAAAACCGGAGATTGCCAGTCGGAAATCCCCTGTGTCAGCCTGTTCCTGCAGCAGTTTTGCCATTCTCCAGCCCAGCAGAAGCGGATGGCCGCCCCTGCCCTCATAAACAGGAACCACGTAACCTTCGGCCGGGAGAGCCTTGGTCATTTGCTCAAGCAAACCGGCCGGGGGGCAGGTATTATCGATATTGTGGATGAAGCAGCATGCCCCTTCGGGAAGGGACTGAAGCCCGAGATGGATGGAATGGGACCGGCCCTTTTCCACCTCACGGTTAATGACCGGGACCAGGTTTTCGGTTTGCAGTCCGGTAAAATCAGCGCCATCCTGTATCACCATGATAACCGGATTACAGCCAAACGCCAGGAAACCTCGGGTAATCTGCTGTGCGAATGTGTTCCCATTGCCATAGGGGAGATGCGCCTTTGGGCATCCCATACGTGCCGAATTGCCTGCTGCCAGGATGATCGCTGCTGCCGGCCGGTTTACGGGTGCATTATATATCTTCACCTTGATGGTTTTCATGGATGGTTCCTGCCTGCAGGATTTCGATACTTTTCCTGGCGGTTTTGGTGAGTTTAGATTTCACCAGGTTATAGGACTGGATGAGGTAATGTTCCCACTCCGTGCGGCTAAACCGGCTTTCAACGGTAACTGCCATCCACTGCCGGCGGGCAAAGTGCGATGCCTGGATGATTTCGTCCGACTCTGTCAGCTCGTCAAACTGATCTTCGGGCACCTTTAAGACTACTTTCAGGGGTGGGTCAAGGTTTGTAAGGCAAAAAATTTTCCCGCCAACAGAAAATGCCAGGTGTTCTTCCCATTTGATATCTTCGGTTACTGCCGGCATACTGAGGCAGAATTCCCTGAGTTCTTCAATATTCATGGGCTAAAAATAAGAAATTCCGGTTTGTAACGCCCGGTACTGCCCGGTTACTGTTTGATAAACAGCCGGCTGACGGTTACACCCTCCGTTTCAATGCTAAACAGGTAGGTTCCCGGAGCCAGTCCGGCAACCGCAACATTCATCGAATGGTTACCCGCTGACGCCCATGTCTGCGGGAGGGACAGCGCGATTTTCCCATCGGAGTTGAAAACGATGGCTTTTACCATTCCCTGTTCCGATTGTCTGTATTCGGCCATCAGGAGCCCTGTACAAGGATTGGGATATAGATTCAGCGACACAGGATTGGCCGCGTTTACCCCGGTCACCGAGGTATAGATCGTCGGGATCGCAGCCATGCCGGCGCTTCCGCTTCCGCCATAGGCGCCCATGTCGTTCCGGAGGGTGCCTTTTGCCGGCGGCAGGGCCATTCCCGGGGTCAACGGATCCTGCGGATCATTATACACCGCGGTAGAATCCCCTTTGTCGATGCAGGGGCTTGTTGCAGCAAGATAGTAGTTCTGGAGTCCGAACAGAGGGGTGACGTTGAGGTTTCCCGACCCTGAATATCCGCCCTGGATATCGCTGTACTGCACTACCGGCGCAGTTCCTGAATAATTGATCTGGGGATTGTTCGGGGCTGTGTTTCCCCAGAGAATCGTATTCCTGATCGTCATGGTGGTGCTCCAGGCTCTTATTCCACCACCAACCGTGGTACTTGCATTGTTGACGATGGTGTTGTTCTCCACGACCCTGGGGCGGCTCAGCCCGTCGGAGCCATAGGCCCAGATGGCGCCACCGCCGAAATCTTCACCGCCGGAATTGCCGGCGATGACATTGTTTTTAATAACAGCGCCCGAAAAGTTGAACACAAGCGCACCGCCGTAACGACCCTGGTTGTTGTCAATTATGTTGTTGAAGATTTTTGGGTTTCCGTCGCCGCAACGTATCGCCCCTCCGCCTGCACTGACGCAATTCTGCAGCGATGTAGCCTGGTTGAAGGTGATATGGTTGAACCCGATGCGCGGTGAAAGATACTGCACCAGGATGCCGCCGCCTTCGCGGTACCAACTGCCGGGGCCGTGTTCATCTTCCCAGCGGGTGCCGGTTCCCCCGGTAATCCTGAAGCCGATCAGGGCGGCCGTTGAATCATTGCTGGATACCAGGCTGCTGCCCCTTATGATCACACAACTGGCGGTATCTGCATGGACCGGCTGGCTCCCGTTGATCACCGTGGCATCAATATAGGTGGTATCACGGGTGGTAAGATACAAACTGGCCACCGTTATCCCTTTTCCCCTGAATTGTATGTTTTCATAATAGGTTCCGGGAGAAACAAGCACTGTATCGCCATTAAGGGCGGCATTTATCGCGGCCTGCACCGTCGTATATTGCTGCGGCACATGAAGTACCGCTGCAACACCACAGATTCCGGCAAATACTGCAATTATTAAGGGGAGTATTTTTTTCATAAATTTGTTTATCTGAATTAGGGTAAGATTTCAGATACAAAGTTATGAAGAGAATTGAGCTCCGCAAATGAATAATTAGGAAATTGTCAGGATAAAATTCTCTTTGTTGTACCCCGGGGGGTTTTATCCTTCATGTTCAACCTGTTACTTTCCCTTTAAAAGGTGGATCTCCCCCTCCATCCTGGTTATCTGCTCCGTCATTGCCCTCGCCTGTTTTTCAGCATTCTGGAGCAGGCTGTTCAGCTTCTCTTCCAGGTTCTTTACTCCGATTCCCAGGGCCTCTTTCAGTGCGGCAATTTCTTTGCCTGTTGATTGAAACAGGGTATCGGTCCCGGCCATGTTTTCGGCTAGCTGCGAAGCAAGCTGCGCGCGTTTGACCTCGAGTGTATTCAGGCCTGAATCAATCCGCTGGTCCATTTCATTGGTCGTATTGACTATAAGATTCCTGCATTCCTGGATGTCGGCATTCGTACTTTTCAACTCCGTCTCCAGCCGGTCGTTGGTTTTCGCATCAAGGGCGACGAGCGAATCAAATTTCAGCCCGGCTTTCCTGTGAATATGATACAGGAGTACAAAAACAAGGGCCAAAAGGAGCAGTAAAATCAGGAGGAACAGGATACGCAGCCCGCGGGGAAGGACCTTTTCGCTATTGACCTTGTCCTGCAGGGCATTCAGCCGGAGGGTGGTTTTTGCCAGCGAATCGGTCGCTACGCTTAGTTGCCCCGAGTTAACCACGATCACATGCATGAGACTGTCAAGGGATTGCTTCATCTTCACATCTGCCTGCCTGATTTCGTTTAGCTGCCTCCTGGCGGCATTAATTCCTTCGTAGATTTTCTGCTTTTCTACCCGGAAATCTTTCTGGGGAAGGAATTCAGCAGGCTGGGCCTTTACCTGCAAGACAAGGAACACAATTACCAATACAGATACTAGTTTTTTCATTTTCAGATCATTTTTAAGTGAGGATTTTATGAAAATTCATATCAGTTGCCGGAATCGCAAATTTCAGATCCTGTATAATTTTACCTTTTTTATAGGAATACTGTTCCCATCATCAATGCTTTTGATGTAAACACAATGTTCACAATGATTTACACAATGTTCACAATGGTTCCTTTGTGTGCTTTGTGCCTTCTTTATGTCATGGGGGTTAAGTTAGGATTCGGTTTTTGAAAAATAAGCAGTCTCTAATTCAGTGAAAATATGGTTTATCAAGGTACTTATATATTAGAAAACCAGAATGGTATGCTATATGGGGAAGATGAAACGTTACATGATTACTCGCTTGACGGTAAAAAATGGCAGTATGGCTGGTTACTGAACCACGGTTTGATTAACCCAAATATACGAACTAAAATGCTGAAAGTCAATAGTGAAAAATGGTATCATTTTTTTGTCCGGTACAGATGGAACATTTACCGGAATTGAAAAAAACCCAAAGAATTATTTATAACTTTGCAGGCAATATCTCTCTGTAACTGTTTTTTCAAGTAGTCAAGGGGGTATTTCCCGGGCAAAACACATCATGGAAGACACAACCCTGTTGACTTTTCCGGCTTTTTTTGCATCTACACTGAGGCTGCACGGCAATCGCGATGCCCTGGCGATCGTGGGAAAAAAGCCGCTCACCTACCGTGAAACAAATGAGCGCATCCTGGCCGTGATTGCGTTTCTCGAAAAGCTGGGGATAGAACCTGGCGACAAAGTGGCGATTTTATGCACCAACCAGCCAAACTGGGCCATTGTCTATTTCGCGATTACCTTTATGGGCGCCATAGCGGTGCCGCTGTTACCTGAATTTCTCCCAGTTGAAATCACCTCTCTTCTCGAACATTCCGAAACCAAAGTTATTTTTGCCTCAGAAGGATTGTTGTCCAAACTGGTGGGGATCTCTACCGATTTTCTGCTGGAGGTGGTCAGGATTGAGGACTTTTCCGTTGTACGCTCTTTCGAATACTGGCCTGCCTTTGATCCTGAGGCGAGACCCGTTACGGTGAAACAGGTTGAAGAGGACGACGTTGCCACCATTATTTATACTTCAGGAACAACCGGGAACCCCAAAGGGGTTATGCTGACGCACAGGAATATCTGTTATACGGCTGTCAAAGGGTTTGAAATACAGGAGATCCTCGAAACCGACCGTTTTCTCTCCATCCTCCCCCTCTCGCACACTTATGAAAACACCCTTGGGCTTATACTTCCCATGTACCGCGGTGCATGCGTCTATTACCTCGGGAAACCGCCCACGCCCGCCCTGTTGCTGCCTGCCCTGCTTGAGGTCCGGCCAACCACCATGCTTACGGTTCCCCTGATCATCGAAAAAATATTCCGCTCAAAAATCCTGCCGGCCTTTTCCGACAACAAGGTTATCAGCTTTTTATATAAGGCTCCTCCCGTCAGGAAATTCCTGCACAGGGTAGCCGGGAAAAAACTGATGAAGACCTTTGGCGGGGAGCTGACATTTTTCGGCGTTGGCGGGGCCAAACTGAACAAAACAGTTGAACGCTTCCTGATTGAAAGCCATTTTCCATATGCCGTGGGATACGGGTTAACCGAATGTGCCCCCCTGCTGGCCGGGTTTAACCCGCAGCACCCGGTGCTGCAGTCGACCGGGCCTTCCTGCCTCGGTGTGGAGCTTAAGATCGTGAACGCCGATCCGCATACGGGTGAAGGAGAGATCTGGGCAAAAGGAGCCAACGTGATGAAGGGCTACTACAAAGAACCCCTGCTGACCGCCGACCTGATCACCCCCGACGGCTGGCTTAAAACCGGCGACCTGGGAGCCTTCGACAAAAATCTCAACCTTTTTATCCGCGGCCGGGTTAAAAGCATGATCGTCAGATCCAATGGCGAAAATGTATATCCCGAAGATATCGAATCGGTTATCAACAACTTCCGCTATGTCGTAGAATCGCTGGTAATCGAGAAAAAAGGCAAACTCATCGCCCTGGTCCATTTCAACCAGGAGGAGATCGAACAGCGTTACCTCCATCTTAAAAACGAGGTGACCAACTATGTCGAACAGAAAACTGAGGAGCTGCGCGCGGAACTGCAGGAATATGTAAATGCCAGGGTTAACAAGTTCTCCCAGGTCCAGCTGGTCATTGCCCAGCCCGATCCCTTCCAGAAAACCGCAACACAGAAGATCAAACGGTTTATGTACACCTGACCCTCCAATATTGAATATCGAATATTGAATACCGGGAGGAGGTGTTTCTTTTGTCATTTCCCGGTTTCATTGGCTCACAACTCCTTTTATTGATACTTTTACTGCCGGAATCCCGTTTGAAAATTCATGACCGTGACTGGTAAATTCGACGAACAGACACTTGAGGCCCTTTTCAGAAGCCATTACCAGGGCCTTTGCCGGTTTGCTGCAGGCTATGTGAAACAGGAGGATGTCGCCAGGGAGATCGTCCAGGATGCCTTTGTGAGTCTCTGGGAAAAACGGGACACCATCGACCCGGGAAAATCCATTAAAAGTTACCTGTCAACGACCGTAAGGAATAAATGCCTCAACCATCTGCGTAATCATAAAAAGTTCAGCAACGACCTGCTGGCCATCGAAAACCTGGCTGACGAGGCCGGGTATGACCAGCCCGATCGCCTTGTGGAACAGGAGATCAGGGATGTGATTTCAGCCGGCATAGCTGGTCTCCCTGAGAAATGCCGGGAAATATTCATGCTCAACCGCCACGAAAATCTGAAATACCAGCAAATCGCCGATAAACTCGGGATTTCTGTAAAAACAGTTGAAACCCAGATGTCGAAAGCCCTGCAGCATATGCGCATTCGCCTTGCTGACTACCTGCCGGTCCTCTTTTTTATCTGCCTGCATGCCTGCCATTTTTCAGTTTTATCAATTTTTTTCCCTGTCTGACATCAGGGTAAAGTACATTCCGGGTGTATTATCAACGGCAAATTAGAATGGAAACAAACACAACATATTACATCGACCTGATTACCAGGTACTTTTTCGGGGAAGCAACTGCTGAAGAGATACAGGAACTGGAGTGTTGGGTAAAGGCGGATCCTGCAAACAGGGAGTTGTTTTTGTCTTATCGTGATACCACCGAAATCCTGGGCAATGCAGATGCCGGCTACCATTTCAATACCGAGCAGGATCTGGCTTCCCTGAAATTGAAGATCGGGCTGGCGGCGGAAGGCCCGACTGTTATCCGACTGTCAGAAACCGTTGAAAATATTCCGGTGAAAACCTCCGGAAACCTTTTCCTGCCCTGGTTCCTGCGTGTTGCGGCGATATTCCTGCTGGTGGCAGTTCCCTCGTTTTTCCTCTACCGCTATCTTACACAGCCCGCACTGATGCAGTATGCCGCGGCAAACCAGGTTACTGAAGTAACCCTGTCCGATGGCACCCGGGTAACCCTGAATGCCGGCGCTGTGCTGACCTGTCCGTCGAAGTTTGACGGGCCGCTCCGCCAGGTGAAGCTGCAGGGAGAGGCTTGGTTCGAGGTTTCGCACAATGCGGCCAGACCCTTCGTGGTTGCCGCTGAAAATGTAAGAATAAAGGTCGTCGGCACCACCTTTTCCGTCAATACCCATACCCTGAACAACACCAGCGAGATCATCCTGGCAACCGGCAGGGTACAGGTCTATTTTGACGGCAAGCCTGAAGCGATGGCGATCCTTGCGCCGGGCGACAAGGCGGAGACAGGCACCGGTGACGGGATCATCCGGTCGGCTAACAATGACCCGAATTTCCTGGCATGGAAAACCAGGCGCCTGGTGTTTAACAATACGCCGCTCAGCGAAGCAGTCGCCCTGCTGGCAAGGGTTTATCACACCGACATACGAATTGCAGCCGGCGGGCCTGGTGATTGCCGGATTACCACTATCTTTGACAAACAATCGCTCGAATCGGTACTGAATGTTCTCAAAGCCACCCTTGATTTGCAGATCCGGAATACCGGGACGGGGATCGAACTCTCCGGCCATGGTTGCAGATAGTGTTACATTCCCAGCGGCATTGTCCTTCCTCCGGTTCAAATATCCTCTTCTTTTCCTGTTCCTTGTGCTCGCATTTTCCACCCGCTCCCTGTCGCAGGATCTGGATACACGTATTTCACTGAAAGTCAATGATAAATCAGTCAGTGAGGTACTTAAGGATATTACCCGCCTTGGATTTGTAGAGTTCTCCTTTAATCCGCAGGTGCTCCCGGCGGATATGCGGGTTACCCTCCATGCACGAAAAAAGACGATCAGGGAGATCCTCAACGAAATATTACAGCCTCACGGGATCGATTTTCTCCTGGTGGAAAACCATATCATATTAAAACAGCGGGCCGCCACGGGGGAGACGAAAACAGCCGGGACCGCCCTTCATTTATCCCGCTTTACGCTCAGCGGCTTCCTGAGGGACAAAACTTCAGGAGAGGTGCTGATCGGGGCCAATATCTATATCAGGGGAACTGCTACAGGTGCCATGACCAACGGCTATGGATTTTATTCCCTGACATTGCCGGGCGGCACCTATCCCGTGGTATTTTCCTATATGGGGTATAAGGAGATTAACCGCGATGTCGGCATAAAGGAGAATACCCGGATGTCGGTTGAAATGGAGGAGGACAAACTGGAGATCAGGGAGGTTGAAATCGTGGCGGATGATCATGAAGCCGAAACCCGGAATCACCAGATGAGTGATTTGCGGTTTTCCCAAAAAACTCTGGCACAACTGCCTGGGTTTGGGGGTGACCTCGATGTTATCCGCGCCCTGCAGGCAGTTCCGGGAATCCAGACCTTTGGTGATGGTTCCTCCTTTTACTTTGTAAGGGGAGGGAACAGCGATCAGAACCTGATGCTGATCGATGAAGTACCGGTTTATAACCCCTCGCATCTGTTTGGCTTTTTCTCCGCCTTTGCACCCGATGCCATCAATGAGGTGGAAGTCTACAAGGGCGATTTCCCGGCAAAATTCGGTGGCCGCCTCTCCTCGGTGATCGATATCAAGGCGCGTGAAGGCAATATGAAACATTTTGGTTTTTCAGGAAATATCGGCCCTTTTGCCTCCAATATCTCGGTGGAGGGCCCCATCGTGAAGGACCGCGGTTCCTTCTGTATTTCTGGGAGACTTTCAACGCTAAACTGGATGAACAGCATCAGCGCATTGAATAAAACGTTCGACTTCCAGTTCTTCGATGTCAATGCCAAGCTGAATTACAGGCTGAATGACAACAACCGGTTTTTCTTTACTTTTTATACTGGTGAAGATGACTTCAACCGGCAGCTGACCACCGAAACAAACTATTTTGGGATGAACTGGAACAATCTGGCAGGCACTTTGCGCTGGAACCATCTTTTCAGCAGCAGGATATTTTCCAATACCACCCTGAATTACAGCAGATACAACTATGCGCTTACCCTGCCCGATGAGCAGAACGGCTATTGGAACTCCTCCATCTCCAACGTCACCTTTAAAACCGATTTCACATGGTATCTGAACCCACGCAACACGATCCGTACAGGGCTGGAGGCTACCCTGCATCAGTCAAATCCGGGGAATGTGTCGCAAACCGCTACCAGTGCGGCAAAAGATGCTCCTGTAGTAGCACAGTACCATGCCATGGAGTATGTTTTTTACATTTCAAACGAACAGGTTGTCAGTAAAAAAATATCGGTCAGGTATGGGATCCGCCTCCCCGTATGGCAGGATATCGGCCCCACCAAAGTCAGCTATTTTGATGCGAATCATCACCTGATCGATGTCATCGGCTACGGCAACAATGTCGTCTATTCCACCGCCTTCAGCCCCGAACCCCGGCTGAGTATCCGGTACCAGGCAGGTCAGCGAACGGGCCTGAAGGCCAGTTACAGCCGTTCCACACAATTTCTCCAGCTGTTGTCAAACTCCACCAGCCCGTTCACCTCGCTTGAGGTTTGGGCCCCCTGCGGACCCAATATAAGCCCTCAAACCTCCGACCAGGTCGCCGTTGGCCTGTTCCGCGACCTGGCAGGGGCGAAATACACAGTTTCGGCTGAGACCTATTACAAATGGTTCCGCGATCACCTCGATTATGCCGACCATGCAAACATGCTGTTCAACCCCCAGATCGAAGGCGAGCTGCGCTTCGGCAAAGCCTGGTCGTACGGGCTGGAGGTCATGTTCCGGAAAAAAACGGGGAATCTTACCGGATGGATCGGTTATACTTGGTCGCGGGCCTTTGTTCAAACCCCGGGGGTCAACGAAGGAATGACTTACCGCGCCAACTATGACAGGCCAAACGACATCTGTATAAATCTCTGTTACGATACAAAAAAACACTGGATTTTCACGGCAAACTGGATCTACCTCACCGGGCGCGCCATTACCACACCCGTTGGGTTTTATTACCTCAACGGATATTCGGTACCCCTCTATGGCGAAAAAAACAATGACCGGCTTCCCGACTATCACCGCCTCGACCTTTCGGTTACCTATACCATCAGCAAACCGGGCAACCGGTTTCACCATTCGCTGGCATTGACGATTTACAATGCCTATGGGAGGCTGAACCCCTTCGCGGTAAATTTCAACAAGATGTTGAATGACAATGGCGATTTTGTCGTACCATCCAGTCAGTACGGGCAATCTGCCCTGGTTCCGACCTCGGTTTCGGTTGCCGGCATCATCCCCTCACTGAATTACCAATTCAAATTCTGATGAGAAACATTATCCTTATCATCGGGTTTTCAGCACTCCTGCAGGGCTGTGTCAAACAAACCGAATGGCCTGTTAAAACCACGACTCCTGAAAAAATCGTGGTCGATGCCATCCTGACTGATGAGGTAAAGTCACAGCAGGTCGGGCTTACCTATCCCGTGTCGCAGCTTAACCAGGCCCCCAGGCCGGCTTCAGGTGCAAGTGTCGTGGTCAGTGATGAGGACTCAACCTGGAATTTGACGGAGACCCCTGCCGGATCAGGACTTTACAGGACGCCACCCTATTTCTTTGCCAGGCTGAACAAAAACTACAGTTTGCTGATCGCCTGTCAAAACAATGTCTATTCAGCCAAGGCAACGATGCTCCCGGGATCCTATTTTTCGGAACTGAGGTTTGCCAAAAATGAACAATCTGACCTCTGGTATGTCGACTGGGTGGCCAATGCCTTCAGTACCGCGGATGCAGCGATGTGGGAGTTGCTTATCGACTGGTCGGGAGTTCCCGGCTATGGTGCCCTTGATTCGCTTGCCACCCATAAAAGGATGCTGTTTTACACCCTGCCTACCCTTGATGTAAGTGAAGTATTCGCCCCGCGGATGGAATCCATTTATTTCCCGGCAGGCACTATCGTTACAGAACGACGTTATTCGGTAACACCTGCGCATGCCGAATTTATCCGCGAATTGCTCCTCGAAACCAACTGGACAGGCGGCCTTTTCAACGTTTCGGCCGCCAATGTCAAATCCAACCTGAGCAATGGGGCATTGGGATTTTTCGGGGTTTGTTCCGTCACCGAACTGTCGGTAATTGCAGGCACTTCGGGGAACCATAAAAAATAAATTAATAAAAAATGCAGCTGGCATCAGGGTAACCGTTCAGCAAGGTGTATTATCCACAAGAAACCCTATTCACAAACACTAAACCCAAATAAACAATGAAAACAAGAAACCTGTTCAGCCTTCTGGTGATCCTCATTGCCATTGTCGGTTTTTCCATGACCAGTTGTAAGAAGGACAAGAATACAACCTCTTCGGTTGATCCTGCCTCCATGCAACAGCTTGCCAATGATGAAAACCAGGTACAGAATGCCTCTGATGAAGCCTTAAAGGATGTAAATGCTTTCCTTTCAGGGAGTGCGCTTAAATCAACCGAATCGATTCCCTGTAATGCAAATATTGATACGGTCAGTATTGCGAATGATACCATTACGATCCTGATGGACTATCACGGCCTGAATTGTGCCCAAAACCGGATCAGAACCGGCCAGATTGAGATTAAAAAGAAGGTAGGTACCCATTGGTTTCAGGCAGGTGCCACGATCATATTCAGGCACATAAACTTTAAAATTACCAAGGTCAATGGAGGAAAATCCATCACCCTCAACGGAACCAAGACCCACGAGAATGTTACAGGAGGAGTACTGTCAGATTTAGGTAATGGCACTGTGACCACGATCATCCACAAAACCTGGGGTGTTGAAACAGTGACCTTCAGCGACAACACCACCAAGATATGGAATGTTGCCCGTCAGCAAACCTTCACAGGGGTTGCTTCAACCAATAGTGTCGTCATGACGCTTGACGGATTCGGAACTCAGGACAACTATACGGGTCTCGTAGTGTGGGGCGTTAACCGCCAGGGAGAAAATTTCTACACCCAGATCACACAATCGGTTGTATTACGCCAGGCTTGCGACTGGGATCCCTGTGCCGGTATCAAGATCCACCAGATCCCTTCCGACTCAAAAAGTGCAACCCTGACCTTTGGCTTCGACAGCAACAACCAGCCTATCACCGGCACCGAATGCCCAGCCAAATATAAACTTGACTGGCAGAAAAACAACCATTCGGGAACTGTATATCTCCCATTGCCGTAAGCAAACCGGTTAAACCGGAAAAATAAGGTGAAATGAAAAAGCCGCTCTGATTGTCAGGGCGGCTTATGTTTGTGCGCCGTGCATGGCGAATAACTTGACGGTGCGAGTCCGTTATGGGGGTTTGTAGTTACCAACCATTAGCCAAGAGCAAGGTTGTCCATTGTGAGGTGGAATCTGAAGGAAGCTGGCGGCAAAGTTCCGACCCGAGGAACACGAACATTATCAGGCATATCCGATTGGATGAGTTTGCAAAACAAAACGAAGTCCAAAAACTACACGGAGATCGGAGTGTAAATAATGCGGGTACATGGAACGAAGGTTATTTGTCTTACCAC
>Ga0118677_10000832_pt1 | contig 66888 bp, 51 predicted proteins | sample AliMusrvi5mmetaG_FD_86154 | JGI IMG/M metagenome (GOLD analysis project Ga0118677, IMG submission 86154) | reverse complement strand
GTTCGGGCAAGAGCGCAAATAAATTTATTGTAAAAAATCAACTCATTACCGCAGATGGGAAGGTGTTTAACCACTGATTACACTGATGGGACGCGGATGGGCGGAAAGAGGTTTTAACTGCGAAAGACGAAAAATGGCGGCCCCCGATGAAGATCGGCGCCCGGAGGTCGCCTCCCACATTCCGGGCGGAAAGATTTTTGATTCCGGCTAACAGCCTAATTGGCTACAGTCTAATCACCTTTTCAGGTTTAACGGTATGAACATCATCTACCATCACAGGACCCAGGCGACCGGCGCCGAGGGTGTGCATATTTCTTATATCATCAAGGGGCTCCGCGAGCTTGGGCACCGGGTCGTGGTAGTTTCACCGACCGGCCATGAGCCCGGCAACACGGCCGGGAATAATCCGTATGCCCGGAAAAAGACACTGAAGAGCCGGCTGCTGGATCTGCTGAGCCGGCTGCTGCCCCAGTCCATGTTTGAATTGCTTGAGATCGCCTATAATGCGGCGGCAACCCGGAAAATCGAAGCCATCCTCAAGGCGCAGCGGATCGATTTCATCTATGAGCGGTATGCATTCTTCATGTCCGCCGGCGTGCATCTGGCAAAAAAACACAATATCCCGATTATTGTCGAAGTGAACGAAATTGCCGGGCACAAGCGCGTCCGCAGGCAGGCCTTTGTCGGACAGGCCCGCAGAAGGGAACAGTACGTTTTCCAGAATGCCGATGCCATCATTGTCGTCTCCGATTTTTTACGGGAGGAGATCGGCAAGCTCGGCGTGGATAAAAATAAAATCCATGTGATCCCCAACGGCGTGGATGAAAAGGAGTTTTCCCCGCAAGCGGTTCAAAAAATCGACCGCCGGAAGCTGGGGATCGGCGAACAGACGGTTGCGCTCGGGTTTATCGGCTGGTTTGTCGGCTGGCACAACCTGGAGCTGCTGGTGGATGTTTTCGGCGACCTGGCCGGAGGCCGGGATGTGGCGCTGGTTCTGATCGGCGACGGCGTGCTCAAGGAAAAACTCCTGGCGCTGGCGCGCGCACGCGGCATTGAAGGCAAACTCATCATGCCGGGCGCGGTCCCTTACCGGCAAATCCCGGCATATATCGCCGCGCTGGATATCTGCATCATCCCCGGATCCAATGACTACCGTTCACCCATCAAGCTCTTTGAATACATGGCCATGGCCAAGCCGGTGGTTGCCCCGCGCTACCAGCCGATTGAGGCCATTGTCACACATGACGTCGACGGCCTGATTTTCGAGGCCAACAGCAGGGAATCCTTGAAGAACATCCTTGAGGGCATCATCGGCGATGCCGGGAAAAGGCATGACATTGGAGCCAATGCCCGGCGGAAAATCATTGAGAACCATACCTGGCTGAATAACGCAAAAAAGGTCGTTGATATTTATGCCGGGGTGGCGGCCGGGGCGTCAGGAAAGGCTGTTAGGCTGTAGGCTGTTAGCCGGACGGCTCACCCGGAGCGTTCGCCCTGCCTGCTTAAAATCAACGGGTCTGTTTTTATCCGAGGTAGGGCGAGGCGTCCCTGCCGAGCCGTCCGTCCGCTGCGGGTATTGATCCCCGGCGCACGCCTTGCGAGCAGGACGGAACCCGCGGTGTCATGGCCCAGTGGGTTTTCGGATAGGCTCTAACAGGATGTACAGGATTTCGAAAAGGTGATCAGGCTGTAGACGATTAGGCTCTCACCCGGAGAGTTCGCCCTGCCTGCCGGAATGCGGGAGGCGGCCTCGGGACGCCGACATCAACAGGGAGCTGGTATGAATATATTCAAACTTATTGTCAGTGATCTCCGCGCCAAGGCCAATTGGATGTACGGCGACACCTCGTGGCGGAACCTTATCAAGGTCCGCTTCACCGACGGCACCTTCGCCATGATCGTCTATCGCTGGATGCAGTGGTCGCAGCGGCACCGGCTGATTCCCCTGGCGATGGTGTTCAACAAGCTGAACACCGTGTTTGGCGGCTGCATCATCGGACGCGGCGCGGAGTTCGGGCCGGGTTTTGTCCTGATCCACAGCCAGGGTGTGGTGATCAACACCCGCGTGCGCGGCGGAGCCAATGTGAAGGTCGAGCACCAGGTGACGATCGGCGCGGAGAAAAACGAGAGCCCGGTGCTGGGCGATGATGTGTTCCTGGGCGCCGGCGCCAAGGTGGTGGGTGCGGTCCGCATCGGCAGCCGCGTGCGGATCGGCGCCAACGCGGTGGTGCTGGATGACATTCCGGACGGCGCCACCGCCGTGGGGGTGCCGGCCCGCGTGGTGAATCTTGAAAAGGCTGTTAGACTGTAGGCGATCAGGCTGTCAGCCGGAGCCGGAGATTTTCTCGCAAAGTTGCAAAGGGCGCAAAGTTCATTAAAGAAATCGGCGCCCGGAGGTCGCCTCCCACGTTCCAGATGAACTTTGGCGCGGCCTTTTCCCTTCGTGGTGTCCGTATGATTCGCGATTGATTTTTGTCGTTTTTTCTTCATCTTTAATGTGGGAGGCGTGGAAGCACAAACGGGAAATCCATCACCCCATTCAGGCAATCTGAGGCTTCACCGGCGTCGGGAGGGTTCAGGATTCTGGTTTGTCACCAAATGCGTAAATCCACGTGTGCCGGTGTTAAACGGGGCTGTGGCGACGGTGGTCGCCGACGCCTTGATCTTTTATGCATGCAAAGGCGAAGTCAATGTTTCCGCCTTTGCGGTAATGCCTGATCATTGGCATGCATTGTTAATGACCAGACAGAACCAATCCATTTCCAGGTTTATGGGCAAACTGAGCCATTGGGTTGCGCTAAGGACGGTCAAGGAGTTTGCGGCAGCGGGATGTGACTGGCAGGAAGGGTTTTATGAGACACTGGTCAGATCGGCAAAACAGTTTGTTTTCATCCGTGAATATGTTGAAGCCAATCCTGTCATGAAAGGGTTGGCCGAGTCTTCGGGTTGTTGGCCGTGGTCATCCGCTCATCCGCGGTATGAGGGTGGAATGACAAAAACATGGGATGCGTGGCTGGATTGATAAAGATCGGCGCCCGGAGGTCGCCTCCCACATTCCGGATGAACTCTGGCGAGTTTCCCCATCCGTGATGTCCGTGCGATCAGGTGAATTTTGAAAAGGTGATTAGCATGTCAGGCTATTAGCCGGAGCCGGAGATTTTATCGCAAAGGGCGCAAGAAAAGATCGGCGCCCGGAGGTCGCCTCCCACGTTCCAGATGAACTTTGGCGCGGCCTTTTCCCTTCGTGGTGTCCGTATGATTCGCGATTGATTTTTGTCGTTTTTTCTTCATCTTTAATGTGGGAGGCGGCCTCCGGACGCCGATAGCAATCAGTTCCCCATATCCGTGTAATCCGGTGCAGCATTTATGATGAAAATTGCAAAATGGTTTTTTCCTGGAGTGCTGGTCATTGCCCTGGCGGCGGGATACAGGCCGGCGGCGCAACACCTGCAGTTCCGTGAACAATGGGCGGACGGAACCTGGCGGCCGGACGCCGTCTATCTGGTTGCGGGCGCCAACGCCATCAACCACCGGCAGCCCGCGCTGGTGGCGTATGTGCGCCGGCATTGCTGGGCGCCGCCGCCGGTCATCCTGGCGGCAAATGACACGCAGAAATCACTATGGGATCCGGCAACAAAACGGAATTTGACGGTGGGCGAGTGGAGCCTGAAGGATTTGCGGGCGGCGCTGCCGAATCTCGTGGTGGAGCGGGTCGACGAGGGCGAGGTGACCAACACGGATAACGAGATGCGGGCGCTGGCGTCATATCTGCGCCGGCATCCCGGCATCCGGCATGTGGCGCTGGTGACAAGCGCCTACCACATGCGGCGGGCCTGTCAGCGCCTGGCGGCCCATGCCGGATCCGGCGTGGATATCCGGCTGGTGCCGATTTCCCGCCGGTTTGAGGATTATCGTCCCGATGTGGTGTTCATGGAGTATATCAAAGCAGGACGCGACAAAGCCGGCCTGGGCGACATGCCGCTGTTTGCGCGGACACGGTGGGCGGGCGAGGATGATGTGGTCATCCTGTTTTTGATCGCGGTGCTGGCCTATGCATGGGTGGGGTATCCATGGGTGCTGGCGCGGGCCGCAACGTGGCGGCAAAGGGGAGGCCGGAACGCGGATGGAACGCTGCCGCAGGCGGGTGCTTTCCTGCCGCGGGTGGCGGTGGTCTTTGCCGCCTACAAGGAGGCCAAACATATCGAGGCCCGGCTGCAGAACCTGCAGGCGCTTGATTATCCGGAATCCCTGGTTTCCATCCATGTCGGCGTGGATGGTGCGGAGGATGAAACCGCCGGATTGGCCATGCGCATGGCGGCAAAGGATCCCCGCATCCATGTCCGGGCCTTCCCGGAGCGGCGCGGGAAATCCGCGGTGCTGCGCGATCTGGTCGGTGCGGTTGGCGGGGACGATGTGCTGGTGATGACGGATGCCAACACGCATTACCGGCCGGATGCGATGCGGCGGCTGGTGGCGCCGCTGGCCGATCCCCGGATTGGCGGCGTGTGCGGCCGGCTGGAGTTTGTCGCCGGGGCGGGCGGCCAGACCCATGAGGATTCCTACTGGAACTGGGAAAACAAGATGAAAGAGATGGAGAGCGCTGTGGATTCCTGCCTGGGCGCCAACGGTGCCATCTATGCGATACGCCGGGAGCTTTTCTGGCAGGATTTCCCGGCGAACACCATTGTGGATGATTTTGTGCTGGGGATGAAGGTGCGCGAGCAGGGGTTCCGGTTTGTCTATGAGAAAACCGCCGTGGCGGTTGAGGATATGCCGCCGGTCGTGCAGGATGAATGGCGGCGCCGGGTGCGGATCGGCGCCGGGGCTTTCCAGGCATGGTGGTTGTGCCGCCGGTGCCTCCATCCGCGGTACGGATGGTTCGCGTGGATGTTTTTTTCGCATAAAGCGCTGCGGTGGGTGACCCCGCATTTATTGCTGGCGGTCATGGGCCTGACGTGGTGGATGGCTTTGGCACACGGAAGCCCGTGGAGCCCGGGGGCCATGGCTGGCTGGGGCGTGCATGCGGTCTGCCTCGCGGGGTGGCTGGGGTGCTGGCTGCCTGCGGACGGGATGGCCCTGTTCAAGTTCGGCCGGAAACTGCACTATTTCATGGCCATGCAGGCGGCCCTGTTCATCGGGTTTATCCGGTTCTGCCGGGGAAATCTTGTCGGCACGTGGGTGAGGACCGCACGGTAGGGCAACCGATCAGGTGGATAGGCTGTAGACTATTAGACTGTTAGTCAGCCGGAGTGGAGATTTTCCTGCCGGAATGTGGAAGGCTTTATTCGCCGGCCATTCTGAATTCTGACTCCTGAATTCCGGATGCCTGGGCAGTGACAAGGTGATGCATGTTCAAAGCGATCGACAAATGGCTGCCCGGATATTTGAAATCCGTATGTTGCCGGCCGCGGCATCGCGGCCGGCAACATCTGATATTCTGTGTTGCGGATCATTTTGAACCGTTCCGGGGCAATGCGTCAAAAGCGGAGGCCATGGCGGCGGTGCGCACCTGGCGGCAGCGGTATCCCGAAGCGGTGGCGGGATTGCAGGATGCCGACGGGTGCCGTTTCCGGCATACTTTTTTTTATCCGGCGGATGAATATGATCCGGACGTGGTGGATGTGGTGGCGGATCTTTGCCGTGAACAGTACGGCGAGATTGAAATCCACCTGCACCACCGGCATGACACCGAGGAAACACTGGCGCAAAAGCTGGCGCAATTCCGTGATGTGCTCCACCGGCGGCACCATGCGCTAGGGAAGGATCCGTCCGGCCGGGTCCGGTATGGCTTTGTGCACGGCAACTGGTCTCTGGGCAATGCGCGGCCGGATGGCGACTGGTGCGGAGTCAACCGGGAGCTGGCGGTTTTGGCGGCCACCGGGTGCTATGCGGATTTCACTTTTCCGTCCGCGCCATCACCGACGCAGCCGCGCATGGTCAACATGATCTACCGCGCCAAAGACACCGGCCGGCCGCGTGCGGCAGACCGGGGGGATGCGGTGGCTTGCGGGGGGGGGCATCATGACGGCCTTTTATTGGTGACAGGGCCCCTGGCACTGAATTTTGAAAACCGGAAAATGGGGATATTGCCCCGCCTTGAGAACGCGGATGTGACCGGAAAGAATCCCGCCACGCCGGCAAGGATCCGGCTATGGACCCGCCAGCATATCCATGTGGGCGGCCGCGAAGAGTGGGTTTTTGTGAAAATCCATACCCATGGCTGTGTGCCGGCCAACCAATCGGTCTGGCTGGGGAACGCGATGCGGGTGGCGCATGAACATCTGGCGACTGTCTGTCAGGATGAAACGCACGGCTGGACTTTGCACTATGTGACTGCGCGTGAGATGTACAACATCATCCGGGCGGCCGAGGATGGGCGCGAAGGTGCGCCGGGCGCCTTCCGGGATTATGAGGTGGGGGCGCCGGGGTGAAACGGGTGTTCAGGACCGAAGGAAGCGAAACCACGGATAACACGGATGGACTGCAGTGCAACTGCGGAATGAACTAATATATTTGCCGGAAACAGCTCTTTTTGGACAGTGGATAATTACACTGTTTAAGTAGCAATTGGGTTGACTTTGACATGGAAAAGATATATAGCCATGTTTGACTTAAGGGCAGTATGGTGGGATTAAAAAAAGGTGATTTATGAGCTATTACACCATGCTTGGCTTGGATCGCGAGCCGTTTTCATCCAGCCCTGATCCTGCATTTTTTTACCTTTCCCAGGATCATAAGGCCGCATTGTGCCGGTTGCAAATTGCCATCAGCTTGAAGCGGGGGATGAGCGTCATCCTCGGCGATGTCGGAACCGGCAAAACTACTTTGAGCCGAAAGCTTTCCCAAGTCCTGGACGAGGATGAAGATGTTGATTTCAACATGATATTGAATCCTCTTTTCAAATCAGACTTGCAGTTTCTGGCCAAGATGGCTGATCTCTTTCATATACAGATGAATCCCAATGCGAACAGCATGGATTATATGGATGCGATTGAGAAACATTTGTTTAAAAAAGGGGTCGAGGAGGGCAAAACCGTGGTTTTGCTGATTGACGAATCTCAACTTCTTCCTGATTTTGCACTTGAAACTCTGAGGATTCTTTTGAATTATGAAACGAATGAGCATAAGCTCTTGCAGTTGATCCTGGCCGGGCAGATGGAGTTGCTGCCGCGAATCAGCCGCATGCACAACTTCTGGGACCGGATTGCGTTGAAATATATATTGCATCCGCTGGGCGAGGCGGAAGTCAAGGCGATGATTGATTTCCGCCTGCGGCGGGCTGGGTACAAGAAAAAGGAGTTTTTGTTTACCGACGAGGCGGTGCGGATGTTGCTCCGGCAGTCTCGCGGATATCCACGAAAGCTCTCTTTATTGTGCCATAATGCATTGGAAAGTTTAGTGATGTTTGACAGGCAGGTGGTGGATGGGGAGATCGTCCGGAAAATCATTGAGGACGATATTCCTGTTTTGGCAGCCGGATTGGTGGACGAGCAGCCGATTGCGGATCATGAACTGTCGGCTGCGCTGGCCGAACTTGAGGCGGAAGTTTGATTTTATATCAAAGGCGGGCGGGCTATGGCGGAAGAAACAAAAAAAGAAGTCACCCCGGAAGAAAAGCTTCTGAAGGTGATTCAAGGCTCGCGGGAAAAAAAGCCTGACGCGGCTCCTGCGGCTGCAGCGGTTCCTGTTGCTCCGGCAACGGCTGCCGCACCGGCCTCCGCCGCCAAAGAGCCTGCGCCGCTGAAGCTGGCGACGCCGGCGGCGGCCAAGCCTGCGCCTGCGCCCAAAACGGCGACGCCTGTTTCCGCCGGGGCGCCATCTGCGGAGGCAAAAACGGCAGGCGGCGGGGCGCTGCCTGCATTGGCGCGCAATATCAGAAGACGTGCCGTGATCAACGGCTGGCGTGTGACCAACCGGGTGCTCCTGGGTGTCATCATCCTGATGATGGCATTGATCAGCCTGGAAATCCGCGGCGGGATTGTCAGCATTGGCATGCTGGGGCAGTCGCCGGTTGAGATGCCGGTCGTCAAGGTGGATGCGGTCAAGGAATATACTCCGGCCGTGGCGCCGCTTGGACAGCTGATCAAGATTCCCGGCGCAAAAATCGATGATGCGGCCAAGGCCGCCGCGCAGCAGGCGGACTGGCATGTTTATGCCAGGAATAATATGAAGTATATCGGAACCTCCCAGGTGGGGAATGCTTTGGAAGCGGTCGTCCACGACAAGAAGACCGGAAAAATGCACTATTTGCGGACCGGCGCAGTTTTACGGATCGAGGACCGCGATATTTCGGTGGTTGAAGTGCAAGGCGAGGCGATTGTATTGACCGATGGCGAGGAGAAGATGCCATTGAAGTAAACATGCAAGGCCCAATGGTCGCGCAAAAAAAAGAGAATTAAAATGATGAAATTAAAGGCAAAAATACTGGCATGGATGCTGGTTGCGTATGGCGTGGCGGGCATCGCCATGGCGCAGGGCACGGCAACCAGTCAAACGAATGCCGCCGGCGATGCTTTTAACGCAACCCTGACCAACGAAGTGGCCCAGGTGGCGGCGGCGAGCGATGCAGGGGCGGTCACGGGCGCCGCAACCGGCGTGGTGGAAAATTTTCGCGCCGTTCCGCTCCGGCTGAAAGATTACAAACTGGCGGGCATGGATACCGTGGTCAACCTGAAGACCCTTGAAGGCCTGGACAGCGCGATGCAGCTGATCGAAGTGCTCTGCCACTATGGCAAGGTCGAGAATGTGGTGTTCAGCCGGGGCATGGCCGGGGTGGCTGCGCCCAAGGTGAAGTTCGGCAATATTCCCGTGGGTGATGCGCTGGATGCCGTGCTGTCGCTGAACAAACTGGCGTTTGAAGTCAAGGACGGCATTGTCAGCATCATGACGGATGACGAATACCGGCTGCAGCATGGTGTCAGTTTTTATGACCAGAAGCAGGTGCGGGTGATCGACTTGAAATATGCGGATCCGTCGCGCGTGGAAAAACTGCTGTCGCCGATCAAGAGCGAGGGCGGCACATTGATTTCCGACCAGGTTTCCAGCACGATCGTGCTGATCGACACGCCGGAGAAAATCCGGGAAATGCTTTCCATCATCAAATTTGCGGATGTCCCGCGCGACACGAAGGCGTTTGTGCTGCAGTACGCGGAGGTGGAGTCCGTCCAGAAGGAAGTGGAGACCCTGCTTTCAAAAGAGGTCGGGTCCGTGCGCGGCGACAAGCGCACGAAAACGCTGATCGTTTCCGATTATCCCAACACCCTCAAACGCATCAGCGATCTGATCGCGCTGTTTGACCGGCGGCCGCGGCAGGTATTCATCGAGGCCAAGATTGTGGAGGTTTCGCTCGGGGATAACTATAGCCTGGGCGTGGACTGGTCGCGCTTGATCAAGAAAGTGGGCGATTACAACGTGCAGCTGATCTCTTCGCCGATCCCCATGGTGAATAATCTGCCCACCTTCCCCACGTTCGGCACGGTCCAGTACACCAAAGGGAGTTCCGGCGAGAATGGCTTCATGACCGGGCTGATCAATGCGATGAAGCAGATCGGGGACACCAAGATTCTTTCCAATCCGCAGATCACCGCCATGGACGGCGAGGAAGCCAAGCTGGAAGTCATCACCGACCAGCCTTACAAGAAGGTGGGGATCGAGGCCGGCACAACCAATATCACCACGGTGGATTATCAGTTTGTCAAGGTGGGTGTGATTTTGTCGGTGACGCCCCGCATCAATGAGGAAAACATGATCAGCATGTCGATCAAGCCGGAAGTCAGCGTGATTGAAACCTGGTATGACGGCACCGAGCAGCAGGGCACCCCGGTGGTGAAAAAGTCCACGGCGGAAACCAAGGTCATGGTGCATGACGGGGTCACGATCATCATCGGCGGCCTGATCCAGGACGGCAAGACAACCAACAAGCGGTCCGTGCCGATCCTGGGCAGCATCCCGCTGCTGGGGGCGCTGTTCAGCTTCACGGATGAGTCCGCGACTAAAAAAGAGACGGTGGTTTTCCTGACCCCGCGGATCGTGACCGGCGAGGAGCCTTATTTGCGGATGCGTGACATGAAAAAATCAACCAAGCCGTTAAGGGCGGTTGGCGCGGCCGATGAGAAATCCATGAAGGCGATCCGGTAGGCGGCGGCGCGTATAAAGGCGGAGTTAATGAAACAATATCTGTTCATGTTGATCGGCGGCTGCCTGGCGGCTGCGGTTCCATGCCGCGGGCAGTCGGGCGATGAGGTTGAATGGGTGTGGGACACCCCGAAAACCAACGGGGCGGCTGCCGCCGCGGCCGATGCCAATGCCTTTACCACGAATGCGGTGGAGCCTGAAAAAAACGCGATGCCTGCCGCAGTTAACCCCGCCGCCGGCGCCACGAATGCGGCGCCCTCCGCTTTTGACTGGAACTGGCAGGACGTGGAAACCGTGGAAACCAATGCGGCGGCGCCGGCCGGCGCCGGTGGTTCGGTGGATGTCGGCGCTTATAATGCGCTGATCCAGGAAAATCTGGAATTGAGGCAGTCCATTGAGCGTGTCATGCGCGAGGAAAGCACCATCCGCCAGGAAAAAGAGCGCCTGCAGAAGGAAGCCAGGGAGCTTGAACAGCAGGTCGGCGAACTGGCCTTGATCAAGGGACAGGGCGCCGGCTCGGTTTTTGATAAACAGCGCAAGGAGTGGCAGGACAAGCTGACCGCGGCCGAGGCGGAAAACCGGAAACTGCAGGAGGAGATGCATTCCATGCGCCTCACGCTGGCCGCTGCGCCCAATGTGGCGGCGACCAATGCGCCCGCGGCCCCGCTGATGCAGCAACTGGAAGGCGAAAACATCCGGCTCAAGGAACAGGTGCGGGACATGGAATCCAAGGCCCGGGCGCTGGAAAATATTGCGGATGAACGGCAGAAGCTGGCCCAGGAGCTTTCCGTGACCAAAGCCGAGTCCCAGTCCGCCGGCGAGGTGGCCAAACGCCTGCCTGCGATGGAAAAAGAGCTGGAAACATTGCGGGCCAGCCTGGCCAGGCGGGATAAGGACCTGGAATCCACGCGTGCGGAGCTGGATCTGCGCGAGGCCCGGCTTGCCAAGTCGGAACGAATGGTGAGCACATTGGCGAAGGCCAAGGAGGAAGTGAAGCAGGTGGGCGAAAAAGAAAAGCGCGACATGCATTACAACATGGCGGGCGTGTATGCGCGCGAAGGACGGATGCGCGAAGCCGAGCAGGAATACCTGCGCGCGCTGCAGATTGATCCGAATGACGCCGACTCGCATTACAACCTCGGCATCCTTTACGATGATGAATTCAAGGATGTCCGCCGCGCGCGCATCCATTACCGCCGCTATCTGATGCTGCGGCCGGACTCGCCGGATGCGGACACGGTGAAGAACTGGCTGATGAAGCTGGATATCGCGCCCGCCGCACCATAAGCGGTTTTGCCGCGCACCCTTTGCCGTTTATACAGAACGGTTCCCATGATCAAGCTGTCCATGCCGATGTCTTCACGCCTCCTGCCGGTGGCTGTCGGATTGGTCATCCTGCCGACGGCCATCCTGAGCCTGCTGGCATTCCGGGGGTTCCGGGAGTGGGAGGCATCCCTTGTGCGGCGGATGGAAGCGGATGCGGCATCTTCCATCAATGCGCTGGCGGCCCAGGCGGATATGGATCTGGCGCGGACGATGGATACGGTCAGCGCCGGCGTGTCCGTGTCCGTTGAGCGCGGGGGGTCGCGCGCACAGCTGGAAACCCTCGAAAAACAATTGCAAAAAACGCAGCCGCTTGTGCGCCATATCTATGTGTTCATGTCGCCGTGGGGTTTCCTGTATCCGGAGTCCCCGGAAGGCAAGGCGGATTCCCCTTTGACCGGCGCTTTGCGGGATGCGTTTGCGCTTGAAGAAGGAAAGGCGTTTTTAACCGTCCAAAACGCTTCCTATTGTTTTGTCAAATTGCCCGGACGCAAAAGCCTTTATGCCGGATACAACGTCAGTCCGGATGTGTTCATGGCCCGCGTCAGGGAGCGGCTTGCGGATTTTTCACGCGACAACATGGTCCTGACCGCCGGGGGCCCGGGGTTGGCCCCGGGTGCCGGCGATGCCGGGGGGCAGGTGATTGTGAGCAGCCCGTTCGGGAAAACAGAAGAGGTTTTTCCGGCCCTTCCATATGGCAATGACCGCGAATTGGCGGCGCAATCTTTGCGGCCCCCCTTCGATTTTGTGCGCATCAGCGCATTCTTGCGGCATCCGGAGAAGGTGCGTGCGATGGGCCGTGTGCAGGCGCGGCTGAGATTGTGGGGCATCATCCTGCTTGCCGCCGGGATTGTGGCCGGGGCCGGGGCGACCACCTGGCAGGCCCTGCAGGAAATCCGGCGCGCCCGCGTGCGCAACGGGTTTGTCATGGGCCTGTCCCATGATTTGCGCACGCCGCTGGCGTCCATGCGGATCATGGCGGAAAGCCTTTACACGGATTCAATCCGCGATCCGGAGAAGCGGCGGATTTTTGCGGGAATCCTGTTTCGCGAATGCGAACGGCTGAGCCAGTTGGTGGAGCGGGTGCTGTTCCTGGTGCGGTTCGACCAGAATGCCGTGCGGTACCGGCTGCAGCCCGCGGATGTGCAGGCGCTGGTGACACAGGCGGCGGACCTGTTTAAAAGCCGGTTTGTGGCCGGGCTTGTGGCGGACGAGAAACCGCTTGAATTGACCCTGCAGATACAGCCGGACCTGCCGCCGGTGGATGCAGATGAAGGTGTCATGATGCAGGTGTTTTTGAACCTGCTGGATAATGCCTGGAAATATGGCCAGAATGCGCAAACCGGTGCGGTGCACATTGATCTCTTTGCGCGTGCGGAAACGCGGCTGACAAGATTTGGCCGGCGACGGGCGGGGGCCAGGGTGGATGTCAGGGATTATGGCCCGGGTATACATCACGGTGATCTGAAGTATATTTTTCGGCCTTACTACCGGGGGCGGAATGCCCCTGATCGCAATGTTTCCGGGTTGGGGTTGGGGCTGGCGCTCTGCCACAAGGTGATCGCGGCCCATCATGGCATCATCGAGGTGTCCTGCCCGGATGGCGGAGGCACCATGTTTTCAATATTCCTGCCTGCCGTGCGGCATCAGGAGTCATGAGCGAAGGCGGAAAGATTTACCACGGATGATACGGATGGCACGGATAGGGGGGAAAGCGGAAGATTAACCACCCGCTTCGCTGGAGGCGCGGAGATATAGAGAGGCAGATCACGGAGAGATCCGCTCAAATCAGATTTGATCGGATGGTTTGTCTGGTGGAGGCGGAAGAGAAGGAAAGGCTCTTAGCCGGAGATTTTCACGCAAGTCGCCAAGGTCGCAAAATTAGGGCGATCCCCGTGGCATCCCGACCTCCAGGAGTCGGAGCGCCACGGGTGAAGCAAGCTTTTGCCTCCTCCGGGGTAAACCCGCAGGGAGGCACGAAAAAAAGCCTGAATGTGGGAGACGGCCTGTCCTGAGCGGAGTCGACGGGTCTTCGGACGCCGGTCATTATATTAAGGATAGAAGCGATGCGCGGGAACCCCAGGATTCTAGTCGTGGAAGATGAAGGCCCGATCCTGATCGGGCTGGAGGAAAACCTTAAAGCCGCGGGATATGATGTGCTGTGCGCGATTGACGGGGTTTCGGCGCTCAAGGCGGCCACGGAGAACGATCTGGACCTTGTCATCCTTGACCTGATGCTGCCGCGGCTTTCGGGCTACGATGTGTGCCGCCATCTGCGTGAAAAGGGGAGGATGGTTCCCGTGCTGATGCTGACGGCTCGGCAGGACGAGCAGGACAAGCTCAAGGGGTTTGCGGTCGGTGCGGATGATTATGTGACCAAGCCGTTCAGCATCCGCGAAGTGCTGGCGCGGGTCAAGGCCATCTTGCAGCGCCGCGCGCCACGCCTTGAAGGGTCGGGCCGGTATCTGTTCGGCGAATGCGTGCTTGACCGCGAAGCGCGTGTCCTGGAGCGGAAGGGCAGGATATTGGCCCTGACGCCGACTGAATTTGACGTGATGAATTATTTATGTTTGCATGAAGGCAAGGCGCTGTCGCGCGACCGGATGCTGGCCGATATCTGGGGTGCGGAATATGAAGGCACTTCGCGGTCGCTGGATAATTTCATCACGAGCCTGCGCAACAAGATTGAGTCCCGGCCCAACCATCCACGGCATATCCTGACCGTGCACGGGGTGGGGTATAAGTTTGTGAATCATGAATGAATGTCGGAATATTTACCACGGATTACACGGATGAAACAATGTGGGATGCGACCTCCAAGCGCCTCCCGCATTATGGGGCAAAGCGTAAACAACACATCAACCGGCGTGTCCATGATGGAGCGCGTGAATGGGAGGGATGATCATGAAGGGCATTATTCTGGCCGGCGGATCCGGCACGCGGTTGTATCCGGTTACACGCACCGTCAGCAAGCAGTTGCTGCCGGTGTATGACAAGCCCATGATTTACTATCCCCTGTCGGTGCTGATGCTGGCGGGCATCCGTGATATTTTGATCATTTCCACGCCCCCCGACCTGCCGCGGTTCCGTGATTTGCTGGGATCCGGCGAACGACTGGGCTTGAATCTGGCCTATCAGGAGCAAATCCGGCCGGACGGCATTGCCCAGGCGTTTGTTTTAGGCAAAAAATTCATCAACGGGGAGCCGGCGGCCCTGGTGTTGGGCGATAATATTTTCTTCGGGCAGGGGTTGCATGAGATGCTTGAAAAAGCCGGCGCATTGACCCGGGGCGCGCTGGTTTTCGGGTATCCGGTGAAAGATCCGGAGCGGTACGGCGTGGTGGTGTTTGATAAAGACCGGCGCGTGGTCGACATCGAGGAAAAGCCGCGCCAACCCAAGTCGCGGTATGCGGTGCCGGGTTTGTATTTTTACGATGCCAGAGTGGTCGAATTTGCGGCGGCGCTCAAGCCGTCCGCGCGCGGCGAGCTGGAAATCACGGACCTGAACCGGTGCTACCTGGCGGCCGGCGAACTGCACGTCCAGCTCTTCGGGCGGGGCATCGCGTGGCTGGACACCGGCACCCATGAGTCATTGCTGCAGGCGTCAAATTTTGTCCAGGTGGTGCAGGAGCGGCAAAGCTTCAAAATCGCCTGCCTGGAGGAGGTCGCGTACCGGAAGGGATATATCAGCCGCGACCAGCTCAAGGCGCTGGGTCGCGAGATGGAGAAGAACGACTACGGACAGTATCTGCTGCAGCTGGCCGAGGAGGCCTGAAGGCGACAGCGCTGGCGGTTTGAGGGTTCGGGGCCCAGGGCAGGAGACCCGAATGGACGGCCCCAGATCACACAGATGGGAAAAGCAAGAATTCCAGCTGCGGAAAACGCTTTGCGGTGTAAACCGTGGTGAAACGTTGCGCAATCCGCTGGCAACCCGTTGCGGGCCGCGGGGAAACAAAACCGGGCGCCGTGACAATTCCATGACAAAAAAAAATCCGGGTGTGCTAAAGTATGACCATCTAAAGTAAAGCGAGGTGCCTATGATGCTTAAATCCTTGATGAAAAAATCCATGCGCGGCTGGACCGTATTGCTGATGATGGCGGCCGGGGTGTTCGGCTTTGCGAATCCGGCCCCGGCGGTGTTGACCCGCCAGTGGGAATTCGAAAGCACCACCAATTACACCTATGACTCTTCGCTGATCGAGGTTGTGGGCGGGGTGGCGCGGCTGAAGCTGATCGCACGCGTGGGCAGCTACTCCACTTATGACGACTACACGGCCACCAACTCGGTGCATGCCCGCATGCATATGGGACCGCCGGCCGTCCTTCAGTTGGCAAGCAACGACACGGGCTATGCGAGCCATGGGGTGTTCACCTCCCGCGTCCTGGATGGCGGGGCGCAGAATCAATGGCGCGGATTTGATGCGACGGTCACCAACGCGGCGATGCTCAACAATGAAGGAACCGAATTAAACCCCTCCAGCATTCCCGGCCTTGTCAGCCTGTGGCACATGAACAACAACCTTCTGGATGAAATGGGACTGAACAACGGCTCAGTGATTGGCGACCTGGCTTATACGCCGGCGGCCCTCTTTGGCGCGGCGGCGACGCGGATGGGGACCGCGAACGGCTGGATGCTGCTGCTGAACACGACGAATGCCTTTAACATCAACAATAAAATGACCATTTCCATGTGGGTGAATTTTGAAGGCGTCGATTCGTCCGGCAATGTTTATGCGCTGTTTGACGGCTTGTCAGGCCCTTCGTCCGCCTACACGCCGCGGGTCAACATCTACAAGTCCACATCGGGTTCGGCGGCGTGGAATGCGCAGGCGCTGGTGGTGGTCCTGGGCACCCGGACGGTGACCGTCACGACACCTGTGGGAAGTTTTTCCGAAGCCAACGACGGCAAGCGCTGGCGGCACCTGGTGTTCGTGCTGGATGGCGACGCGTCGAGTGTCAGAATCTACAAGGACGGAGCCTTGATCGGCGACGCGGCGGCGGCGGTGAATTCCATAAACGCGATGACACGCATGGGCTTCGGTTATAATTTTCTAGATGGCGCTGTGCCGCAATGGAAAGGCCTGATGGATGAAGTGGCGCTTTTCAACCGTGCGCTGGCCCCTTCGGAGATCCGCCTGCTGTATGAAATGTCCCGCTCGACCAAGTTCCAGATCCGGTCAGGAGATGCGCCTGAATCAATGGGCGAGTTTGTGGGTCCGGACAACACCACAAACCATTATTTCCCCGTCGCCCCGTTGATGGTGCCAACCAACGGCATTTTCAACCAGACGCACCGCTATGTGCAGTATCGCGCCTACCTGCGTCCATCAAGCAACCAGCTGGTCACCCCGTCCGTCAGCCGGGTGATGTTGACAGGAACAAAAGACATCGCCGGGGATTATACGTATGGCGATTTCAGCCGCGGCACCTTCGATCTGGACACGGTCGCCAGCGTGACGCAGACCAATGAAGCATTCCTGGGCCTGGCGCGCCGTGCAAACGGCGGGTTCTTCACGAACGGGGTGTATCTGTCGCGCATTTATGATGCCGGGCAGGAGGTGAACTGGAACCAGATATCCTGGCAGACGGCCGTGCATGGGGTGGCGCCCACCAACCCCGGCGTGGTCCATTTTTTCCCGCTGGAAAGGAGCTGGGCTGATGTGGTGGCGGGCGCGACAATCGCCGAGGTCGGCATGCAGTATACCACACGGGCGAAACAAGGGACAGGTTCAGCGGTTTTCAACGGCCAGAATTCACGTGTGACCTTTGGTTCGTCGTTGGGAAAGATACAGGCTCTGGAGTTCTGGCTGAAGGCGGAGGCCCCGAACGGCGGGCTCTTTGCGATGAACCCCGGCAGTCCGGTCACGATCGCGCTCAGGAACGGCTGCCTGGATGTGGCGCAGTTCCCGGCGCCGGCGCAGGTTTACCTGAATGGCTCACGGTATGGGCGTAAACCGCTTCCGGGCTGGAACCACGTGGTCATCACAACGCCGAATTCCAACGGGTTGACCATCACGTCCATGACGGTGGGGGTGGACGGGGGAAGCTACTTTAAAGGCGCCATGGATGATGTCGCCATGTATAACCGGTTCATGCCGGAGAATGAAGCGATCAACCATTTCAAGGCCGGGCACCGGGAAATCGCGGGACTGCCACGTTTCCAGGTGCGGGGGGGCGCTTCGGGGACAAACCTGCTGGCAAATGCGTTTGTCGGGCCGGATGACACCAGCACCACATATTTCAGCGATCCAGCCAATTCACAGCTGGCTAATATTCCGGCGCGGTTTTTCCAATATCGCGCGGCGCTGGATGGCGATGGCGACGCCACGCCCGGCATTGCCTCGGTGAGCGTCCTGCATGGCACGGAGGGACTGCCCATGTTTGTCGACCAGGTGTCGACCAATTTCATGGATGGCACATTCCAGGATGAACAGACCGCGTGGTATGGCGAGACGCTGACGCCGCATGAAATGGGGTATGGCGGTGTTTCCGATTGTGCGGCGGACCCGGCGTTGAAGATGGCGTGGCATATGGAGGAACTGGCCGGGACTCTGCTCCTGGCGGATGCTTCAGGGTTCAACAATAGCGGCGCGCTGGCGGGTTCGGCCAATGTTGAAAATGATGCGGCGGCGGGGTTGCGGTGCATCGGGCTCGATGGACGGTCCGGATATGTACGCGCCAGCCGGGTGGATGTCGGCGCCGGGGACTTTTCCGCCGGGCTGTGGTTCAAGTCCACGGCCACGAACCGGGCGGCGCTCATGACCAGCTACAGCGGCACGGGTTTTTCGTATTACACGCTGGAGCTGAATGGCAACGGCGACGGGGTCACGGTGACGACCGGCACGGTGGCGTTTGTTGTCAATGACAACGCAAGCGGCATGCGGGTGGCCGTGTCGCCTCTGTCAAGTTTGAATGACGGGACATGGCATCATGTGATGGGAGTGCGGCGCGGGCAGCATATTTACCTCGCCGTGGACGGCGAACGCGTGGCCAGCGCGGCATTGGGCGCCGGCTATGGCGAGGTGGCGGGCGACGGATTGATGATCGGCAAATATGGGCCGGATGCGGTGTATTGCGCCGGTGCGTTTGATGAGGCGGTCATCTATGTGCGGGCTTTGACGGATGGTGAAATCCGCGGCCTGGCGGGCGTGGGCATCCGGGTCGGCGATGCGCATCCTTACACCGGTAGCGTGTTTGATGCCGGCGTTCCCATGGTGTGGGGGCGTTTGTCATGGGGGGGTGAATATGCCGGCGGCCCGCTTGCCGCGGACACGGAAGGATTGGTGGCCCTGTGGCATCTGGATGGCGATGCGACGGACGCCGGGTTGCTGGGGCTCAACGGCGCGGTTGCCGGCGCAAGTTTTGTGACCAACGGCGTGTTCAGCAATGCGCTGAATTGCGCGGGGGCGGGCGGTGTGGATGTGCCGGACAACAATGCGCTGGAGCCGACCAACCTGACGGTGGAAGCCTGGGTTTATCCTTCGGTCGACGGGCAGCAGGCGATTATCGAGAAGCGCAGCGGCAGCGACGGTTATGCCCTGTTCATGGACGACGCCAGCAGGCCGGTGTTCTGGTTTGCCGGGATTTCCTGCACAGACGCCTTGCCCCTGCCGGTCAACATGTGGAGCCACTTGGCGGGCGTCTTTGACGGGACCAGCATGCGGCTGTATGTCAATGGCGAAGTCCGTGCCGTGGCGTGGCCGGTCGGCGGCGCGGTGGTGGGCACGCTTGCGCCTTTGCGGATGGGGCGGCCTTCCGGAAGCGGCAATGCCTTTGCGGGCCGGATAGACGAAGTGGCATTGCATCGCCGCGCGCTCAGCACGGAGGAAATTGCAGACCGGTATCGGGCCTGGGCGGTCAAGGTCAAGGTTCAGGTGCGCACGGCGGAAACGCTGCCCATGTCGGACCCGTTTATAGGGCCGGATGGAACAACCAACACCGTTTTCATCAATCCGGCCGGATCCGAGATGCCGCGCAGCGCGCTGAAAACGCGCCGGTACTTCCAATGGAGCGCCACCTTTGAGACGCGTGATGCGCGGTGTGCCCCGGTTGTCAAAGGGTTGCGCATGAACATCATGAATTATTCCAGTTTCAATCCGACCATCGAACCGGTTTTCGGCTACGGTTTTGACATCCCCAATAAACTGCTTTCGTTTGATGATCTGCGCACCTATGACTCGAATAATTACACGCAGGTTAAATACCAGCTTACGGCCAGCACGAATTTTCCGGGCACATGGTATTATTGGGATGTTGTGCAGGGCAAGTGGGCGGCGGTGGATCCGTTCGGGCCGGATCAATATGCCGTGCAATCCAGCCCGAAAGCGACCATCATTGATAATATCGACAGTTTCTATGATGCGGTCAGCCCGAAAGCGAGCGGCTTGTTCCGGTTCAAGGCGTTCCTCCATTCGCCGGGTGATCTGCCGCTTGAAGTGGATTGGGTGCGGGCGACGGCGATTGAAGGGCGGATTGTGGTCGAGGTGCCCAATGGCGCGGAAGTGGGCAATAATGCATGGATTTCAGGAGCGCCATACGCCATCCGGTGGAGCCATGCCGGCAATGTGGCGGGAACGGTAAAAATTGAGTACACATTGGACAATGGCGGCCGGTGGGACTATGTGACGAACGGGATTCCGGCGTCGCTGGACAGTTTCCCGTGGACGACCCCGGATGCGGTGTCTTCGCAGGTCAAGGTGCGTATCACCCATGAAACCAATCCCCAGATTTTTGATGAGTCCGATGCCCCGTTTGAGCTTGTGAAGCGGTTCCGCGTGGTGCAGCCGAACGGCGGATCCAATCAGGTCTGGTATGTGGGGGAAACTAATACGATTGTGTGGGATTCGCCTCGCGGTCTGGCTGATGTCAACATCGACTTCTCGCGTGACGGTTCCTGGGCGGGCATTGCTTCGCCGACCTCCACGAGCCCGATTGAAATTGTGCACTTCCTGCATGCGCCGGACGGCACGCGGTCCAACACCTATGCGTGGGTGATCCCGACGGCAAATCCTTGGTTTGCAACGCTGACGGCAAAAGTCAGGGTACAGTCCACGGGCGGACTGAATTCCGATGATTCCGATGATTTCTTCGCGATGGCCGGCGCCGGGTTTGTTTCGCCGCACGAAGGCGAAAAGGTGCGGCGCGACAGCACCTACCCCATCCGGTGGAATTCCGCGCTGTGTGGCCCGACCGTGACCATTGAACTGCAGAGCAGCCCGACCGACCCATGGACCGTGCTGGCGACCAATTATCCCAACGTGGATGGCCTCAACACTTTCAACTGGGTGGTGGCCGGCACCCCCTCCGACACGGCCCGCATGCGCCTGCATTCCGACTCCAACCCCCGCGCCCGGGGCTTGTCGCAGACCTTCACCATTGCCGCCATTGATCTGATCAGCCCTAATGGTCATCCCGACCCGGCGCAGGCGGAGGTGTGGATGTCGCGGAGCACCCAGACTGTTTCGTGGATTTCCTATGGCGCAAGCCCCCTGGTCAACCTGAAATATTCGGTGGACAGCGGCGCCACCTGGTCCGACATCCTGGACAATGTACAGAACCCGAATGCCACAACTAACCACTTCACATGGGTGATCCCGCCGACGCCCACGCCGCACACGCGGGTCCGCGTGGAAGATGCGGGGGCCAGCAATGAGCTGTGGACCATATCACGGTATGATTTCCATATTGCCGGTATCGCCATCCTGTGGCCGAATGGCCCGGTCTCCCAGGAATGGCTCAAAGGCGATCCGCGGTCCGTGACCTGGCTGGCAAACGAAGTCGGCGCCGGCTGCTATGTTGAATTTTCGTACGACGGCGGCGTGAGCTGGACGAATATTGTGCCGGGTGGCGGCAAGTTGACGCTCTCGGATGGCCTCTCTTCATTGTATGTGCCGACGCGGCCCACGGTGCGGGGCGGGGTCCGTATCCGGACGGCGGACTTAACCGTGCCGATTTCCGACACCAACGATGCTTACTTCACGGTGGCGGGTGTTTTGTTTGAAAAGCCGCTTGGGGGGGATCAGTTCACCATTGGAACGACCAACCAGATCCGGTTCGTGGTTGCCGGAACCCATGCGCTCCCCGGCACCGCCAAACTTCTCTACTCAAGCGATGGGGTCAGCTATACTGAAGAGCCGCCCATCCGTCCGCCGTTCTCGCCCATCGAAGACTATCCGGGGGAAAACACTTACAACTGGAATGTGGAGTGGACGCGCAAACCCTCGCTGGTTTCCCGGGTGATGGTCCAGGCGGGGCTGTATTCCGAGCCTTCAGAGGCGTTCACCCTTAAAGGCATCCGTGTGGAGGAGCCGGCTGCCGGCGCTTTGGTGTCTCCTGGTGTGACCCGCGTTCGCTGGAGTTTTGCCGGCATCCCGCTGGGATCATTCCTTGATGTTTATTTGTCAGGCGATGGGGTGGCGGGGACTATGACCAAAATCAATCCTTCCGATGTCGAACTGTACGCGGGTGAATGGTTGTGGACCGTCACAGAGAATATAGATCCCGGAACGAATGCGGTATTGAAGCTGGTGGTGAAAAATGGACCGGATGCCGGGCTTGCGGTGTATTCGCGCCCTTTCAACTTGAAAGGCATAAAAGTGCTGCAGCCGGGCACGAATGATGTGTTTTCGCTGGGCGCATCCGAAACCATCCAATGGCGGGCGGCGGCTGTTGGCTCCAAGGTGGATATCTTTTATTCATCGGATAATGGCGCGACCTTTGATTCGGACGCGATTGCCTTGGCGATTCCATCCGCGGATGGGAACAACACGTTCAACTGGGTGGTGGAAAAGACCCGCAAGCCGTCTACCCAGGCGCGCGTCAAAATCGTGGCCAATGATGCCTCGCAGCGTATTTCCGATCCGTTTACGATGAATGGTATCAAGTTCCTTAAACCCACCAGCCGCACGGTCTACTCGACGGGTGAGTCGACCAACAACATCACATGGGCCGCGCAAGGTGCGGATGGCCCTTATCAGCTGGAATATTCGACGGATGGCGGCGGGGCCTGGACAGCTTTCCCCGGCAGCGTTGCGGCCGGTGCGCGGCAGTATAACTGGGCGTCCATTCCTCTGGCTGCCGTGGGGAGCAATGTGGTGCTTCGGATTTCCGGCAACGGACAGACCAATGTGTCGGAGTCGTTCCAGATCGTGTCGGTGCAGTCCATTTTTGTGGTGACACCCAAAGGCGGTGCGTTCTGGAAGATTGGCCAGACGTATCCGATTGAATGGAGCCGCGGCGGCGAAATGGAAAATGACTTCACGGTCTGGTATCTGCACTCTTATGATGGCTTCGCAACGTCCAACCTGATCGCCAATGCCGGCAGCATTACGTATGATGATGCGGACGAGGTCTATCGCACGACTTGGACCGTGCCGGACCGCCCGGGCCAGGCGCGGATCGTGGTGAAACACAATGTATCGGCCCAGATTCAAACCACATCGCCGCAGTTCAATATCGTCGGCAGCTATACCGTGTTCCTTCCCAATGGTGGTGAAAAATTCTATGCCAAGCGGCCCACCACGGTGGGTTGGCGGACGGTGGGCTCCATTCCGTATGTGGATGTGTTCTATTCCGCCACCCCGCCATACCGGGGCAATTCATGGATCAAGGTGAATACCTCGCCGATCCCCAACAATAACAGCGGGGACCTGGTTGCACAATCAACGGAATGGTCATGGGATGTCGCGAATATTCCGTGGTCGGATGAAGTTAAATTCCGTGTGCAGGAGGCCGGTTACGATGCCTACAAGTTTGATGCCGGGCAGGAAGGGCCGTATGATGATTCGGATAATCCCTTCACGGTGCGCTATTACCGGATTTACTGGGAGGTGTATGACAAGGACAGCAATCGTGATCTTGATAAACTGTCCGTGATGGACAGCTCCGGATGGGCGGCGTCCGGGTTGGCCACCAGCAACACGATTTACCATGATTATCCGTATGGCGTGTGGATCACCGAATGGTCGCGTGAGTTCTACAGCGATTACGTGGTGTTGAACTGGTCCCCGGAGAATCCGGCGCTGGGCAGCCCTGATTCATGGACGCAGAAAGTGTACATGACACAGTCGCCGTTGGGCCAGGATTACCAGGTGTTGGCTAATTTTGCGTATGATTATGCAAACAAGCGGTTCAAAGTGTATGCATGGTTGGAACGCCATGGCAACATTGTATTAGATGCATCAGACTGCCAGATTTATGTCTATGATGAAAATGGGCTTATGAGCGGTGATATTTCGGCCAATCCGGTTGTCATCTCAGACCCAGGACCCAACGGCGTGTTTTCCAGCAGCTGGGATGCTTCAACAATGAGCAGCCACACGGTTTACTTTGCCAAAGTGGAGATCAAATCCTCGGTAAAGACATATTCTTCAGGTGTGACATTCTCGCTGCAGGTGCTTGACATGGCCGGGGTTGTGCAAGCGGCGGAAAGCAATATTGTTGACCGGATTACCGGAGTCAGCAATGCGGTGCATGGCATTAGCAGCCAGTATGACAACCTCTCGCGGGATATTGGCGGACTGTCCAACCTCTTTACCGGCACCGTTATACGGGATTTGACCAATGCGGTGGCTGACATGGTGAGCGTAGTGGGGCCGATAACCAACATCCTGTCCACGCTCTCGAATGTAGGTGGTGAAGTTTCCAGCAGTCTGGCGCGTATTTTGAACCGGCCGGATCGTGTTGAACAAAAGTCCATCCTCGATGTTCTTTTTAAGACCGCATCCGGATTTGGCGCAACCACCTTGAATGTGCAATCGCTGGACGGCAGTTTTTCCACCACGGTGACGATGACGGAAGTGGTTGGCGGGATTTATCAGGCCTCAGTGCCTGTGACAACCGCCTGGCCATTGGGCAGCTACCGGGCCGAGTGCAGCGATCCGGCTGGGAACCGTGACGGGATGGTGTTTGATGTTGTGGCACCCGGCGTGTTGTCGGGTTCTTCAGTCACATCGGCACTAACCAATCAACTGGATATGATTGAGCATTCCATTACTGCGATGACCAACATCCAGTGGACAACCTACTACCAGCTGACAAATGATATGTCGGTGGTGTTTAATCGTCTGGCTATGCTCCAGACCAATCTGAACTCGATTTCCACGAACGGGCTTGAGGTCAGTCCGGAGTTGAGCCGGCAAATAGCGTCATTGACCAATGGCATGACATCATTGCAAAGCACGATGAACACGCTCACTAATTTACAGAGCGCGGGCACGAATCTTCAGGGTGTGGTCACCAACCTTCAGGGCGTTGGCGCTGATTTAAAGGGGCTGGCCGGCGTGGATTGGACTGCGCTGCAGAATATCGGGCAGGTTGATTTATCGCCGCTGGGTACGCTGGCCACTCGGCTGGGGCAGTCGAGCGACTCGGCCGACCAGGCAACCGTGTTCGGGCGGCTGGCATCCTTGTCATCTGGAATGGCGGCGGTGGGCGCTAGTTCGACCAAAGCGGCGAGAAATGCGCAATCGGCCAAAACCCAGGCGATGAATGCTGCCGACGGAGTTCAGCAGTTGCTGGACATGTTGAAGAAGGGTGATCTGGAGGGTGCAAAGCGCGCGATTGACGGCATTCAAGGATCGCTCAACGAAGCGCAGCAGTCCATCAATGATCTTCCCAAAACCGTCAGTGCCGCTGGCATCTTCGAAGATATGCGCGCCATGGCGAAGTCCATCCAGGAGTTGGCGCAAAGCAAAGGATGGAAGCCGCTGCTCAACCTGCAAGCGCCTGGTGAAGGGGGTGCCGCGGGTGGCGCGCCAATTCCTGGAGTTCTGTCGGGAAATCTTGAGGAACTCAAGAGCTCTCTGGCTTTCATGCAGAAATTGATGGACGAGAAACTGCATGAGCCGATTGTGGAGGAAACCCTGATCGGCGGCCAATAATTTCAACATGCCGGTGGTGTGAATGCTTTTCACTTGGATTTCAGTTCCATCTTTGTTAATTAGACAGCGGAACGTAATGTTGGAAACAGACCTTATGGGGTCAATATGCACATAAAAAAGGTGATAAATGTTATCGCCATTTTGGCGGCGATTCCCCTGTTTTCTCAGGCCGGGCCCGTTACCCTGCGCATCCGTGCCGCCAATCCCACCGATGTGCCAAAAACCGTCAAAATCCGGTCGAACCTGCCGTCGCGGATCACGCCGGATAATGTCGTCGGCATGGGCGATCTGAAGATCGCCTTCGATGTGGATAATGACGTGTATTACGTTTACGGCGACGTGGATTTGGCGCCCATGGAGATCAAAACGCTTGATGTGGATATGAAGGATATCTGGGTGTTGCCGACCGAAGACATCCAGCAAATCCGCCAGCAAGCCGGGCTTTTGCTTGAAAAGTTGCGCGATCAGCCGGGCTATACCGAGTCGGAGTATCTCAAGAAAAATATTGAAAAAGAGCTGGATGCCATTTCCGGCGTGCAGGCGCAGAGCAGCATTGAAAGCGGTGCAACGCCCGTGCAGCATATCAGCGCTTATGAGGAGAATGTCCAGCGCCTGGCGCGGGTGAAACGCGATGTTGTCAAAATAGAGAATGTGGTGCTGGCCTCCAAGCAGGATCCGGGTGGTTTGGTGGGCGTGTCGGTTGCGACCGAACCCAGGCGTCGCGAAGTATCGCTGGCGCCGGAAAAATACCGGCCGGCAACCGTGCGGATTACGGTTAAAAACACCTCCCCTGATACCGTGCGCAAGGTCACGGTCCAACGCAAACTGCCGCTGGAGGTCGGGCCGAACGATGTGCTGGATACCGGCGGGATGGATGTCAAGCGGGACGCCCGCACTGGAGGTGTTCTTGTTGAGCAAACTGTTGACGTTGCACCCACCAACACAATTGTATACGAGGTGAAGATCCGCGATAAATGGGATTTAAGTGCTGTGCGGATTCCCGAGCTCCGCACCATGGCGACCAATCTGCTGGCATCCATCAAAGAGACAGGGAAGCTTCAATCGGTGGAATCGGAGCTTGCACACCTGGTTCAAACACTTAACCAGATTGGCGACAAGAAAGGCCCCACCGAATTAAATGCCGAATATGTTGCTTATTATCGCGAACAGGCGCGGCAGATAGATGCCGTCGAGGCGCAGATTTCTCGGTTGCAGTCATTGCTCAAACCCGTGCAGGGCCAGAAACGGGGCTTTAGCGTCAAGCCGCCGAATTTGAAAACCACATGGGGCATTATTTATTCCATTCTTGGATTTCTGGGACTTCTCAGTTTGCTGTTTGTGCTGCGCTGGATGTTCCGCAGCAAGGCAGAACGCATGGATGCGTCGCCGGGCGGAGCGGGCGAAACGCAGGATGGCACCCCGTCTGAATGAACATTGGCGCATGGGCATGATAGAAAAGGGCAGGCATGGCGTTTAAAATTGACGTGTTAAAAGTGCGTGAACACGGCGTGGTGGCGGAGGTGCGGCAGGATGTGATCCGCGTCACCGGCCTGTCCAACTGCATGTATGGACAGCTGGTTAAAATCGGCGGGTACTCGAGCGCGGTGATTGTCGGGTTTGACCCCGACTATGTCCTGGCCCTGATGGTTCATGAAGGCTCCAGCGTCAAACCCGGGGATGTGGCGGAAACCACCATGGACGAATTCCGGGTCCCGGTTGGCGATGGGTTCATGGGTCGGCGCGTCAACGCCCTGGGTCTTCCTGCGGATGGGTTGGGCTTGATCCGGACAAGCAAGATGTACCCGATTTTTGGCGGGGCCCCTTCGGTCCTGGATCGCGAACCCCTCAAGGATGTATTGCAGACCGGCATCAAGATTGTTGACATGATGAAGCCGATCGGCAAAGGCCAGCGCATGCTGCTCATTGGCGATCGAATGACCGGCAAGACCTCGGTGGGCGTCGACACCATCATCAATCAAAAAGGCAAAAATGTCATTTGCATTTACTGCTGTGTCGGCAAAGCGGAATCGGCCCTGAAAAAAGTCATTGATGTGTTTGACGCAAAAAATGCATGGGAATACAGCATGGTTATTGCGTCCACGGCGGCGGATCCGATGGGGCAGCAATATCTGGCGCCCTATGTGGCCACCAGCATCGGGGAGTATTTTTTGCACGAAAAACAGGCCGATGTGCTGATCGTGTTCGATGATTTCACCAAACATGCCTGGGCCTACCGCCAGATATCGCTGTTGCTGGAGCGTGCGCCCGGCCGCGACGCCTACCCCGGTGATATTTTCTACATCCACTCCCAGCTGGTGGAGCGGGCCTGCAAGCTGAAAGGCAACCGCGGGTCCATGACGCATTTGCCGATTGTGGAGACTTTACAGGGCGATGTCGCCGGCTATATCCCTTCGAACATCATTTCCATGACGGACGGGCAGCTGTATTTCAGCGCCACATTGTTCGGTGAAAGCTTCAAACCCGCCATTGACATGGGTCTCTCTGTTTCGCGTATTGGCAACCGGGTGCAATGGCCGGCCATGCGCAAATTGTCCGGCACGCTGCAGCTGGAGTTCGTTCGGTTTAAGGAGCTGGAGCGGCTCACCCGGGTGAAGGCCGGGGTTTCGGCGGAAGTTGAGCGGCGCTTGAAGCGCGGCCGGGTGCTGGAGGAAATCTTCAAGCAGGATGTCAATGCGCCGGTGTCGATGGAGGATCAGGTGCTGGCTCTGTTTGCGCTCCAGAATGGCATGTTGAACGATGTCGACCCCGACCGGGTGAAGGAAAAGCTGGAGCGCTTTATCCGGCAGGTGCACCGCAGCCGGCCGGAATTGATGGATGAACTCATCCGGACGGAAACAATGACGGACAATGTGAAGGAAGGTCTTCATGAGCAGCTCGACCAGTTCGCCCGTTCCGTTGTTTAAAATAAAAGTTGCCCAAAAAGGACTGATCAAGGATGTCAAGGAGGTGGTCTGCCGCGTCGTCGGCTTGCCATCCTGCCTGAACGGCCAGATCGTGGACTTGGGCCGCGGTGTGCGCGGGATCATCATGGGCTATGACCAGAACGAGGTGATGGTGCTGGTGCTGGGTGATCCCGGGAAGCTGCGGATGGGCGGGGATGTTGTTGGGATTGATGAGCCGTTTGTGATTCCTGTCGGCATGGGTTTTATCGGGCGGATGGTGAGCGCGCTGGGCGATCCCTGTGATCAGCAGGGCGATATCAAGGCGGATGCCTATTATCCGGTGATGTGTGATTCCCCCTCGATTGTCAAACGCGACCCGCCGGATGAATTTTTGGCGACAGGGACCAAGATTGTGGACGCCATTATCCCCCTTGCCAAGGGGCAGCGCATGCTGATTGTGGGCGACCGCGTGACCGGAAAAACCACCATTGCCGTGGATGCGATTTTAAATCAAAAAGACCGCAATATGCTGTGCATCTATTGCTGCATCGGCAAGTCGGTTTCCGCGCTGGAAAAAGTGTTGACCACACTGCGCGAAAAAGATGCGTTGTCTTACACCGCCATTGTGGCGGCCAGCGACAGCTCGCCGGTGGGCGAGCAGTATCTGGTGCCCTATGCGGCAACATCGCTGGCGGAGTATTTTGCGTCCAAGGGTAAAAACGTGCTGGTGGTGTTTGATGATTTGACCAAGCACGCATGGGCCTACCGCCAGCTTTCACTTCTGCTTGAGCGTCCTCCCGGCCGCGAGGCGTATCCCGGCGATATTTTCTATGTGCAGACCCAATTGATGGAGCGGGCCGGTTGTTTTAACATCCAGCATGGTGATGGCTCCATTTCTTTCATTGGTATTGCGGAAACCCTGCAGGGTGATCTGACCGGATATATCCCCTCCAATCTGGCCTCTATTTGCGATGGGCAGATCTGCATGAGCAGCACCTTGTTTGCTGAAGGCATGCGTCCGGCGATTGACTTCACGATTTCATTGACCATTATTGGCGCCCGGGTTCAGCCGCCGATTGTCAAAAAGCTGGCCAGCCAGCTCCGCGTTGATTTTGCGCGGTTTTCCGAGCTCATTCAGCTCAGCAAGTTGCAAACCGGTCTTTCGAAGGAGGCGGAACAGATTGTCACGCGCGGACAAACCATTCAGGCAGCCTTGAAACAAGGGAGCGGACAGCCGGTTCCTGTTCCTCATCTGGTCCTGTGCCTGTATGCGCTGAAGATCGATGAGGTTGTCTCGCTGAGCAGGCCGCAAAAGGAAAAGTTTTTTGAAAACCTGCTCGCATATGTCAAAGCGCATAACCCTGTGTTGCTGGAGCAATTGGACGAGGTTTCGGATTTGACCGCATTGATCGAGCAGGGGCTTGAAAAGCTGATCCGCAAGTACCTGCTTGAGGAGTTTCAAGTTGGGCTTGAAAAGACTGGCGACACACCATAGACTGCTAAGATAGCTTGGTGTTTAGGACGTTTATAAGCGGGGAGAGGGTTTTGAAACTGACCGTGTTGAACCCGAAAAAAGTGATCTTCGAGGGGGAGGCTAAAAGCGTGTTCCTCAATGGGGATCAGGCGGAATTTGAGCTGCTTGATTACCATGCGCCGATGATCAGCCTGTTGCGGCCCGGGAATGTGATCGTGGATTGGGCCGTCCGGATTCCAGTCAAGACGGGGATGGTTCGCTATGCCAATAATGAATGCGTGGTGTTGACTGAATAAATCAGGATTCGCCATCATGGCGGGAGTATAATTTTGGAAAAATTTGTCATATTTCTGGTGATGTTTGTGACCATCATCGGTCCATCGGCTGTGATCGCGGCCATTGGCTACGCCAGCATCCGGGCTTTGGGACGCAATCCCTCTGCGGCACCGAAAATTTTGCAGGCAATGATTATCGCGCTGGTTTTTGCTGAAGCGATTTCGGTGATTGCCTTGTTGATTTTGTTCCAGTTGTTTGGCCGGTAACATCATGAAAAACGCCTTTCCGGAAAGGAAGGCGGAGGAGTGATTATGCAAGAGTTGACAGGAATAATTGTGACCATTGTGGTCATTCATCTGGCGGTTTTGGTGGCGTTGGTGCTGGCCATCACAACCATTCTCCAGGGGCATGCCCGCCGCGCCATTGCACGCATTCATGCGGTGGAGGCGGAGGTCCGTCAAAAGGAGGAAACCATCCGCCGTGAAATCGAAGAGCACGAGCTGGATTTTGAGCGCCGGAAGGCGGAGGCGGAGGAGTCCCTGTTAAGGCAGAAGGATTTAAGCGAGAAAGAGATGGGCAAGTTGCGCGAAAAAATGATTTCCGAAGCCAAGCTGGAAGGTTCACGTATTTTGGATCAGGCCCGGCGCGCCGAGGATCAAATGCGGCTGCAACTTGCCCAGGAAACAGAGGAAAAGGCGCTGGGTTATGGCGGACAGATTTTCAGCCTGGTTTTCAGCACGCGGATGACGGAGGCAATCAACAGCCTGTTTCTGGATGAGTTGCTCGATGCGTTTGATGAAATAGATGCGGACAGCATCACGGTTGATGCGAAAGTCGCGGAAATCACGGTGAGTCATCCATTGCAACCGGAGCAGAAAGAGCGGTTGCGGCGCATGTTGTCTGAAAAGTTCCATACGGATGTGGAAGTCCGCGAGACGGTGAACCGCGAGCTGTTGGCGGGCATGCTGTTGAAATTGGGCAGCCTGGATATTGATGGATCCCTGTTGAACCGGTATCGCGAAGCGGCCGAAGAGGTCAAGCGGACGTCACGGATGTAACTGCGGCGCACTATCGGAACGGCGTGTTCGTCGGGAATCTCCATGCAACTTAACGAGCTTAAAAAAGAATTCAAGTTCACGCGCGAATTGCTCAGCCTGGTTGAGACGCTGAAGAATATCGCAGGGGCCCAGTATCATGTCATGGAAAAGGAAAAATTCCGCTTTGCGCGTTTTATGGAGGAGTTTTCCGGATTCTTCCGGATGGTCGATTTTTTAGATGTGGAGCATCCTCTGGTTCAACCCTCGTCGGGCGTGTTGGGCATGGTGGTCGTGACCTCCGATTCCGGCTTCATGGGCGGGTTGAACCAGGGGGTGATTCGTGAAGCCATGGCCATATGCGGCGAACGGCCGGCGGAGATGTTGTCGTTGGTGGTTATTGGCGACAAAGGCGCGGGCGTGTTTAGCGATCTGCAGCGGCCGTTTAAATTTTTCCCCGGCATTACGCAGCACACAATTTATGAGCAGGCGGTGGATGTCAAAAACTTTCTTGTGCAGGAGGTGTGTGCGCGGCGGATGGGGCGCGTGATGGTGGCCTATCCGCGCGCGATTTCTTTCACCACCCAGGCGATTGACGTGGTCAACCTGTTGCCGTGCTCCGACTTGTTTGACAGGAACGCCAAAAGCGACACGCCCGCACACTGGCACAGCCAGGGCCTTTTGGACGATGCGCGGCGGGTGATTGTGGAGTCCTCTTTTCCAGATATGGTCGAATATCTCTCATCGGTCTGGGTGACATCCAAGTTGTATGAGGTTTTTGAAGACAGCAAGCTGGCGGAATTTTCCTCGCGCGCCATGCATCTTGAGGGCAGCCAGCAGAAAGTCGAAAAGAACTTCAAGGCCTTGAAACACAGGTGTTTCAAGGCGACACATGAGCGGATCGACAAAGGCATGCGGGAGAGCTTCTCCGCTAAAGGCGGGCAGAGGAAACGGCGGCGCCAGCAGCAGGAGGCCGCGTAAAGGCACGGTTGATTAACAGGGGATTTTTATGACAGCAGAACCCGCGGCGGTCGGCAGGCTGAAAAAAGGCAAGGTGGTCTCGGTCCAGGGGCCCGTTGTCGATGTGAAATTTGCGGACATCAGCGACATGCCCGACCTCCATGAAACCATCAGCACGCGGACGTTTGATCGCCGTGACATCATGTTGCTGGTGGCGGAACACCTTGAAGGGAATATTGCCCGGTGTGTATCGCTGGCCTCGACGCTTAATCTGCAGCGGAATGCCATTGCCACGGCCAGCGGTGAAACACTGAAAGTGCCGGTGGGTGACGAGCTTTTCGGCCGGATAGTGAATGTCATGGGCCAGCCGATTGATGGCAAAGGCCCTATTCAAACCAAGGAAATGTGGCCCATCCATCGCGACACCTCCAAGGTGGACATCAACATCAATAAAATGTCGGGCGGCAAAACGGATATTGTGGAAACCGGCATTAAAGCGGTGGATTTGCTGTTTCCCGTGGTGCGGGGCAGCAAGACCGGCATCATCGGCGGCGCCGGTTGCGGCAAAACCGTCCTGATCTCGGAGCTGATTCACAATATTGTTGAGGCGCATAACGGTGCCTGTGTGTTTTGCGGCATCGGCGAGCGTATCCGTGAAGGTAACGAGCTTTACCATGAGTTCCGCCAGGTTGGGATTCTGGATAAGGTCATGATGGCCTTCGGGCAGATGGATGAGCCGCCCGGCGCCCGCTTTAACGTGATCCTTACGGGGATTACACTGGCGGAATACCTGCAGTCTACCGGCCGTGAAGTGTTGCTCTTCATGGACAATGTGTTTCGTTTTGTGCAGGCCGGCGCGGAAATTTCCACCTTGCTGGGCCGCACGCCTTCGGAAACGGGTTATCAGCCCACGTTGAGCTCGGAAGTGGGTGATGTGCATGAGCGGATCAAGGGGTCAATCTCGGCTTTTGAGGCCGTGTATGTGCCGGCGGATGATTTGACCGACCCCGCGGTGGTGGCTATTTTCAGCTACCTGGATGCGGTGATGGTTTTATCGCGCGAACGCACGCAGCTGGGCCTGTACCCGGGCATCGATCCGCTCGCGTCATCGTGCTCCAATCTGGATCCGGTGGTGGTGGGCCCCCGGCATTTCAGTGTGGCCCAGGAAACCCTGCGCATATTTACCAAGTATGAAGAATTGCGCCGCATCGTGGCGGTTATCGGGGTGGATGAATTGTCCAAGGTCGACCGTATGCTTTATGAACGCGCCCGCAAACTGCAGAACTTCCTGACGCAGCCCATGTTTGTCGCGGAGTCCTACACCAACAAAAAGGGCGAGTTTGTCAAGACGGTGCAGACGCTCGACAGTGTTGAAAAAATCATTGATGGCCGGATGGATCAGACGAGCGAACAGGAATTCTATATGATTGGCGCGCTGCCCTGATGGCGGAGCGGTTGCGCAGAAGGTATTCATGTCTCAGCTGGAAACAACGCTTCAAGCCGAAGGTTTGCTCACGGCCGCGCAGGTGGATGATGCGCGGCAGCTCGCGCAAGCCAGCGGCCGTTCGCTCGTTGAGGTTTTGATCAAAGAAGGGTTTGTCGACGAGCGCGTGGTGCTGGAGCATCTGGCCTCCGATAGCGGGATTGCATTTGTTGTGTTGCGTGACATGCAGATTCCCGAGGCCGCCGTGCGGGTGGTTTCGGCCAAACTGGCGGCGCATTATGCCATCATGCCGGTCCGTTTTGAGCAGGGCGTGCTGACCGTCGCCACCGCCGAGCCTTTCAATCTGTCTGCGGTGAATGATCTGCAGACTAGGCTGGGATACCATGTTGAGCGCGTCCTGGCCTGTCGCGCCGACATCCACCAGGCCCTGCGGCGGTATTATGGGGTTGGCGCGGATACCGTGGAGCGCATCCTTGCTGAAACTCCCGCCCGGGCCGAGGAAACCCCTCTCAATACGGCGGAAACCGCCCATGATCTGGAACGCATGGCGGAAGATGTTTCGGTGGTGCGGCTGGTCAACCAGATATTCCAGGAAGCCATTCAGGACCGTGCCACGGATATCCATTTTGAAGTCTACCGTGACGAAATGATTTTGCGGCGCCGGATCGACGGCATCCTGTATGACATGCAGATCCCGCGCAATATCCGGCTGCTTTATCCCGCCATTGTTTCACGGGTTAAACTGATGGCGGGCCTCAATATTGTCGAGCGCCGTCTGCCGCAGGACGGGCGGTCGCGCGTGAAAATCGGGGCCCGTGAATATGATCTGCGTGTTTCAGTGGTGCCGGCCATGCACGGTGAGGACATCGTGATCCGCATCCTGCCGTCGACGATGGGCTTTGCGTTGGAACAAATCGGCTTCTCCGATGTCCATTTGACCGCTTTGCGCGAATTGATTGCCAAGCCGCACGGGATTATCTTTGCAACCGGTCCGACCGGCAGCGGCAAGAGCACCACGCTCTATGCCTGTTTGACGCGGTTGAACACCCGCGAGCGCAAGATCATCACGATCGAAGACCCGGTTGAGTATGAAGTGAAGGGCGTGACGCAGACGCAAATCCGCCCTGAAATCGGGCTGACCTTTTCCCGCGCATTGCGCAGCATGTTGCGCCACGATCCCGACGTCATGATGGTGGGCGAGGTGCGCGACCGCGAAACCGCGGAAATTGCCATCCAGACCGCGATGACCGGCCATCTGGTGCTCAGCACGTTGCACACCAATGATGCGGCCGGCGGTGCCGTGCGTTTGATTGACATGGGCATTGACCCGTACCTGATCACGTCCACCGTGCTGGCGTTCCTGGCCCAGCGGCTTGTGCGCATCATTTGTCCCTCCTGCCGCGAGTCGTACATGGAGGATAATCAGCGTCTTTACCGTGGCCATGGATGTCCGAAATGCGGCCAGACCGGATATCACGGCCGCATGGCGATTGGCGAATTTCTGCCGTTGACGCCGGAGATCCAGCAGCTGATCCTGCAGAAATCGTCGGCGAAAGATATCCGCATCCGGGCAAATGAGCTGGGCATGACCACCTTGGCCGCCGACGGGCTCGAAAAGGTTCTTAAAGGGTTGACGACGGCGGAGGAAGTGTTGCGGGTGACATCACTTTAATTCTCTATCCTTTTGGGTGCGTAGCACCTGCCGGAGTGATTCGGTGCGGCGTGTTTTTCAACGGCGGCGCGTGTTGATATCGGAAGGAACTGCATCATGCCGGTTTATCTGTACAAGGCGAAAGACGGACCCGGCAAGGTGGTCACGGGGACTCTTAAAGAGGAGTCGCGTCCCGCGGTCATCGCCCGGTTGAGCGCCATGGGGTACAGTCCGGTTTCGATCGAGGAGCAGTCGTCGGGCACATCGGAGGTGCCGGTCCGCTGGCGCTTCCTGCGCCGTCCCGGCAAGCGGGATGTCACGGTGTTTACGCGGCAGTTGGCCAGCCTCCTCAAAGCCGGGGTGCCGATCTTGCGGTCCCTGTCCACCATCCGCGAACAGAGCGAAAACCCCATGTTTTCGCGTGTGGTTGACGACATTGAGGCCCGCATCCAGGATGGGGGCATGCTGTCGGATGCGCTGCAGCGGCATCCCCGCCTTTTCCCCCCGCTCTATGTGAATATGATCAAGGCCGGTGAATGGGGCGGGGTGCTGGATGGTGTCTTGCTGCGCCTGTCGAAAGTGCGTGAGGAGGAGGAGGAGACGCGGCGCAAGGTGCAGGCGGCGGTGGCTTATCCTGTTTTGATTTTGACGGTCGGGTTGATCACGGTCTTTGTATTGCTGGCCTTTTTCCTGCCCCGCATTCTGGTTTTGTTTCAAAATGTGAATACATTGCCATTGCCGACCCGCATCCTGATGGAAATCAGCCGTTTTTTTGCGGACACCTGGCAATGGCTGCTGGTGGCCCTGGCGGTTCTGGGGCTGACCCTCAGGAGCCTGCTTAAGCTTGAAAAGGGGAAAATACAGTTTGACCGTTTTAAATTGCGCATTCCGATGCTGCGCCACTTTATCCTGTATGCGGAGCTTTCACGGTTTTGCCGCACGCTGGCGCTGTTGCTCAATGCGGGTGTCAATATCGACCGGGCGCTCGAGCTGAGCATGGCGACCGTTCAAAACCGGGTGTTGCATCAGGATCTTGACCGGGCGCGGCATGACACGATCCAGCAGGGCCTGCCCTTTTCAGGCGGTCTGCGGCGCAGCGTGTGGATTCCGGTGTATGTCGGCAACATGGCGGCGGTGGGGGAAGAGGGCGGACATCTGGATGAGGCGCTGCAGGAGGTGTCCGTCTTTTATGAAAAAGAGCTGGATCTGCGCATGCGGCTGATGACCAGCCTGTTGGAGCCCCTGTTGATTCTCGGCATGGGTGTGCTGGTGGGCTTTATTGTGGCGGCCATGCTGCTGCCGATCTTCAACTTGAGCTCGACCTTGCGGTGATTTGTGTTTTGCCGTTTGTGCGGCATGCAGGCAATGTCCCATGTAAAAAGGAGGTGTGCGATGCGGAAGAAAACCGGGTTTACGTTGATCGAGGTGTTGATTGTGGTGATTATCATCGCTGCGCTTGCCAGCATGGTGGTGCCCAAGTTGTGGCCGGTTTCGAACGAGGCCAAGCAGAAAATTGCACAAGGTGACATCGCCAATATCGGCGTGGCGCTGAAGCTCTACTACTTGAAAAACGACCATTTCCCGGCCGGCGACCAGGGCGTTGCGTCGTTGTATCCTGATTATCTTGAGAAGCCGCCCAAAGATCCGTGGGGGCGTGAGTATCTGTACCGGTGCCCCGGCGTGCATAACCAGGGCTCATATGACATCTGGTCGCAAGGCGTTGATCCTGCCGTGGAGGCGGATGACATCAGAAACTGGTGATGCGCATTCCGGGCTGTTTTATTCCATAAGCAGAAGGGCCGCTTTTGAAAAATCGCGCGAGTCATGGGTTCACGTTGATTGAGGTCCTGGTGGCGGTGGCCGTGTTGTCGATAGGCGTGGTGGTGATTATCCAGGGCTATCAGACCGCGCTGGCCGGATTGGGCGCTGCGCGCGAAATGATCCGGGCCAGTTTGCTGGCCGCCGAGCAGGTTGCTGACGGTGAACTGCAGGCGCTTGCGGCGGGCGAAACGGTTGGTCAGCCGCCTGCCGCTGGCGGTGTGTATACCGGCTTGCGGGGCGAAGGGCAGATGCGTGTCACTCGCGGCAACAGCACGGAAGCGGAGCGCCGGCTGACCCCGCAAGGTGTGTTGTATGACATGGATGTGCATGTCTGGCGGCAGGCGGCGACCCAGGAGGTGTTCCATGTGTGCAGCGCGCTTTTCGTGCCGGCCGACCCGGCCCTGCAACAGGAGGTGACACCATGAAGCGCGCGGGTTTCACGCTCGTGGAAGTCATGGTGGTGACGCTGATTTTAGGCGTTTTGCTGGCAGTCATTGCGGCCGCCTTGAGCGGCGGCATCCGTGTGCTGGAAGAAGCCGTGCGGTTCAACCGGCAGGAGGCGGATCTGGTGCTGGCCCTGGCCCGGTTTGAAAAGGATGTGCGCAACTCCCTTGCCTTGGACGATATTGGTTTTTCCGGCCGCAAAGATACGCTGTCGTTTCCTGCGGTGGGCTATGAATATGCCGAAGGGAAGACAAACCAGGCCATTGCGGTGCCATGTCTGGTCCGTGTCACACACCGGTTCGATCCGGTTTCCAGGACCTGGATCCGCAGCGAAGCGGCCTATGAGGGCGGCGACTCATTTCGCCGGGATGTCGGGCAAAAACTGGCGACGGATTTGCGCAGCGTGCAGTGGCGGTACTATGAGAACCGCAAGAAACAGCCCAGAGGCTGGGGCGAATCGTGGACCAGCGTGAGCAACCGGCCGGCCGCGGTTGAAGTTGAATGCGTGTGGGATGAGGGCAAGGCCGGAACGCGGCGTTTGCGGCGCAGCGTGGTGGTGCCGGTGGTTGACCGGCTGGAAAGGAGCCCGTGATGCGGGGCATATTCGTGAAAGCCTCCTGTGGTTCCCGCTGCGCCAGCGTGTTGATCCTGGTGTTATGGACCGTTTTCTTTCTGGCTGCCCTGGCGGTGGCCATTGCCGCCTATGTCAACGCCGCCATCAGCATGGCCTCATATTTTAAAGCCCGCACGCAAGGTTACTATGCGGCGCGGACCGGCGTTGAACATGCGATCTGGTCCGTGCGGCAGGATACCAATGATGTGGATACCCTGCGCGACTTTTGGTCGAACGACGCTTCGCAATATGAAAGCGTGGATTGCGGGCAGGGTCGTTATACCATTTGCTATACGTCGCTGACCTCGAAAGGCGAGGCGTGGGTGCGGTATGGATTGACGGATGAAGAAAGCCGGATTAATTTGAATTTTGCCACCACAAATCTGCTGGCAGCATTGTTCCATCAAAAAACCGGTTTGGATGCCGGCAGGGCGCGGCAATTGGCCGCCGCCGTCCTGAAATTCCGCAGCAGAAAGCAGGATGCGCGGTTGACAGAAACACAACGAAATGAGTACGATAAACAAGATAAGGGTTTTCAGAGTATTTATGAGTTGTTCCTGATTCAGGGGATGACGCCGGAAGTGTTTGATGCCGTTAAACCTTATGTGACGGTTTTCGGAAGCGGGCAGGTCAATGTGAATACGGCGGATGCGGATGTGATCTGCGTTCTGGCGGAGGCCTCTGACATGGGGACGTCTCAAACGTGGCGTGAATTGGCAAAAACGCTTGTTGATTTTCGCGAGAAAACGGTGTTTGCGGAGCGGGATCGGGAAGCCATGTGGCGGGAGCTGGTGGCTTTTCGGCCGGATATTGAGGGCGCGCGTGATGTATTCATGCGGCTGCCCTCATTAACGCTCCGCTCAACGTGTTTTCGCGGGGTGGTGACGGGTCGGCCCTTGACCGGCGAAAGGGTTGGCGGGACGATCGAATTTGTCTTTGATCGCCTGACAGGTGAAAAGCTGCTTTGGCAGGAAATTTGAACTCCGGGTTGAGCCGGGGTGCAGTGGAATTTTTTTGGAAAATATCATGAGTGCCAGAACAAGAACAACCGAATCAAGCGTGATTGTTGAGATAGGCGGGGAATGGCTTAAAATCGCCCAGTTGACGCCGGCCGACGGCGGCGTGGGCGCTGCCATTGTGCATGTCGAGGCCTTGCCGCATGCGGCGGCGGTGGCGGACATCGCGCCGGCCCTGAAACGCGCGTTTCACAAGCTCAAATTATCCACGCGCCATGTGGTTTCATTCCTGCCCCGGCAGGTGGTGAATCTGCGCTTGTTGGAGCTGCCGTCGACCAAGGCGGACGAGCTGGATGGGATGATGGAGCTGCAGCTGACGCAGCAGACGCCATATTCACCCGATGAAGTCATGATGGATTATTGCGTGCTGGGGCCGTCCCGTCCCGGTTTTACAAGGGTGATGCTGGCCATTGTCCAGCGCAGCGAGTTGCGGTACCGGTATGCGGCGTTCCAGGAGGCGGGCATCGATCTCGAGCGCATGACCATCAGCTCTGAAGGCATGATCCAGTGGTTGCAGGAGGCGATTCCGGCGGCTGGCGCGACGCTGGTGATTGATATGGATGCGACCGCCACGGAACTGTGCGTGGCGGCAAAAGGGCAGATCGTTTTCACCCGGACGCTATTGATGGGCGCCCATCAGCTGCGCGAGGATAAGGCTGGATGGCGTGTGCGCTTTGTGCGTGAGGTGCGTTCCTCGCTGGAGATGAGCCGGGGGGAGCTTGGCGACGTGGTGCCGTCGCGGGTATGTTTGACAGGCGCGGTCCTGCCGGGGCTGGCCGCCGAGTTGACCGACGGATTGGGACTGCCGGTGGAGGAACGTTCCAGCCTTAAGCAGGTCAAATCCTGGACTCCCGGTCGTGACAAACCCGCCGAGGCCGATCTGGCGGCGGTTTCCCTGACAGCCCTGATAGGCACGGGCATGGCGGCGGGCGGGTTGAGCATCAATATGGTGCCGGACACGGTGAGCGACCGGCGCAAGCTGGAGGCGGCCGCCAGAAGCATGACCATCTTTGTGGTTTTGGCGGCCACCGTGCTGGTGGCGCTTTCCGCATTGATGGTTTTGCATCTCGGGATTCCCAGGAGCCGCCTGTCGTTTGTGACCCAGCAGTGTGAAAACAGCGCCCGCTCGGCCCGGCAGGTCGAAAACATGCGGCAGATCATCCGGGCTGTGGCGGTTCGCGTCTCCTCCAAACACTCGCCGGTTGAGGTTTTACAGGCGATTCACGGGTCCATCGGCGAAGGCGCGTATATCGACAATGTGGATGTGGATCTGGTCAAGGGAACGGTCACGCTGGGCGGATTGGCGGAAACGCTCAAGCATGTGAACACGCTGGTGCAGACGCTTGAGCAGACCCCGGCGCTTAAAAATGTGCAGGAAAGCACGCCGGCGAAAATGGATAACAACGGCCGGTTCCGGTTCCAACTTTCAGCGGAAATAGGAGAATAAGCGTGAAGGCCTATAAACTGGAAAACCTTACAGGTGGCGCATGGGTCGGCGTGGCCGTGGCGGCGCTCATTGTGCTGGTGCTGTTGGCGTGGCAGCTGCTGGCCCGGCCGATCCAGCGCCGGGTTGATGACTATCAGGCGCAGATCGCTGAAAAGGATAGGACCTTGGTGTACAACTACAGCATGAGCAAGTTCATCAAGGTCATGGCCAAGGAATACAGCGGGGCGGTGTCGCGGGTGCAGACGGCGGCCTCCGAGGCGGAGGCGATTTCGCAGATGAAGGGCTCGATTGATGAATTGGCCCGGCGCTGCGGGGTGAAGGTCACCGTGATGGAACACAACGCCCCGGTGGTGACGGATGCCTATTCCACCTATGTCGTCAATATCGGGCGTTTTGAGAGCGATATGAGGCAGCTGCAGGCGTTCTTGCAGGCCGTCTGGCAGGCGCCGGGGCTGTTGCGTGTGGACCGCATTGTGCTCGGGTCGGGGCCGACCCCTGAAACGGTCAGGGGGTCCATCACGATTTCCAAGATCATGTTGAACGCGCCGCCGGCGCCCTGACGGTTGCCCCGGAATTCCCGCCCACAGGAGCAGGCATGGAAGAAAAATCATCATATCCGGATGTCCGGCCGCTGGACGGTGTGGATCTGACCCCCGCCGCTGGCGGCCATGCGCCCGGCCTGATGGATCCGGTCATCACGATGACGGCGATCCAGCGGTTTGTGGAAACCGAACGCGCGCGCAACCGGCGTTCGCTGCTCCACACCAGCCTGGTGCTGCTCGGGTTCCTCCTGGTGGTTCTGGTCGTTTTTGCATCCGTGGCGATTTTCATGGTCCGGGGCATGCAGGAAAGCGCGCGGGTGGTTGACGCGTTGCAGGCCAGCACCGTGAATGTCCAGGCGGAACTCGGCGGCGCCTCCAACCGGATGAGCAATGTGGAAGCCTCGCAGGCGACATTGCGCGACGAGATGCGCCAGGCGGTTGAGCGCCAGCAGAAAACGGAGGAGCAGTTCCGTTCCGATATGTCGCGGTTTGGCAACTGGCTGGAATCGCGCATGGCCAAAAAATCCGCGGATGTCGCCATGGCCGCCATGGAGGAGCGCATCAAGGAGCTGGAGTCGGGCATTGCCTCGGGCCGCAAGGAGGTCGCCTCCTACAAGGAGATGCTGGCCGGCCTGACCAACCGCCTGTCAATGGCCTTTGCGGGCGTCCCGGCTGGCGAGGTTGCCGAATCTCCGGCGAAGCTGCAGCCGGTCGGCGATGTGGACCCCGAAGCCTTTGAATGGCTGGATGCATCCAACTTCCTGGCATCGGTCCAGCCGCGCGGGGTGCAGGAGGTCCGGGTCACCACCTATCCCAACGGTGACCGCTATGAGGGGCAGATGGACCGCGGCCTGATGAACGGCTGGGGTGTGTTTGTCTCCACCAACGGCGACCGGTATGAAGGCCTGTTCAAGGATGATATGAAAAACAATCGCGGGGTGCTGGTCACGGCGGCGGGCGACCGGTATGTCGGCGAGTTCAAAGATGATATGAAGCAGGGCCGCGGCAGTCTGTGGTTTGCCTCAGGCGACCGGTACACCGGCGAGTTTGCCAACAATCTGATACACGGCAAGGGGGTGCTCATCTATCAGAACGGAAACCGCTATGTGGGTGACTTCCGTGCCGGCCTCCGCCATGGCAACGGCAAGTTTACCTTCGCCAATGGCGATGTTTACCAAGGTTCTTTTGCCGGTGACCAGCGGAACGGGGGCGGATCCTATCAATTTGCGGATGGCTCGCGCTATATCGGGCAATTTAAGGAGGGTAAACGTCACGGGTGGGGCCGGTATGTCTATCCCGGCGGCGAAGAGTTTGAAGGCGAGTTTAATAATGGGCAGAAAAACGGCTATGGGGTGTTCGTTTATCCCAATGGAAAGATTGTTAAAGGCTGGTGGACGGCAGACCAGTTCGTGAAGGCCGAATCCCCCTCAAAAGAAAAGAAGTAATTTTTTGTTGCAGTGAACCCATGATCTATGGTTATATACATTAGAGGTTGGCAAAGTATACATCGGTGCTTGGTAAACAAATTTCGGTATAGTGTACTAAAACATTCAGAACATGGAGAGGGTGCCATGAAAAAGATAATCAGTAAAACAGCGGTGTTGATGGGTGCGGTCGCGATGTTCGGGTGGGTCGGTCTGGTTCAGGGTGCCGTCACTCTGCCGGTGGTTGAAAGCTTCGAAGCGACTTCGCTTCCGGCGGGATTTTCGACCGATGGAACATCTTCGCGCGGTAGCGCCAAGGTGGAAGGCTCCTATGGCCGCGACTTGGGCGAGTTGTCAACGGTCAGCATGGCGATCGACGCGACCAATGCGCTCGGTCAGCCGATACATTATAGCAATGCATGGATTCAGGTCTTTATCAAGGCCCAGCCGAGTTCCACGCCGCCCGACGTGACGGGTGCCACAGGTGCGTTTTATGTGGACAACAATGGCAATATCCAGTACCGGGACAGCACGGCCTGGCACCAGATCACCATGACGCCGGCGCTGCAAACCAATACATGGATTGGATTTGTTGTGCATGCGGATTACGAGGCCCCGGGTTGGGACCTGTACTGCAACCGCGGCAATGTATGGGACGGCACGAGCAACATGTTCGTGCGTGTCAACGCTTCGCCGCTGAGCTTCATCAGTGCGGCAACCGCGTTGACATCGGTCAAGGTGAGCACGGGCAAGGCGTCCGCAATGGACGTTCTGGCGGTCAGTCCGTCGGTGCGCGGGGTCGGTGTGGAATCAAAGGATTGCAACAAGGTGCTGGTTTGCACCTATCCGGCTACTACTCCGTCCGACGGCGCCATTTTCAAGCTCCCAGTCTGGGTGAGTGCATACAATGTAAGCTCGACGACGAGCAATTCATTTGCGGATGCAGCGGGACAGCACATATTGTCTGGCTTGGCGACTGGTGATAAGATTTCAGTGTATAATCCGCTTGCCAGCAATCCCACAAAAAAATATGGCAGTTTTACGGCGGATGGCCTTGGCGCATGGGTGATAGGTGGTGCGAATTGGAAAAACCCTCTGGATTTCAATATTTTTCCTGCAACGGCTATTACATTGACCCGTGCTGGCAGCACACCCACCTGCGGGTTCTTTGATTACAGCAACACGACGGCTTATGTCGAAGCCGAAGTGTTGACCGCCAATACGGTGGCGTCGGCACCCGTGCCGCAGCCGCTGGCGGGTGGGTGGAAGGATCTTGCGGGTGGCTCGCTGGTCGGTCTCAATCAGGTGGCTTGGCATGGCAACAAGAATGAAACGCTTCAGCAGATCGGCGCCAAACTGGCTGCTAAGGGCGCAATTCAGAATGGCGACCGTGCTTATCTGGCCGTCGGCGGGATATTCATCGAGTTGTGGTGGAATTCGACAACGTGGTATCAGCAGAGCGCACCGGCAGACAGCTACAACGGCACGACCGTTGATCAGCAGAGCTTCTGGCTGGCTCGGCAGGGCACGGATGGCCAGTCGTTCAGCATTCCGATGGGTAACTAAGGCTCAGTCGATTTAATGGCGCGGCAGGGGGACGGGTGTTATGAGTGTCCGCGTGCTCAAAGTGATAGTGATTATTCTGGTCGCGGGATGGATGGGAATCCATCCCGCGACTTCTTTTGCTGCCACTAACATCAACATTACCGGTTGGTATGGCGTGAAGGGCGGCACCACCAGCAGCGTCAACTACCGGGTGACCAACGGCGTATTGCGCATCACATTTACCGGTTTTCCAGATGCGAATATCACGATGATAGCCACGAACACAAGCGGGGGCTATCCGCCGGTGGGCTTTTACCGGGCCGCGGGGATGACCAACATCGTGCTTACGATGACGCGGAGTGCAATTGTGCAGGCGCCTCCGACGATTTCCTTGGTGAATGAGGATCATTCCCGCCAATGGTATCATTATTTTTATCCGCAAAGCGGGAGCACAACAACTGTGTCTTATGCGGTTGATGATAATCCGGCTTTTGATGAGGCGGGTTCGAACGGGTGGGCGGAGCAGACGAATCCCGGTGTGCCTCTTGACCCGGTCACAAACTGGCCCGCGATCTGGCGGCAGGATATTGGATATATCAGCGAACTTGACGTCGATGCTTGGAAAAGCGATATCAACACGCATTGGATGGAAGTGCGTTCGCTTGTGCTACAGGGCGGCGATGTTGCGCTTAATAGCATCACGCAGGTCATGGGCCGGTTGTATAACCGGTTCGGTGTGAAAACCGTGGCGGAGCTGACGGACGCGCAGAAGAAGGAGGACAGCGATCAGGATGGCATGCCGGATTACGAGGTGATCCTGGCGGACAACCAGCCCGGTTATTATGAATCCAACCTCTTCCAGATCGTGAGCCTGAAAGTTGAGCTGGATCAAACACATGTCTTTTGGAAAGCACTCCGTTCAAATAACTATGTGGTGGTGCGGGCGTCCACTCTCGATTCAGGCACCAATTTTGTACCGTACAGCATCACAAATTATATCACAAAAACTGGCGTTTTTGGTTGGGATGATCTTGACATATCGCTCGGAAATCAGTATTTTTATCGTGTAAATAAGGAGTAGTGGTTGTTTACGAAACGGGTTAGCAAGGCGGGTATGCCTTGATGGAGTTTATCATGAGTAAAACATTATGGGTTGGAATGGCAGTCGCAATGAGCTGTGCCAGCGTCATGGCTTCAACAATTGTAACCACGGAAACGACAACGCCGACAGGAACTATTCATATTCCAGACGGTGCGACGATTACCGCGGGTGGTGTCATTGACAATTTTGATGCCGCGCGCAATGCGGGAACGTGGCATTACGGCGACACAGTTGGCGGACAAATATATGAGGGTGGGCCTGGCAATCCCAATCCTGCCCCGCATGGACTTATTGGTGTACAGGCGGATGATCCCGGATCCAGTGCGGGCAATTATGCGTTTATGTATTCGGGTAATACGCTTGGGCAGATTGCATCAGCCATTTCTGTCCCCCTTCTGACGCCGTCAACGTATGTCGCGTTTGACTTCAATTATGTGACGGGGCCAAGTCTGGTTGAGTTGTTCCTGACGGACGGCAATGGCAAGGCATGGTATACGACGATTAATCTGGGCACACCTGGGACATGGAATTCCTATCTGGTCTGGCTTAATCCGGGACAAGACGCATGGTATGATAAAGGTAATCCTCCGCACGGCGCTTCTTCGTATGCAAGTGATTTCGCCAATATTGGCAGTTACTATCTTGGCTTGAATATCTTGTATCCGGATCAATCGCCCGACTCATATTTCGTTGACAATTTCGAGATGGGTCATGAGGACACTATTCCTCCGGTTCCTGAACCCGGCACCATGTCCATGCTGGGTTGCGCTCTGGCGTCGATGGGATTGACCTTCCGTCGCCGGTTGCGCTCGTTCTTCAAGGGCTGAGAACAGGCAATGCCAAAAAAGGGCTGACCGCGAGGTCAGCCCTTTTTTTTGTCCTGATGGGCTGGAATAATTTCGCTGCATCTTTTGGAGGGGCGGTCTCCGTCCCGACCGTTTTCCCCGGGGTTTTGCAAGGAGTCTCAATTGTTTTGCGGGGTGGGGTTGATCCGGATTTCTTCAGGTGGGGCGAAGCCTCCGGCTGAGCCGTTCGAAATGTGGGAGGCGATCTCCGAGCGCCGAGTTTTACCTGCAGTCTAACCTGCCTCGGGTCGTCCGGCTCTTCCCCCTCCCAGTCACACCGCGAGCGCAATCTGGCTGCCAGCTTGCGTGAGTCTCCATTTTCATTCCACCTCCGTGTCTCCAGCGCAGCGGGCCGCGCCCTGCACAGCTTCCGAGCGACGCAGGGTGGTGAATCTTTTCTGGCTCACCCGGAGAGTTCACTCCACCCGCCGGAAATTCAAATTCTGGAAAGGCAGGGTGAGCCCTTCCAGCCTGCGCTGGGCATAGTCGAAGCGCCAAGCCGTAAATGCGCAATAAATCGCTTTCACTCAAAGGGTGAAAGCGGCTTCTGTTGCGAATCCATGCTGGCATTCTGAGTCCTGTCAAATATCTGAACGGTTGCTTCTCGCAGCATGCGTATCCGCTTTGACAATCAGGGTGCGGAATTTTACTATCCCCTCTGATGAAGATCACGATCACCAGCCTTCAGCGCCTGTATCGCATTGATCGCAAGGCCGTCACTTGCCTCATGCGGTTTTTGCTGCAGGAGGCCTTTGCCGATCCCTGCGGGACATGGGGTGATATCCGGCTGCTGCTGACCGATGACTCCGGCATGTCCGCTTGCAACCGCCGCAGCATGCATCATGATGGGCCTACTGATGTGATCACGCTGCATTATGCGCCCGTGCCCGGCACAGGCGGTGCGACCGCCGAATTGATCGTCAACCTTCAGCGCGCATTGGAAGCGGGCCTGCTCCGCCGCAGGACCGGCGCCGGCAAAACCCTGTGGGATGAACATCATGAACTGGCGCTTTATCTGGCGCACGGATGTGATCATCTGGCTGGCGCCGAAGATGACACGCCGGCAAACCGGCGGCGCATGCGCCGCCGCGAATTGAAGTGGCTCGGCGTTGCACGGCGGGCCGGCCTTTTGAAATCTCCGCTGTTTTTCCAATCATCCCCGGTGTCGTCAACCGGAAGGCAACGCCATGGTTGAGTTTGAAAAAACCGAAGCCTTGGTGCTCCGCAAACATCCATATTCGGAAACTTCCGAAGTTGTGGTCTGGATGACTCCAGAGGAGGGGCGGCTGGTGACGCTGATGAAAGGCGCCTACCGGACGAAAAGCGCCTTCGCCGGGCAGTATGACCTTTTTTACACCAGCGAGGTCTTGTATTACCGGCGTGAGCGCAACGGCATCCATATAGCCAAGGAGTGCGCCGTCATGGACGCCCGCACCGCCTTCCGCAAAGACTGGCGGGCATATGTCTGTGCCTCGTACATCACCGCGCTGGCGGAGCGGATTCTGCATCCCGGCGGGCTGCATGGGGATATCTACCCTTTGTTCCATGAAAGCCTCGATTTTCTCTGTGAGGCTGGCGGTTCGCTCCCCTTTATTTTCTGGTTCGAACTGCGCCTGGTTGACCTGCTGGGATTGGCGCCGCAGCTCGAACACTGTGTGGCCTGCCGCGCGCCGCTTGACACGGCAACCCTGTCTTTTTTTGCCGCTGACCATGGAGGCCTGCTTTGCCGGGCCTGCCGGCCGCGCGCGCCGCGCGCCGAATCCTTGCCGCCTGATATCCTGGCCATCTTGCGTGCCTGGCGGCAGGCCGTATCTCCCCGCGCCACGCGCCACCTGCGCTGCACCCCGGTGCAGCTCGGACACCTGCGCCGCGTGCTAGGCAGTTTTTTGCATTATTACTTGGATTTTTTGCCGGAAACCCGCAGAATATCCCTCGACATGTTGGAATAACTCAGGCGGGCGCGGCGTCTGTCGCGCAACCCGCAGAATGGAGAGAGACATATGAGACACACATTGGTTGTCGGCGCGGCGTTGATCCTGATCGCAGGCGGATGCACGGAGACCGAAAAACAGGCCGCCAAAGGCAAAGCGGCTGCAGCCGCCCCGGCCTCTGCGCCCATCGTGATGAATGCGACGGTCAAACCGCCCAACCCCGACCTTGTCCTGGTTGATGTGAATGGCGCCAAGCTGACCCTGAAGCAGGTCAATGAAGACATGGATATCCGTTTCGGCAAGCGGCTGGCCGAAATGCCGGCGGAACAGTCCGAGGTTTTCCGCACCCGCATCGTGGATGAGATGGTCAAACAATTCATTGCGCGCACCCTGCTCATGACTGAAGCCGCGAAACGGGGTCTCAAGCCGACGGCTGACGAAGAAGCGAAAATGTATGACAAAATCCGCGAAAATCTGCCGCAAGGCAAGACGCTGGAGGAGATGATGGCGGCCAGTCCGCTTGGCAAAGATAAACTGCGCGAAGAGCTGCTGGTCGGTCTGACCATCGACAAGCTGCTGACGCAGGAAATGAGCAACAAGGTTGCGGTTGCGGATGCGGATATTGATAAATTCATCGCCACAGATCCGGCGGCCACGCAGAAGGAACAAGTCCACGCCCGGCACATTTTGTTGAGCGTGAGCCCGGATGCCAAGGAGGCGGAAAAGACGGAGAAGAAACAGAAGCTGGAGGCTTTGCGGCAGCAGATTATTGCCGGCGCCGACTTTGCCGAAGTCGCCAAGGCCAATTCCGACTGCCCCAGCAAGGAGCGCGGCGGGGACCTCGGCTTCTTTGGCCGCGGCCAGATGGTGAAGCCCTTTGAAGATGCCGCGTTCGGCCAGGAGCTCAAAGCCGTGGGCCCGGTCATTGAGACCCAGTTCGGCTACCATATCATCCAGACTCTGGAAAAACGCGAAGGCGGGACCATCAAGCGCGAGCAGGCCGCAGCCATGCTCAAGCAGCGTAAACAGCAGGAGCTCCTGATGAACCTGCTCAACGAGCTGGAAAGCAAGGCCAATATCAAGTACGGCGATGACGTCAAACTCATCCCCATCCCCCCGAAGAAGAAATAATGCGGTGATCTGCGGATTATGAAAAGCCGGAGCGGGTTGCCGCTCCGGCTTTTTTGTGTTCGGGATTCAGATCATCAGGCACCCTATCAAAGGCAGCAGGGCCGCCCTGCGGGGTTGTTCCGCAGGAGGCGAAAACTTAACGGCCCGTTGGCATTTTGGGCCTCATACCATTTGCGCTAGAGATTGAGTATAAAGTTCACGGGTATGGCAGCCGCGTCTTTTACTGTTTAACCCCGCCACCTCTTGGCGAGGAACACTCCATGCCCCGCTTCATGCGGCAGCGGGTGCATAGCCACCGCTGTACTTCGCCCGGGTACAGCAGGCGCTACGTGCCTGCTGCGTTTTATATACCGAATCTCTAGCGCAAATGATATCATTCGTCTCCATGCGGGACAGCCCGTCCCCCGCGTTGAGTCCTGAAGGCACTGTCTGCGGGGATCGCTCCATCCTCCGGGTTTCCTGCACCCCGAACCCTGGTTCCTGAACCCCGGCGTCGCGTTGCGCACGCCCGCTTGCTTTCAGCTTGTTTCCATCACCTGTCGAGTTTATGCTCCCATGCTGTGAAAGACACGCTTTACCTTTTTTTTGGCGAGGATGAATACCAGGTCTCCACCAGGGCCCGGGCATTGACGGAAAAGCTGGTGCCGGCGGAGGAGATGGCGTTCGGCCTTGAGCTCATTGACGGCCGGGTGGACACGGTGGATGCCGCTTTGCGCGTTCTGGATTCCTGCATGATGGCGCTCAGGACGCGCGGTTTTTTTGCCGCCCGGAAAGTGGTGTGGCTGCGCGATGTGTCCTTCCTGGGTGAAAACCGTGCGGCCCAGTCGGAAACCGTCAAGGAACGGGTGTCCGGCCTGGCCGGGATGATCAAGGCCGGGCTGCCCGAGGGTGCGGTGCTGGTGATCAGCGCCGGATCGCTGGATAAACGGTCGGCATTCTACAAAGCCTGCGAAAAGGCCGGCACGGTGGCCGAGTTCGCCTTGCCCGAGAAGGAGTGGGAGGCCCGGCGCTATATGGAAGGCGCGCTTGACGCCTTGCTCAAAGAAGAGGGGCTGTCCATGCCCGGTGATGCGCGTGCGGCATTTATCGAAAAAACAGGGAATGACTCGCGGCAGGTGGCCGGCGAGCTTCAAAAGCTGGCGATTTATCTTGGCGCGCGCAAGAAAGTGACCCGTGAGGACGTCGAGCTGCTCACCGTGGCCAGCCGCGAGGCGATGACTTGGAATCTGGCCGATGCGGTGGGGACGCAGGATACGGCGCGTGCCCTGGCATTGGTGCGTCAGCTTTTATTCCAAAAAGAAGCGCCCACGGTTCTGGTGGGGATCATCGAGGGCCGGCTCCGCGACCTGCTGGTGTTCCGCGAGGCGATTGACCGGAAGTGGCTGCAGCTTTCCGGCGGCGGCTCGGGAAAACCGCCGACCGTGAGCTGGACGCAGCTTCCCCCGGAAGTTGAGAAGGCGTACGCCGCCGCGTTCAAGAAGGATCCCCGCAAGGAGCATCCTTTCCGTGCGGGGCTCCTCGCCGCGCAGGCGCAGAAGTTCACGGCTGGCCGGTTGCGCCGTTGCCAGCGGCATGCGGTTGAGGCGCACGCCGGCCTGCTGACCACCATGTTGCCGCCGCCCCTTGTTTTGGAGACGCTGTTGTTCAAGATGCTGGCTTGACTTGTCGGCAAACCATTGTACATTACGCGTGTTTATTATTGATGCCAACGTAGCTCAGCTGGTAGAGCAGCGCATTCGTAATGCGCAGGTCATCGGTTCGATCCCGATCGTTGGCTCCATGTGGCTCGGCCCGGCAAAGAACCTTCTATCCATCAAACCGGGTGTGTGGTAAGATTTTTCCAATCCGCGGGGAAAGGGAGGCTGATGTATGGCGACGTTGACTGATGCTCAAAAACAGGCCGTGAAAGACTGGGTTGCCCAGGGGGCCGGACTTTCCGAAGTGCAGAAAAACCTGATGGAAAAATTCGGCATATCCATGACCTACATGGATGTGCGGTTCCTGGTGATTGATCTGGGTGCGGCGGTCAAGGATAAGGCAAAGGCGCCGGCGGCCCCGCTGGTCGCCCCGGGGGCCGCTCAGGCTGCGCCTGCATCCGGCGCTGGATTGCCGGATGATGATATGGGCGAAGAACCGCCTGGGCCGGCCGGTGGCGTGAAGGTGGAGGTGGATCGGATCACCAAGCCCGGTTCCATGGTCAGCGGGCAGGTGGTGTTCAGTGATGGCATCAGCGCGGTCTGGATGATTGACCAGCAGGGTCGGCTGGGGCTGCAGCCGTCCACGCCGGGCTATCGTCCTGCGCCCATGGATATTCAAGCTTTCCAGCTGGAGCTTCGCAAAGTCCTGGAACGCAGCGGATTTTAAACAACGCGCAAGGTGTCGCCGATGACAAGTGCGATCCGGATGGTGGTCACCGACATGGATGGGACTCTGGTCGTGACCGGAGCGCCGGACGAGGATGCGGCTGTCTTTGGTGAAGCATTGTCGCGTTTCACGACAGGCGTCAAATGGGTGATTATCACAGGGCGCTCGCTGGAGGATGTGCAGCATAAAATGGCACCCTTTTCCGCCTTGTCGCTATATCCCGACGCGGTTATCTCTCACAGTTTCCATGTCTATACGCGCGGGCGCAGGCAATATGCATCGCATCACCTCTTGAACCTGAAAATCCTCGGCGTGCTTTTATGGCGGCTTTTTTATTCATATTTCCGTCTGCTCCGATGGGCCGGACATATCCGGCACACCCGGCAGGCCAGCGTGATAAAAAAATCACGGCGTTTTCTACATATCAAATTTCCCAGGGAGAGCGAAGCGGTGGCGGCGCTGGAGGAGGTTCAGCCGGTTCTGGCGCCTTATGATTTCTATGAGCCGGTCCTTCACAAAAACAAGATGGAATTCCACTTGCGGCCGGTGTTGAAAGGCGTGGCGCTGGAGATGTTGTGCCGCCATGAAAATGTGGATGCCGCGGGCGTGCTGGCCATAGGCGACGGGCGGACCGATCTGAGCCTGCTGTCGCCGCGTGTGAGCGGCGGTGGTTGCGGTTGTCCGTCCAATGCGGCGGCCGAGGTCAGGCAGGCGGTGCATGAGCATGGCGGCCATCTGGCGCAATCACAGGGGTTGGCGGGACTGGTGGAGGTCCTGCGTGCCTATCAGTCAGACACGGTGATTTCTGCGTTGCCGGAAAACTGGCAGAAGCCGGTTGCGCGTCTCAAAAATCCGCGTGGCGCAACCCCGCATGTGGTGCGCTGGCGGATGACGCCGCGCTGGGTGTTGATGGTTCTGCTGGTGTTGTACTTGGTCGTGCTGGCGTTTGCCCAGTTCCGCTTGATCCCGTTTTCAGGCACATTGAGCCTCCCGTTGCGGTGGCTGGCCGGCTGGGGCGATAAATAAATGCATCAAAAAAGGAGGCGGCGACCATGAAAATCGGTTTTATCGGTGCGGGCAAAATGGCGGAAGCGCTGATCGCGGCGCTCATCAAAAACGGGATTGCACGGCCCGCCGGCATCATGGCGGGCGATGTCAGTCCGGCGCGGTTGCGGTTTATGAAACGCAGGTATCAGGTCAAGGTGTCGGGCGACAATCAGGCCGTGGTGCGCAGTGCGGACATGGTCTGGCTGGCGGTGAAGCCGCAGGAATTGTCCGGGGTGCTGGGGGATCTGGCGCCGCTGATGACGGCGCGGCATGTGGTGGTCTCCATTGCCGCCGGTCGCGATCTGGCCTTTTTCGCCAGGTGGCTGCCACGGACACGGGTGGTCCGCGTGATGCCGAATCTGGCCTGTCAGGTGGGTGCCGGCATGAGTGTGTTTTGCGCCAACCGCAAGGCGACGGCGGCTGACCGCAGGCGGGTGGCCCGCATGCTGGCCGCCGCAGGGCGGGTGCTGGAGTTGCCTGAAAAACATTTTGATGTGGTGACCGCGTTGAGCGGTTCGGGTCCCGCCTTCTTTGCCTATATGCTGGAACGTCTGGTCCGTGCGGCGGTGGCCAAGGGCTTGAGGCGCGCCGACGCCTGCCTGCTGGCGGAACAGACCATGATGGGTGCCGCCAAATTCCTGCTGGAGACCGGTACGGATCCCGACACCTTCATCAAGGCGGTGGCTTCACCCAAAGGCACTACGGCTGAAGGGCTGGCGGTCCTTGACCGGTCGGACATCACCAGAATCATGGCCGGGACAATTGCCGCCGCCACGCGGCGCAGCCGGGAACTGCGTATGGATAAATGAGCGGGTAAGGGTGCGCGGGTGCCTTGCGTTTTTACCCTGGCTCACCCGGCGTCGGTGAAAACAAAAAGGCCGGACGGTCAAGTCCGGCCTTTTTTCGGTTTAGACGCGACGCTTATTTTTTCGCGGAAGCCGATTCCTTGATCATGTTGAGGGCAATCACCTCGCGCTGGATCTGGTTGGTGCCTTCGTAGATTTGCGTGATCTTTGCATCGCGCATCATCTTTTCAGCCGGATACTCTTTCATGTATCCGTATCCGCCCAGGATTTGCACCGCATCGGTCGTCACGCTCATGGCCGTGTCGGAGGCGAAGAGCTTGGCCATGGCCGATGCGCGGCTGATGTCCTTGGCGCCGCTGTCAATGTGCCTGGCGGAGGCATACACCAGCGCGCGTGCGGCTTCCACCTGTGTGCCCATGTCGGCCAGCATGAACTGCAGCCCCTGGAAGGAGCAGATGGGTTTGCCGAACTGACGGCGCTGGCGGCTGTAGGCCACGGCCTCGTTCAGTGCGCCGGCGGCGATGCCGAGCGCCTGCGCGGCCACGCCGGGCCGTGACTTGTCCAGTGTCTTCATGGCCACCACAAAGCCCAGTCCTTCGCGCAGGATCAGGTTTTCTTTCGGTATGCGGCAATCCTGGAAGATCAGTTCACGGGTCGCGGATGCGCGGATGCCCATCTTGTTCTCCTTTTTGCCGAAGGTGAACCCCGGAGTTCCCTTTTCAACAATGAAGGCGGATGCGCCGCGTGCGCCTTTGGTTTTGTCGGTCATGGCGATGACGGTGTAAATGTCCGCTTCGCCGCCGTTGGTGATCCACTGCTTGGTGCCGTTCAGCACATAGGAATCGCCATCTTTCACGGCGGTGGTTTTCACCCCGGCGGCATCGCTGCCGGCTTCCGGCTCCGTCAGGGCGAAGGCGGCCAGCGTGCCTTTGGCGATTTTCGGCAGGTATTTCTGTTTCTGCTCCTCGGATCCGCAAAGGATGATGGGATAGGTGCCCAGCGCGGTGGCCGCCAGCGCCAGCGCGATTCCGGAACACACCTTGGACAGTTCCTCGACGGCAATCACCAGATCCATCGTCGCACCGCCGCTGCCGCCGTATTTCTCTTCAATGAACAGGCCGAACAGATCAGAATCCGCGAAGATTTTCACGATATCCCATGGGAACTCGCCGGTTTCATCATAGTGTTCCCGGACCGGTTTGACTTTCTCTTCCGCAATCTGGCGGCAGAGGTCGCGGATCATGACTTGGGTTTCGGACAACTGATAGTCCATGTGCGCTCCTTGACTAGGGGTTGATTTTCTTTTCCAAACATTAACTGGGCTGATTCTAGGGCTGGCACCCTTAAAAGCAAGAAAAAATACAAGATCGCCCGGTGTTCCGGCAGGTCACAGGGGCCAGGGGTTGGATGGGGTGTGAAGGCAGGAGAAAAAGCAGAGCTCGGAGGCCTGTCCCCTTGCTCAGACGCGTTCAATGCGGTGCTTGAACATCTTGAAGGCTTCAAACCAAAGCACGCAGCCTGCGCCCACGGCCAGGCTGATTGCCAGGTCGCCGGCATGCAACGGCGCGAAGTGGAAAATCCGCTGGGCCAGCGGATTATACAACACCAGTCCAAGGAATAATGCGGTGCTGGCCAGCACCCAGCGCATGGCCGCATTGGGTGAACCCAGCATGCGGATGGCGTTCTTGTTCCACGAACGGTTGATCAGGATCACAACCAGGAAGGATACCACCAGCGTGGCAAAGGTCAGCGCCCGTGCGGCATCGGCCGCATGATGGAGGCGTGCCACCAGCAAAACGCCCACACAGGCGGCGAAAACGCTGAGGCCCTGGAGCAGGGCGATGCCGGTCATGCCCAGCGAAAACAGTCGTTCGTCAGGACGCCGCGGCGGCCGTTTCATCACATCGGCTTCTGCATCCTCGGCCTCGAAAATCAGGGTGCAGGACGGGTCGATGATCAGTTCGAGGAACACAATGTGGACGGGCAGCAGAAGCAGCGGCCATGTCGGGAAAAAGACCGGCAGCATGGAAAGCCCCGCAATGGGCACATGCACCGTCAGGATGAATGACACGGCTTTGCGGATATTGTCGAAGATCCGGCGCCCCAGCCGCACCGCGGCGACAATGGAGGAGAAATCATCGTCCAGCAGCACGAGCGAGGCGGATTCGCGGGCCACATCGGTGCCCCGGCCGCCCATGGCAATGCCGATATGTGCCGCTTTCAGAGCCGGCGCATCGTTGACCCCGTCGCCGGTCATGGCAACCACTTCCTGGTTGGCTTTGAGGGCGTTGACAATGCGCAGTTTCTGTTCCGGCACAACCCGGGCGAACACCTGCACGGTTTTGATGCGTTTTGCAAGCTCCGGGTCCGGCATTTTGTCAAGTTCAGGGCCGGTGATGACCTCATCGGGATTGCTCAGTCCGGCTTGCCGCGCAATGCTCTGGGCCGTGGCCGGATAGTCACCGGTGATCATCACCACCCGGACCCCGGCGGCCCGGCATTCGCTCACGGCGGCGGGCACCGCTTCCCTGAGGGGATCTTCAAAGCCCAGCAACCCCATGAATTCAAGTTCGAGGTCATGATGCGCATCCGGCAGGACGGCCACCTTTGATATGCCGCGTGCCACGCCCAGCACACGCAGGCCCTTGGACGCCAGGATGGCGACTTCGCGTGTCAATTCTTCGCGTTTCTGCGGCGGCAGATGGCACAAATCCGCAATGGCTTCCGGCGCGCCTTTTGAGGCGACCACGGTGTCGTCGTCGTTTCCCGTGTTCCAGGCGTGGCTGACGGCCAGCATCCCGGGGGTGAGCGGATACTCTTTGGCCAGCGACCAGCCGGGATGCAGGTGTTCGGTTTGTTTGAGCAGCCGGTCGCCGACGGTGTGCAGCGCGCGTTCCATGGGGTCAAATGGATCGCGCTTGCTGGCCAGGATCGCGTTTTCAATCAGTTCATGCGCGGCTTCCGGCAGGTCCTTTCCGGACTGGTCGAGGCGGATATTCTTGCCGCCGATGCGGATGATTTTCAGCGTCATCTGGTTATGGGTGAGGGTGCCGGTTTTATCCACGCACAGCACGGTGGCGGCCCCCAGCGTTTCAATGGCCGGCATGCGGCGGGTGAGCACGCGGCTGCGCGAGATGCGCCATGCGCCCAGGGCCAGGAAAACCGTCAACACCACGGGAAATTCCTCCGGCAGGGTTGCCATGGCCATGGCGATGCCGGCCAGTAGCCCCTCTTTCCAGACCGTTGCGCTGCCGCCGCGGGTGATGCCGTACATGACCACCACCAGTGTGCAGGCCGCCAATCCGACGATGGCAAAGGCGCGCACGAGCCGGCCTGTCTCCTGCTGCAGAAGCGTGGGCTCGGGCTCGACTTGTTGGAGTGCTTTGCCGATTTTTCCGAGCTCGGAGCGGTTTCCCGTGCTGATCACTTCCGCAATGCCCTGCCCGGCGGTGATAAGGGTGCCGGAGAAGAGGGAAGGCAGATCATCGCCGCCCGGACGGTCAAGCGTCTGGCCTTCCGGCGCCGGTGTTTTGCGCACCGGCACGGATTCGCCGGTCAGCAGGGACTCGTCTGCCGTCAGGTTGATGCCGCATCGCAGCAGGGCATCTGCCGGCACCCGGTCGCCTTCGGAGAGCACCATGATGTCGCCGCGCGCCACCTCGCGGCCCGGGATGCGGTTGTGGATCCCGCCGCGGATGACCAGTGCGCGCGGGCTGGAAAGATCCCGCAGCGCGTCCAGCGCGCGTTCCGTGCGCCGCTCCTGGATGATGGTGATCGCCATCACCACAAAAACGAACCCCAGCAGCATCAGGGCATCAATGGGTTCACCCATGAAAAGGTAGAGCAGCCCTGCGGCGACCAGCATCAGGAACATGGGTTCGCGCGCGATTTCGAAGGCAATGACCCAGAGGCTCCGCTCTTTTTGCGAGGGCAGCTCGTTGAACCCCTCCTGTGCCAGGCGCCGTTGGGCCTCCGCCTCGGTCAGGCCGGTCCATCCGGTGAGGTCCAGCACATCGGCACGTTTCTTTTGGGCGGGTGCTTTGGTCGTTGCTGTATTCATAAGAACGGTGAACTATAGATCAGGATCTTCGCAAAGTCCATCTTATTAGACGTGGCCGGCTTTTCGTCCATGCCGGCTGCGTGTCCATGTCTTCCATGGCAAAAGAGCCGGTATCCGCCTTGATAAACTCCGGATGTCCGTCGTTGACGCTTTTGGCCCGGTCCATTATGCTGGAACCCTATGAAAATTCTTGTCGTTGGCAGCGGCGGCCGTGAGCACGCCCTGGTTTGGAAGCTGGCGTGTTCGCCGCAGCGTCCGCAGCTCTTCTGCGCGCCGGGGAATGCGGGGACCGTGTCGTTGGCGACGCCCCTCGATATCAAGGCTGAAGATATCCCGGCCATTGTGGAATGGGCGAAGCGCGAACAGCCGGATCTTGTGGTGGTGGGCCCGGAAGTCCCGCTTTGCGCCGGGCTTGCCGACCGGCTGGCGGCTGAAGGCATCCGTGTTTTCGGGCCCTCCCGGGCGGCGGCGCAGCTGGAGGGCAGCAAGACATTTTCAAAACAGGTCATGGAAGCCGCCGGTGTGCCCACCGCCCGCGCGGGTGTTTTCTCCGCGCCGGGTCCGGCCAAGGCGTATGCGCGCCGGATCGGTGCGCCGCTGGTGGTGAAGGCCGATGGCCTGGCGGCCGGTAAGGGGGTCACGGTTTGCCAGACGCTGGCGCAGGTGGAGGCGGCGATTGACGAGGCCATGGTGGGCCGCGCGTTTGGTGATGCGGGCAACCAGGTCCTGGTTGAAGAGTGCCTGGTCGGCGAGGAGGCCTCCATCCTGGCGCTGGTGGATGGCGAGCGGGTGGTCATGCTGGCATCCGCGCAGGACCATAAACGGATTTTTGACAACGACCAGGGGCCCAACACCGGCGGCATGGGCGCCTATTCGCCTGCACCGGTGGTGACGGATGCCCTCTGGCCGCTGATCCGTGAGCAGGTGTTTGACCGGACCCTGGCGGAATTGCGCCGCCGCGGCATCCTCTACCGCGGCATCCTGTATGCGGGGGTGATGGTCACCCCCAAGGGCATCAAGGTGCTGGAATTCAACTGCCGTTTCGGGGATCCGGAAACGCAGGTGATCCTGCCGCGGCTGGATGGCGACCTGGCGGAGATCCTGTGCGCGTGCGCGGATGGCCGGCTTGCCGGGGAGATGGTGAAGTGGCGGCCCGATCCGTGCGTCTGCGTGGTGATGGCGGCGGGCGGCTATCCCGGCGCTTATAAAAAAGGCGCGGTGATCACCGGTTTGGAAGCGGCCGCGAAAAAGCCGGATGTGGTGGTCTTCCATGCCGGCACGGCGCTGGATGCGCAGGGCCGCACCACAACCGCCGGCGGGCGTGTTCTGGGCGTCACGGCGCTGGGCCGGGATTTGCCGCAGGCCATCCGGCAGGTTTATGAGGCGGCATCCTGCATCCGGTTCGACGGTGCGCAGTATCGCCGTGATATTGCGCAGAAAGCTTTGCGGCGGCTGGCGGACTGACGTTTAAACAAGGAGTGGATTTGGCGATGAAAAAGCTGAAAATCGAAGTGGGCATCGTGATGGGCAGCGATTCGGATTGGGGCCTTGTCAAGGAGTGTGCGGAAACGCTGGCTGCGTTTGGCGTGGGTTGCGAGGCGCGCGTGCTTTCGGCGCACCGCACCCCTGTGCTGGCGGCGGAATATGCCTCCTCGGCAATGAAGCGCGGCTTGAAGATCCTGGTGTCCGCGGCAGGCGGGGCGGCCCACCTGGGTGGCGTGCTGGCGGCCCACACGATCCTGCCGGTGATCGGCATTCCCATCAAGGGCGGTGCGGTGAATGGGCTGGATTCCCTTCTGGCCACCCTGCAGATGCCGGCCGGCATTCCGGTGGCCACGGTGACCTTGGGCAGCGCCGGCCCGGTGAACGCCGCCCTGCTGGCGGTTCAGATCCTCGCCCTGGGCCGTCCGGATTTACGCAAGAAGATGGAGGCGCACAAGCGGCGCATGGAAAAGAAAGTGATGGCCGGCGATGTCAAGGTGCAGGAAGACCTGCGCAAGGCGCTTGCCGGGATATGATGTCGATTACGACCCAAAGCCGTCAATGTATCCTGATCGCGGTGATGCTGGGCGCCGCTGCGGCACGGGGTGAATTTGTGCCCGAAGGGCTGTCATCCTTTTTCTCGCAGCAGGGCTGGGTTTACGAAACCAACACGCTTGAACAGGCGGCGTTGTCGGGAATTTTGAGGACCTTTGATCCCAACGCCCTGGTGCTGCCTGCCGGCGAATCTGCCGGCGCGGCAGTCCATGCCCCCGACGCCACGGTTGAGCGCTGGCCGGAGGGTCTGGCGTATTGGAAGGCCCCCGCGCTCACCGGGGACAAGGTGCGCGCGAGCCTGTCGCAGTTCTTGTCGGTGACGGCGGGACAAGACGGGTTGATCCTTGATTTGCGCGGCGCGGGCGGCAATGATTATGACATCGTCGATGAGACGGCCGGCTTCTTCCGCAGCGGCGGTGCGAACCTGTACTCCTTGAAGCGGTTTCGTGGCGGCATGAGCGAGCTGCATGCCACAGTGGTTGACCGGCAGGCCACGAACATGCCGCTGCTGGTTGTGCTGGCTGACAGCAAAACCCATGATGCCGCTGAGACGCTTTTTGCGGTTCTCGGCGGGGTGGAGGGGGTGGTGCGCATGGGGCAGCCCACGCAGGGTGCGGCGGTGCGCCGGGAGTGGGTGGTGTTGCCGGGCGGCTGGCAGGTGTACATGCAGGAGTCTGAGGTGGTCCTTCCGGACGGCCGCATGTTGTGCAACACGGGCGCTGCGCCGGATGTGGTTGTCTCCGTCACGGTTCCGGACAATGTGGCCACCAATATGCAGACAAGAAGGCCTCCTTCCGAGAAATCCGCCCGGGACCGGGAATTGATCGGGCGGACCGCCGGTGATGCCACGCTGACCCGGGCAGTCGATGTTTTGCTGGCGATGAAAGCATTGGGCCGTCGGTTTGAATGGGGGGGCATGGCATCATGTGCGCTGGGCACAGACCCGAAATCATCCAGGTGACCTCCTCCTCGCTGCAGGAGGTGGCCGCCCGCGTGGCTGCGGCCTTGCGGCTGGGGCAGGTGGTTGTATTGCCCACGGACACCGTCTATGGTCTGGCGGCCGACAGCACCGTGCCCGGCGCCGCTGACCGGTTGTTCAAGATCAAGGGCAGGGATTTGCACAAGCCGGTGGCGCTGTTGGCGGCGGATCTGGCGGATATTGAAGCCTATGGCGGCCGGCTGGGTCCGGCCGCGCAGAAACTGGCGCGCAAATTCTGGCCGGGCGCTCTCACTCTGGTGCTGCCGGCGGGCGAGGGATTTGAGGGGTTCCGCATTCCCGACCTGGCGGTGACCCGCGAAATCCTGCGGGCGGCTGGCGGGGTGCTGCGCGTGACCAGCGCCAACCGCAGCGGCGAAAATCCTGCGCTTTCCGCCGAGGAAGCGTTGCAGCAGTTGGGCGGGGATGTGGATCTGATTGTGAACGCCGGGCCGGCGCCGGGTCAGATTCCCAGCACCGTCGTCAAGGTGGATGGCAGCCAGATGACCGTCTTGCGGGTTGGCGCCATTCCGGAATCTGATCTGCGGTCGGCGATTGATCAACTTTCACCATGAATGATTCTCAAAATGAAAGCCGGCTGGTCGTGTTTGTCTGCACCGGCAACATTTGCCGCAGCCCCATGGCGGAATATCTTTTCCGGGCGCGCCTGGGCCCGTCCAGCGGGTGGGTCGTCAAATCCGCCGGCACCTCGGCCTTTGACGGCATTCCGGCCAGCGATGCCGCGGTTGCCGTGCTCAGGGAAAAAGGGATCGACCTGGCGCCGCATCGCAGCCAGCCCTTGACCCGCGATTTGATTGACGCTGCTTCGCTGATTGTGGTAATGACGACATATCACGAGGCATGGGTCCACAGGCTGGCGCCGCAGGCGCTCGGCAAGGTGCGCTTGTTGCGTTCATTTGACGGCAATGCCGCCGCCGACGAGGTGTCGGATCCGATCGGCATGGGGGCGGAGGTCTACCGGGAAATCCGGGATGAAATCAACGCCGCACTGCCCGGTTTGGCGGCTTATCTCAGGCAATTGGAAACAGGAAAAGGCAAAAAATGAAAATAGCATTGGGTGCGGATCATGGCGGGTGGGAAATCAAGGAGGCGCTTAAGGCGGTGCTGGCGCAGCGCGGCATCAAAACCGTGGATTGCGGCTGCTTCAAGCGGGACTCTGTGGATTATCCGGACTATGCCCGCGACGTGGCGCTGCTGGTTTCGGGCGGACGGGTGGAGCAGGGGATTCTGGTGTGCACCACCGGGATCGGCATGAGCATTGCCGCCAACCGCTATGCCAATGTGCGCGCCGCATTGTGCGCCAATGAATCCATGGCTGAGATGGCGCGCACGCACAACGATGCCAACATCCTTGTGCTGGGCGGTTCGCTGTCCACCGTGGAGCATGCGTGCGCCATCCTGGACCGCTGGCTTGCCGCGGCCCGCCCCGGGCTTGACTCCCGCCACCAGCGGCGGGTCAACAAACTGACCCGCAATGGCTATGAGGCGGCCGACCTTCAGGCGATTTATGCCTCCGACCCCGATCTTTATAAGGCCATGGCATCCGAGGTCAGGCGGCAGGAGGAGATGCTGATCCTGATCGCTTCGGAGAATTATGCCAGCCATGCGGTGCGCGAGGCGCAGGGGTCCGTGATGACGAACAAGTATGCCGAAGGCTATCCTGGCAGGCGTTATTACAGCGGCTGTGAATTTGTCGATGTGGCAGAGCAGCTTGCCATCGACCGCGCCTGCAGGATATTCGGCGCGGAACATGCCAATGTGCAGCCGCACTGCGGCAGCTCCGCCAATATGGCGGTTTATTTTGCCATGCTGCAGCCCGGCGACACCATCATGGCCATGAGTCTGGCGCATGGCGGTCATCTCACGCATGGGCATGCGGTCAACTTTTCCGGCCGTTTGTTCAAGATCGTCTCCTACGGGGTGCGGCCTGACACCGAGATGATTGACTATGACGAGGTGGAGAAAATGGCGCGTGAACACAAGCCGCGCATGCTGGTGGTGGGCGCCAGCGCCTATCCGCGGTTCCTTGATTTTGCGCGGTTCCGTGCCATCGCCGACAGCATCGGCGCCTATCTCATGGTGGACATGGCGCACATCGCCGGCCTGGTGGCGGGTGGTTGCCATCCGTCGCCGGTGCCGTATTCCGACTTTGTCACCACCACCACCCATAAGACGTTGCGCGGCCCGCGCAGCGGCATGATCCTGTGCAGGAAAGCCTATGCTGCGGAAATTGACAAGCAGGTCTTTCCGGGGTTGCAGGGCGGGCCCCTGATGCATGTGGTGGCGGCCAAGGCGGTTTGCTTCCAGGAGGCTCTGCAGCCGTCATTCGTGCAATACGCGCAGCAGATTGTGCGCAATGCCAAGGTGCTGTCCGATTATCTCGCCGGCGAGGGGTGCCGGATGGTTTCCGGCGGCACGGATAACCACCTGATGCTGGTGGATGTGAGCCCCATGGGTTCGACCGGCAAGGATGCGTCGCTGGCTCTTGAAAAGGCCGGGATCATTGTGAATAAGAATGCGATCCCCTTTGATAAAAAAAGCCCGTTTGTGACCTCCGGGGTCCGCATCGGCACGCCGGCCGTCACGACGCGTGGCATGAAAGAGCCGGAAATGCGGCAGATCGGCGCACATATCATGGAGGCGCTGCGCCATGCCGGCGACGAGGCGGCGCTGGCCCGCTTGCGTGAGAAAGTGGCGGCGCTGTGCGCCGCTTTCCCGGTGAATTTTTAGCGGCTGGCGTGCGGGTTTAATCGACAGGAGGCGGCAATATGGGGCGGCAACGTGATGGCGGGCCCCCGTGGCGGGTCTTGTGCTGGGCGGCAGGGCTGCTGCTGTTTGCGGCGGTCTCCGGCCGTGCGCAGGAGGTCCCCGATATCGAGGCCCGCCGCCAGGCCGTCGAAAAGCAGATCCAGGACATCCTCAAACCGCATGAATCCCAGCGTGCAGAATGGTCGGCGCAGTATCTTGGCCGGTTGCGCAAGCTTCAGAAACAGCTGCAGGAGGCCGGGGACCTTGACGGCTGGATGGCGGTCAAAAAAGAGATGCGGCGTTTTGATGAATCCCCCGTGCTGGGCCGCGAAAACCTGTCCGGCGATTCCCCGAAGCTGCGCCAGCTGCAGGAGGAGTCTTTGAAGGAATGGGGCGATGCTTCGTATTATGTCGTCCGTCGTGTCGTCCTGGCGGTGCAGGCGTTTGACGACGAACTGGCGCCGTTGCAGAAGCAGCTCACCACGGCCGGGGACATTGAGCAGGCGTTGAAGGTCAAGGCCGCGCGGGACCGAATCAGCGCGCTGCCGGAAGTGGTGGACGCCTTTAATACGGTCCAGGCTTGGGAGCAGGAGGCGGCAAAGCAGAAAACCAGTCTTGAGCATGAGCAGCCGAAAAACGCGCCTCCTCCCGCTGCGTCCACCAACGCGCCTCCTCCCGCAGCCCCGCTGGTGGTTGTGTCCCGCAAATTGCCGGATTCCGCACCGGTCACGTTCAGGAAATCCCAGCTGAGCAAAACCTGGCATTCCCCGGACAATCACAACATCATCGTTGTGATGGACGCTGGCGGCAATGATGATGTCCGCAGGGAGGGGAATGTGGTGCGGAAGACCGAGACGGCATTTTTCCGCATCGCCTTGCACACCTCGTCGGCTTCAGGGCAGCTCCATGATATTAAAGTCATGGCCCAGGCGTTCGGGATGGATCTTTCCGGCGGCAAAAAGATCATGCCGGTGCAGGCGTCCCGGTATGTGACGCCTCTGGATCAATTGGACAATGAGGATGTTTTTCTGGTTTATCCGCCGGTCATGTTCAATTGCGAGAAATGGCCGTCGCATGAATCCGGGCAGGAGTTTTACGGGGTGGCCGTGACGGTGTTCGATTCACACGGCGAGGTTCTTTACCAGGGCACAACCCGGCGCGGCCTGGAATCCTTTGCCCTGACCACGCTGCCCTGATCCGGTTCCTTCTATGGCCGGACCCATGAAAGCTGTTCGCGCAACTGTTCAATGTCGCGCCGGGCGGTTTCCAGCGCTTTTTCGACTTCCTTCTGGTCGGTGATGTCCACCACGGAAAGCACGATGCCGATCGGGATATCGTCATCATCCATGTTGCAGGCGGCGGAGATTTTTACAAAGCATTCCTCGCCGTTGCGCCGCCGCAGCGTGCATTCATGGCTCCACGCCTTGCGTGCGTGGAGCACGGTCTCAATCAGCGGCGTGGAAACATCCTTGGGGATGATCGTCCTCAGGTCCATGCTGAGCAGGTCATCCGGGGTGGTGAAGCCCATCAGCATCGAGAAGGCCGGGTTTGCGTATTGGCAGATGAACTGCAGGTCGGCGATCACGATGCCGGTCATGGCATGGTGGATCGCGGTATGCACGGTGCGCAGCATTTCCTGGGCCTGCATGCGCGCGCTGATGTCCCGGATGAAAAAGCACAGGCACATTTCATCCAGCTGCAGCTTGTTGACGGCGATTTCCGCCGGGAAGGTGGTGCCGTCCTTGCGCTGGCAATAGGCCTGGATGACCGTGAACCGGGATGTGGTCAGGTTCTGCGTCAGCGTGTCCATCAGCGTGATGTCGGCGCCGGCGATCACATCGTGGATGGCCAGTTTGAGCAGGTCCACCCGGTCGTGGTGCAGGAATTCCACGGCCCGCGCGTTCGCGTCAATGATGCTGCCGGAGATGCGCGTGATCAGCGCCGCGTCATACACGCTTTCCAGCAGGAGCTGGTAACGTGCCCGCAGCACCGACATCGGCACGTTGGGGTGCGGCATCATCTGCACGCGCGTCCTGGCTATCGGGATGCCCTTGACGGTGCCGCCGGCCTGTGCTTCGGAGGCGATCAGGTCAATCCGCATGGTCTCTTTCATCATCTCTTTTTTGTCGGCCATAAAAACTCCTTTGTCTGCGCCTGCCGGGGATGCGGTTCACCGCTTTGGAATAAGCATGTCCGCCTGTTCATACTTTACGGTTAAAAATTAATGGTTTCCAGATATTTGTCCTTAAAAATCGTGTTTGCCCGGACTGGGCGCAAGCCCTGGAATGGGTGGCTGGCGGGTCGCTCCGTCTTCTTGTCTTCTTTGGCTGGACCCTTGCGGTCTGCCTTCTGAGCAGTTATTTCACATTTATGAATGGATTTGACCGGTGGGATCTCTATGATACATCGGCATGAAAAAGGAGGCCAGACAGACGGATGCCGCATGGGTCAAGGGGCTGCTCGGTTGGTTCCGCTGCCATCAGCGCGCCATGCCGTGGCGCGACCATCCGGATCCTTATGCCGTGTGGATCAGCGAGATGATGCTGCAGCAGACGCAGGTGTCCACCGTCATGCCTTACTTCGAACGGTTTATGGCCCGGTTTCCTTCCGTGCAGGCCTTGGCGAAGGAGGCGTTATCCGACGTGCTGCGGCTGTGGGAGGGGTTGGGTTACTATGCGCGCGCCCGGAATCTGCACAAGGCGGCCGGCATCATTGTGCAGCAGCACGCCGGACAATTGCCGGCTTCTGCGGCGGCCTTGCAGGACTTGCCCGGCTTTGGCCCCTATTCCGCGGCGGCCGTGGCCAGCATCTGTTTCAATGAACCGGTTTCGGTGCTGGATGGTAATGTGATGCGGGTGCTCGCCCGCCTTTTACGCCTGCATGGCGATGTGCGGCGGCCGGCAGTCCGGCGCAAGATGATCGATTACCTGGATGTCCATATTCCCAAAAAAAATCCGGGCGGCTTCAATCAGGCCATGATGGAGCTTGGCGCGCTGGTCTGCCGCCCGCGCCGGCCGCAATGCGGCCAATGTCCCTTGGCGGTTGTCTGTCTTGCCTTTCAGGCGGGTGAAGCGGAACAGCTGCCGGAGAAAAAAGCGCGCAAGAAAACGCCTGTGGTCGGACGGGCGGCGGTATGGGTCTGTCGTCAAGACCGTGTGCTGGTGGTGCGCCGTGGCGCATCCGCCATGCTGGGCGGATTATGGGAGCTGCCGTCTGTGGATATCCTGCCGGGCGAATCGCCGTCGGCCGCCGCCATCCGTGCGGCTCGGGAACGGGCAGGTGTGAAGGTGGCCATCATCGGGCATGCGGGCCGGGAGCGTCAGGTTTACAGCCACTTTGAGCTTAAGCTCCACATTTTCAAGGCGCGCCGGATGTCTGGTCGGCTTCACGCGCAGCCGGGTGAGGCGGTTCAATGGCTTGCGCTCGATGCGTTGGACACACTCCCCTTCGACAACGCCAGCCGCCGCGTGCTGACCAGGTTGTCAAAAGAACTCTAGCCCGTGTTGCTAGGCTTATCTGAAATCTGAATTTTTGTCGTATTCCAGGAATACCCCAAAATCATCGCGTTCGCGCGATGAGGCGAACCGCAGGTTGCATTTCGTGTCTGAGGTGAAAAAGATGCGGGAAGCTTGGCTGTGCCCTGCGTAGTTTCTCAATGAAGCGGGGGATGATGGCAAGGCGGATAGGGTGGGACTGGTAAAAGCTAGTAGTTAGAATTCCGTATCCTTGTAAATTGATCCCGCCTGCTGCCCATTGTCCCAAAAAATCATTTTGTGTTGCACAAAATGAGGCGAACCATGGCACGCATTCGGTGTTCTGCCGGGAAAACGGCTGGATAAGTTTGTCCCGGCTGGCAGGCGTCTCAGGCGCCGCTGGATAAGTATCCGCGG
>Ga0118677_10000829_pt1 | contig 66963 bp, 58 predicted proteins | sample AliMusrvi5mmetaG_FD_86154 | JGI IMG/M metagenome (GOLD analysis project Ga0118677, IMG submission 86154) | reverse complement strand
CCCATGATCTGATACACCGGCTCCGGCGCGCGCGTGGCTTTCTTCGTGGCGGGTTTACCCTTAGCGCCGGCCGCGTCTGCCGCCTTTGCCGCAGCCGCAGCGGCGCCCGCTGCTCCGGCACCGTCAGTCGCTGTCCCGGCGCCTGCTGCCCCATCGCCCTCGATAACAACAACAGACACACCGGCAATCTGGATCGTATCCCAGTTCTGCACCGGCGTGCGCATATTCGCCGTCAACCGCGCGCCGTCGAAACTCACATCGCCTTCGTCAGTGAGCAGCACCAGGGCGAAGGGCCTTTGGCGATGATCCAGGACCGCCTGAAACTCGGCGACGTTCGGGCTATCAATCACGACGTCGTTTTCGGGGTGCCGGCCGATATTGGTAATGCCCCGGCTCGGATCCAGGTCAAGGAAATAGACCTGCCCATCGGGCATGATGATTTCTAGTTGGTCGACTTTAGCCATGATGATTCCCTCAACTGAGGCTTACGCGCGCGCAACGACGGCCAGCAAGACAATTACCAGCACGAGCGCAACAGCGCCCACAACGATCTGGGGGAGATAGAACATGATGCCTGTCATGCCCTTGAAAAGCGCCGCGCCTTCCTGCGCTATCGCCTCAGTATCCTGTGCTTCAAGCGATTTGGAGTAGACCTTGAACGCAACCCGTTCCACCTTCAACCGCGCGACTGGACGTATAACCAGGCTAAGCTGCAATTGCTTGCCTGGCTCGACAAACGCCGTTTGCGGGTGGGTGATGGCTGCGGATGTGGATGGCGTTCCTGTTGCGTTATCCGAAGCGGCCATCGGGTTGGAGTCACTCGGCCCACCGTAATCGCTATCACCGCCCATGGGTGAAGCGGCCTGTCGTCCTGCGACCATGGCTTTCGCTTGTGCGGAAACGCGTTGCGTCCGATCGACCGCCGCCTGACCTGAGCGCATCCTGTAGCTCAAGGAGAGTAATCCAGATCCAGCGCCCCCTGGCAGTATGTGTCCCAGCGTGTCCAGGATGCCGCCAACAGTTTCGTTGAACCCACTCACCTTCTCACCTGCGTTCTGCGCAGACGCCTTGAGGTTCTGGCCAGCGCGCACAGGAGGTTGTTTCGCGCCTGCCTTTCCGGAAAGCAGGTTCTGGCCGACCGGCGCGCCCGTGGTCGCAGACTGTGCCTGCCCCAGTCTGGCGCCGTTCAACATAAACTCGAACGCCAGTTCATGGCTGGCATCATCAGCCCATAACTCATAGCGGCTGCGCGCATTGCCGCGATTTGCCACATCAACATTAAACGTCTTAACCAGTTTGCGCTGTTGCATTCTGGTCAGCGACAGGATCAGGATGACTGCCACAACAACAATGACGGCAAGGACAACTAACAGGACAATGGTAGTTAATAAACTCATATCACATCAGTCAGTTGCAGTCAGCTTGAGATCATGAATAAAAAACGGGGTCACTTGAATCGTCGCAACCGCGACAGCCACCTGACCCGGATAGGCGTCGGGGGATGTCGCGCGGATAACCACCCTCAAATCACCAGCTTTGGGGGTCATCTTCTTTGAGTGCGTAAAACGGAAAGCTACTTCTCTTTCCGCATTCGGGAACAGGATTGGCCCTGTGCCGATCTCGTAGCATTCCGGGGCGAGGCCGATGACTTCCAGCTTGAATTGTGCGCCCGGACGCGTGCCCGCGTTGCGCACGACCACAGAGCCTTCGATCGGCGTATCGAGCCCGAGTTGAGTTTGATCCAGCTTTAAGCGCAGCCCGATCGAGTCGCCGATTGGCACATCCGGCCCGGCTGTTGAAGCGCCCGCCGGTGCGCCAGTGACAGCCTGGGATGTCGGCGCAACAGGCGGCGTTGGCGCCGTTTGAGTGACCGGGCTGTATGTAGTGTGCGGGGTGGCAGGCGGCGTCGACACGCCCCCGGCTGCCACCGCGCCAGCGGCTTGCTCGGTGGCTTGCATCGGCACTGCCGGCGCTGTATATCCTATCTGGTCAACAAGGCGCATCCGCACCGTAAAATCACCCAGCTTGATCCAGGCGCCATACATGACATCGGTTGAGGACAACTGCGGCAATGGTCTGACCTGCGTGGGCGCTGTCGTCGCAGGGTCAAAACCCGTGGCAATCGTAATGTCCATGTTGCCGACATTCACCACGCGGCAGGTATCACCGCTTGCGATGATCTGAAGATGCCGTGGGGCAACGCCTCCGCCATGCGCGCTTTCGAGCACGATGTCATTGCGGGCATCAACCCCGACATGATTGATGACCTTCTGCAACACAAATTCTTTACGCCAACCATCTCTATCCGTGACTTCGACTCTGATGTTCTGCACAGTCGCACTCCCGTTTTAAATAACCGATTGCGCGCTTTGCGCGCTCAAGCGACAAGCAATGCCGCTCGCGCGATATCATGCAATTCGGCTTCCAATACCTGTTCTAGCGTCTTGCCATCCTTGCTCTCTGGCTCAAGCTCCTGAGTGAGAATATCAGCAAGTAATCGAACGATCTCCGCCCTGTCATGCTGACCATCCAGATAATTGAGGACAGCCCGCATCAAACCATCAACCTCGATCGCTTCATGGCGCTGGTTGGTTACGCGCTCTTCATACGTTGCCTGCCAGCGCGCAATCACGCTTGCAAGTGGACGCTCACTGATTTCAATGACAAACCTTGGTTGATAAAGATGGAGTTCGATGAGGTCAACTACCAGGGATTTGAGCAGAGTGTCTCCTAACATCTGTGCATCCGCTTCGACGGACGCAACCGACTGAGATCGGTCTCGCGCTTCCCTGAGCAACTGATCGAATTTTACCGCATTTGGCCAAATTTTGCTAAGATAAATTATTGCAGCCTTATTCAGGGGGTTTGAACTCGATACAACTGTGCCTGTTGGCCCGCGAAAACGTTCATTTAACGGCGACAAAATGCTTGGTTTTTCAGACAATGGCTTCAAAGGCGATGCAATGTGCATCTTGTGTAACAGGTCGATGCCCCATGTGCGTTCGAGCGCTATGCCTTTGTGACACAATAGCGATTGGCGAAACATGCGGTTCCGCACGAAGTCAAGATACTGTTCAGTGGCGACCACTGAAGACCCGAGCCGTCCGATGGTCTGTGCAACATCCTTCGGCAAAACATCCGGCGTCATCGATGAAATCTCAACCTCAGCCACATATTGCAAATCGTGTTTCTCGATGCGTTCGGCAAACTGGTAGAAGTAGAGCGGCTCGTTATATTCCTCGAGATGTTCGTGCAGCATATACGAATCAGATTGCTTCGCAATGCGTTTCTCTTCGGAGTCGAGAGCTATGCTGTACGCCTGCTGATCAGCATCCTTCCCGATCTTCGGCGCCGCTTCAGCAAGGAAATGCAGCAGGGCGCGCGCCTGTGTGATGCGGGTCTGAACATCCTCAAACTGGCGGGTGTGGTACCACAGCATATTGCGCACGGCGCCGCGCATATGCCAGCCGGGATAGGTGTTGTAGCTGATAAAGGCAACGCCATTCGGCGCTAGTTGCTGGCTGCAAATATCGAGGATCTTGTCCTGCACTTCATGCGGCGCCCATGAATACACACCGTACACAATGATGTAATCAAAGACGCCATACTCCGCGCCGAAGTCCATGACATTGAGTTGCCTCAGCGTCACATTTTTCAGGCTTAACTGGTCAATGACCCTCTGACCCAGCGCCACTTGCGCAGCCGAAAGATCAACCCCGATAAACTGGCTGTTGGGAAGCGACGCGGCCATTGGGATCAGGTTGGCGCCATCAGCACACCCAATCTCCAGCACCCGGCAGGCATCCGGCGACGCGGGCGCCATGCCAAACATCGCCGCAATAGACGCGATGTGATCCGGGTGCGTGCTGCGAATGGGCAGGCTTGGATACGGAACCTGATCGTAACTCGATTGCGTTACGGCTTGCGTTGCCATTATTTGGTCTTTTGCGCCGCTGTCCGACGAGAAATCGCGTACGCCACGATATTGGCGCCAAACTCGTGCGCAGAGCGAATGTCTTCACGCGCGGCCGGCGCGCCACGGCGCAAGCCCTGCCACAGGCTTCCGAAGTCATAAGTGCTGAAGATCACGCCTCCGCCATCCTGCAATCTGGGTTTCCCCTGGGATTCAAATCCAGCCGGAATCGCGCCAAACAAATTCGGCCTCTGCAACAGTTCGTGACCAGGGGTAATATCCTGCAATTGCAAGCCGAACGAACTCAGCATATCGAGAAACACCGCATCCGCAGCCGGTTCGCCGCTGGCAGTGCTGCCGCGCGCGCTCTCGATAAAAAGGGTGCCGCCGGACTGGAGATACCCATAGATCACGTTCATGTCGTTTGGGGCAATCTGGAACTTGCCCTGCCCCACCAGATGCACCAGGGCGTACTGATCGATGCCTGCTGCCAGCGCGATATCGTCATCCACAAACGCCTCTACGGCGCCGGAGGCGCCGGCAGCCTTGATGACGTGATCAAAGCCCTTGCCATGGCCCTTATCGGTGACGCCCGGCATATAGCACACGCCAATGCCATGCTTGACTGCTTTAGAAGCGCCAGCAAGGCTGCGAAAACGCTGGTCGATCTGGTTATTGCCCGGATGCATCGGATCGGATGCATCGGTGATCGGCGAGTCTTTATTCACCCGTTTGATCCGCGCGATCTCGATGGTCGAGCCGGCAGGCAATTCGGGCCTGGCTTCGACTTCAAATCCCGAATAGACATACAGGCGCGCGCTATCACTGCTGCCCTGGTCGGGGCTGGGTTTGCTTTCACCATAGGTCAGCATCAGATACAACATCCCCTGCGCCTTGCCAAGGTCATAGGAAACGGCCTGAGTCAAAACGATTTCATCCCCAGTAGGGCTGATTGCCATCCCCGGCAGGATGTACACCTGCGAGTCCGCTGGGTCGCTTGCAATCACCTCAAGCCCTGCCACGATCCCAACGCCATGCGCAATCAACGCATGGTAGCGCTGCCTCTGACGGTGATATTCATGCGCTTCGTCCCATACATCGGCCGTAACCGATAGTCCATCGATTGGTTTGAGCCGCTTGAGAGGATACGCCTGTAGCAAGTCTTTATCGATCACAGTTATCTCCTGTTTTTGTGAAGAAAGAAGAGCGCCTGTTGTCTGTCACGCGGGCGCTATTTGTTTACTTAGTTTTCCAACTGCTTGATTACGAGCGTATAGCGCGTATGCGCTGGTTTTTCTGACTCGATGATTGATTCAATGACACGGCGTCGTTCCGCTTCCAGTCTTTCACGGTCGCCATCGCTCAAGAGCGCGCCGTCTGCTGACTTGACCGGCGGCAAACGCAAGGTCACGGTAAACGTATGCGGCACATTGCCATGACCCAATGCAACACTCGGACCTAGTCGCGCTGAAGCGCCAAGGATCAGGTTGTTCGCGCGATGCTCCATGATCTGCGGTTGGCTTTCGGTGTATATCTCGAGTATCTTTTCCAGGCCGATCCGCGTTCCACGTTTTCGATAGAGCGACACAATCGATCCGAGCAGTCTGCGCTGTTTTTCCGGCGTCCAGCGATCATCAAGCACCAGATCGGCCCACGAGGCCAGCCATGGCAAGAGCGACGCCGGGATCAACTTCGGGTCAAAATAGTATGGAATCTGGGTGATCTGGCTTTCGATGGGCGTCCAGAAACTCTCAAACATCATCAGAAACCGGCCCATAAAGTCATCTTCGCGGTAGATGCTGGGCAGATATTTAAGGTAGCGGCCTTTTGGCGCCACCGCGATATTCAGGCCGGTGCTCGTATCTGAAACGGCGCCATCCCCACCCGTGAGGCGCACATCCGCATCACAGGTGAGCAAGCTCTCCAGTTCGCCGAACACGGCGTCCTGTTGCACGGTAGCGTGGACTTCAAACTCAAGGCGAGTCCCTTTGGCAAATCCTTGTGAGTCAGACCACGTCATGCGTGAACCGTCGCCGATCCGCTCAACTGCCGGCGCCGGATTCCGCAATTGATCGGGCGCATGAATGTCGCCGACTTCGATCCCTGGCGGGATATCCAGCCCTAGTTGAAACTCCGCAATCGGCAGCAATACATCAATACGGGTATGGAAGGTGACTGGCTCGCCGGGATAACGCCGGTAAGCATCTGCGACGTGTGACAGCGTCACATATTCCACATCGCGCTTGCGGCGTTGCAGCGTCACTGTCTGTAGGAGGGTCGGTTGTAGAGTTGTCATGAGTCACGTTACAGGGTTACGACATTGACCTCATGGTCCAGCGAGCACAATACGCCATCCGCGGGGACATAGATGATGCGCACATCTGCGACAGTCACCGGCGTCGTATCGGCCGGTCTGCCGTCGATGGTCGCTGCCTCTTTGGACGGAGTCACCACTCGTTGACCCATCAATACATCGCGCACGTGCTTCACGCCCGGCACTTGCGCAATCAGCGAGTACAGTTCCGAAACATACAGATTACGGCCAAACAGCCAGCCCTGCCACTCCGACGACTGTTTGCCGTTCGATGCCGCAGGATCGTCGATGGCCACGCCCTGCGATGCCGCAGGGCTCAAGGCGAGCGGTGTGATGAAGTTTCCAAGCGCCGCCTTAACGCGAGCCGTCACAACCTCCGGACGGCTGTAATCGGAAATGACGATATTCGCCTGCACTTTCACGCCGATGTAGGTCGGTTCACGCAGGTTGAGCGTCGCTGTCAACAACCGGTATTGATCCAGATGCGTTTCGATCTCGGTGCGAAGCGACGGTTCAAGCGTCAACTTGCTCAAATCACCGGCTGCAATCGCGTCATACGCCGCCGGTATCACCAGGAGTTCAACAGTCCCCGGCGCGAGCCCGGCGCTTCCAGCGCCAGAGGTGTTGCTCTTAATGCGACCGATGCGCCGGCTGGCGGCCTTGCCGAGGTTCTCATAATCCTCAGCGGTGACCGCTCGTTGCTGCGCGCGCAACTCTCTCCGCGCCCGCATCTTGGCTTCAGCCAGGCTCTCCTGATCGCGCCCGCCGGTCGCCCGGTTCAGATTACTGACGCGATCGATATACGTAATCGCGGAGCGCAGGACTTGGATCTTTTCAGAGGGCACGTTGCCAATGACGCCGCCGCCATAACGATACTGGCTGATGCGTATCGATCGCACTGATTCCGGCACGCGGCCGTACTGGCGAACCGATCCATCCGGTTGGCGCAGGTTAGGGCCAAAGGATATTTCACCTTCAGCTGTGTCGAGCGTGTAATGACGGTCGTGCAGGGTCGAGTTTGAGAAATCCTCCACACACTGCCATGGAACATAAACCACTTCGCCGTCATGCACTTCCTGAACTTCAACAGTCTCACCTTCGCGCAGGCCGAGGATCGGCGCATGCAACAGCCGGAAGGTCTGGCCAGCCTCGCCATTGCTAACACCGATGACTTCGTTCTGAACGACAACGGCGTGGGTGGCTCGCGTCGTCGCGCCAAGTGAGTACACCTTCACTTCCTTGATTCGTGGCGACTCGCGATACATGCCCTGCTCTTTGCGCCGTTGCTCCAGCCGGCAACGAATCCAGTAACCGCGCCGCCCCTGCACATCATCCGGGCGCAGATCGAGAGGAAGGTAGAACACCATCTGTCCAGACGAGTTGTTTAACCCGCCGGTAGTGTCTTTCTCGCCATAGCGCGAACTCGGGACAATCTCGCTCCATACGCCATCGCCGCGCGCCACCTCCCACATCAACGGTGGATCTTCGCGTCGAATGCCCGCGCCTTGCGTTTCCTCACAGGTGAAATCAAACTGGAGAATATACCCACTCAAGTCGTTGGCTTCGTCAAAGCCAAAGTAGAACGTGTCGCCCGATTGAGGCGCAGGGCGTGTAAAGGGGTAGAAAATCTCGATGCCCATGCGGGACAAGAAGTTCTTATTCACATCATCCTGCCGGCGTATCTGCACTAAATTTGGCGGCGCAATCAGCAGGCGGTCATCGGTCGTGAAGATGACTTCCCGATCTTCCTCAGTTTCACGAGTTGCCACCTCGGCGCCTTGAGGTATCGTCACATCCGTCGTGTCCTCAGGAATGATGGGAAATGGTATGGACAACCGGAAGGTCAATTCGGTGCGCGCGCTGGTCGCCGGCAGCAGCCTAATGCCTAGAAAATCCATGAACCGGATATAGTTTTTATCCGGCACCAGATTTAACCGGTACGTGATCATCTCGGTCATCCACGCAAACAGTTCAATCAGCGTGATGCCCGGGTCGCTCAGGTTGTAATCCGTCCACTCGGGACAGTAGCGCACAATGCGCCGGCGCGCTTCGTCCACAATATCTTTCTGAAAGCGCAGGTCGTCAAGAATTGGTTCAGGTAATGCCATCTGGTATTCCGGTTAGCTCACAATCAGGATACGGTTGGTTCATCCGCAATATAGAACGGATAGACAATGCTGCGTGGGTCGTGGGTTGCCTTTACCTCGTATTTGATCTCAACCATCATCGCCCCGTCGCGATCAGGGTCGCGATAGGCAAATACATCGCGGACATCGATGCGAGGTTCCCACATGGCCAGTGCATCGCGCACATATTCGGCCATCAGGCTTTGCGTCACTGTTTCATTCGGGCTGAAAAGCAGCTCCCAGGCGCGGCAACCAAACGTCGGGCGCATGACGCGCTCACCCGGCACCGTGCCGAGGATGATCATGATTGCCTGCTCAATGTCATCATGCCCTGCCGCTAAGGCGACACCGCCGCGCGCGCTTAACTGCAAGGGAAAGGCCAGCCCTTGCCCAAGAAACTCACGATTGCGTATATCTCTATCCATACTTTTTTGCCTTTCGCTACATCGCCTTTACTCTGACCTGGCCGGCGAATGTGATCGTCAATGGCTTTGGCATTGGCGGCATCTGGGTTGGTGTTATGACCGTTGGTCCTGTCGAGCTGCTGAAACAGAGCAGCCCCTGCCCCATGGACTTCACGCGCATCGTAAATGTCGGCGGCAGAAACGTGGACATGATACACGGTGAACCGCCCGGAGGGATCGGCACTGGCGGCACGGACGTGGTCATACCGGCTGCCATACATCCGGCGATGGGCCATGGAGGCGATGGAATGGGGACAGGAACGCCCATTACCTTGACGCGCGGGTTAGGCGCCGTCGCGCTGGCCTTGCCGCCGTGCGAACAGATTACCACCGCAGACATCGTGAGTAAAAATCCAGGCATAGTAATATCCCTCTTACCTACGTGATTTCCAATGCGCCATTGTTTATGTTGACCGCAGGCCCACTGATGGCGACTTGACCAGCACTTGTCTTGAGCGTCGCCGAAGCCGTTCCCTCGGCAGTAAGTGTGGCTGCCGCTTTTATGGCAATCGTTGAATCCGAATCGAGCTTTACCCCGGCAGTCGCCTTCATATTCAAGTTGCCGGTTGCCTCAATCTTGGCGTCCTGCATTGCCTTAACGGAGAAGTTCTTGCACTCGATTGCCAGATCGCCGGTCGTTGACTTAAAGGTGATGTTTCCTTTCATCTCCATATTGAGCACACCCTGTGTCGATGTAATCTCAATTTTGTTCATGCTTTTGTCCACGATCGAGATGCCAGGCGTGCTTGGTGAATCATCGAATGTCACCGTATGCCCGGAAGGCGTCTTGAAGACGCGCTTCGTGACCTTTCCTCCAAGAACGATAGTATTACTGAGCACAGGAGGCTTGTCACGCCCATTCCATACAGAACCGATAATATAGGGCGAGTTCACATCGCCCTGCCCGAAGGCGACCAGAACCTCGTCATTCACTTCAGGAATGATCATCAACCCCATTGAAGGCCCGGCCATGGGCGTGGCTACCGGGATGTAATCGCTGGAGATAGGCATGTCCGCCTGAAGAAACGGATAATTCACTTTCACACGCCCAAGACCAAGAGGGTCCAGGTTATTGCTGACGATCCCGACAACAACGCCATAAACCTTGCCGGGCTGAGTGGATTGACCGGACACCAACTGGTTGAATGTTTTTGGCTCGGCGCCATCCGCGCGGAATTTTGTCAGATACCCATGCTCGTCGTAGACATGGGTTACGGCTGTGATGAAATAGGGGCCTCCGTATTTCAGGCCTACGCCTGTTATTAGCGCCGTGCCCCCGGCTTTGATGCCTGGGTTACCCGGCGCAACACCCTCTGCCTGCAGGAAATCGGCAGCCACTTTCCCGGCCTCGGCAGTCGCAGCCAGCATTGCTTCGGCCACATTTCCAGCCGCGGCATTCGTAGTCACGTTTTTAGCACTGGATGCAAAAGCTTTTGATGCGCCCAACTCAACCAGCAGCGCGGCCCCTCCCTGTGTGGAGGGTAGCACGGGCGACATCCCCTTTACGGGCTGTTTCATCAGCGGGTCCCAGGCAGTAACCACTGCCTGGCTGACTTGTGCCGCGCTCGCAACCCGTGGGTGGAAGCTTTGCAGATCCTTGTTCCATTCGAGCAGCACAGGCGCCCCTATTGGAATGCCACTTTTCTTAAACTGCACGACACCGAGCTCGTTCATGAACAAGTTATAGCCCACGCGATTCGCCAGCATGCGCAGGAATTCCATATCCGTCATGTTGTTTTGCAGTTCAAATTGACGGAGACCTGGAACCGGCATCACTGCGCCCATCAATCCAGATGCCGCCAGCACCTGTTGAACTATTGTGCCGATGGGCATCATTAGATACGTTTTTGTTTTCCGACCCCGATGCAGGCGGTGTGTTTTGTCGTACCCGCGCACAACCAACACCGCTGTGCCGTCAGCATTAAAGTGCGGTTCAAGCGCCGTGACCTCGCCTTTGATTAACACTCCCGGTATGCTTGGCAGCGGCGGCGGTGTTTCAGACATTCCCTGCTTTGTGGCAGTGATCGAGACCATAGACCCGACCTTAAACATCGGACTGTCGATAGCAGGGAAAGTGACCAGCCTGGGATCTTCTGCAATGTGGATCTCAAACATACTCGGCATGTGCATGCTGGTATCGACCACAACGCGCACGACTTGATCTGCCACCATCGGTGACAATGGCATCCCATTCACGCTGATGCTGAAGTTACCTAGACCCAAGTCTTGACTCCTGTTTGCCTGACAGAGGTGAAATTAGATAATTCATCCTGTCCTTATTCTTCGGGTAGAGGAAGCAGCTTTAGAATCTGACCCGCTTTCAGATCACGCGGGTTCATCATATTGTTCGTCTTGGCTATATGACGCCAGTGGGCGGGATCGCCATAATTTTGTGCCGCAATCCAGTCCAATGTCTGACCTTCGGTGACCACCCAGATGCTGCGCGCCTCTGAGCGCGAAGTCGGGTTCTGAAATGGCAGCATGCTCGACACGGCCACGAACTCAACTTCCGCCTCTGCGCGAATCGGGGTTCCCTCGGGCAGGAACATCGTGAATTTGATCGACACATCCGGGATGTACGCAGTAAATGCCATCGTCAATGACAGCGAGAAACCACCCCAGATAAACTTCACCAGCGATGGTCGCTCCGATCCATACAGCTTGGTCAGTGGATTTATGAGCGTCAGCGCAACCAGCAAGTCGGTGTAGAACCGCACGTCGGTGTAACCAATCGCCGATGTGTCGAAGAAGAGCGACATCTTCAATTTAGGCGCTTCGCCACCCTCAAAGTGCGCCTTTGGCACGTTGCGCTTGGCCACTTTGGGCGTGGTCGAACCTGCGCCAGACTCACTGACTTTCTTTTCGTCACTGCTCCATTTCGCGCCTTTGCTGAAGGTGATCTCTGATGGATTGAACTGACAAGGCACCGTGATAAACGGGGGATCAACGCTGACAATGAGCGCTTTCACCGGCACATGCCCGGATCGCAGCATACGACTCGCGCGGTTTACATTGATATTCAATGTGGTATTCAAATTGACAGTCGGTAATGACATGATCTCTCTCCTGAAAGCTAAAGCCCTCGCTGTCGTTCACGTTCAACAACCAGCATGCGCTTGATCAGCGGCATAATGGCGACTGCCAACTGGTCAATATTCGGCCTGATGACCTGAGTCGGCGCACTCGCTTGTTCGCTTGTTGCTATTCTCGGCGTCGACGCGTCATCCGTGCTGAGCTCTCGTCTGACATCCGCGTCAGCGTCTTTCGATACCTTCTCCGGCGTCAGCGGTTTTCGTAAGACAAGGGAAGGCTTGCTCTCCGGTGCGCTCAGGCGTTTGATTTCAATTTCCGGGTCTCGACGCGGCGCAACAGGCGGCTCTTTTGGCGCAACACTGCGCTGCAGCAACGGCATGCTTAGCGCGGTCGCCTCACTCGTGCGCGCCATTGCGGGCGTGTTTGACCGCTGTACTCGGAAATCGGTTCCTGTAACAATTTGATGTTCACCTACCGCAGCCTGTGTCTCTGCGCCCGCAGCTTCACGCACCTGAGGAAGCACAACCTCTAAGGGGCTCGGTCCGGACGAAGGGACAGATCGGTCGAACCCCCTTTGGACTGCCGGCATGCGTAACGGCAGAGCGCCGGGCTGTGTCGCCAGCTTAATAGCACTGGCCGGACGCCGTTGTGCCGCCTGCCTGACTTGAGGTTTTACTTTTTGTAGAGGCTCGCTGCTTTCAACCTCGGCGGCGCCTGCGTCCTGACCCGCGTTCATGCTGCGCTGGAGTGCGGGCAGCCCAGCCGATGACACACTAGGGCCGTCACTTGCCGCAGGTTGAGTGAAAGGTGGCTCGACAGATCGCATCACAGATGTTTCAGCGGATCGAGTCACCTGCGTATCCACTGACCGCGCAACAGGAGGTTCGCCGGATTGAGGCGCGCTGAAGGTAGACGCTGGCGCAGTATCTGTAGTCCGCTGGATCGCCGGCCGGCGCGCCAGCGGGCGCTGAGTTAAGGGCATGGTGAGATTCTGCTCTGCCCGCGCAATGGTGTGCGCTTCAAAACTCGGCGCTTTCTCAGAGTGTGAGCGTTGAATCGACTCAGGCGGCGGCGTGCTTAGCGAAGCAAATGTTTCAGGTTCAGTAGCCACATGCGCACTTGGAGCTCCCGACTCAGGTTCCTGCGATGCGGGCTGAGGCGGGAACGTTGTGTGACCGGCTGGCTTCCGTTGAATAACGGGTTGAGCCGGCGGCGGCTCAATAGCAGACTCGACAGTGTTGGTGTTGTCGGTATCACCGTGTGATGGCGTCTGACGTTCAACAAGCTTACGCTGTACGGTGTCTGTGTGTTGCTCCGTCACAACCGGCGGGTCACTACTGATCGTCGGATTAGCGCTTTCCACTTGCATGTGTGGTTGTGGCGCCGCGGGAACATCATCCACAACTTCTTGTTTGCGTTGCACAGGAGGAGCCGAAATCACTGGCGGCGTTGCAACAACCTCTTCAGTTGGCCCCATTGTGACTTTACGTTGCAGCGGCGCCGCTTGTGGTGACTTTGCCAATTGCGGCGACTCTGCTGACAGTGGCAACTGCGCCGATCGTGGCGTCTCTACCGACTGTGGCGCTACATTAGCGGCCGAAGATTCTACTGCCGAATCTGCCAGTTCCACCGGCTGACGCACTTCAGGCGTCGATGCCGGCTGAATAGCGTCCATCTCGCTGATTTTTCTTCTGATCACCGGTGACGAAGGTTCTGAGGGCGTCGCAGGCGCATCTTCACTTCTACCCTCTCCACCCTCTGACCTTCTGCCCTCTGATCTGGGTTGTGAAATGGACTCAGCAGGAGGCGGACTGGCTATTGGTTTTGGCGCCGCCTGAGCGCGTTGTGCCTGAGATGCGCGAACCTGCCTCATCCTCTGCAACGGTGTATATTCACCGTTCGGCCCTGTCGGCTGGGCGACATATGGCGCATCCATCTGCGTTTCGCCCCGGTTTACACTGGCGGCGGGCGCGCGTTGGAGGGTCGGCCTGTTTATCTGCGCAGGCATCGACTTCACTGAAGAGTCATCAGCACTTTGATTGGGCGACTCAATCCGACGCTGCACGGGTGTGCCTGCAGAACGACTCAGTGGCGTTTCTGGTGGTTCAATAGTGCCGGACTCGCCGTTGTCCACTTTCCGCTGAATGAGATGCGGCGCAGTTGTCTCAGGCGGTTCGCCGGCGGCGGCGTCCGGTATCCTGCTCAACATCTGCTCATTGCGTGTGGCAAGCGCAACTGGATCAATTTCTTCCACACGCGCCACACGGCGCACTTGATTCAAGCTGGGGCGAGGTGGGTTTACAAGCTTCGGCTGCGCCGCCTCGACGTTGCGCCGCGCGGAGGCCAGACTGGATTGCAGCGTGGCGCGCACATCCGCCATGCTCGGCCTCACTGTCGTGGGATCATCCGCTTTGCGCTGCACACTCGCCGTCGGTGGAGTCGATGTCGTCCTCTGTAGCGCATCAGACGACGCAGAAGCAGCAGAATTTCCGGGACCAAATGGCTCAAATGTCCGTGAGCCAGTCCCATCAACCATTCCCTGTGCGGTTGGCTCACTTCGAGTCAGCCCATCGGCGAGTGGCATTGATGTCGCATCATCAACACCCTGTCTTTGCGCGCCTGCAACAGGCTGATGCTTTGTCATCATTGGTGTGAAGCGATTGCTGATGGAATCCGTAAATCGACTGACCATGCCGGGCTGCAAAGAACCCAGATCAAGATGCAAGGCAGTTGACTTATCGGCTTGACGCTGCGCGCGCCGCATCAGGCGGTTCGTGTTTTGCGAGGATGCAGGCAACGGACTCGCCGTTATTGCGCCTTTCACGGTGTTTGTTGCCATCGCGCGTTGCACCCATGGCGACACGGCATACCGTGCCTTGCGCTGAACGGACAACATCGCGCGTTCGATAAAACGCGGCGTCGGGTCAGTTGGCGGTCTGGAGGGTGGCTGATCCATAGTCATAACTGGCTTAGAAACGGCATTTAGAGGGCATGGGTCTCTTCTGCGCTCAAGTTAATCCCGTGATGAGCGATCTCAATCGTTTCCAAGGCGACCTGTAATGTCTCAGTGCTGAGATCGGCGCCCGACCACTTTACAGGAAAGGCTTCGAACACGTCCCATTGTTTTACTTTCTTTAATTCACCGTTGCCAAGAATGATCGAAAAGTTAATGCGCTTCACTTTGCCGTCATACAGGCCGGCCATATACCAATCCCACAGTTCGCGGGTATACGTGATGCCCCGGCGCAGCGTGATATTCGAGTAGCTGGTTCGTCCAGGCAGCTTATACACAAAATCGTTTGTGCCGCCTTCCTGATACTCTTTCACCTCGCGCGTCATATCCAGACCGGAGCATTCCGTGAACTCAGCTGTGACAATTCCGCTGATCTCAACATAGAACCGGAATGCCTGCGCCGGCGGTTTCGCCCCGCTGCTGGATCCGCTGACGAAATCCTCGCTCATCCGGTACATCGCTCGATCACTGCGCTGTTGTTGGAGCTGCTCCTGAGACGGTGTTTTAAAACCTGTCACGGTTAATTCCTCCTGCCTGAACGTTCATTCTCGATAACCAATTCTCTCAATAGCAATTGATAGACGCGTTCCGCCAGTTTCTCGAGATCCACAGCTTCAGGATTGGTCACAACCACAATTTCAGTGTTCTGTGATCCACTTGTCGATTCTGCCATTTGACACGCTCACCAAAAAGCTTCACTCTTCAAGCCTGCGGACGACTCGCGGCGTCATTCAACCTGCGATTGATACCAGCCACCTGCTTCACCCATTGTTGCCGCTCTTCATGCTCCAGGCTCATGATGTCGTCGATCGGCCAATGAAAGTGATATGCCAGATAGGCTACCTCCTCTTGCAGGCGGTCGGAGGGGTAGCCTACGATCCCCCCAGTTCCGCCAGATCCACATCGAACTTAGCGTTACATTCGGGGCAGGTCATCGTGATGATACTCTTTCCCTGTTCATTAATCTGTCGATACAAGGTCTGGAGATATGCCAAGTCCGCGGCATATAGATTCTCGATCACATTCGTCGATATATTTGGCAAGGCGCCCAGTCGAACCACCACGCGCGCCAGCAGGATAATTGCCAGGTACGCCTGGTTGGAGCGCACGCGCAAGTCGCGCAACGGAGCGATTTCGTCCATTGCCGTAGCGAGACGCATCACGCCTTCCCTGTGAACGGCGCCGTCCTGGTCCACAAATCCAATGGGCAGCGTAAACTCAAACTCTGTCTGTGGCCTCATAGTTATTCTCAATGACCTTTACGTAAACCAGCCGGCAACGGCGACTGTTGATTCGGTTGCCGACTGGTTACACGATACTGATTTTAGATCTTGACGCGCTTCATGCCCTCATGCGCCAGCGTCAGGTCTTCGATGCCGAAGTCATTGCCATCCGCTTTGACTTCCGGGCCAGTGACCTTCACCGGCCAGGCATTAATAAAGTCCCACTGCGCGCGCGGGGTGTAATCGCGATCGAACATGATGATGGAGCAGTTCGTGCGTGCTTCCTTCAACTTGCCCTGAATCACCTTTTCGCGCCAATCCCAGATGTCGAGATTGTCGGTCATGCCGCGCTTCAGCGTGACATCGTTCCACTTCATGCGGCCAGGGACTTTGCGAATGTGATCATGACCTTTCGCGTCCACGACCTTGTGCTCGATCACTTCATGCTCAGAGCCAATCCCGCTGACTTCTGTGAAGTAACCTGTAAGCTTGCCGCCCAGTTCGAGCGCAAATTGAAAACCAACCAAAGGATCAGGAATTTCAGTTGCCATTTGTATTCACCTCATTCAACAAACCAGTAATCTGGTTTTGAAACGAATTACCAATAACGTTCCCACTTATTCTGCGCCGGGTTGCCACTGGCTGATTCGGAAGATCACGAATTCCGCCGGTTTGACAGGCGCAAGACCAATCTCAATCACAAGGCGACCCAAATCGCGCGAGGCTGGCGGGTTCAGCTCTTCGTCGCACTTGACATAGAAGGCGTCGGATGGATTCAGGCCAAACAGAGCGCCGTCACGCCAAACGTTCGAGAGGAACGCGTTGACATCGCGGCGAACCTTGGCCCACAGGCGCGGCTCGTTTGGCTCGAACACAACCCACTGGGTGCCGCGCTCGATTGACTTCTCCACAAAGTTAAACAAGCGGCGGACGTTGATGTAACGCCACGACGGATTGCTCGACAGCGTGCGAGCGCCCCACACACGAATCCCCATGCCGGGGAAAGCGCGGGTGCAGTTCACGCCAATCGGGTTCAATGTGTCCTGCTCACCCTTGGTGGTGTTATATGCCAACCCGGTTGCGCCGCGCACAACTTCATTCGCAGGCGCCTTATGGACGCCGCGGGTGTTGTCATTGCGCGCCCAGATGCCAGCGATATGCCCGGAGGACGGGATGTAAGCCGGCTGGTTGGTCACCGGGTCGGAGACTTCAATCCAGGGGTAGTACATCGCAGCATAACTGGAGTCAAAGCCGGTGACATCCATGCGCCACTGCTTTGCCTGCTGCGGATTCAAGTTCGGCGGCGTGTCCAGGATCGCGACACGATCGCCCAGGCGTTCGCAATGAGCGATGATCCCGGTTTGAACAGCCTTGACCGTGTTCAGATCCAGCGACTGGCCGGGCAGTGTGCTGACCAGGTCGGGCACAACCACCATGGTGATGTCATCAATCGCCTCAAGGCTCTCAATGCCTGTGCGTTCGAGCACCGCGCCCTGAAAGTCAGAAACGGTCGCAGGCGTGAGTTGCTTGGTGTCGATTGACAGAGACTGCTGCTGATCGCGGGGCTGCACTTTTGCCAGCGGCGCCGCCACATCAGCCACCAGCAACTCGATCAGTTCGGGTCGCTTGTTGTTAACATAGGCGACCGCGACTTTCTTGCTGCCATCTTCTGCCACGACTTCAGTCAAAGCGGCGCCGCGCACAACTTCCTCGGTCTTGAAGCCGCCGCTCTTGCGCTCGCGCTCAACAGTGATATTGAACGTCCCATTGCCATCCGCAGCGGGCGGCGTGGCAGTTTCAATCTTGACGCGCAGACGAGCCCCATCGTATCCAGCCTGCTTGGCCTGAACAACCAACTGGGCAACGCCTTCGCTATTGAGCAAACCGGCCTGTGCGCGCGGTATGGTTCTGACGCTCAACACATAACAGCGCGAACCCCCATTCAGGAAATACCCGTACACGGCCTGGGGCAAATAGGCTCCATCAACGAAGCCGCCGAAACGCTCGGCATATTGCGACCAGTTTGTCACGAGTTGCGGCTTATTAAACAGATCGCGCGTCATGTTTTCGCCGTTGATGCGCTCTGTGATCTGCGCCTTTTCGGTAAAACCGATGAAGACCGCCATCGCTGTCCCAACACCCTCGATAGGCTTGGGACCGCGGTCTACTTCCTCAACATAAACACCGGGCGACAAATACTCTGGCATTTCAAACTCCTTTGTCTATTTATATACGAACGTGATCCGAATACTACAAACCAAATAACCGATTTCATATTTCTACAATCCCACTATCCTCCTTTCGCAAATACGAAGTGCGAGTCGCCACAATAATCAATTCTCAAATCTGAATATCGTAGCTTTTAGATGGGACGGTTATGGTGAATCGGCCGGGTTTTACCCCGTCTGCCGAAACCTCAAGCGTGTAGACGCCACTTGGCAAAACACCAATGATGTATTGCCCTTCACCCTGAACTGGGACTTTAACACCGCGCTCAACCAGCATCATCTGGATATTTGCGAGTTGTTTACCCTTCTTGCCCTTTACCTGACCTGTAATCCACATGAACCTTCCTGAACCATCAGGCGCAGTCAACGCGCCGCTGGGCGGGCTGTCGCTCTGGCCAAAGCGCAATTCAGCCGTGCGAACAACTGGCGTTTCCAGCGCCTTGTAGGGATTCAGAGCGATGGTGATCAGGCAACCAATCGATGGCTTCAGTTCATTGTCAAGAGCACCCCACACATCGGCGGGTTTATCAAGAATCTCATGCTGAGCAACCAGAATTGGAATACTGGCTGGCTGATCAGAAAAGCTCTCCGGTAAGAGGTCTGCCGGGATATTGGCAAACCGAGTTAACGCCATGATCGCCCGCGACATCAGCCGGTGCTCATCCTCAGGCTCGGTCGCCCAGGCCGTGATCATGTAATAGACATCCAGCCGAATGGGCATGCGCTTCTGCATGATCGTCCCGTTAGCCGTGCGTTCTACTTCATAAGCCGGATTGCGCATACGCAGCTTCGTGTTTTCACGCAAGTCATAGAGATATAGATTCAGCGTGGGTTTGCTGATCCGCGCGGACCATGCGCGTGAAGGCTGGTTGAATGCAATATCAACCTCCGCATTTTTAACCGGAAGCTCGCGTATCAGCAACTGACGCAGTACTTCATCCAGTTCATCAATCATAGGCGGTTTGGTATAACCTCCCGTTCTTTACAACACAATATAACATAATACCTTTACACGACACAACCCAACCCTAGTAACTCGACCGACGAAATTATACATGGGTTGTGCATTATTTCCATACCCCGTTTAGTAGAGACCTGGCTAAGATACACAAACTTCTTGCGCTGCTCAACTCACATCCAGTTTCCATGCAAAGACCGCCCTGTAGGCCGCTTTGATGGCCGCTTTAGCAATTTCCTTGGTTGGTCCCGTGTACTTGGCCGTCTCGTCTCGGTAATACTTCTTGCTTTTCTCGATTCTCTGCTTCTCCGGCAGACCACGCCCAAACCTGACCCCGACCTGACCCCACGTTTTGAACTGGATGTAGGCTTTGGTCAGAATTTCGGCCTCGGTCTGTTTGTTCACATCGGTCTCATCTTTGAGCCCTTTTGTGCCTTGCTCATAGAAGGCCATACCCTTATCCAGGCCGCCGCCTTCCGCGCGGAATTCCTCTGGCGCGTTTGTCTCGGTAGGGGCAGTCTTGGCGTTCCCGTAATTGGTCTCCTCAGACTCCGCCTTTTTCTCATTGAATACTTTTGTCAAATCCTTCAGGCTGCCGCCGCTTTTCCCTTCTTTCCACTTCACTAGTTTGCTGCTGGACGGGAGAGCGGGTAACCACGACTTTGCCGCCATCTTCCTTCTCTCCGGGCTGACAGCATGGCCGCCCCGAAACTCAAGCTCAATCGGCCTTTCCTTGCTCGCCTGGACCATATTGGCGAATTTGCTCAGTGCGCCTTCAGCGAAGGCGACCCCCATCACGGCGCCTTTTTTATTCACTGAGAAATTGTCCGGTTCCCAACCCTCTCCGGGAGCGTCAGGAGGAAGCTGCTCCCATCTCTTCTTCGGGCGATCCTGTTTCTTCAACCATTTAGGCAGGCTAAGGCGCACGTCATGGCCTGTAAAAGCATTCCCCTCACCATGCGAGCCGCGGTCCTCTGCCTGGTGCAACGCGTCGCTCAATACCTCAAGACTGCGCCCTTGCGCTTTGCCACTCTTGTCATTCCAATCCCACAGGCCAACAGCTTTGTTCACCAGGCGGCTTGTCATCGCTTCATTGAGCGACGCACCATCTCTTACTTTATACCGCCCGCCCTCACCGTGGCTGAGCATGTACTCCGGTCTGCGCATGTGCAACTCGTTGTTCTCCCACATGCGGCGGGCTGGGTCGACTTGCTCCGCCAGAATTAATCGCTTATAGAGGTCAAGCCGCGGCTTCGACTGGGCGATGCCCTTGTTCATGGTGTCAAACTCGTCCTGGATGAAGTCGATATCCGGCGAGCGATCAACCAGCAACCTTATCGCGCGAGGACCGTAGACGCTTGAGAACGCCCCCTTCGTGATGGCAAGTTCCGTCACCTGGCGGTGTCCTATGGGCCACCAGCCGCGCACGTGGTTGGCCGCGCCCTGCTGCAACGTGTGTGTCAGCTCGTGCGCCAGCAAATGGTCGCCAGTCGCCTGACCAGGGCTGCCGGCGCCAGCGCCCAGATAAATGTCTTTGCCATGCGTAAAGGCAAGCGCGCCTAGCTGGCGGTTCAATCGCATCGCGTCCGGGCCGCTGTGAAGGCGCACTGCGCTGAAATCCGCAGCGAAACGCGATTCCATGCGCGTGCGCACATCCTGAGGTATAGTCTTGCCGCCCCCTTTGCTGGCTGCCAGTTGGTGTTCCAGTTCCCCGCTGGCGAGACCACCGTCCTCTGCGCGTCTCTGCAGCAACGGCGCAGACTCGCTGTATCCAGATTGAGGGACCGATGGGGATGGAGCGCCTCGGGTCACCCGCTCAGCCATGCGATCTGCCTCCTGCTCATAGCGGTCTCCCGGTGCGCCAACAGTGAGGTGGGAACGCGTTGCCGGCGCCTGGTCGCCACGTCTGAGCAGGGCAACCACTGCGCGATTTCCAACGGCATGCTGAAGAGTCAGGATATCAGGCGGGGTTGCCTTGTCCGGGCTCGCCATGACACGCTGCACCACCGCAGCCAGAGTCCCCGGTTGTCTTTCCCGGACAGTCTTACTGTGTTGTTTCCTGGATGCTATCTCTGCGTCATGCTTTGTGTACTGTAGCTGTCTAGCCATGATGACCTCCTTGTATATCAAACAAAGCCAGCAACTCAAGTGTTAGGTTCAATCAGAAGTGTAGCACCAATACCCAATAACACTACTGTGCAGCCCGACCCGGTCGGGCTACGACCCCACAAAGGTCAGCCATTAAGGGAGTTAATCATCCTCAACCTGCGCTACCGCATCAGCCGGTGTTTTGTCGGCATAGATAACGCCCATCATTCCAGGCAGGTACTGATCCATCATCAGAACATTCGCGTATAGAATCGGTTTGATCAGGGTAGACAGCAGCTCGGCGCCCTCCACATCAATACTGGTTTTGAAGCGCACCTCGCCGTCTTCATAGTCCAGTTCAAAATTCCCGATCACCATGTCGAAGTTAGCGCGGGTAATGAACTCGGCGATCTCCGGCCGTTTGTGCTCAGGCACTGCCACGGGGCAAATCGAGTAGAAAACAAACTGTTGCTGCTCCTCGCGCGCCTGCGCAAAACAGGCAAACTGCGCGTTATCGCCTCGGAACAGCACACGCACAACAAATTCGTCCTCCATCTTTTCATACGGCCAGTTATCGCTGTCCAGATAAGCCGTTACCGCGTCGAGTATTTTTCCCATATAGCCTTCTTTCAAGTAACAATAAGGTCTTTTTCGTTCACCAGCCGGCCCATCTTCTGCAATTCACGCCTTGCGCCATGCATCAGGTGCGACATCGTGACCACGCCTCCATCGCTGGCAGCGAGGTAAGCAGCGCTGACGATGATATTACGGATGTTGCCGCCGGCCAGCCGGAACCGTTTAGCCATAATCTTAAAATCAACGGCCTTATCGACTGGCACCTGCGGCGGGAATAGCGTCTCCCATATCTGCAGTCGATACACCTCATCTGGAAACGGGAAGTCAATCGCAAACTGAAGCCTGCGCGTAAAGGCGTCGTCCAGGTTAGCGCGCAGGTTAGTCGCCAGAACGGTCACGCCGTTATAGCCTTCCATGCGTTGCAGCAGGTAACTGACTTCAATATTAGCGTAACGGTCATGCGCGTCTTTGACTTCGGAGCGTTTGCCAAATATAGCGTCGGCTTCATCAAAGAAGAGGATGGCGTTGCTGCTTTCCGCCTCAGAGAAGATACGATCAAGGTTCTTCTCGGTCTCTCCAATGTATTTGCTTACGATCGTGGACAGGTCGATCTTATAGAGATCGAGACCAAGCTCGGAGGCAACCACTTCAGCGGACATCGTTTTGCCAGTGCCGGGCGGGCCGGCAAACAGGACTGTAATACCATTGCTTGCAGTAAGTTTCTTCCCCAAGCCCCACTGCTCCAGCACAAATGGGCGTCCTCTGACTTGTTTCACCAACTCCTGCAGCATCTCAACCTGATCTATCGGCAGAACGATGTCGGTCCATGTGTACCGTGGATTGAGCTTGCGCGCGAGATTGCCAAGCGCCGGCGTGGATTGAGCCCGCGCAGCCGCAAATAGCAATCGATTCGACAGCGGTTCCTGCTTTTGTTTCGCCACGTCAACGGCATTGGTAACTGCGTCGCGAATCTGTGAGGGGCCTAGCACAAACTGGCCTGCCAACCCGTTGATGTCAATCGGCTCCTTGTCTGCCTGCAGCCGGTCGCCGACGTAATACTGCCAAATAGCTTCGCGTTGCGCATAACCTGGCAACTGAAATTCGAGCCAGATGATATTGCGATCACGCTCAACCAGTCGCGTCTGCCACAGCCGAGTGCCAGTGATCAGAACAATGTCTGGATGCGCGCATAATTCGCTGAACAAAACGGCGTCAGGAGAATCCTCGCTCAGTGTCACATCCCAGTCGGTCAGGCACAATAATGCGCCTGTCATCCTGGCATCACGCAACGCCAGGCGGGTCGCCTGCAGTGCACTCACCTCTGTAGTGACCGATCCCGCCAGATTCACCGTCAGCAGCATTCGCCCGAGCTTGGACGCGACGAATCTTGCGGCTGCCCGCATGCCTATCTGGTTTACCCCATAGAAAACCAGCAACGCTTGATCGTCAATGCTGTTCTCAATGCTTGATTGCATTTCCTGCAATAACAATCCATCGGCGCCAGACAGAACGGGTTGAGACAGTATCGCCTGTGAGCCCAATTCAGCGGGAGACTGATAGCGACCCAGCAGCCACATGACCACCGCCTCGCTTACACGCAGCATCTGGCTGAGCATGTGCGGCTGTGAACTATGAGTGTCAGTGACTGGCTCCAGGAGGTGATATTTGAACAGGGGCGCGTCGCTCATGAACCTCTCGATTTTGTGCAATCGCTCTGGTGTTGGCTCACACAACAAATCGAGGATCAGATTCACCATCGGCTGGCGGCGTGTGACATCGTCCTGGAGGAAACCGTATAGTTGTTCGTATCGCAGGTCCAGGGCAGGCGCAAGGCACACCAGCAGTGCGTCAACATCAAACTCGGTCAGGCCAAATGCCTGAGCCAGTTGCAGCAAACGCAACGATAAGCCGGCTTGCCGGGCGGCATCCTTTACGGCGCCAACTTCGGCGCTTGCATTGTTGTATGCGGCCGTGAACGCCGCGAGTTCATCGGGGGGGAGAACAGATCCTTCGCTCCAGTTGGTCCCGAACCGACGCGTCACGATTGCATCGATATTGTTCGGTGAAACGTACAGACCGCGCAACGCGTCGTCTGGATTTTGACCAGCCACTTGCCACTGCCGCACAGCCTTGCGAATCAGCACATCGATCCTGGCGATCTCTGCCTGGAGATGCGCGAAACTCTGGTCGGCCATATCGGCGGCGCGCACCGATTGCGATTTGATCCTGTTAAATTTCATACGCCCAAACGACGACTCGATTACAAATACAACACAGCTACAAACACAAAATACTACGTCAGACGATAGCAGCGGAAAGGGCGGTAATGAAAACTGTAATGACCCGAAGGCGTGGCAACCATACGGCGTTACAACGAGAAAGTCAGGTGTAACACGACGAGACAGTAATACGCCAGGTTCAAACTTCCACTTACTCTTTAATTCTACATCACGATTGGCAATTGAATGGGTTTTCACCCTGCTATTACGGGATTATCCGAAATGCCTACAATCAAATAAACCGTCTCAATCGATGAAGGCGATAAAGAGAAATAGATTCGCGCAGGTTCCGCGCCTGCATCAACATGGAGCAAAAAATGGAGCAAGATCAAGATAAGGAGCAAGAAAATGGTTAACGTAGGCATCATTGGTTGTGGGAACATTTCACGATTCCACCACGAGGGATATGCGGCCGCCGGCGCCAGGATCGCGCACGTGTGCGATGTTCGCCTGGAGGTCGCCCAGGGAGTTGCATCTCGATATGGCGCGCGTGCCAGCACCGACTACCGCGCCGTCCTCGACGACCCGGAAGTGGCGTTGGTCAGCATCTTGTTGCCCGCCTCGCTGCACCGTGAGGCCTGCCTGGCCGCGATTGCGGCAGGCAAAGGGGTCGTCTGTGAGAAGACGCTTACGGATAGCGCCGAGTCCTCGACTGAAGTGGTCAAAGCCGCTGCGCAAGCCGGGAACTTTTTTGCAACGGGTTTCATGAAGCGTTTCTTTCCCGCTATGCAGCAGGCAAAAACATTGCTTGCGGACATGGGAGAAGTCGTCAGCCTGTACGCGCGTTCCTGGCAACCCTTCGGCGTGTTATGGGATGAGTCCCTGCCGCGTGAGTATAGCGACAGGCCGTCGTCCGTCATCCGCTCTTATGGCGGCGGCGTGCTCGTGTGCGGCGGCAGCCATATTCTCGATCTAATCCACTTCTACGCGGGTCGCCCGACCCAGGTCAGTGGCCAGATGCGCTCACGCGAAGGGCTCGACTTCGATGTGCAGGCCAACGCAATGCTCTGGCTTAAGGACGGCGGCATTGCCCACTTTGAGGCGCTCTGGCATCCACATGCCTTCGCCGGTTATGAACGCAATGGCTGGGATGAAAGGCTTGAGATCAATACCGCTAAGGGGCGACTCGATATATACACGGTAAAGTGGGATCATCCAGAGAACAACGGCGCACTGCTGGTGCATCAGGACGCGCGGTCAGGGCGCGTGACAGAGCACCGATATCCGGCGGTCAATCCATTTCACATTGAAATGGCTGAGATACTTCGACGGTTTGAGGCCGGCGAGCCAGCGTCGCCATCCGCATGGGACGGCTACGTGGTGGATCAACTGATTGAGACTATCACCGCCAGCGCAAATCAGCGCGGCGCGCTTTTGCCCATCCCGTGGCAGGACCTCAACTAAATCGCCGATCGATACTTCGAGAACCTTAAATCACGGTTACGACACAACTGGCGAATTCCGTATGCGTATGCCGCTGCCTTCCGTAACGCGCCCAATGATCCACGCTTGTTCGTCATGCGCATGCTGCGCATGCGCATGCAATTGCGCCATGAACTGTTCAGCGCGATCTAAAGGCAGCGGCACAAGCAGTCCTCCACTGGTCTGAGGATCAAACAGAAGCATCTGCTGCCAGTCGGTCAGTGCGGCATCAAACACGACCTGTGCGCGAGCCGCTTTAGCGTTCGTCTCGGCGCCGCCAGCGAATATCCACTGCTCGGCATATCCCAGCGCGCCGGGCAAAAATGGTATCGCGGCCCATTCAAATTCGAAACAGACCCCGGACTGATTGGCCATCTCGAGGCTGTGGCCGATCAACCCATAACCAGTGATATCTGTCGCGGCGCGCGCGCCCAGATCGCGCGCCGCGTGACCGGCTGCTCTGTTCAGCCGCATCATGCTGGCGATGGCGCTCTCAACATGCCCAGGCGCAGCCTGATCACGTTTTATCGCAGTCGTTATGACACCCACACCGAGGGGCTTGGTCAGCACAAGCACGTCGCCTGGATGAGCGCCGCCTTTGGTCATCAAGTGCGCGGGGTTCATCATCCCGGTTACAGATAGCCCGTACTTTGGCTCACGGTCGCGGACGGAATGCCCACCGGCAATTGCAGCGCCGGCCTCGGCAACCTTATCAGCGCCTCCGCACAGGATAGCGCTGATGACCTCTGCCGGTAAGTCTTCGGGGAAGGCACAGATATTCAACGCGAAGATCGGGTCGCCGCCCATCGCGTAGATGTCGCTCATCGCGTTGGCAGCGGCAATGGCGCCAAAGCTATAAGGATCGTCCACAACGGGCGGGAAGAAATCGACTGTCTGCACGATGGCGCGATCATCCGACAGACGATATACCGCGGCATCGTCCGGTTGGCCCAACCCCACGATCAAGTCGGGGTATTGTGCGGGTGAGAACCGTTCCTGGAGCGGGCGCAACACGTGCGCCAATGCTTCAGGGTCTAGTTTACTCGCTCAGCCCGCGCAAGAGGCTAATGATGTCAGTCGAATCTGCTTACCTGTGGTCATATTTTTCTTCAACACTTATGAGCCAATTGCTCATCTCCGCGCCAGTGTCACTACTCTTCACTACGCTATAGGCAGGCGAAGATCATTGCCCCACTCGCCCCAGGAACCGTCATACAACGAGCCCTCTATACCAGCCATCTCCATGCCTGCCAACAGCAACGCCGCTGATACGCCGCCATTGCAATACGTGATGATAGGCAGTTTGCCTTCACCGGCGTAGCGAGCGAATTTCAGGCGCAACTCCTCAGCCGGAGCCAACTCCTCATACGTCCCCGCCACCACCTCCAGTGCCGGCAGGCTGACTGCGCCAGAGATGTGTCCAGAACGCTTCGCGCGTGACAGCTTGCCGGCAAACTCATCACTGGTGCGAGCGTCGAGTAAGCACACGGCATTCGCCGCCACAGCAGCCAGGACATCATCCGCTGTCTTGCGCATTTCAGGCCGTAGGTGCGGGTGGAAAATCGCCTTTTGAGGGCCGGTCAGTTCCGCCGTTGTCGCCCTGCCCTCGCCCACCCACTTGTGCCAGCCGCCGTCCAGGATGCGAACAGCATCATGTCCGTAGTAGCGCAACGCCCACCACAATCGTGCTGCCAGCGCCGAACGGTGGTCGTCGTATCCCACAACCAGCGTATCGTCACCCACGCCAATAGCTGACATGAATGCCGCAAACTTATCCGGCGGCGCAATCTGGACGGGGACCGGATCATCCAAGTCAACGATATCGACTGTCCAATCGACGAATACTGCGCCTGGAAGATGCGCCTGCAAATACTCCTGCCTCTTCGGAAAGTAATGGGGCTTGGGTTGGTCGGGGGGCAGGATCAACCCGCGAATATCGACGATCCTGACGCGCGGATCAGTCAGATGGTCATTCAGCCACTGGGTCGTAACGATTGGCGTGTCCGGGTAGAAATCGCTCATGGATGTTGAGTTTATCACCGTTGATCAACACCTCTCACCGCGCGCAAAGCGCAGTTTCAGCATATTCTCCGCATATACTGGGATGGTAGAATCACCTGTCAATAAAGTGAAGTCAGAGCCTGCGCCTGGAATGCGCCGGCGCTTATTCAGAGGTAATACAAATGTTGCAGCAAGATAAACAGACAGGCGCAACCAATGGCGCTAATGCCAACGGGGCTAATGCCAATGGTCGCCATAAAGAGATTGGGACTATTTCCCTGAAACGCGGTCTGGCTCAGATGCTCAAAGGCGGCGTGATTATGGACGTCGTCACACCGGAACATGCCAGGATCGCCGAAGAGGCTGGCGCTTGTTCTGTGATGGCGCTGGAACGCGTTCCCGCAGACATCCGCAAGGATGGCGGCGTGGCGCGCATGAGCGACCCTGCCATGATCGTCAGCATTATGGAGACTGTAACCATCCCTGTTATGGCCAAATGCCGCATCGGTCACTTTGCGGAAGCGCGTATTCTCGAGGCAATCGGCATCGATTACATCGATGAAAGCGAAGTCTTGACGCCGGCTGACGAGGAAAATCATGTCTCTAAGCACGATTTCTCTGTGCCGTTTGTCTGTGGCGCCCGTAACCTGGGTGAGGCGCTCCGCCGCATCTCCGAGGGCGCCGCGATGATTCGATCGAAGGGTGAAGCAGGCACCGGTGACGTAGTTGAAGCCGTTCGCCATGCGCGCGCCATTCTCGGCGATATCCGCCGGTTAAAGGGCATGCGCCGTGACGAGTTGTATACATACGCCAAAGAAATTCAGGCGCCCATCTTACTTGTCGAGGAGACTGCGGATCTGGGACGGCTACCGGTAGTGCTATTTGCCGCCGGCGGTATCGCTACCCCCGCCGACGCAGCGCTGATGATGCAAATCGGCGTCGACGGCGTATTCGTGGGCAGCGGTATTTTCAAGAGCGGTAACCCCGCTATCCGCGCCAAGGCAATTGTTGAGGCCACCACTCACTTCAATGATTGGAAAATCGTTGCCGAAGTGAGTAAGAATATCGGTGAACCCATGGTCGGCATCAACGTGTCATCACTGCCAAAGGAAGAGCTTTTAGCAACACGAGGGTGGTAAACGCACTTCACGGCATGGATCGCCCTGCTGTAAATAGTGGCGATCCATGCCGGTGAGCGGCCACCAGAATCAATGAAAATAGGTGTTCTGGCATTACAGGGAGACTTTGCTGAGCACAAGCAGATGCTTCTGCGCCTTGGAGTCGACGTTGTTGAAGTGCGCCTGCCCAGGGATCTCGAGTGTCTGGACTCAGTGATCATGCCTGGCGGCGAGAGCACGACTTTCGCAAAGCTAGCTATGCGGTTTGGCTTGATGACTCCCCTGCGCGAATTCGCCCACCAGGGTAAAGCACTCTGGGGAACTTGTGCAGGGCTGATCTTTCTAGCCAAAGACATCGGTCGCGACCAGCCAACACTTGGCTTGATGGACATTAAGGTCAAACGCAACGCATTTGGGCGACAGATCGATTCTTTCACAACTGATCTTCAGATCGAATCGGTTGCTGGCGGACCCTTCATCGGTGTGTTCATCCGCGCGCCGAGCATTGAAAGCGTTGGCGCAAATGTGCGGGTTCTGTGCGCCCTTGATGATGGAACAATTGTCGCCGCGAGACAGGACAATCTCTTAGCCACATCGTTTCATCCTGAGTTAACGCAGGACACTCGCGTGCATGAGTACTTCGTTAACATGACTAAAGCGTGCAAACCAGGATATCCAGATGTCGATGATCCGGCTCTTTGATATCCGTGATGTGGCAACGGTGCAGCGCCTTGGCCCTTTCGGACGGCCGTTGGCGTATGAAGCCGTCGCTGTCGATGGCCTGTCCCCTCTGCGTGATGCAATGCGCGCCTATGTTGCAAGCGGATATGATCACGCCATCACGCTGGTCAGGCGCAATTCAGATTCGCGCGAACTGGATGCATTTGGCCTGATGCACCTCATACCGGCCAAGGGTTCCAGCCACAACGGGACGAAGCACGCGGCCATGGTTGTGATCTCCCCCAGCCCGCAATCCGATGAACTCTCCCTGGTCTGGACGGAGCTTGCTGAAGTCTTTATCATGCAAGCCGGTGAACATGGCGTCGAGAGCATCATCGCGGAAGTTCCGGATTCCGGGCGTGAAGCCGAGGCGCTGCACCGCGTGGGCTTTTCGCCATTGATGCACCAGGACATCATGAAACTTGGCGCGCTCCCAGCCGAAATGACAGCGCCCGACGTCATGGGTCTGGCCCGTCAGGAAGCCAGCGATGAAGCCTATATCCGGCTGCTGAACATGCGCGTTGCGCCGCGAATTCTCCAACAGGGGGATGGCGCAACAGACCTGACCCGGTTGATGCACCGCACCGACTGCGGCTTCATCCTCATGCGCAACCAGGAGCCCATGGCGCACATCTCGCTGCAACAGGGACGGCGCGGCCTGGGGATGCGCGTTCTCTTTCGCCACGAGGCCGAAGAGCTGGCAGAGCCCGCGTTACAATATGCCCTGTCCAACCTGTGCGACCAGAGTCGCCGTCCGGTGTACTGCATGGTTCCGTCGTATCAGAGTTGGTTGCTTCCTGTTTTGGACAAGTTAGGGTTTATACATATCACATCAAATATGATCATGGTCAAACATACGACTGCGCGCGTTCGCCAGCCTGTATGGTCAGTGCAGCCCAACCAGGCGCACTCAAAACTGGTTAAAGGAGACACGAAACTACATCATCCTGTTTCTGATGATGCGCTCTGATTACCCCCAAACTGTAATATGAATAAGCAAGAGCTACGAATCACAGACAACCTCGACGCTCTCTTCGAGGTGCTGCCGCCATCCATTGTCACGACATTAAACCAGATCAATCGCTTTAACGAACTCATTGAAGTTGTGATGGACCTGGGTCGCGCCCCTGAATCGCGCTACGCGTCGGTTACAAACGCCGAACAAATCCTGCGCACTGAGGAAGTCACAACTGAAGACATCGACTATGTGCTGCAACGCATCACCGTATTCGACGAAGACAACCGCGCCGGTATCGCGCGCACGCTGCACCGCATCTCCGGCATAAAAAACCGGCGTGATGCCGTTGTCGGACTGACATGCCGCGTCGGACGCGCCGTGTATGGCACAATCGGCATCATTGAAGATATCATCACCAGCGGCAAAAGCATCCTGTTGCTGGGTCGTCCGGGTATCGGTAAGACGACGATGTTGCGCGAAGCCGCGCGCGTGCTGGCCGAAACCAAGCGTGTGGTGATCGTCGACACCTCAAACGAAATTGGCGGCGACGGCGACATTCCACATCCTGCGGTCGGTCGGGCGCGCCGCATGCAAGTCGCTACGCCAAACCGCCAGCACGAGGTAATGATCGAAGCTGTCGAAAACCACACCCCCCAGGTAATCGTAATCGACGAGATCGGGCGATTGCAGGAGGCAGAAGCGGCGCGCACGATTGCGGAGCGCGGCGTGCAGCTGATCGGCACTGCGCACGGCCAGACGCTGGAAAACCTGATGGCCAACCCCACCTTGAGCGACCTTATCGGCGGAATCGAAAGCGTCACACTCTCGGATGAAGAAGCGCGCCGGCGCGGCACGCAGAAGACGGTGCTGGAACGGCGCTCCCCACCCACCTTCGACGTGCTGATCGAAATCCAGGATCGCCATCGGCTGCTTGTTCACATGGATGTCAGCGACGCCGTCGACAGAATCTTGCGCGGTAAGCAGGCCACTACCGAATTGCGCGCGTACGACGCTGATGGAAATGTTCAGATTGAGGCGCGGGTTGAAAAGGAGAGAACAGGGCCGACCGCAAAGGAACAACCGCGCAGCGACCTCCCCAGAGTCACGTATGGCAATGCGCGGCTGCCACGCATTCCCAGCGCCCTTGAACGGGATACTGACTCGATCCCACCGCCGCGCGGATCTCTGGCTGACTTCGATCTTCGTCGCCAGGCTGAATCTGGCGACGAAGAAGAAGGCGAGGCAGCCTTTCCTGAGACTTTCCGTGAAACGCCAAAGGTAATGCTGTTGTATCCGTTTGGAATACCAAGGAACCGATTACAACAGGCCGTGCGCGAGATGGGTGTTCCTGCGGAGTTGGTCGATAGCCTGGATGATGCAAATGTGATGATCACGGCCAAGCCCTACTATCGGCAGAGGCCCAAAACAATTTCTGAAGCGGAGCATCGCAATATCCCGATTTTTGTGTTGCGTTCCAATTCTGTCACGCAGATGGAGAGTTGCCTTGCGGAATTGTTCAACTTGAACAGCGGTGACGTCAACCCACTTGATGATGCCATGCGCGAAGCCGAAGAGGCTGTCAAGCGAGTGAAGACAGGCGAGCGGCTGGTAGACCTGACGCCACAAAACGCCTTCATTCGCCGTCAACAGCATGAGCTGGCGCGCGCAGCGGACGTGGTCTCGCACTCATACGGCAAGGAGCCCAGCCGGCGAGTGCGCATCTTCAGGGACTAGGGCAACGCTCTGTGTTTATCACGCTGGAAGGCCCAGAAGGCGGCGGAAAAACGACGCAGGCGCAGCGTCTTGCTGCGTGGCTGCGCGAGATGGGCAAGAACGTGCTCGCTGTGCGCGAACCAGGCGGCACTCAAATCAGCGACGCCATCCGCCGCATCCTGTTGGACTCCAATTCCAGCAATATGGACGCGCGCGCCGAACTGCTGCTCTTCTGCGCGTCGCGCGCGCAGCTCGTCAGCGAGAAGATACGGCCCCACCTGGCGCAGGGGGGAATCGTCGTGTGCGACCGGTTTGCAGACAGCACCCTGGCTTACCAGGGATACGCGCGCGGGCTAAACCTGACCTTTCTCCGCTCGCTGGTGGATTTCGCGACATCCGGCTTGACGCCCGACTTAACACTGCTGCTTGACATCGATGTAACTGCCGGATTAAGACGGAAAGCGGCTGACGAGGAGTGGAATCGCCTCGACGCTGAAGAAGTGGATTTTCACGCGCGAGTGCGCAATGGATACCACACTTTGGCAGCCGCTGAACCCAGGCGTTGGGCGATAATCAATGCGGATCGCGCGCTCGATATCGTTGCAGACGAAATTCACCACGTGGTTAGCGCCGCGCTGACCACGGTAACGGATATGCGCGAGTAGCGCGCCAGTGGAACGAACTACAGTCTCGGTTCTACGCCAACGCGCTCGCACAACTCGCGATATCCATCGACGCCCAGCACCATCGACGTTTCCTCAGCATACACCTGGAACACCGGCTGGATGACGGCGCAGTCCTCGTGACAACCGCCGCCGTGTTCAAAAAGGGAGTTCTCTGAGTCCAGTATCAGCCACTTAGCAGCGCCATCAGAATCGTATTCATCGACCAGCGGGAACAGGCAGCAGTAGTATGGCTTGAGTTCCCACGGCTTCCTGCCTGTCGCGATGGATGCCGCCTGGATGGCGCAGTATCGGTCTTCGGGGCGAAGAAAGACGCACGTCATGCCGCCTGGATGCGAGGCATCCACAACCGTGGTCGTGCCGATATACTCGCCGGATGGGAACGCCGTGTCGTCGTTGTAGTATTCCGCAAACCACGTCGTGGCATCGCGGCGTTCCACCGGCATGTATGGCTGGATCAGTTCGGCATTCGCAAGGATGGCGCGCGCCTGCCCCATATCCACCCATACGCCATCCGCGCAGCATCCCGCCTTGCACGTCACAATCTGGCAACGCGTGATGGGTTTGCGCTCCAATAACGAAACGCCAATCGTCCAGCCCTTGACCACAACACTTTCAGTAGACACATCCATAGCGGCTGATTATAGGCGCAGGCGCTACGGATAGAGGCCGCGCGTGCTGGTCGCATCAGCCACGCGCCCGATCGCGAGTGCAAGCGCCGCTGTGCGCATGTCAACACCCATCTGCTTCGACGAGTCATACACATCATGGAAGCTGCGCAGCATAATGCGCTCCAGGCGGTGATTGATATCGTCCTCCTCCCAGAAGAGTTGCTGCATATCCTGCACCCACTCAAAGTAGGAGACGACCACCCCGCCGGCGTTGCACAGAATGTCAGGGATCACAATAATGCCCTTGTCATTCAAAATGCGATCAGCGTCTGGGGTAGTGGGGCCGTTGGCGCCCTCTGCCACCATGCGCGCCTGTACTGTGGCGGCATTCGAGCGGTTGATCTGGTTTTCCATCGCCGCCGGGATCAAGACATCGCACTCCATGGCAATGAGTTGTGCGTTCGTGATTGGCTCTGCCTCGCTGAAGCCGGCGATCGTGCCGTGCTCTTTGCGGAACTGCCGCAGCTTGGGGAGATCGATGCCCTTTGAGTTGTACAGACCGCCTTCAATATCGGTTACGGCAATGACTTTGCACCCCATTTCATAGGCAGTCATTGCAGAGATGGAACCCACATTGCCATACCCTTGCACAGCAACGACGGCGCCATCGAACTTCCAATTCATGGTCTTAAACGCCTCGCGCACGGTATATAGGACGCCGCGACCGGTCGCTTCGTTTCTGCCCGCACTGCCTCCGATATTGATTGGCTTGCCGGTGACAACAGCAGGGACGGAGTACCCCCGATGCATGGAATAGGTGTCCATCATCCACGCCATGATCTGGGGATTGGTGCCCATATCTGGCGCGGGAATATCCCCTTCGGGGCTTAGCAGTGGGGCAATCTCAGTAGTGTAGCGCCGGGTCATCCCCTCCAACTCATGCAGAGTCAGTTTCTTAGGGTCGCACAAAACGCCGCCCTTTGCGCCGCCAAACGGGATATTGACAACCGCGCACTTCCAGGTCATCCACATCGCCAGAGCGCGCACTTCATCCAACGTGACGTTCATGCTATAGCGGATGCCGCCTTTAGACGGGCCGCGCGCAGTGTTGTGGTGTATACGATAACCAGTAAACACCCGGATCTCACCATTGTCCATTTTGACAGGGAAACTAACAGTGAGTTCGCGTTTACAGACTTTCAGAAGCTGGGCTAATCCAGCATCGAGATTGAGGAACTGAACAGCATGATCAAACTGTGTGATTGCTGTGACATAGGCACTCTCCTGAACAACGGCTGCCGGCTGCTCAATTACGCCGGCAACACCGGCGCGATTCGAGGTCTTCACGGACATCTCAGGAGGCGCGACGTTTAGTGTCGCCATACGCTCACCTTCCAGAACTAATTTGATATCGGAGCGCATCACGGCGCATCCGTAACTTCATTTTAGTCTGGTTGTGAGATTGCGCAAATACGCAACTATGCGCGCTGTTTCAACTGCTCAGCAACACCGCAATCAATAAGATCGCGAAAGCAGCCGGCGCAATGAACACCAGGCTATAGATCAGCTTCTCATAGCGAAGGTGCATAAAGTACATGGCGACAAGACTGGCCTTGACAAACGAGATTGAAAGTAACAGTGGCACGGTTGTCGCGCGCGGCAGACCGGCCAGCACCGTAATACCCACTTCGATCAGGGTGAATACTGCGAGGATCGCGAAGACGATGATCGGATTCGTGGTTTTGCCGTGCGCGTTCACCGTCTCAAAAGCAGCGTGTGTATCAATAGGCTTTTGCATGTTAGATCAGGTACACAATCGTAAAAATCAATATCCAGACAAGGTCAACAAAGTGCCAATACAACCCGAACATCTCAACGGTTGTGTAATTTCTGGCGGTATAGACACCCTTGCGCGCGCGCATCGCCACCCAGACCGCCCAAATGACTCCGACAAACACATGCAGGCCGTGTATCCCAGTGAGCACAAAGAAGGCCGTGCCAAAAGGGTCTCCAAAGCCATATTTTTCACCGAAGATGAGGTGCTGGTACTCATTTGCCTGTCCACACAGAAACAGGAACCCGAGTAATGCGCTGACCAGCAGAAAAATAACCAGATTGCGCTGCTTATTCTCCCGAATACCCTCTATCCCAAGGACGACCGTCAGGCTGCTGCTGAGCAGCAGGAACGTGTTCAGACTCACCAGCCAGATGCTCAGGTTGGCCGATGACGGCCAGGTAGCCGCATTATGCTTTGTTACAAGAAAACCACCAATCAACCCGCAGAAAATCAACAGTTCCGAACTCAGAAACAACCAGAAACCGAATTTACGGTTTACCTGGCTTTCAACATGGGCGCTTCCACCGGCGCCGGTCAATACAGGAGCTTGATTCATGGCGCGTATTCTAACATTCTTATGACAGTTTCTGACTGCTTATGTGTTTATGTGTTCGCCGCACACCATCGCCCGCCTTATTGATGTAAACTTGGTCAACGTAAATGAATTGAAGGAGACAGTATGCGCGAAATCACCGTTGCCGTAGTACAGATGGACACGAAGCTGGCAGAGCCCGAGGTGAATCTGGCGAAAATGTCAGAGTTTGTCCGCAAGATCACGAGCGAGCAGAAAGTGGACTTGATCGTATTCCCGGAACTGGCAACAACCGGCTACGAGTGCGGCGTGAAGTTCACACAACTGACCCAGCGGGTGCCTGGGCCGGCTGCGAATGTCATGGCGCAACGCGCCAACGAAACCGGAACCCACATCGCATTTGGCATTGCGAGCAAGGAACGAGTTGAAAGCATTTTGTTCAACTCTGCCGTGCTGGTCGGGCCGGAAGGCGATGTTATCAGTCACTATCGCAAGATCCACCTGCACGGCGAAGAGCAGATGCTTTTCCGCCCTGGCTTCAGGCTGGAACCCGCCGAGACGCCTTTTGGCCTGGTAGGGCTGCAGGTTGGCTGGGACATGATGTTCCCCGAAGGCACGCGGTGTCTGTGCCTTGATGGCGCGGAAATCATCCTCGTCAGTGCGGCCTGGGACAACACGCGCGCCGCAGAATGGCGCACGTTTATCTCGGCGCGCGCCGCAGAGAACGCCTGTTTTATCTGCGCTGCCAACCGCGTCGGAGAAGAACCCGCCACAACGTTCTGCGGTGAGAGCATGATCGTTGGGCCACGCGGCGATGTGATCGTCGACCTGGATGAAACAACTGAGGGGTACATCATCGCCAAGATCGACGTTGATGAGAATCGTAAATTGCGCGAGGAGACCCAGATATTCCAGACACGCCAGCCGTTAAGTTACCGCGGCATCGTGCGCAAGTACTGAGTTAAGGGCAGCCGTGTAGTGAGATTGCGGTGCGCAAGTACTGAGTTAGTGGCAACCGTGAAATGAGAACGCGGGTGGATGCATGCATATCCGCCCGCGTTTTTACTGTCCAACAAAGCGCAACACATTCAAGATCGAGTCCACCACATTTCTGCTGTTGCCTGCAATCAGACCATCACGCGTGATTCCGCGTTCATCCTCAAACTCGAGCCTGATGGCCGGAAGTGCGCCAAACGAAGTCGCAATCGTTGTCAGGGTGACGACGCGCGCGCGGTGAATCGTAACCGACCAGACATCCCGTTCACGAGCAGGCGCCAGCTTCGCTTCAGCTGGAATCGCCCTGAAGGATACGGGGACTTCCCTGAGAACGACATCGCCGTATGCAGCGCCCAGGCTGCCAAACCAGAACAGAAGAGGCGGAATTCCAAGCTTTTTAGCCCCAGCTTCCTGCATTTCTGCGTTCGCGACCGCGGTGAAGGGAATCGGAATCGCGTAGTCGACACGACGCACAAGCCAGGTGATCACCCCACCCACAAGGGCCAGTCCCAACAGGATGACACTCACCCACCCCAGCATGTCATAAGGCGCCAATGATGGCGGATCGGACACCTTGAGGTAGTAGTCGGGAAGAGCATCATCGCCTCGCAAAAACTTACCGACAAGGGTCACCGGAGTTTTATCGTCACCTGCAACCGGCAGGTTCTCATCCAGCAGGATGACGGGTTCGGGTGAATCGGTTGGCAGAAATGGAATGAAGCGCAAACTCGATTCAATGACGCCAATGAGCTTTGTCTGCACCTGGTACGCGCCATTGATCAGAATACTGCCCGTTGTCCGAACATAACGATCCGCCACAGTAGCTCTCAGATGCGCCGCCGGTAACGGGTATATCGTGAGGTCCTCGGATCTCGCCGAACGATTGACGACTACAGAAGCAATCGCAATCGCAAGTATGGCCAGGACGCCGGCTTTAGCCAGACGGCTATACCCAACTACATAGCTGAGTTTCGATAGTCCGCTTAATCCTCTAACAAACAGGTTGACCATACTTTACTATTCTGCCACTAAATTGGCGCCTTTGGTTCACCTGGATTCATATCGCTCTTATTTTCTTCTTGTTTTAGCCCGCCGATGGCTAAAAACGACGTGACGGAGGCGACAACGCCGACCAATTGCGTCACACGGAACCCAGCCAGCAAGACAGCTTCTGCTCTATAGGCATCGACAATCACGCGCGTGAACGCATACAAACCGATCAGCAGGAGTACTGTGACGCCGTCTGGAAAGCGGCGTCGCAATGACACAAACAGAACTGCAGCGATGCCAAGCAACGAAATGAACTCATACACCTGTACTGGGTGTCGCCATGCATCCCAAAGATAGATAGACCAAGGCAACTGTGCTTCTGTGCCGTAGGCGTCCCCGCTCAGCAGCGCGCCGGCAGCCATGCCTGCCAGAAAGAGCGCCACGCCGGGCGCAATCACATCCAGCAATTGCCAGGTCAATAGGCGCTTGCGCCGGAGATAAACAACTGCAAACGCGACTCCCGTCACCCAGCCTGCAATCGGCAGAAGGGCAGTTGTTCCAGGCATCAGGGCCGACAATGGTTCGCGCGCATACGCCTGCAGGTTCAGCAGCACATAGCCCGCGCGCGCGCCGAGGACACCTGCGATCAACCCATAGAACCCGGCATCGGATACGGCATTGCCGTCCATTCCACGATCAGCCCCGATTCGACTGCTGAGCATCAACCCAAGCATATAGCCCGCTATCGTCGCCAACAACGGCGTTTGAATGGTCAATCCGAAGACACGCAATAATGGCAGCATAGTTCAAAGACCCTTCTCTTTCGGGTAGATTACTGACCCAGAATGGCGTTGATCTTGCTCTCAATCAGTGGGCGGGTCATCGGCCCGCCATAAACGATGTCGCGGATCACGCCGGCTTTATCGATAAAGTATGTTGTTGGCAACGCGGACACCCGATACTGCTGTGACACAAGACCATCCCTATCCAGCGCCAGCATGAACCCCAGGTTCTGTTCGGTCATGAACTTAATGGCCACCTCTTCTGATTCCATCTGGTTGACACCAAGCACAATCACATCACGACTGCCGTAGTCCGTGTTGACTTGATTGAGCGCCGCCATTTCTGCCCGGCAAGGCGGGCACCAACTAGCCCAGAAGTTGACAACAACCACCTTGCCCTTAAGACTATCGAGTGTGATGGCGCTGTTACCGGGCGCGCCAAACGTCACAGCCGGCGCAGGCGCCCCTACACGCGTGGACGCCTGTAGCGCAGGCATGGCTGAGCCTGTATCGGGGCGCGAAATCCATGTCCACGCTAAACCGAGGACTCCAAACAGCACCGCCGTCAGGCGGGCTAACTTTATCAGCGACATCTTCACTTGCACCATCATAAACCAGGGTGCTAAAATCAAGTTTCACCATGAATCTTTTTAACCGAGTCTTCACAATTGTGTCACTCGTGGTGCTCACCCTCTTCGGCGTCGCCACACTCGTGACTCCCGGCGCGGTATTGTTATTCATCAACAGCACCGCGAGTTTCATCCACATCAGCTTCTTTGCAGGCGCTTCAGATGCAGGCCGCATTGCAGTCCGTTTACTGCTCGCGATCGTCTTCATCGCGATTGTCCTGATGCTCATGTGGCTCGAAACCCGCAGAGGGGGTTCGCGCCACGTCGATGTGGCAAAGTCGTCGGGAGGTCAAATTCGCATACACACCTCGGATGTCGAGGAGCGTATCGCGCAGCAGGTTGATGCCATTTCCGGCATCCTCACGTGCCGCGTGCGCGTCAATGAACGAGACCGCGCGGTGATTGCCAAACTTGAAGTTCAGTCGGCTCCGGGCGTCGACCTGGTTGCCAAAGGCGAGGAAGTGGCCGCTATCACGCGCATCGTGGTGCAGGACCAGCTCGGTCTGAAGTTGAAAGAAAAACCCGTCGTGACGATGAGATCCAGCAAGCCGAAGCCCATCGCCGAGACGCCGGCAAAGTCCAGCAGAAATAACGCCGTTAACACGAATGACGCCCCAGGCTCGGATAAAGCATGAGCCTGACTGTAACGCCAACCAGCCCCGCCCTATTGCTTGCCCAGGTTGAGAGCATCCTGTATGCAGCCTCTGAACCCGCTTCGATTACCGCGATTGCGTCCGCACTGGACGCCAGCCAGCAGGATGTTGAGACTGCGCTTGAGGACCTCAGCACACTCTGCATGGCCCGGGGTGTGCGCATACAACGCCATGGCAATGAAGTGCAATTAGTCACTGCGCCGGAGTTTGCGGAGAAGATCCAGAAGTTCCTGGGACTGGAGGCAACCAACCGGCTTTCAACGGCGGCGGTGGAAACACTGGCCATCATTGCCTACAAACAGCCAATCACCAAACCACAGATCGAGATGATCCGCGGCGTCAGTTGCGACGGCGTGATGAAAACGCTGGAAATGCATAACTTGATCAAGGAACTCGGGCGCGCCGAGACCGTTGGACATCCGATGCGATATGGGGTGTCCTTTGAATTCCTGCAGCACTTTGGCTTGCGCGGCGTTCATGAACTCCCCGCCATCGACAAGTTGGAAGTCCTGCCGGCTGGCGATGAGTCCAGCGTTGATGACGGGCAACTTCTGCTTGATGTTGAGCCTGTCGTTGCAACGCCACCGGATACCGCAGGGCAGGAAGCTGGCGCATGAAGCCACAACGCTACTTGGCAGCGGCCGGTTTCGGATCGCGACGGGCCTGTGAGAAGATGATTCTGGAAGGACGTGTTACCGTCAACGGCGCCCCGATGACGTTTAACATGGCAGTCGGCGCCGAAGACCGTGTCATGGTTGACGGGAAACCGGTCATTGCCAGCGACGAGACTGTTTATATTGCGCTTAATAAACCCCCCGGGTATATCTCTGATCGCGGCATTCCGCATGAAAGGAGCGCATTAGATCTGGTCATCGTGCCACAACGGCTCTTTGCGGTTGGACGCCTGGACAAGGATGCAACAGGCTTGCTGCTGCTGACCAACGACGGCGAACTGGCGTTCAAGTTAACCCATCCCCGTTTCGAACACGAGAAGGAATATCGCGTCCTGGTTGAGGGACGCCCCGATGAAAGCGCATTAGGACAATGGCGCGCGGGCTTGCTGCTTAATGGCGACATGACAGCGCCTGCTCAGATCACTATCGCTGACAATCCGGCGAACGAGACACTGAATGAGACATGGTTGCGCGTCGTGTTGCACGAGGGGCGCAAACGCCAGATCAAGCGTGTAGCCAAGTTGATAGGGCATCCGGTAAAACGCCTGATTCGCGTGCGGATCGGCAATATCCTCCTGGGTGACTTGCAACCCGGTGTGTGGCGCAGACTGACCATTGAAGAAATCCGCGGTATGAATGCCGAGGAGCACCAGACATAGACATGAATATCGCAATCGACGGCCCGGCTGCATCCGGTAAAAGCACGCTGGGTGAGGCACTCGCCAAATCCCTGGCGTATCTCTACTTTGACACGGGCGTCATGTATCGCGCGGTGACACTCGCGGCGCTGCAACGCGGCATCGCGTTGCAGGACGAAGCCGCAATAACCAGGCTTGCGCAGGCGCTCAGTATCGAGGTCACAGCGGCCCAGGCGGCGGATACGCGCCAGTATACGGTTCTACTCGATGATGTCGACGTCACCTGGCAGATCCGCCAACCGCAAGTAGATGCGAATGTATCGGTTCCATCCAAATACCCCGGTGTGCGCGCCGAGATGGTGCGCCAGCAGCGCCGTATAGCGGCCAATGGCAACGTGGTCATGGTCGGTCGGGACATCGGAACGGTTGTTCTTCCTGAAGCCGACTTAAAAATCTACCTTGTCGCATCCGTCGAAGAACGCGCCCGGCGACGCCACATGGAGGAGTTAAGCCGTGGACTCACGAGCAACTACGAAAGTGTGCTGTCAGACCTGCGTCATCGCGATCATCTGGACTCAACGCGCCAGACCTCGCCATTGAAACCCGCCGACGACGCCGTCATCATCGACTCAACCAATCGGACGGTTGCCGATATCGCGCGTGAAATCCTTACTTGGGTTGCGCAGAGATCAAACACCAGGGATGGGGCGCAAGTCAGCAGCAGCAAGCCCTGACACTTGGGCGTAAAATTCTCGCAGGTAGTGGAACGGAATTCAAGGAGAACATATGAGGGTCAGGAAAGCAGTAATCACCGCGGCAGGCCAGTCTCAACGCACTCTCCCACTTCAGACGCTTGTCGATCGTGATGGTCAGCAGAAGTCGGCCTTGATGGTCATCATCGAGGAAGCGATCAGCGCTGGGATCACCGAGATTGGCGTCGTGGTGTTCCCAGGCGACGAGGGCGCCTATCTCGCAGCGGCCGAAGCCCATGCGGGCAAATTGCACTTCATCCCACAACCGGAACAGCGAGGCTATGGATATGCGGTTTACTGCGCCCGGCACTTCACTGGCTCAGAACCTTTCCTGCATCTGGTCAGCGATCACCTGTATATCAGCAGCCTGCGCGAAAACGACCAAACCAGGACCTGCGCTCAGCAACTCATCGAGGTAGCAGAGGCAGAAAACTGCGCAGTCTCAGCAGTGCAGGCAACTCGTGAAAACATGCTGCCCTACTACGGGATTGTCGGTGGTCGCCGGATCGCTGGTCAGCACGGCCTTTACACCATCGACAACGTGATCGAGAAACCAACCCCAACGGAGGCCGAGCAATCGTTAATCGTGCCAGGTTTGCGCGCCGGATATTACCTGGCGTTCTTCGGAATGCATGTGTTGACGCCGGCGCTGATGTCCATCCTGGAATCGCAATTGACGGCTAACGGCCAGCCAGGCAAATTACAACTCTCTGCTGCGCTGGCGCAACTCGCCGCCCGGGAGCGTTACCTTGCATTTGAGGCGCGCGGCAGGCGCTATGACATCGGCGTGCACTATGGCATGCTCATCGCCCAACTGGCATTAGCGCTGAGCGGACGGGAGCGTGATGAAGTACTGGCACAACTCGTCGAACTACTAGCGACACGTGAACCATGAGCCAATTAGTCGATATCATCACCGCGACCGACCCGGCCTTACGGAACGAGTCGCTTGACGCCTTCTGTCGACCCGCCTCCCTGGCCGACCTATTGACCGAGTGCGCTGCGCTCGACGACTTCCGGCACAAGAGCGATAACCTCTACGAACGCGTGCGCGCGTTGTTTTTCCTGTATGCAATACACCGCTTTCACTTGCCGCGCAAAGCGGGCATGCCCACTCGTGGAAATATCCCTTATGCAGGCTACGATCATCTGCTGAACCGGCGCTTCGAAGAAGCGATCGGGATTTTCATCGAGACGCAAGCGCATCAAGGGCCGAGTGATGCGATTTCGAGCGCTCTGGCATCCGCCTACCATGCCCTTGGCTTCCAGACGCTCGCCAACCAGGTGCGCCGCAGCGTCAGAACGGTGCGCGGTAACCAATGGATGTTCCGCGTCGGCCATCCTGCCGACCATCCGTTGCGCATTCGACCGGAACTGCTGACGAGACAAGGCGCCAGTGGAGCGCCGGACCAAAAGGCTGAGTCACTGGGCGCCTTCCCGATCCTGCGCGAGCGCACTCCTGTTCGCATGGACCTGTCGCACAGCGGCTGGAGCGATATCTTCTTTCTCGGCATGGACTTCCCCGAGTGCGCCCGCGTGCTCAATGTCTCGATTGACCTGGCAGTCGTCGGGCGCGACGCGGCGCCAAGGCCGCCTGTCGAGTCTTACCTGCGCGTCATTGACCAGCCTGTCCTAAAGCTCGCCAGCGTCGACCTGGGCGCTGCGGCCACAATCACCGATCTATCAGAAGTCTTCGACTTCGCCAAAGATTACCTTGGGCTGTTAAAGGCGGCGATTATCGCGGCAGGCATCATCCCGCCCGGCATCGAAGGTTCCGGACAGAGCCTCGAACAATTGCTGGCGCAAGTTGTCGGACCGGGACTTGGCCTTGAGATCGTCAGCAATGTGAATAACATCCCCAAGGGCTCGCGCCTGGCCGTGTCCACGAACCTGCTGGGCTCATTAATCTCAGTCTGCATGCGCGCCACCAACCAGGCCAAGTCGCTGACAGGCCCGCTGCAGGAAAATGAGCGTCGGTTGGCGGCGGCGCGCGCCATCCTCGGCGAGTGGCTCGGTGGTTCCGGCGGCGGCTGGCAGGATTCGGGCGGCGTCTGGCCAGGGATGAAGTTAATCGAGGGCGTGCTCGCAACGGAAGGCGACCCGGAGTATGGGATCAGCCGTGGGAGACTGTTGCCGACGCATCACATTCTGGATGAGCAGGACGCGCCGCAGGATGTGCGCCAGAAACTTCAAGATAGCCTGGTATTGGTTCATGGCGGGATGGCGCAGAATGTTGGCCCAATCCTTGAGATGGTCACCGAGAAATACCTGCTGCGATCCGAGGCCGAGTGGCAGGCGCGCGCGCAGGCCATCCACATCCTCGATGAGATACTCGCGTCACTGCGCAAGCCGACATCTGTCGATGCGGTCGCAAGTGAGGTAAATCCGGTTCAAGCCATCGGCGCAGCAACGACGCGCAACTTCTTTGGGCCGATCCAGACGATCATTCCCTGGACAACGAACCTCTTTACCGAGACACTCATCCAGCGGGTTAAGGATGAGTTTGGAGACAAATACTGGGGCTTCTGGATGCTTGGCGGCATGTCTGGCGGCGGTATGGGGTTCATGTTTGCCCCGGATGTGAAACACATTGCCCAGGTTCGTCTGCAGGAGATCATGAGAGCGATCAAACGCGAGCAGGAGCACGCGCTTCCATTCGCCATGGAACCGGTCGTCTATGACTTCGCCATCAATCAGAACGGCACCTTCGCAGAACTGCTGAGCGATGACAATGCCTTGATGCCGCTGGGTTACTACAGCATGATCGTGCCGGAACTGGTTCGCGCGGATGTGCGCAAACTCTCGGTCACGCAACGGGAAGAACTGGATCGTTTTGCTACCGCTTCGCGCACCCGACCCGAAATGCGGGGGATGGCGCAAGTCCTGTTCGACCGCCTGTTGCCCCGCGCCAGAATGGCCGGCGAGGAACGCCAGAACCTTGGCTCCTTGCTCGCACAGTCAGGGTTTGATCAGGCGCAGCACGAACAAATTCGCGAGGCGTTGCGCGCGGGCAGAATCGGGTTGTCGCAAAACCGGTTACACGCCAGCACCACGATTCAGGACGTTCAGCCAGCAGATATCCATGACGCATCGACAGACGCGGCGCCGCCCGACTATCGAGACGCCGGCATGCAGGCATTGGCAGCAGGCGCCGTTGCCGTTGTGTCGCTGGCGGCAGGTTCAGGCAGCCGTTGGACTCAAGGCGCGGGCATCGTCAAGGCATTGCACCCGTTTGCCAAATTGAGTGGGAAACACCGTAGCTTCATCGAACTGCACCTGGCAAAAAGCCGTCGAATTAGTTCGCTGTGCGGGACTCCCCTGCCCCACATCGTGACGACCAGTTACCTGACTCATGCGCCGATACAACAGTACCTCGAAGCACAGGGAAACTATGGGTATTCCGGCCCCTTGCTGCTGTCACCGGGGCGCGCGATTGGCTTAAGGTTGATCCCCATGGTGCGTGATCTCCGCTTCGCCTGGGAGGAAGTCTCGCATCAAATGCTGGACGAGCAGGCGCAGAAGGTGCGCGACAGTCTGCACCACGCGCTCATCGACTGGGCGCAAAAGGCCGGCGAGGGTTCGGACTATACGGACAACCTGCCGTATCAATGCATCCACCCGGTGGGTCACTGGTACGAGATACCGAACATGCTTCGCAACGGGATACTCGCGCAATTGCTGGCTGAACGCCCACAGCTAAAGTATCTGATGCTGCACAACATCGATACACTTGGCGCTGATGCGGCGCCCGAAATGCTTGGGCGTCATATCATCAGCGGCGCATGTATGACCTATGAAGTCATCACGCGCCGGCTGGAGGATCGCGGCGGTGGACTGGCGCGCGTCGATGGGCGTGTGCGACTCGTAGAGGGACTGGCCATGCCGCGCGAGGAAGATGAGTTCGGGCTGTCGTACTACAACACGCTCACGACCTGGATCGACATCGACAAGCTCCTTGATGTGTTCAACCTCAAACGATCCGATCTGGGAGACGATGAACGCGTCACTGCGGCGATTCGCACTGTCGCAGCCCGCATGCCCACCTATGTCACACTGAAAGACGTGAAGAAGCGCTGGGGACACGGGCAGGAGGATATCTTCCCGGTCGCGCAATTCGAGAAACTCTGGGGCGACATGACAGCGCTGCCGGAGGTGGATTGCCAGTTCATGGTCGTGTCGCGCATGCGCGGGCAACAACTCAAGGATCAGGCACAGTTGGATGGGTGGCTGCGGGATGGCTCAGCCGCGTATGTGGATAGTTTGTGTCAGTGGCAATAACTTTCGATTCTTGCTAGAATAAGATCAGCTTCAACTATAAGTGGAGAGACATAATGGACGTAATTGATGAGTCGACCGCCTTCGAGTTCGATCGCGCGTGGATTGATTCTCACATTGGCGTATTGGCCGAGAATTTTGCAGATCACTGGATCGCGGTGAAAGGCGGGCGAGTGGTTGCGAGTGAGGTCGACCTGGGCGAATTAGTTCACAAGCTTCCCGATCTCGCGCATACCTGTGTTGAGTTCATCGACGCTCAACCGACAGTCGAGTTTGCCTGACATCAAAAGAAGAAACCCCGGCTCAACGAACCGGGGTTTCTTTTGTTAACTTTGTTAACGCGCTTTTGGTCTTCGATTGCTGATTCATCAGTGAAGCCAGCCTATTCCTCAGATCGGTGAAGAACCGCCGAACGCGCGGTATGCGAACGATCAGAAGCACTGCAACAATAAACGCATATTGCAGAGGCAGGCGGATATCGGCTTTCACCAGCCACACAAAGTGCACCACGCCGAGCGGGACTGCAATGTACATCAGGTAGTGCAACTTCTTCCAGCGCTTGCCAAGCCGCTTCATCCATCCCTTTGTTGAAGTGATCGCCAGCGGCAACAACAACAGAAACGCGGTGAAGCCCACCAGCACGTAGCGCTTCTCGATGATGGTATCGCGAATCATTTCGATATCGAGGCCGTAATCGAGCACTGCGAAGATGAACAGATGGATGGCGACATAGAGAAAACCATACAACCCAAGCGGGCGGCGTAGCCTGACCACCTGCTTAAAGCCAAAGATCGTATTCACAGGCGTGACTGCCAGCGAAAGCACAAGCAACACCAGTGCAGTCAGCCCCGTGCGATAGGTGGCCTCCTGAATTGGATTTGCGGTGAGCCGATGATTCGCCGCATCCCAGAGCAGCACCGCCAGCGGTATAAGCGCTCCAATGTGCGTCACGATCTGTAACGGCGTGAATTGAATTCTCGGTCTGGGCCGTGCCCGCTCGGTTGTGGCTGTCATAGGAAATCAGTAGCTGGCGATCAAATCCATGCCATCGTATAGGTGGGCGACTTCGTCAGCATACCCGTTAAACTTCAGCGTCTTGCGCCGGCTGGTTTCACCAATGCGGCGTTCCGTTGCCTGCGACCAGCGAGGGTGCGGTCGATCAGGATTCACATTTGAGTAGAACCCATATTCGTCCGGCGCCGCGTTCGTCCACAGAGAGATCGGCTGCTCTTCCACCAGGCTGATCTTGACAATGGCCTTGGCGCTCTTAAAACCATATTTCCATGGCAATGCGATGCGCAACGGCGCGCCGTTCTGATTTGGCAATGGTTTGCCATACAATCCGGTGACCATCAGCGCCAGGCTGTTCATGGCTTCATCCACGCGCAATCCCTCGATATAGGGCCATTTGAAGTAGTTATCTCTCTGACCAGGCATCTGGTCCGGCGCCATGATGGATTCGAAGCGCACATATTTCGCCTTCGATTGCGGGCCGGCTTCCTTCAGGAGCGCAGCCAATGGAAAACCAGTCCATGGGATAACCATTGACCAACCTTCCACACAGCGATGGCGATACACGTGCTCCTGTTGTGGAAATTTCTTCAGCAGGTCATCCATTCCGTAGGTCTTCGGATTGTCAACCAGACCGTCCACCACTACCGACCATGGTGTTGTTTTGAAATTCGTCGCAAGATCTGCAATGGGCTCCTTGAGCTGCGAAAATTCATAGTAGTTGTTGTAGTGAGTGATGTCATTCTCCGACGTTGGCGTTTCCGCGGGAGGATTCGGGTTTGCCGTTGGCGGCGCAAAGAGCGAATCAGGGCCTGCTGTTGATGTGGGTCTGTTATCGGGCGTAGCGGCCACGCCACAGGCCGCCAGTGCTACCGAACTCAAGGCAATTGCCCCGATTCCTATCATAAACTTGCGCCGAGACAGATAGATATGCTCGGGGGTGATTTCAGACGACCGTATTTTTACCATCACATTACTCCTGCTTCAATCTCCAAACTATCCAAACTCCTGCTCCAAACACTATAACCAACCCAACTGAGTGAACACTAAGCACACTATTAACAGATTCTTACGGCACAAGGCCGCCAAATGACTATGCGACAGTCGCGTGGACGGGAACGAATGGTGTGACATTCTTGCGGCGCCACAGCAATCGAGCCGCCACCGAGTCGCCACCGAGTGAATTCGGCGTCTGACATGCCATGCCACAAAACCGGCTCAAAACCGGTTAAGATCGGACGTTCCCGAACGCGCTTATGACTATTAAGAAACACCACCGTACACCGTACCTGGCCGACACACGGATCCGCTCCGCACCTACGTCGTTAATCCACGTAGCGGCGGACCTGTGTGTCCGCCTGATGTGGCGCATGTAGCCGGGCGGACACATGGGTCCCGATTCGCGCCTACGTCATTCATCCGCGTAGCGGCCGCTACGAGCCATGATGTTGCCGCCTGATGCAGCGCATGCAGCCGGGCGGACACACGGGTAATAGTCATTCATCCACGTAGCGGCCACTACGCGCCGTGTGGCCGCCTGATATGGCCCCGTGTGACAGGCGGGAATTCATTCGCGGCACTTGCAGTCTATTTCGAATAGATCTGCGGGTTAAGACAGTTCGGCGGCATCTTGCCTTCCAAACCTGCCAACAGGTTATCCGCAGCGATCTCAGCCATGCGACTGCGCGTCTCAAAACTCGCCGACGCAATATGCGGGACGATCAACGCATTGTCGAGTGTGTAGAGCGGATGATCGGATGGTAGCGGTTCCGGATCCGTCACATCCAGCCCGGCAGCAAAAATCTGATGCGCCTTGAGCGCCTCATACAGCGCCATCGTATCCACAACAGGGCCGCGCGATGTGTTGATCAGGACGGCGCTGGGCTTCATCGTCGCCAATGCGGCGGCATTAATGTAGTGGCGCGTTTCGGGCAACAGCGGAACGTGCAACGACAGGAAGTCGGACTGCGCCAGTAATTCCTGTTTCGACACAAACTGCGCGCCAAGCTCCTTTTCAGCCTGTTCGTTGCGCACTGCGTCGTTGTAGATGATCTTCATGTTGAAGCCCCTGGCGCGCCGCGCGACAGCATAGCCAATCCGGCCAATCCCGGCAACCCCCAGGGTCGCGCCGTAAATATCCTGCCCCAGCAACAACATCGGCCCCCAGGTTTTCCAATGGCCGCCCTTGGCATAGTCGCGACCCTCCGCGATGCGGCGCGCGCACGAAACCAGTAACGTAAAGGCCAGATCAGCCGTTGTCTCAGTCAGGACGCCCGGTGTGTTTGTCACCGGAACGCCTCGTTTCGTCGCGGCCGGCACGTCGATGTTGTCAAACCCGACCGCATAGTTCGCAACGACCTTCAGGTTTGGTCCAGCATCAAACAGCTCACCATCGACTTTGTCGGTCAGCAAACTGACCAGGCCGTCGCAATCGCGCACGCGTTCAAGCAATACCGCCCGGGACGGCGGGAGTTCATCCTGCCAAACCGTGGCATCGCAATTGGCCAGGATTTTGGCTAACCCACGCTCAGGAATCACACGTGTAACAAATACTTTTGGCTTTGCCATCGGTCACCTCTTATTTCAAATCTCACCCAACAGGATTACGCCTGGTCAATCCACCGCTTCAACTGCCCAAGCCCGGCGTGAATATCATCGACACTGATTCCAGAATAGGCCAGGCGGATATAAGACTCTTGCTCACCCGGTTGAGGGCGACCAAAGTGCTTGCGCGTGCAGAACGACACGCAGGCTTGTTTCAACGCCGCGTTCGCGAAGTCTGTGACATCTGCAAAACCCATCTTCTGCATGATTTTGGTCACATTCGGGAACACGTAGAACGTCGATTCCGGCCTGTGAACCGTTAACCCCTCAATCTGCTGCAAGCATTCCACCGCGGCATCGCGACGACGGCGCAACTCGGCAAGGATTTGCTGCGAGCCAGTCTGATCACCCTGTAGCGCAGCGATCCCCGCATATTGAACGAAGTGAGTGGTGCACGACTCGTCGTTGGTGTTCAACCGCGCGATAACCTGCGCGATATCTTTCGGCGCAATCGCGGCGCCCAGCCGCCAGCCAGTCATCGCGTACTTCTTCGAGTAGGTATACAGGATCACCGTGCGTTCCTGCATCCCAGGCAGGGAAGCGATACTCTCACTCGCACCCGAATAGCGCATCTCGAAATACGCTTCATCGGACAGCACGATCAGATTATGCGCAATCGCGAGTTCCGCGAGATGTTCCATTTCCTTGCGGCTGGATTCGGTGCCGAGCGGGTTCTGTTGATTGTTGTAGATTAAAACACGCGTCTTTGGCGTAATCAGGCTTTCCAGATAGTCCATGTCAATATGGAAACTGGCCTCGCCTTCGACAAACCGATAGGGGCGCGCGACCCCGCCAAAGTATTCGATCTGCGACTCGTAGATCGGGTAGCCGGGGTTGGGGTAAAGCACCTCGTCGCCAGGATTCATAATCGCCTGGATGAACTTTGTGACCACCGGTTTGCCGCCGGGCTGAACCACCACGTTCTCCGGCCCAAAGTGAATACCGCGCCTATGTCCGGTATCCTCGGCGATCGCTTGTCGAAGCGCAGGGATGCCTGCTGCCGGCGCATAGCCGGTTTTGCCATTCGCGATGGCTGCCCGCATGGCTTCAACAATGTTCGCGGGTGTCGGAATGTTGATGTCACCCAGATGAAAGGAATATACCTTATGTCCCTGCGCCGACCAGGCTGCGGCGGCTTCGGATACGGCAAATGCGGTCTCGGTTCCCAAATTTGATAAACGTGTTGCTAGCATCATGCTGCCTCAATCTGCCTCAATCTACTTCAATTTACTTCAGTGTCTTGCTCAAAAATTGAATTGCACTTAAAGTGTAAGTATGGTGATATCCTATCACGGTACTGGACTCCGCCAAAGGAGCACAGATCCGTCAAACGGGTGTCAGACAGAAGCCAAACAGGAGCAGCAAAAATGGTAACGATTGAGCATGGCGAGTATATCGGACTGGCGTGTGACTGGATCAGCAACGGCCAGATTCGCGTGGCTGTAACGACAGATCGCGGCCCGCGCGCGATGTTTTTTGGATGGGAGGGCGGCGAGAACCTGTTCGCAGAGATTCTCAATGTGGCGATCCCGTCGCCCAATGGCCCATACTATCTGCTGGGCGGCCATCGGGTGTGGCACGCGCCAGAGTGGAGCGTCAGGACCTATTGGCCTGAGACGCAGCCAATCACCGCCGAACAAAAGCCGAATGGCGTTAAGGTGACGCTTGCCAGCGATGGCAGCCAGATCGAGAAAGCGCTTGACTTCGAAATGGACGCCGACCGACCGGTCGTGAAGGTCACGCACACGTTGCGGAACACCGGCCTCTGGCCGGTCGAACTCGCCCCGTGGGCCATCACGCAGTGCCGGCTCGGCGGGACCGTCCTCCTGCCGCAACCCGTTGATCCTGCGGACTCCGAGAGTCTTCTGCCGAACAAACGCTACAGCTTCTGGCCTTACACAAGCTTCAGCGATGGGCGCATCGAATTCGGGCGCGCGATCACATTGCTCCACGCCAAGGCTGCCCCACCCACCAAGCTTGGTTATCGCAACCATGCCGGCTGGGCAGGCTACTGGCTCAACGGGACGCTGTTCACAAAGCGATTTGACCCGCGATTGGACGCCAACCATGTGGACTTCGGGTGCAACTGCGAATGCTATTGCAACGACGCATTTGTAGAGATAGAGACGTTGGGGCCGCTGGCCGCCCTGCAACCGGGCGCAATCGTCACACACACGGAGACATGGCAACTCTACGCGAACGTGCAACAGCCTATCGATGAAGCGACGGCCATTGCAATCGCGGCAAACCTGTAGCCAGCGAATAATTTCGGCGTCTGACGTAGCCGCCGACCCGCGTGTCGGCCAGGTGCTACGTGGATAAATGACGTAGCCGCGAAGCGGGACCCGCGTGTCCGCCCGGCTGCTTGCGCCACATCAGGCGACCACATGGGGTCGCGGCTACGTGGATAAATGACGTAGCCGCCGACCCGCGTGTCGGCATGGTGCGATGTACGGAGTTATTTTTTAATAGTCATCAGCACGTTTCGGTTCCGCGTGTCAGGCGCGAATTCATTCGCGACGTTCTCGCGCGTCATTCACAGCATTCACCGCACTCGCAACAATTCGCGACACTCTACATCTTGTGGTGAACCTGCAGGCTGCGCACCTTGAGTCCCTTGTCGCGCACCGCCCGGATGCCGTTCACGGCGGCAGCGGCTGCGCTAAGTGTGGAAAGCAGTGGAACTCGGTTCATGGTCGCCGCCGCGCGGATGGCTTGACCATCGGTGTATGCCTGTCGTCCCAGCGGGGTGCTGATGACAAGCGCCACCTGATCCTGCGCGATTAAGTCCACCACATGCGGTGAACCCTCGCTGACCTTGTTCACACGGCGCGTGGGAATGCCGAGTTTGTTCAACCATTGCGCCGTCCCACTCGTCGCCAGGATTTCAAACCCCAGCCGGTGCAGGTCGCGCGCGATTTTGGTCACCGCACCTTTATCAAAATCGTTCACGGTAATCAGGACGCAACCGCTCGTCGGTAGTGTTCCACTGGCAGCCATCTCCGCCTTGGCAAATGCATGGCCGAAGTTGGAGGCATGACCCATCACCTCGCCGGTGCTGCGCATTTCCGGACCAAGCCGCACAAACGCCCCCGGGAACTTGTTAAACGGCAACACCACTTCTTTCACAAAAAAGCCATCGAGCTTTGGCTCTTCTGTGAAACCGATCTCTTTGAGCGATTGATGCACCGCGATGCGCGCAGCGACCTTTGCGAGCGGGACGCCCGTCGCCTTGGACACATAGGGCGTCGTGCGGCTGGCGCGCGGGTTTACTTCGAGCACATACACCACATCATCCTTGATCGCAAGCTGCGTGTTCATCAAACCGCGCACGCCGATGCGCAGGCCAATCCGTTCAATGTAATCCCGAATGGTATTGAGGTGGTACTCGCTGATCTTGAACGGCGGCAACACGCAGGCGCTATCACCGCTGTGCACTCCGGCTTCCTCGATGTGCTGCATGATGCCGCCGATCACCAATTGCGTGCCGTCTGCAACCGCATCGACATCGATCTCGTACGCATCCTCCAGGTAGCGGTCAATCAGCACCGGGGCATCCGGGGAAACCTTGGTCGCCTCGGCAATAAATACCGCGAGGTCTTCGTCGTCATACACGATCCCCATCGCGCGCCCGCCAAGCACATAGGAGGGGCGCACAAGCACGGGATAACCGATACGCGAGGCAACCACGCGCGCTTCCGCGAGCGACATGGCCGTCCCATTCTCAGGTTGTGGAATCTCCAGTTCACGCAGAATCTCCGCGAACAGTTGCCGATCCTCGGCGAGCGCGATCGCATCCGGCGATGTGCCCCATATTGGCACACCCGCCTTCTGCAGCGCCTTTGCGAGGTTCAGCGGCGTCTGACCGCCGAATTGCACCAGCATAGGCACAGGCACATTGGGATCAGAGTGCAGAGACTCGTTTTCCCAGATATTCAGAACATGCTCGATGGTTAATGGCTCAAAATACAGGCGGTCGGCCGTGTCATAATCGGTGCTCACGGTTTCCGGGTTACAGTTAACCATGATCGTCTCGTAACCCAGCGCCTTGAGCGCATAACACGCGTGCACGCAGCAGTAGTCAAACTCGATGCCCTGCCCGATCCGGTTTGGTCCGCTGCCGAGGATGATCACCTTGCGCCTGTTGGTAACCTCCGACTCATCGTAGCCGTCATAGTTGCTATACAGGTAGGGAGTCGCCGATTCAAACTCCGCGGCGCAGGTATCCACACGATAGAACGATGTGACAATCCCCTGTGATTTACGATGCGCGCGCACACCAAGCGCAGTCGGTCGCGCGCCGTCGCGACCCGGCTTGACTAACAACGCAATATAAGCATCGCCAAAACCTTCACTCTTGGCGCGCTGCAGCAATTCCATGGGCAACGATTCGAGTGTGTGCTGCCCCAGATCACGCTCCGTCTGCAACAAACCAGAAATTTGATCGATGAACCAGGCATCGTAACCCGTGCTGGCATGTATCTTGTCCGCGCTATAGCCTTCGCGCAACAGCTGCGCCACATCGAACAAACGTGACGCCGTCGGCACGATCACCGATTCTGCCAGCGGTGTGGCTGTTGGAGCATTTGGCGTCAGCCCGACCTTGCCGATCTCAAGCGCCTGCACCGCTTTGTTCAGCGCTTCCTTGAAGGTTCGACCGATTGCCATCACTTCGCCCACCGACTTCATCTGCGGGCCAAGCGTGCTGTCGGCGCCGGGGAACTTCTCAAACGCCCAACGCGGTATTTTCACGACGACGTAGTCGAGCGAAGGCTCAAAGCTCGCGGGCGTCTTCTTCGTAATGTCGTTTGGGATCTCGTCAAGTGAATAGCCCACTGCGAGCAACGCGGCAATCTTTGCGATCGGGAAACCTGTCGCCTTGGAGGCCAGTGCGGACGAGCGCGAAACGCGCGGGTTCATCTCAATGACAAAGGGTTCGCCGGTCTGCGGGTTCACCGCAAACTGGACGTTGCTGCCGCCCGTCTCCACACCCACGGCGCGCATCACAATCTTCGCCATATCACGCAGGCGTTGCAATTCCTTGTCGGTCAAGGTTTGCACCGGCGCGACAGTGATGCTATCGCCGGTATGCACGCCCATCGCATCAAGGTTCTCGATGGAACACACGACGACGAAATTGTCCTTGTGGTCGCGCATCACCTCAAGCTCATATTCCTTCCAGCCGATGACGCTTTGTTCGATCAGCACCTGATGCACGGGGCTCTCATGGATGCCCTTGGCGCATTTTATGCGCAGTTCCTCGGCGGAATAAGCGATGCCGCCGCCGCTACCGCCAAGCGTAAATGACGGCCTGATCAGGACGGGGTACCCGATGACTTCCGCAAACCGGAGCGCGGCATCGACGGTGGTCACTGCCTCACCCTGCGGGACTTGCAGCCCATGCGCGATCATCGCTTCCTTGAATAACTGCCGGTCTTCAGCAAGTTTAATCGACTCAACTTTTGCGCCGATCAACTGCACGCCATGACGGCGCAGAATGCCAGCCTCTTCCATTTCTGTCGCCAGGTTCAGACCTGTCTGACCGCCCACGGTTGGCAGCAGAGCATCCGGCTTCTCGATCTCGATGATCTTCTCAACAATTTCGGGCGTTAGCGGTTCAATGTAGGTGGCGTCGGCAAACTCAGGGTCGGTCATGATCGTGGCAGGGTTCGAGTTCACCAGAACAACGCGATATCCCTCACGACGGAGGACCTTGCATGCCTGCACCCCGGCGTAGTCAAATTCGCACGCTTGTCCAATGACGATGGGACCTGACCCGATGATCAGAATGGTTTTAATGTCGGTTCGTTTCGGCATGGTCTGTATCTTAGCAGGAAGAATATGCGATTCGCGTGACGCTCGTAATAAGATGGCCTGAATATAGCGGTTTGACAAACATGCCAGTTATCCGTATGATTCGGGTCGTGCAGCCAAACTTCACAAATGTCGGGCAACACATAATCACTGTGCCAGACTCGGCACGGTTTGCTTCAATATCCTTCCTTGAGGAGGTGACAGACCCTTATTGAGTAATATCGGTCAAACTATCCTGTTCACTCGTACCGTGGTTTCTTCGCAGCATAGTGTTTAATATTTTTGTCGAGTTGTATTTGCTAAGTCAGGTATTTCGAGGAGAAACGAAAGATGAGTTCATCTAAAAAGTCCACTCTGTCACGTCGACAGATGCTCACTGTAATGGGCGCCACCGGCGCAGCCGCCGCGTTAGTCGCCTGCGGTGCAGCGACACCGACCGCCGCCCCAGCTACAGCTGTTCCCGCAGCAACCGCCGTTCCCCCAACCGCTGCCCCTGCAGCAACCGCCGTTCCAAAGCCAACCGATGCACCGACGGCTGTTCCACCAACCACCGCTCCTGCAGCGACCGCAACGGCCGCGCCGAAGATGGTCACCAGCGGCGGCAAGCAGTTGCCTGCCGACGCAGCTTCAGCCGACCAACAGGTGCTCCTGTATGCCGGGGCAGTTCCGGGACCGGGCCAAGGTGTGGATGCGCAGATTACCGCCAGTGTTTACGCCCGCGGTGGTCTCGCAGACTTGTATTCATTGCCGCTCAACCGGTTGAGTCACGACTTTGACATGGTTCCTGGTTCTGCGACTGAATGGAAAGTTTCAGATGATGGTCTGAAGTGGACATTTACGTTGCGCAAAGACCTTCCATGGTCGGACGGCAGCGGAATGGTCACCGCTGACGACTTTATCGCCACATTCCAGCACATCGCCGATCCCAAGACGGCTTATGACTTCACGTGGTACTGGGATACTGGCAACGGTAACCTCAAAGGGTTAGGGGAAGCGCTCAAAGGCACGATTACGCCTGACAAGATCGGCGTCAGCAAGACCGACGACTTCACCCTGGTCGTCGAGACATCCGTGCCAACCCCGTACCTGCCCCGTTTGTGCATTTACATGAATCCGTTCAATGCAAAGGCGCTGAAGGCAAGCGGTCCGAAGTACATGAACGATCCCAAGACCACCATATCTTCAGGGCCGTTCGTCATCACGAGTTGGGATCCCACGCGTTGGGAGGCCACTGCCAACACGAAAGTGCCCGATGATGTCAAACCTTTCTTCGAGCGCATCCTTAGCGTTCCGTATCCAAACGGTTTCCAGGCTTATCAAGCCGGTCAAATAGATATGAGCGCGATCGGAAACGCAGCCGATCTGCAAACGGCAATCACTGATCCAGTGTTGGCCGCGGACATCCGACCCGACGTCGGCGACTTCCGCACGGACTACTTCTTCTTTGACACCACAGTAGCTCCATTTGATAACGCGAAGTTCCGTGAGGCGTTGGGGCATCTGCTCGATCGTGAAGCTATCGGCAAGAACATCAGCAAACTGCTGGCTCGGCCGGCATACTCCTTCCTGGCTGCCGGCTTCCCAGCTGCCAACCCCGAAGGGCTGCGGGATATCCAGTCGTTCGATGTGGAAAAGGCTAAGAAAGCTTACGCTGATTCCGGCGTAAAGATCGACAAACTGACACTGACGTATCGCGACGACTACGCACTGTATGAGGCGATCAGCGCTTTCTATGCGGACTCGATAAAGACCAACCTCGGCATCTCGGTTGAGATCAAGAAGCTCCCTGTGAAGGACTACTCAGCAGCTCTGCTGGCCAAGCCCTCGCAGATTCCGTTTGGCGCGATCTCCTACGGCATGGACTACCTTGACCCCTCAAACATGCTCGGCGTGTTTGTCGGCAACAAGAAAGGCGGTCGCCATACTTGGAATGATACCGCCTACCAGGACTTGCTGGCCAAGGCCGGGCCGATGACGGATATTGCGGCGCGCACAGCACTCTATCAGCAAGCTGAAAAGCTCATGACGGAGAGCTTCGCGTTTGTATGGATGGTTACACGGACGCCGCTGAACCTGCTCAAACCATACATGAAGGGCGAAGGCACACTACCAGGCAAGGTTAACAAGAATCCTGGTATCGCCTGGCCCCAACTCAGCGCAATGACTCCCTACGTATCATCGACCTACATTGGAAACAATGTGACCAAGCGCACAATTCCGTAGTTTCTTTCGCAAGTAAAACGCATAAAGGAGTGGAGCCGGCTTGGCTCCACTCCTTTACTCTATCCATTAATTTTGGTGATGCAGGAACTATGGCACGTTATTTACTAGTACGCTTCTTTGGCTTCATTTTTGTCATTGTGACGGTTTCATTTATCACCTTCTTCCTGATGTGGAGCACGCCTGGCGGGCCGTTCGATGAGTCAAAAATGCCGTTGGAAGGAGCTGCGAAGGCAAATATACTAAAGAAGTACGGGCTCGATCAGCCTTTTTACGTACAGTGGTTCAAGTATATGGTCAACGCCGTTCAGGGCGACTTCGGAACATCCTTTCAGTACCAGACACCAGTGAAGGACCTGTTTCTGAAGTTTTGGCCCAATAGCCTGCTATTGGGTGTGCTTTCGTTGGCATGGAGTTTCCCTGTAGGGATCATAATTGGCGTCATTGCGGCGTTAAAACGGAATACAGTGATTGACTACTTTATCACTACGTTCGCACTTGTCACGAGTTCACTCCCTCAGTTCGCAGTGATCTTCTTCGCGCTGGCGATTTTCGCGGTGTGGCTGAAAGTAGTGCCCTATGGAGGTTGGATTGATCGCACCCCAGACTTGAAAGTGCTTATCTTACCAGTGTTGATTTTTGGTATGGGAACGGTCGGGTCGCTGGCGCGATACACGCGTTCGGGTATGCTGGATGTGCTAGGGCAGGACTATATTCGCACTGCCAGGGCGAAAGGCGCCAAGCGATCCGTAGTGATCTTCAAGCACGCCATGCGAAACATGCTTGTGCCCATCGTTACCATCTTCCTGCCGACGGTAACCAACATCCTCTCCGGCTCAATCTATGTTGAACTGGGTTTCGTTATTCCCGGCGTCGGACGGTTTTTCCTCCTGAGCATCTTTGCGCGCGATTACCCTATGATTATGGCAACAGTTCTCATCGCAGCGACGATTTTGTCTGTCACCTACTTATTGACGGATGTAGCGTATACGTTACTTGATCCACGCATTCGACTCGCATAACCGGAGTGACGATGGCTACACAAACATACGCAGACAAACTAGCGACGCCTGAACACACCTATAAGTCACTGACGCCCTTTCAACTGGCGTTCAGGAGATTCCGCAAGCACAAACTTGCCATGGTTGGATTCGTCATTATCTTCATATTCTTTTTTATGGGGATTTTTGCGCCGGTTATTTCTCCCTATCCTTACGACAAAACAAGCATCAAGGTATTCTATGAACCCGGCAAAGATCCAGCGCACATCCTTGGAACCGATAACGTCGGGCGTGATTATCTAAGCCGTGTCATTTGGGGCGCCAACACCAGTCTAATCGTGAGTATGAGCGTGCAGGCATTTTGTCTGGTCGTAGGCTTGGCTCTGGGCTTCATGGCAGGTTGGTTTGGAGGCGTCTGGGATTACGTCTTAAGCCGCATCATCGAAGTTGTTGGCGCCATGCCGGGACTGATGTTCCAGATACTCATCATGACCTTGCTTGGGAATGGATTGTGGAATGTCATCATAGCGATAGCAATCCTGAGCTGGCCTGGTTGGGTGCGTCTGGTGCGCGCACAGGTATTAGCTTACCGCACGCGTGACTTTATGGAAGCCTCACGCGCACTCGGCGCAAGCACCTCGTTTATCGCCTGGCGGCACATGTTCCCAAACATTTTGAACCCACTGCTGATCGCAATCAGTTTTGGCGTTCCGGGCTTTATTGTTGCAGAAGCAGGACTGAGCTTCCTGGGGCGTGGCATTAATGACCCGGTAGCCAGTTGGGGCAAGATGTTGGCATCCGCGGGTGACTATGTGAGCAGCTACATCTACATGGGAATAATCCCAACGGTTATCATCATCATCGTCATTATTGGGTTCTCGTTCTTTGGCGACGGCGTCCGCGACGCACTCGACCCGCAATCAGATCGAGCGACAGGTGGGTAGTTCATCACCTGATGCAACCCGACAAAAAAGCCCGTCGCTACGCGCGATGGGCTTTTTTTGTCGGTGCTAAGGGGTCTATTTAATCGTCAACTTACCGTTCATACGGATGAAATAACCCGGGAAGGTGCAGAAAAACTGGTACTCTCCAGCCGGAGGCGCTGAAAATGTTATCGTGTCAGTGGCGCCTGGCTTGATAAGCTTGGTGTTCACGATAATATCCGGGTCGCCGGGCTTCAAGTAACCAGTCGCTTCGCTCTCCGCAGACCCATTTGTTGCCACCGAAAACATTTTCCCTGGCTTAGCAAGCACCCAATTGAACTGTTTATCGGTGGATTTGTTAGTGAGCGTCAAAGTAATCTTCGAGCCAGCCGGCGCCTCAAGTGCTTTGCTTGAATAATCAACCGAATCATCCGCGCTCTCCTCTAATGTCACGGCTGGCCCGGTCGCTTCAGCCGTAGGCGCAGCAGCACCGCCACCACATGCAGCCAATATCATCGAGCCAATTCCAAAACCACCCATTACGAGCGACGACCGAATAAACTCTCTCCGGGTAATACCTTTGAACATCTCTGATTATCCTCCGAACAATATAAAGTCCTCTGCTGAGTGCCACTTCGGGGTGAAGCTCAAGTCGGATAATTTTACCGCAGATACTCCTGCAAAAACCCTTCGGGTGAGTACACCCGAAGGGTTTCTCTATACATCCCATCCCGCCAGGCAGTGAGCCGCCTGATGCAACGTTTCATCTTTTTTGCAGTAACAGAACCGTATCATAGTGCGGCTGAGGGACTTATGCCAGTAGAAGGACGACCCCGGCACGGATGCCAGACCGGCCTCGCGCACCATGCGCATCGCAAACTCCGTATCATCTTCGGCGCTCAACTCCGAGTAATCCGCCATGATGTAGTAGGCGCCTTCAGGGACGCTCGGTTTGAAGCCTTTCTGTCGCAAGGCAGCCAGCAGGATGTCCCGTTTGCGCCTGTATTCGGCCTTCAACCCTGAATAGTAGTCTGCGCCCAAGGTGAGTGCCACCGCGCCAGCCTCCTGCAACGGCGTAGGGGCGTTGACGGTCATGAAGTCGTGGACCTTGCGGATGGCAGTGGCAATCGATGCCGGCGCAAAGCAATAACCCAGCCGCCAACCGGTGATGCTGAACGTCTTGCTGAGTCCGCTGATCGTGATGGTTCGCTCAGCCATGCCGGGCAACGTCGCCATAGGGACATGGGCATGCTCGTCATAGGTGATGTGCTCATAAATCTCATCCGTGATCGCCAGCACGTCGTGTTTGATGCAGAGCGCGGCGATGGTTTCCAACTCTTCACGTGAAAATACGTGCCCGGTCGGATTATGCGGCGAGGTGATGATGATCGCCCGTGTCTTCGGCCCGAATGCCGCTGCCAACTCGTCCGGATCGAAATGCCAGCGACTCGACCCTGTGCCATCCGAGCTGATCGTCGGCGCGCGCAGCGGGACAAGCCGTGGGATCGCGCCGCACATCCACGCATCCGGCCGGTAGTTCTCGTAGAAAGGTTCGAACAGGATAACTTCATCACCTGGATTGGTGGTCGCGAGCAATGCCGCAAGCATGCACTCGGTTGCGCCGCAGCACACGGCGATATCAGTCTGTGGATCGATATTCAGGTTAAACCTGCGCCGATAAGACTCGGCAATGGCAGTGCGCAGCGAGAGCGTCCCCCACGTGATCGAGTACTGGTTCGCATCGGCGCGTATGGCGCGAACAGCCGCTTCCTTGACCACGTCCGGCGCCGCAAAGTCGGGGTAGCCCTGCGCCAGATTCACGGCGCCCGCCTGGATTGCGATGCGCGTCATCTCACGGATTACTGACTCTGTGAAGTTACTCACACGATCTGATGTCTGTGCTTTACTCATTACACCTCTTACACCTCTGCTAGTTACGATACTCATCACCGCAATCGCCGATGACCTTAAAGAGATCACGCGACTGGTCCAGAACCCCGTTGATCAACGCATGGTCGTCAGCGTCGAGCACGAAGCCAAACACACGCTGATTGTCATCCCGGTGCTCCGCCAGCCCAAGCCGCGCGCCGATAATAACACCTGCAACCATCGGCCTGTCCAGCACATAGCGAACCGCCACATTGGAGAGGGTAACGCCATATTTATCCGCAATTTGCTTGAGCACTCGCAACAGGGACTGGAACAACGCCCACCCGCCCCAGGCGTCGACCATGCGTTTGTACTTCTGCAGGCTCGCAGTGGCCAGCGCATACCCGCGCGGCTCTGGCTGTCCCAGATATCGCTCCGAGATCAAACCGCCGCACAATGCGCCATAAGAAAGTAACCCTATGCCGTGTTCCCGACAGTAAGCGGTCATCTGGACTTCGGGACGCCTGTCGATCAATGAGTATTGTGCCTGGTTCGACACGACCCGGATACCCTTTTCCGTGATCAGGCGCAGACGCTCAGTGTCAAAGTTTGTCAATGCGAGATAGCGAATCTTACCGGCGTCGCGCAACTCGCCAAGAAAGTTGAGCGCATCGATGTAACCCGGGTCGCGATACTCCCACCAGTGGAACTGCAGTAGATCAAGCGCTTGAGCATCCATCCGCCGCAAAGAAACATCGACGGCCTGTTCAACCTGCTTACGCGTGATCTTGCCAGGTCGTGGCACCCACTTTGTAAACGCCTGGATATCGGCGACCGCTTCAGCCCCACGTTCGGCGCGCATCTGCCTGCGAAACGCGCCGATGAAATCCTCGGCAGGGCCGTAATGATCGGCCAGATCCCATGTTGTGAAGCCAGCGTCGTGATACGCGACCATATCGCGCAACGCAGCCTGGGGATTGATTGTCCCGTGGGCGCCTGACACCTGCCACATCCCATTCAGCAGCCGGCAGATGCGGAGATCCGGTGTGAACTGGAGGTAACTTGAGTCGGCTAGCATCATGCGACCTCACTTTCAAATAGCCGCTTGACGCGACTAAACGCCTCGACTTCATTGGTCGATGGCGCAAATTCCATCCCGATCAAGCCCTGCCCGTCCGCATCATACGACAACTCGCGCAGTTTCCGGGCTATATTCACGAAGTTAATCTCACCCGTGCCAGGTTCGTTGCGCGTTGGCACATCGCCGACATGGACGGAATCGTACAGCCCATGGTAATCAACCAACCCCTGGATCAAGTTGCCCGCTGTGCGTTGTTGATGATAACAATCGAAGGTCATGCGAAACTGGGGATGGTTGATGCGCCGGATTGCGTCGGCAGCCAGGTCATGCGTGTGCACCGTGATATCGCCATGCAGGTGGTAGGTATTCAGCGCCTCCAGCCAGACGACCACATCCGTTTTCTCAACCAGTTCCATTACCTTTGCCACGCCGTCGAGAAAGCTGGCATACTTTTCAGCTTGGGTGTAGTTGCGCGACGTGCGTTTCGTCCAGCCATTCACGTCGGTGCTCACTCCCTGAGGCGGCGTATACGGGTCGATTTGCTCGCTGAAGATGAAGAGATGTTTCACCCCCCAGCGCCCGGCAACGTCGAGTGACTCGGCCCACGCGTCGAGACAGTGCGCATGGTCATTGGCGTCGGTCAGCGAGCCGGCTGATTCATCGAATGTCGAGTTGATGTGGCAACCGCATTCGCGACACGCGGCAGCGGTCTCGTCCATGAGCGCCACGCCTTTCGCGCGCCACATCCAGATGTCAATCGGCTTGATGCCGAGTGCAGCGAACTTTGCCATTCGCTCCGGGAGTGAAACGTCTTGAAACCAAAAGTCAGCATAGCCTGTATAGATCATGTTGCGCACTCCGTGGGCAGGGGCAAGCCCAGCCGTTACTGTCAGATCAATAATTCACGGGCAGGGGCAAGCCCTGCCATTACCGTCAGGTCAACAATTCACGGGCAGGGGCAAGCCCTGCCCCTACAGTTAGATCAACAATTCACCGCCATCGACCTCGATGGCTTGACCCGTTACAAATGCGGAATCGTCTGAGGCGAGGAACGCGACGACGCCAGCGACATCTTCCACCGTGCCTAACCGTCGCACCGGAATGGACTCCATCTTGTTTTTGATATGAGTTCCCAGCGGCCAGCCCTCATGTTGACATATCTCCGCATCAACCCGCGCGACCATATCCGTCATGATTGTGCCAGGGCAGACGGCATTGACCGTGACGCCATACGGCGCGAGGTCCATCGCCGACGCGCGCGTCAACCCGATGACGGCGGCCTTGTTGCTGCAATAGGCCAGGCTATTCTTAAAGCCCGTCCTGCCGGCGATACTGCTCATATTGATGATGCGGCCGTGATTCTGGCGCTTCATCACAGGGGCCACGGCTTTTGTGCAGACAAACACGCCGGTGTAGTTCACGTCGATCATCATCTGCCATTCCTGCATGGAGATGTCCTCCATCGCCGTTCCTCGATAGAGTCCTGCGTTATTGACCCAGATGTCTATTCGTCCGAAATGCGCGATGACGCGCGCAACAACTCCTTGCACTGCTTCGGGATCAGCCACGCTGGCGTCGACGGCCAGCGTCTGCACGCAATATCGCTCGCGCACCTGCGCCGCGACTTTCTCGCACTTATCACACTGTAAATCAACAATTGCTACACAGGCGCCTTCCGCCGCAAAGCGCGTCGCAAATGCCTCGCCAAGGCCTTGCGCGCCACCGGTGACCACAGCGACTTTATCCGTAAACCTATTCATATTTCCTCCTATCAACTCCACCTCCCGCGAATGAATTCGCGATCGACACGCGAGTCCGCTCCGCGCCCTACGTCACTCATCCACGTAGCGGCGACCCAGTGTGGTCGCCCGATGTGACGCATACAGGCGGGCGGACACACGGGTCCGCGCCCTACGTCACTCATCCACGTAGCGGCGACCCAGTGTGGTCGCCCGATGTGGCGCATACAGCCGGGCGGACACACGGGTTCGCGCCCTACGTCATTCATCCACGTAGCCGCGACCCAGTGTGGTCGCCCGATATGGCGCATACAGGCGGGCGGACACACGGGTCCGCGCCCTACGTCACTCATCCACGTAGCCGCGACCCAGTGTGGTCGCCCGATATGGCGCATACAGGCGGGCGGACACACGGGTCCGCGCCCTACGTCATTTGTCCGCGTAGCCGCGACCCAGCATACAGGCGGGCGGACACATGGGTCCGCGCCCTACGTCAGTTGTCCACGTAGCGGCCGCCTGATGTGGTCTCAGACGCCGAATTCATTCGGTGGCTACCTCTCCACCGGCTTGCGGCGTTCCCAACCCTGCCGGAACAATGGCAGGAAGTTGTTCGGGTTATAGGGGTGTTTGGCGATCTCCTCGTAGTTCAAGTCAGTGCCCCACCCCGGCAGATCATCACCCAGCGTAATGTGCCCATCCACGACCTTGACCGGGTTTGTCAATATTTCCCCGCTCCAATCGTCGTTGAAGTCATCGAATATCTCATGGATGAAGAAATTGGGGGTAGCCGTGTTCAAATGTGCGCATGCCACCGAGCACAGCGGCCCCTGCGCGCTATGTGGCGCAGTGACGCCGTTGTAGGCATGCACCATCGCGCACACCTGCTTCGCGGCCGTAATCCCCAGAAACTGCGGCTCCAACTGGATGATATGAACGGCGTCGTGCATCAACAACTCGCTGAATTGTTCGCGCGTGTAGTAATCCTCGCCGCAGGCAATCGGCACCGGGCTGCGTCGCGCGACAGCAACCATCGATGAGATTCGCTGCGGCGGCACCGGCGTCTCAAACCAGGTCGGCTGAAATTTCGCCATCGCGTCCGCGAACTGCAACGCAGTGTGCACGCTGAAGCGGTTGTGCCCTTCAACCAGCACATCGACATTCGGCCCAACGGCGGCGCGCACTGCGCCAATGATCTCAATCGCAAGCGCAAAGTCTTCACGATCAACCGCGCGCCAGGCGGGGCCAAATGGGTCAAACTTCAGCGCCGTATACCCGCGCGCGACAACGGCCTTCGCCTTTTCATGAAAACTCTCCGGCGTGCGCGGCCCGCGATACCACCCGTTGGCGTATACCCGCAAGCGGTCGTGTGATCGTCCGCCCAGCAGTTTGTAAACGGGCTGGTTCGTCACTTTGCCCATGATATCCCAGCAGGCGTATTCGATCGCAGCCAGTGCGCTACCCTGAATCTGACCGCCGTCAGAATACACGTCGCGGAACATCCGCAAGGAATGCGTTTCTACATTGAACGGGTCCTCACCGATCACAAACTGCTTGAGTTCGTGAATGGCTGCTTCCACTGTCTTAGCAAATCCGTTCAGCGTTCCTTCGCCTATTCCGTGAACACCCTCATCCGTTTCCACACGGGTAAACACCCAGTTTTTCCAGGGGTTTCCGGCGATATACGTCTTCACATCCGTGATCTTCATTTGGTTGTCTCCTGTCTCGAATCTTAAACTATGTGTGGCGCATGCGCATATCTGGCAGGCCGACCCCGATGACTGCGCCAATGAGGACAAGCAACGCTGTAAACCCGTACAATGCGAGATACGAGAATGACTGCGCAACCAAGCCGCCAAGCAGCGGCGCGAGCATCGATGTCGCGCTGACAACACTCAGTAGCGCCATGTAATTGGGGCGGTCACAGTCAGGACACCAGTCCAGCGGATAGTTATAGTATCCCAGCGCCATGCCGCTGTTGCTGAACCCAGTTGCAACAAAAGCCAGTGCAATGGCAGGGCTGAGCGCAGGCACAACAGCCCCCAGCACTACGACGGCAACGCCAATTAACGGGCTGCTGAGCTGAACAAGCGCACCCACTTGTATCACCCGATGCGCGCCTGAATTCACGGCGATCCAGCCGTAGATGATCGGGGCCAACAACGCGCCAATCGTCTGCGCGCCCACAAAAAGCCCCACCATCTCGGGAGATAACTTCAAAACCGTTAACCCGAATACGGTATAAAACGGCACGGCCATCTGATCGGCGCCTGTGAATAACCGGGTAAGCAGCATGCGGCGGAAGACCCGGTCATGGCGGAGAATCTCCACAAAGCCGCGACGATCCGCTGCATCGCCCTCGACCTGCGCGCGGTGTCGCGCGGTCTGGACATCTCGCTCCGGGACAAGGCAGATACACAGCCACGCGCCAAAGAAAATCAGCCCGGCCAGCCCCAGCAGAAACGCAAAGTTAACGGGGAAAGGCATCACGCCTGGGGTGAGAAC